>FTDB01002236.1_pt1 | contig 10408 bp, 9 predicted proteins | sample 1639741 | NCBI WGS metagenome assembly FTDB01 (sample SAMEA3914869, study PRJEB12502) | metagenome | biome: forest; material: soil | place: USA | collected 2012-03-12 | depth 0.1 m | reverse complement strand
TCCAACCGCACCAGCGGCCGCTTCGATGCGCCCGACCGTTATGAGATCGACGACGGCTGGACGCAGATGGAAAAGCACGAGTTCGAGCGCCGCCAGACCATCCTCGGCGTCGATACGGCGCGCCGGATCATCAGCCGCAACACCTCGCCCGATGTCGGCTTCGACCGGTCGATCAATCCGTACAAGGGCTGCGAACACGGCTGCATCTACTGTTTCGCCCGTCCGACCCACGCCTATCTCGACCTGTCGCCGGGCCTCGATTTCGAGACGCGCATCTTTCGCAAGCCCGACGCCCCCCAGCGCCTGCGCGAGGAGCTGTCGCACCCCGGCTACAAGCCCGGCCGGCTGGCCCTGGGCATCAATACCGACGCCTACCAGCCGACCGAGCGGACCGAGAAGCTGACCCGCGGCATCCTGGAGGTGCTGTACGAATTCCGCCATCCGGTGTCGATCGTCACCAAGTCGGCCCTGATCCGGCGCGACCTCGACATCCTGGCGCCGATGGCCGCGATGGGCCTGTTCGGCGCCGCCATCTCGATCACCACGCTCGATCGCGAGTTGGCCCGTACCATGGAGCCGCGCGCCGCCACGCCGTCGAAGCGGCTGGAAACGGTGCGGGTGCTGAAGGCGGCGGGCGTGCCGGTCACCGTGCTGGTCGCTCCCGTCATCCCCGGCCTGACCTGCCATGAGCTGGAGGCCATCCTCAAGGCGTCGGCCGAAGCCGGGGCCGGCCGGGCCGGCTACGTCATGATCCGGCTGCCGCACGAGATCAAGATCCTGTTCGAGGAATGGCTGCGGCTCAACCATCCCGACCGGGCGGACAAGGTGCTGAACCACATCCGCATGGTGCGCGGCGGCAAGCTCAACGATGCCCGCTTCGGCTCACGCATGTCGGGGCAGGGCGTCTATGCCGACCTGATTCGCCAGAGATTTGCCCTGGCGGTGAAGCGTTACGGACTGGACGCGCCATCGCGGCCGGTCAATCTCAACCTGTTTCGCGGCGGGGATAAACAGATGGAGCTGTTTTAGGGGGAGATTCTATTTGAATCCCGGCTTGTGGTACTTCGCCGGTGGGAAGCCCGCCCACCGCCTTCGGCGGTCCCCCCTCCCCATGAATGGGGAGGGCGAAATCAAGGTTAAGCGGGCAGAAATTTGCCTGTTGGTCGCACTATGGCTTGAACGAGCCGCGCGTGGTCGACAGCTCGCCGCGATGGCAGGCGTCGGCGATGGCGAGGGCGCGCTTGTCGGAATCGGTCATGGTCGTCTTGGCGCGGGCCAGCAGGTATTGCGCGATCAGCCTGGCTTCGTCTGCATCGCTGAAGCCGGCGGGGTTGGGCGCGCCATTGGGGTAAAGCTGGGTCAGGGCCGTGATCAGGGTCTTCGGCACGTTGCCCGGCCGGTTGATATGTTCATCGAGCATCAGCGCCATGGCGTGTTCCGAACTCATCCACTGTCCGACGGTGTGGCCAAGGGCCGGCAGGGCGGAAAAACGGGCGAAACGGCTGCCGGCCAGTTTCAGCTCGGCGGTGCGCATGTCGGTGGAAAAACCGGAACGCCAGAAGCGATAGGCCCATTCAGCGCCGCGCAGGGGCGCCTTGGCGGCGGCGGTCTTCAGCGCCTTGCCGGCGAGGCTGACATAGCCGGTGATAGCGGCCGGGGCCGGCAGGTCGAGGCCATAGCGGCCGAAGCAATCCTGGAAAACGGCGGGCGCGCCGGCCTTCAGGAGCGTCAGCAGGGCCGCCAGTTCGCCGGCTTCCGCGCCCTGGCCCAGGGTCCATTGCACCAGGCCGAACGAGATGAACGAATTGTCGTAGCTGTTGACGGCTTCGAGCTTGCCTTCGTTCTGGCAGACGGCGCGCAGGGTGCGCAAGGCCGAGGCCGACAGGCCGCCGGTGGCGGCCCCGCCGTCGAGCCAGGCCTGCAGCGAGGTGGAGCCGTAGGTATAGAAGCCGAGCTTGTAGGCATGGGCGAAGACAGCACCGTCGGGGCCGAGCGCGTTCTGGCCGCTGACGGTCACCTTGTGCGTGGCGTCGTCGGCCGGCGGCAGCGGATCGGCGACCGCCTGGGTATAGCCGGCGCTGACCCAGCCGGTACGGGCGGGGTTTTCGCCCTGGGTGGTGACGTGCAGCCACAGGGTGGTCGAGTCGGGCAGGACCGTAAGTTTGGCGCCGTGCGCCAGCGAGCCGATGACCAGAGCGCTGCCGCTGCCGCCGATATGCAGATTGAGACTCGTCGCCGTGACCTGAACCGTCGCCATGATCGCCTCCCCGTTGACCTAGGCTGGAGTAATGCACGCAAAAGGATCGTTGGCAACGAATCTTCGCGTATCAGGCGATAAGGCCGGCCGCTTGCGAAAGCGCGACCGCGTCGCTGACGGCGCGGGCGTTGTCCTGGCCGAGCGGATAATATTCGAGGCCGAACGGTCCGGCGTAGCCGACGGTGCGGATCGCCTTGAAGACATTGGCATAATTGACCTCGCCGGTGCCGGGCTGGTTGCGGCCGGGAACGTCGCCGGCCTGGACATAGCCTACCGTATCGGCGCCGGCGGTGAATTTCTCGATCAGGTCGCCGTCCTCCAGCTGCATGTGATAGAGGTCCCACATCAGCCGGATCATCGGCGACTTGACGGCGCGGACCATGTCGACGGCCGGGCGCGAACCGTTGAGCAGGTGGTTCGGGTGGTTGACCGTGTTGAACGGTTCGACCAGCGCCATGACATTGGCCTGCTCCAGGATCGGCGCGATGCGCATCAGGCCGGCGGTGTAGCCGGCCAGCATGGCTTCGCGCGACATGCCGGGGATGAGGCCGTGGCCGACCACGGTGATCTTGTTGCAGCCGAGCGTGCCGCAGTCCTCGATCGCCTGGCCGATCATGGCGACGAGGTCGCCGTGCTTGGCCGGGTCGGAAAAATCGGGCGCGGTCGGCGCGTATTGCGTCACGGTCAGGCCGTTGTCATCGAGCAGGGCGCGCGCCTTCCTGGCGTCGGTGCCGTCGGCGTCGCGGTTGACGGTCCAGAACTCGACCTGCCTGAAGCCCAAGACGGCGGCTTTGGCGAAGCGCTCGACGAAGGGGACTTCCTTGAACCAGGTGTCGAGATTGCAGGCGTAAGGCATGAGCGCCGTTTTGGTGTCGGGCGTCTTCGCCTTTGCCGGCGACGTCAGGGCCGCCCCCGCTACGCTTAAGGCCAGCAGGCCGGCGCGGCGTGTCATGCCCTTGGATTCGGTGTCCATGTCATCCTCCCGTTGTTGTCGTCTTTTGGCGCGACTATGCCACAATAGATATGATAACGACAGGCGCATGAGTGTCGCCTTTACCCGCGACGAGGACCACGAAGCGGCGGCGGCCAACCTGCCCGACCGCCCGGTCTCGCCGCACGCCAATCTCGTCACGCCTGAAGGGCTGGCGCAACTGGAAGCCGCCTTCGCCGCCGCACGGGCCGCCTATACGGCCGCGCAGGTGGAAGGCGGCGTCAGCGACGACCGCACCGCCATGGCGCGGGCCACGCGCGACCTGCGCTATTACACCGCCCGACTGGCTTCGGCCCAGCGCATCGCGCCGGTAAGCGCGCCCGAACGCGTCGTCTTCGGCTGCACGGTGACGGTGGCGCGCGACGACGGCCGCACGCAGACCTTCCGCATCGTCGGCGAGGACGAGGCCGATCCGGCGGCGGGCCTTTTGTCCTACGTGTCGCCGCTGGCCCAGGCCTTGCTGGGCAAAGAGATCGGCGACGAGGCCGGCGTGGCCGGCGGCGAGGTCGAGATCACCGCTATCGCCTGATCCGCTGTTCGCGCACGATGACCTGGTCGAGGGTCTGCAGGAATTGCGACCGGCTGGCGGCGGAAAAGGGCGGCGGCCCGCCGGTGATCTCGCCGGTCGAGCGGATGTGCTCCATGATCGCGCGCTGGGCCAGGGCCGAACCGATCGAGTCCTTGGTGAAAGACTTGCCGTTCGGCGCGATGGCGTGGGCGTCCTTCGCCAGCACGCGGCCGGCCAGTGGAATGTCGCTGGTGATGACGATATCGCCGGCCGCGGCGTGCTCGACGATCCAGTCGTCGGCGACGTCGGGGCCGGCCTCGACGATCATGCGCGCGATCAGCGGCGACGATGGAATGCGGACGAAGCTGTTGGAGACGACGAGGGTGTGCAGGCCGTAGCGTTCCGCCACCTTGTAGGTTTCGTCCTTCACCGGGCAGGCGTCGGCGTCGATATGGATGGTGATGGCCATGATACCGTCTTTGCCACGACCGGCGGCCGGGGTCGCCAAAAAAGATGGCGAACTTATTTTCGTGCTCCTAGACTTGGACCCTGAATTCAAGGAGACGCGCCATGGATAGCCTTGCCCATACACCGAATCTTGTGCCCGCCGGGCAACTGGCGCGCGATAATCCGGTGCGCATCCGCAATGAAAGCGCCGAGTACCGCGCCGCCCGCACCGCGCTGCTGGCCGAGGAGATCGAGCTGCGCCGCCATCTGGAACGGGTGGCTGCCCAGCGCCGCGCCTTGCCGCCGGGCGGGCCGGTCGAGGGCGATTACCGGTTCATGGGCGTGGAGGGTCCGAGCGATTTCGCCGATCTCTTCGGCGACAAGGACACCCTGGCCGTCTACAGCTTCATGTTCGGGCCGCAGCGCGCGCGGCCGTGCCCGATGTGCACCAACTTCCTGGGCCCGCTTGACGCCAATGCCGCCGACCTTGACCAGAAGATTTCGCTGGTCGTGGTGGCGCGTTCGCCGGTCGAACGGCTGGAAGCCTTCAAGGCGGAGCGCGGCTGGCGCAACCTGCGGCTCCATACCGACCTTAACGACGCCTATTCGCGCGATTATTTCGGCCTGCTGCCCGACGGTTCGGAAGTGCCGGCCTTCAACATCTTCACCCGCCGCGACGGCACGATCCGCCATTTCTGGGCCGGCGAAATGTCGGGGCAGACCGCCGATCCAGGCCAGGATCCGCGCGGCGCGCCGGATTTCGCGCCGCTGTGGAACGTGCTCGACTGCACGCCCGGCGGACGCGATCCCGACTGGTACCCCAGCCTCGATTATCCGGCGTGATGGCTAACGACGCGTTAGGCTTGTCTTTTCACGGTTTGCAATCCCCGAGGCCCTAAACTCGGACATGGTCCAGTGTTTTCCGGACGTCTTTGTAACTCCAGAAGGAACACCCATGTCGAAACAGACGAAGATCAATGTCGCCAAGGCGCTTACCGCCCAGCTCCACGTCACCGAGGAAGCCATCGATACCGCGCTGTCGGAGGCTGCCCACCTGATCGAGGCCTATGTCAGTTCGCGCCGCGCCATCCGCCAGTCGGCGATGGTGGCCGGGGAAGCGCACGGCTTCACGCTGCAGGCGATGATGGCGCTCAACATCGCACAAGGCCACATGACCTCCGCCCACCAGGCACTGTCGCGCATCCAGGCGCAGATCGGCCTCGCCGCCGACGATATCATTCCGCCGTTCGACAAGCCGAAGGACCCCAACACGCCGGGCAATGGTGGCAACAGCAACCGGCGCGACGCGCAACCGAGGCTTGCAAACTTTTAGCGACAGCCGTTTAACCGCTTGCCAAAGCCGTCCCCTGATCTATCCTGCCTGGCGGTGCAGGGCAGGGGACGGGCATGTTGCAGTCATGGGTATCCCAGATCGGCGCGGGCGCGGTTGTCGTCGTGTGCCTGTACGCCCTGGTCGCGGGCGCCTGGCGCGAACGCCTGGGCGCCGTCATCTACCTGGCCGCCTATCTGGTCAGCCTTGGCTTCGGCCTGATCGCGCCGGCGCATTCCACGCTTTATCTATTGCTGTCGGATATTTTCGCGTTGCAGGGCTTCGCCGTGCTGGCGTGGAAGTCGCCGCACCCGTGGCCGAAATGGGCCGTGGCCGGGCAGGTGGTCTGCGTGGCCATGGAGGCGATTACCCTGATGGGTTCGAATATCCTGAGCTGGTATTTCCTGACGGCCGAGATGCTGGCCGGCTGGGGCGTGCTGCTGGCCCTGCTGCTGGGCACGATCGCCGCCAATGCGGCGCGGCGGACCCGGCGGAGCGAGGGGCCGGACATTTGACAACGGCGCGGGACGTGGCAGAGTGACGCTGAAACCGCAAGGGGGATGATCATGAAACCTATTCTGCTGGCCGCGCTGGCCTGCCTGGCATGGGCGCCGATGGCGGCCCATGCCGATGACACATCAGATGCGCAGGCCCAGGCTCAGGCAAAATACGACGCGCTGCTGGCCCAGGCCAAGTCGGGCACGGGACCGGTCGACTGGACGGCTCTGCGGTATGCTTATGCCGACCGCGCGGACTTTTTCGGCACGCTGGATGACGACGATCGCGCCGCCATGTTCAAGGCGGCCAACAGCGGCGACTGGGCGGGCGCGCTGGCGGCAGCGAACAAGGCCGAAGACGCAACCTGGTTCGATGGCGGCGCCCATTTCATCGCCGGCCTGGCGCAATCGCACCTGGGCCATGCCGACGAAGGGGCCAAGGAACAGGCGATCGCCGACGCCATCTTCGCCTCGATCAAGACCGGCGATGGCCTGACCGCCGATACCGCCTTCACCGTGGTGGCCGTTTCCGAGGAATACGACCTGCTCAGCCTCGGCCTGGGCGACAGCGTCAAGAGCCAGTCCCTGAGCATGGCCGGCGATCACCAGTTCGACGTGATGACCGTGACCGACGAGAACGGCAAGGAGATCACCTACTATTTCAACATCGACCGCGAATGGGCCGCCGAGGGGCGCATGTTCTCGGGGCTGGGGAACTGATTTCGAACCGGGCAGGTCTGGCACCGCCGGTTTTCCCCCTTCCGTCACTCGCTTCGCTCGCGCCACCTTCCCCTTGAAAGGGGAAGGAAAAGTGTTGATGTTTCTGCCTAGAACAGCGTGCTGAGGCCGACCATTTCGGGTTCGGGCGTCTTCACCCGGTAGACCGAGATGTCTTCGAGATAGCCGCGCAGGCGGCCCTTGGCGCAGAAGCGGGCGCGGAAAAGCTCGGCGTCGAACAGGTCGCCCAGGACGTCGAAATAGGAGCCGGCAAGGTAGACGCCGCCGCGGGCGCCGACGCTGAGGGCGGTATCCGACGCCGTGGCCGCCAGCCAGCCGATGGCCATGTTGAGCGCTTCGACGGCACAGGCATCGCCGGCGCGGGCCAGGGCTATGACCTCCGGGCCGTCGTGGGTCATGGCGTCGTGGCCGTCGATGCTGTTGAGATGGTTGTGGATTTCGCACAGACCGGCGGTCGAGACGGCGCGCACGCTGGACACGTGGCCGAATTTTTGCGCCATCAGGCGGACGACGGCGTATTCGCGGTCGGTGGTGGCGGCAAGGTCGCAATGGCCGCCGGCGCAGGGGACGGCGAGCGTGTTGCCGAGTTCGTCGGTCGAGATGCAGGTGGTGCCCAGGCTGCGGCCGACGGCGATCATGGCCTTCATCTGGGTCGGGTCGTCGTGGCCGGCATGGACGGTCAGGCGCTCGCTGTCGTCCAGCCGCTCGATGGCCAGGGCCGAGGCGACGCAGTCGTTGATCAGGTGGACGCGGCTGATGTTGAGGCGCTCACGGATCCAGGTACGCTCGATGCTGTAGCTGTGGTCGGGCATTTCGAAGGCGCCGCCGCGTTCCCAGCCGCAGACGGACAGGCCGGCGCCGATCAGGTCAGGATTGCCGTTTTCGGCCAGGTAGCCGCCGATGGCAGCGTCGAGTTCGGCCAGCGAGTGGCAATGGTAGAGGTGCGACGGCGGCGGCTTGCGGCCCGGCTCGGCGATGGACATGCGCACGCTCTTGTCGGCGCTGAAATCGATGTAGAAAGCCTTGGCACTCACGACTCGGTTCCTCTTGGTCGGAACTTCCTGGGCGGGAAGATCGTTTCAGTTGAACCATCATTGGTTAACAATTGGTACGGTGCAAAGGGCAATTTTGATGCGCCGCAACATTTTCAGCGGGCGTGGCTTTCGGGTCAAATCCGGCGTGTCGAGGCGATGGTTGCAGAGTTGGGAGAGGGACGTTGACAAGGCCCGCGACGCGCCTATCTATTAAGTCAGGTTCAACATGCGAAAGGAGGTGGTCCGATGTCTCATTGTCATATGCCGCAAGCGGCAGGTCTGGTGAGCTTGGTCTTCGTTCCCGGGGGCCGGCTCATCTGAGCTTTCCGCCTGCAACGCCAGACAATGGAAGGGCCACCCGTTCGGGTGGCCTTTTGTTTTTTGCGATTAGAGCGCAAAGGAGTTGTCGGTGCTTGGTGAATGTCGGTCAGGCCTGCTTAGCGCCCAAAACTGACGTTATCTCAGCGATACGCAGACCTAACGTATTGTGCATCTTCGGACGTCTTTCCGATATTATATTTTATGGGAAATCAAACCAGCACTATGCTAGCCGCTTCGCGAGGATCGGTATTGGTCGGGGGGCTTACGTTTGTCAAGAATAGGTTGCCACGATTTTCGCGCAATGGTAGTCGTAAATCTTTCAGCGTTGACGTCGAAAACTGGCTGATTTCCCTGCTTACTCTGAACGAGCACGGCATATGTCTTCAATAAATAACGGCTCCGGTGTACTTGGGTTTATATTGGGCGTTGCGGGAAATGAGGCCCTTAATCACTTAACAAGAAGAGCAAAAGCCCAAAAGAAGCTGATGGAAAGCTTGGAGGAGGTTTCGTCTTCTGGTGCGTCATTTGCTATAAAGGCGAAGTTGACGTATTTTATATTAAAGAAATTTGACGAAAAGCTAGCAGATAATTATATAAAAAATAAAAATGACGACAGTAAATTAGTTGAAGCTGTTGACGCATTAATTTCCGCCAAGGAAATCGTTGACACTGGCAAATTTTCGAAAAATGCACTTTCTAAGTACATAAAGGTCTATCGGTCAGCTTTTTCTCTGTTTACGGTAGTATTTCTGATTGTTTCCATTTGTGGATATGCGTTGTTTCATTTCAATTGGATGTCAATGGCGCTGATGTATGCGGCGTCAACAATACCGTATATCTCGTTTGAATTTCAGTATCGTTTGGAGGCTTTCCCAAATACTGCCGACGATACAAGAGCATTCTCGAGTGACGCACAATGAAGGAGAAGAAAGAGGCATCAAATCAAGAAAAGCCACAAGCTAAGAGAAAATCTTTCGAGCTAACGATTTCTCTGAAGACATATATTTTTAACATAGGTCTCAAGGTTACGGAGTCATCCTTTCAAAAGCGGTTTCTTATTGCATTCTTGCTGGCCATTCCATTTGGAATGATTGTAAGTTTTGCCTTCGATTTTCTAGTAAATGTATTGAATTTTGCACCATTAGGCCATTCTTGGGCGAGTTACCGCACGTTCTCTCCCTTGGTTGGTATCGTTGTGTCTTGGGCAATTTTCTTACGACCTTCGAAGAAAGTTAGCCCGCCAAATGCGTTAACGTCGAAAAACCTCGAACTGGTCACAAAATATTTGTCGTCAGTGCCGAGAGAGGAGCGCCAACTCTTGCTGATGTCTGCGCTTAGGCATGACATGCAAGACAATGCAGAGGCCGAAAATAAGAAAAAAGAAGAACAATAGCCGAATTCTATATTTACAAGAATTATTACTTTAGTGGGTGCCTTCACATAAGAAAAATTATGAAAAATCACTCGATTTGAAAGTTTTATACCAATGGCTGCATTCACTAAGTGTCTGCAAAGGGCCGCAAGCAGCATGTCGAATAAAAAAGAGCGGGTCTTGCGACCCGATCTTTCCATGCAAAATGTGAAATTTTTCGATGGGCCGCCCCGAGAAAAATTTCTCGAAGCGACCCACCTAAAAGTACACTGAGCGCAGCGAAGGACTTTTAGGTGATCCCTAGAAATCCATCCCGCCCATGCCGCCCATGCCGCCGCCGTGGCCGCCGCCCATGGGGGCCGGAGCGTCCTTCTTCGGAGCTTCGGCGACCGCCGCTTCGGTGGTGATCAGGATGCCGGCGACCGAGGCCGCGTCCTGCAGCGCCGTGCGCACGACCTTGGCCGGGTCGATGACGCCGTCGGCGACGAGGTCGACATACTGCTCGGTCTGGGCATTGAAGCCGTAGGTGGCCGAATCGTTGGCCAGGACGGCGTTGACGACGACCGAGCCTTCGACGCCCGAGTTTTCGGCGATCTGGCGCAGGGGCGCCTGGATGGCGCGACGGACGATGGCGATGCCGGCCGTTTGATCGGCGTTGGCGCCTTCGACGCCCTTCAGCGCGTTGGTGGCCTTGAGCAGGGCCGAACCGCCGCCGGGGACGATGCCTTCCTCAACGGCCGCGCGGGTGGCGTTGAGGGCGTCGTCGACGCGATCCTTCTTTTCCTTGACCTCGACTTCGGTCGAGCCGCCGACACGGATGACCGCGACGCCGCCGGCCAGCTTGGCCAGGCGTTCCTGCAGCTTTTCCTTGTCGTAGTCCGAGGTGGTTTCCTCGATCTGCTGCTTGATCTGC
>FTDB01002501.1_pt1 | contig 10472 bp, 9 predicted proteins | sample 1639741 | NCBI WGS metagenome assembly FTDB01 (sample SAMEA3914869, study PRJEB12502) | metagenome | biome: forest; material: soil | place: USA | collected 2012-03-12 | depth 0.1 m | reverse complement strand
CGTCCGCGGAAGACCAGCATCGCCTCGCGGTCGGCCTCCGTCTCGGGCAGGCCCATCCGCCGCCGCACGATTCGCGGGAAGATATCGAGGAACGCCTCGCCGACATCGCGCACGAACGCGAAATTGATGTCGAAGTCGCCTTCGAGATGGTCGAAGAAGATGCCGCCCACGCCGCGGTGCGTCTTGCGGTGCGGGATATAGAAATAATCGTCGGCCCATTTCTTGAAGCGCGGATAATCGCCGGGCCCCGGATGCGCCGCGCACGCGGCGCGAAAAGCGGCGTGGAAATCGTCCGTATCTTCCTGAATCGGGAGAGGCGGGTTCAGGTCCGCGCCGCCGCCGAACCAGCGCTTGGTCGTCACCAGGAAGCGGCAATTCATGTGGACCGCGGGCACATGCGGGTTGGCCATATGCGCGACCAGGCTGATTCCGGTCGCGAAGAATCGGGGATCGTCGTCTGCGCCATGGATCGTCTTGGCGAATTCGGGTGCGAAGCTGCCGCCGACGGTCGAGACATTCACGCCCGCTTTCTCGAACACCTTGCCCTTGATCAGCCCGCGGACGCCGCCGCCGCCGCCTTCGCGATCCCACGGCGTATAATCGAAGCGCGCGTCGCTGCCGGCTTCGGCCTCGATTCTCTCGAATTCGGCGCAGATTCGGTCGCGCAGGGATTCGAACCAGGCACGGGCGGCTTGCTGTTGGGGATCGAGCGGGTCCATGCGCGGTCGCCTAGAGCCTGATCGCCGGGAGTGGAAGCGCTTCACGTGTCGATCATGGCCCTTGCCGCTCTGCCGCAACCGTTCTCCGATCGTCGTCCGAGCCTACTTTCGTGATGGTTTTGCCCTGTATCGGGCGGCCGGTTTGGCGTCGATCCGGAGGGCGGAGACGAAACCGTAACGCCCGATGAACAAAGGACGCTTGGCAAAGCCCGCGAACCCCGTCTATCAGCGCCGCGTATCGCCGTTTTTCCGGCGAGCTTTGTCCGTGCGCCAGCGCGGGCAAACGGGGCTTAAACGCAAAGGGTTTCTCGCGAATGGCGACGTCCGAACTGGTCGACGATCCCAATCACGCAGAGGGCGGTCCGCGTCGGCGCGACTTCCTCAACATCGCTGCAGTCAGCTTCGCCGGCGTCGGCGCGGCGGCGGTGGTGGTTCCGCTGGTCAACCAGATGAACCCGTCGGCGGACGTGCTCGCGCTCGCCTCGATCGAGGTCGATATCTCCAAGATCGCCGAAGGGTCGGGCATCAAGGTTGCCTGGCGCAAGCAGCCGGTGTTCGTGCGCCGACTCACCGGCAAGGAAGTGTCGGAGGCGAATGCGGTTCCGATCGGCGAATTGCGCGATCCTGAGACGCTCACCCAGCGGACCAAGCCCGGCAAGGAAAATTGGCTGATCACGATGGCGGTCTGCACCCATCTGGGTTGCGTGCCGCTCGGTATCACGCCCGGCGAGAAGCGTGGCGACTTCGGCGGCTATTTCTGCCCTTGTCACGGTTCGCAGTACGACACCGCAGGCCGTATCCGTAAGGGGCCGGCGCCGAAGAACCTGCAGGTGCCGCAGTACGACTTCAAGTCGGCTTCCATCGTCCAGATCGGTTGAGGTAGAGAAGAATGAGCTTCCCCTGGGCAAATCATTACGCGCCGAAGCATCCGCTGATGAAGTGGATGGACGAAAAGCTTCCGCTGCCGCGTCTGGTCTATAATGCTGTCGGCGCCGGGTATCCCGTGCCGCGCAATCTCAACTATTTCTGGAACTTCGGTGTTCTGGCGGGCGTCGCGCTCACCATTCAGATCATCACCGGTATCGTTCTGGCGATGCATTATGCCGCCAATGCCGACGTCGCTTTTGCGTCGGTGGAAGGCATTATGCGCGACGTGAATGGCGGCTGGCTGTTGCGCTACGTGCACGCCACCGGCGCCAGCATGTTCTTCATCGTGGTCTACATCCACATCTTCCGCGGCCTCTATTACGGATCATACAAGGCCCCGCGCGAGATGGTGTGGCTGCTCGGTGTGGTCATCTTCCTGCTGATGATGGCGACCGCGTTCATGGGCTATGTGCTGCCATGGGGCCAGATGAGCTTCTGGGGCGCGCAGGTCATCACCGGCTTCTTCTCCGCAATCCCGGTGATCGGCGATCCGATCCACACCTGGCTGCTGGGTGGATTCGCGCCGGACAATGCCGCGCTCAACCGCTTCTTCTCGCTTCACTATCTGCTGCCGTTCGTGATCGCGGGCGTGATCATCCTGCACATCTGGGCGCTGCATATCCCGGGCTCGAACAACCCGACCGGCGTGGATGTGAAGGGGCCGCAGGATACGGTGCCGTTCCACCCTTATTACACCGCCAAGGACGGCATGGGTCTGGGCGTGTTCCTGATCGTGTTCGCGTTGTTCGTGTTCTTCGCGCCGAACGCGCTGGGGCATCCGGACAATTACATCCAGGCCAACCCGCTTTCGACCCCGGCGCACATCGTGCCCGAATGGTATTTCCTGCCCTTCTACGCGATCCTGAAGTCCTTCACCGGCAACTTCCTCGGCATTGCTGCGAAGCTGTGGGGCGTGATGGCCATGTTCGGGTCGATCCTGCTGCTGTTCTTCCTGCCTTGGATCGACAGCTCGCCGGTGCGCTCGGCCAATTATCGGCCGGCCTATCGCATCGCCTTCTGCGTCCTGGTGCTGGACGTTTTGGTGCTGGGCTATCTCGGCCAGGCCGAACCGACCGCGACAGTCGTGATGTTCAGCCAGCTTTGCGCCGGCTATTATTTCGCACACTTCCTGATCATTCTGCCGATCATTTCGGCGATCGAGAAGACCTTGCCGCTGCCCAATTCCATCTCCGAATCTGTCCTGGGTTCGGAGGCGGGCGTAGCGCCTGTCGGCACGCACACGGCCTGAGCCTCGGGGGACGAAACAGACTATGACCCGCTTCTTGTCGATCCTCGTCGGGCTGGGATTTCTCGCAGCGCTGGCATGGGGCTTCATTACGTCGCCGCACGACGCTTCGGTGGAGACCGCTGCCGAAGTCTATCACCTGCCGCCGAAGGAGGTTCATTTCTCGTTCGATGGCCCGTTCGGCAAATATGACAATCAGCAGCTCCAGCGCGGCTTCCAGGTCTACAAGGAAGTCTGCTCGGCCTGCCACTCGATGAAGCTCGTCGCCTTCCGCGACCTCGAGCAGATCGGCTTCACCAAGCCGGAAGTGAAGGCGATTGCCAAGCAGTGGGCGGTCGAGGTTCCCTCGATCAACCCGGACACGGGCGAAGCTGCGACGCGCAAGGCGCTGCCGAGCGACTATTTCCCGTCGCCTTATGCGAACGAAGTTGCCGCGCGCGCCGCGAACAACAATGCGCTGCCGCCGGACATGTCGCTGCTCGCCAAGGCGCGCGAAGGCGGGTCGCACTACATCTATTCGATCGTGACGGGTTTCCAGAACCAGCCGGCCGACCTGATCAAGCGCTTCCCGGATTCGAAGACGCCGACCGGCCTGCACTACAATCCGTACTTCGCGAACCTGAACATCGGCATGCCGCCGCCGCTCGTCGCCGATGGCCAGGTGTCCTATTCGGACGGCACCAAGGCGTCGGTCGATCAGATGGCGCAGGACGTGTCCGCGTTCCTGATGTGGGCGGCCGAGCCGAAGCTTGAGAATCGCCACCGCTGGGGTTTCGTGGTCGTGATCTACCTGCTGGTCGCTACCGGCCTGGCTTACGCGGCCTATCGGAACATCTGGCGCAACGTGAAGCATTGATGGGGCGCGCCGGCCGGTGACCGAGCCGGCGCTTCTCTCCATTTGCATGGTCGCCGTCTTCGCGCTCTGCGCGGGCGGCGGCTGGATGATCGCCAAACGCGGTCAGACCAGGCAGGGTGTGCTGATGCTGGTCGCGGCCCTGGTCTTGCTCGGCAATGTGCTGATCTGGGCCTGGCCCTGACCCTCAGACGATATCGCGTCCGGTGGTGAAGCCGGGCAGCACGGTCGAGGGATGATCGTCCTCCGCGCCCAGCCGGCCGATCACCAACTGGCAGACCGCTTCCTCGCGCGTCGGCTTGGGCTCCTCATGCCGTTCGATCCAGGCGTCGATCGCCTTGATCTGATCCGATCCGAACAGGATCGTGAGCGGGGTTTTGGCGGCTGAGTCCGACATATCCACAAGTTGATGCGCTTGGGACGGCCGGTCAAGCCGATCGGCCCTTCCGTTCGCCCCTTTGCCGCCGCTAAGCCAATAAAGTGAGCGGCGAACCGACCCCGATGATGGCGCAATATCTGGCGCTGAAGGCGCAGGCGCCCGATTGCCTGCTTTTCTATCGGATGGGCGACTTCTTCGAATTGTTCTTCGAAGACGCCAAGGCCGCTTCCGCCACGCTCGATATCGCGCTCACCGCGCGAGGCGAACATGATGGCGAACCGGTGCCGATGTGCGGCGTGCCAGCGCACAGTCACGAGGCTTACCTCGCCCGCCTGATCAAGGGCGGCCATCGCGTGGCCATCGCCGAGCAGACCGAAACGCCCGAGCAGGCCAAGAAGCGCGGCGGTAGCAAGGCCCTGGTCGCCCGCGGCATCGTCCGCATCGTCACGCCCGGCACGCTTACCGAAGAGGTTTTGCTCGATGCGCGCGCCGCCAACTGGCTGGTCGCGGTCGCCAAGGCGGGCGGTGCGCTCGCGCTGGCCGCGGCCGACATTTCGACAGGCCGGTTCGAGATCGCTGCGGTCGATCCCAATATGCTCGATGCCGAGCTCGCTCGTCTCAACCCGGCCGAGGTGGTCGCGCCCGAGGGTTTCGATGACCCGGTTTCCTATCCGCTGACCGCTGCCGGCGGCTTCGACAGCAACGCCGCCGAGCGCCGGCTCAAGGCCCAGTTCGGTGTCGCCACGTTGGATGGCTGGGGCGAGTTCAGCCGCGCCGAATTATGCGCTGCTGGCGGCCTGCTCGCCTATCTGGAACGCGCGGGGCAGGGTGCCTTGCCCTTCCTCCAGCCGCCGATCCGCCGCGCGGTTTCCGATCATATGATGATCGACGCGGCAACGCGCGAGAGCCTCGAGATCGTCCAGACGACCGGCGGCAGCCGCAAGGGCAGCCTGCTCGACGCGATCGACCGCACCGTCACCGGCGGCGGGGCACGCTTGCTCGGCAGCGATCTCGCGGCCCCGCTGACCGATCGCGCGGCGATCGACGCGCGGCTCGATCTGGTCGGCTTCTTCCACGATAACGGCGATCTGCGCGCCCGGCTGCGGGGCGCGCTCCGGGCCTTGCCCGATATCGGCCGCGCGCTCGGCCGGCTCGCCGCAGGACGCGGCTCACCGCGCGATCTTGCCCAACTGCGCGACGGCCTCGATCAGGGCTATCGCCTGCACGATATGCTGAGGGTCGATCCGCGCCCCGTGCTTCTCGACGCGGTGCTGCCCGCCTTCCTTGGCCATGGTGAACTGGTCGATCGGCTCCAGCGCGCGATCGTCGCCGCACCGCCGATCGACACCAGCCAGGGCGGCTATATTGCCGAGGGTTATGACGCCGCGCTCGATGCATTGCGGATGCGTGGCGGGGAAGGGCGGCGCGCTATCGCCGCGCTCGAAGCGTCCTATCGCGACAAGACCGGCATCACCCAACTCAAGATCCGCCATAACAATGTGCTCGGCTATCATATCGAGGTGCCGGCCAAGGTCGCGGATCCGCTGATGCGGGCGGAATCGGGCTTCACCCACCGCCAGACCCTGGCTGGCGTGGTCCGCTTCAATGCGCCCGAACTGCACGATCATGCGAGCGAAGTCGGCCAGGCCGGCAGCCACGCGCTCGCCGCCGAGGCTGCGCATCTCGAAGACTTGACCCACCTCACGCTCGCCCGCGCGCGTGAGATCGCCGCCACCGCCGATGCGCTTGCCCGCCTCGACGTTGCCGCCGGCCTTGCCGAACGCGCCGCCGAGGGCGGGTGGTGCCGCCCGGCTTTGGTCGAGCAGCCCTGCCTGGAAATCGCCGAGGGCCGCCATCCGGTGGTCGAAAGCGCGGTCGCGGCGGCGGGCGCACGTTTCGTTGCCAACGATTGCAATCTGGGGCCGCACGACCGGCTGTGGCTTGTCACCGGCCCCAACATGGGCGGCAAATCGACCTTCTTGCGCCAGAATGCCGCGATCCTGATCTTGGCCCAGGCAGGCAGCTTCGTCCCCGCGGCGCGCGCCAGGCTTGGCCTGTGCGATCGCCTGTTCAGCCGGGTCGGCGCGTCGGACAATCTTGCGCGCGGTCGCTCGACCTTCATGGTCGAGATGGTCGAAACCGCCGCCATCCTCGCCCAGGCGACCGAGAAGAGCTTCGTCATCCTCGACGAGGTCGGTCGCGGCACCTCGACCTATGACGGTCTCGCCATCGCCTGGGCAGTGGTCGAGGCGGTGCACGACATCAACAAATGTCGCTGCCTGTTCGCGACCCACTATCACGAGCTGACCCGGCTTGCCGAAAGGCTCGACAGCCTTAGCCTCCATCACGTTCGCGCACGCGAGTGGAAGGGCGATCTTGTCCTGTTGCACGAGGTCGCCGCCGGGCCCGCCGATCGCAGCTACGGCCTCGCCGTCGCGCGCCTTGCCGGCCTGTCGCCCTCCGTGGTCGGTCGCGCCAAGGATGTGCTGAAGCGCCTCGAGGCCGGGCGGGCCGCTACCGGTGGCCTTGCGGCAGGCCTTGACGACCTCCCGCTCTTCGCGGCCGTGGCCGCAACCGAAGACGCCGCGCCCGATCCGCTGCACGATGCGGTCGCCGGGATCGACGCGGATTCGCTCACCCCGCGCGACGCGCTTGAGCTGATCTACAAGCTCAAGTCCCTGCTCGCCGACGGTTCATGACCGGCTAAGCGGGGCGGGCGCAGGTCGCGGCCATGCAGCGGCCCTCCCATATCCTGAACGCGGCCTCGAACCTGCTCGGCATCGCCCTGCTGATCATCGCCGGTCTCAACGTCAGTCACATCGCCGACAAGAGCTTCGCCGACGAAATCGCCTGGGTGGCGGCGGTCTGCCTCGCCACTTCCTGTCTGCTATCCTACCTCTCGGTGCGGCGCGAACGGCCCGGCCAGACGTTCGAGCATTGGGCCGATCGCATCTTCATTTTCGGGCTGGTGACCCTGATCGCCTCGATCGTCGTACTCGCGGTCGGCAACCGTTAGCCCAGATGCCACACCCAGGCGATCAACGGTGTGCCCACGACGATCACCAACACGGATAAAGGCAGGCCCAGCTTCCAATAATCGCCGAAGCGATAGCCGCCCGGTCCGCGCACCAGCGTATTGCACTGATGTCCGATCGGGGTGAGGAAATCGCACCCCGCGCCCGTCGCTACCGCCATCAGGAAGGCGTCCGCGCCCAAGCCAAGCCCCTTGGCGACGCCGACCGCGATCGGCCCCAGCACCAGGACGGTCGGCGCGTTGTGCAGGAAAGGGGAGCAGGCCATCGCCGCCACCAGGATCGTGCCGAGCGCGAGCAAGGCCGGAATGCCGTCGAGCAGGTGCGCCAGGCCATGTGCGATCAGGTCGGTCCCGCCTGAATGCTGGACCGCCTCCGACAAGGGCGTCAGCGCGCCGATCAGGATCAGCACTTCCGGTTCGAGCGAGGCATAGGCTTCGCGCATCGTGATCGAGCCGGTCACCACCATCAGCAGAGCCGCGCCGAAGAAGGCACCCGAGACCGGGACGATATTGAGCGCGAGCAGGATCATAGCCACCGCCAGGATCAGGATCGGCACGAACCGGCGGCGCCCGCCGCCAATCTGTACGACACGCTCGGCGAGTGGGAGCAAGCAAAGATTCGTAAGCACTTCCGGCAGGGCTTTCTCACCTGCACGCAACACCAGCATGTCGCCCGCCCGGATCCTGACGTCGCGCAGTCTTTTGGTGATCGTCTGGCGCGAACGTCCGACCGCGAGCAATTGCACGCCGTAGCGCTGCTGCAACCGCATCCGCTCCGCCGAACTTCCGACTAGCGGGGAATCGCTCTGCACCACCGCCTCGATCGTGCGCGTCTCCTCGCTCGGCTCGTCCTTCTTGATCTCTTCCTTCTTGCGCGCCTCCTCCAGCGGGGTGCGCTGAAAGACCCGGGCCAGCGCCTCGGCATCCCCCTCCAGCACCAGGCTCATGCCGGGCGCGAGGATCGCGGCGGGCCGCACCTTGCGCGGCTTGCCATCCTTGCCGATCAGCGCGCGCACTTTCACATCGTCTTTCTCAAGATGCAGCCGGCCGATCGTGTGCATCTCGTCCGGAACATCCTCCGGCACCTTGGCTTCGGTCGAATAGGTCGCTTCCGCCGCCGCTTCGGCGAGGCCGGCGCGCCCCTTGCGGTCGCGCGGCAGCAGCCGCCAGCCGAAGCTCACAAAGATCAGCCCGAGCAGGGTCAGCAACAGCCCGACCGGCGCGAAATCGTACATCTGGAACGGCTTGCCGAGCGCATCCTCGCGCACCTGGCTGACGATGATGTTGGTCGAGGTGCCGACCAACGTCACCAATCCGCCCAGCAGCGACATGAACGACATCGGCATCAGCAACGAGGATGGCGAGCTTTCGGTATTGCGCGCGACCCGCAGTGCCACTGGCATCATGATTGCGAGCGCGCCGACATTCTTGGTCAGGGTCGAGAGAAAGGCGGTCGCGCCCGCCAGTACCGGTACCTGGGTTGCGGTGGTCTTGAGCCGGTCGAGCAGGGGGCGCACCGCCCATTCGATTACGCCCGATTGCTGGATCGCCGCGCTCACGATCAGCGCGCAGGCGATGATGATCACCACGTCGCTGGTGAAACCGCTGAACGCGTTCTTGATCGGCACGTCCTTGGTCAGCACGCCCACGAACAAGGCGACCAGCGCCACCACATCGTAGCGGAAGCGCCCCGATGCGAAGACGAGAACAGCACAGCCGATAATTGCGAAGGAAAGCGCTTGGGGAGCAGTCAAGGAAGCCAGATTCCTACTAGGGCGGCCATGCTGACCAGCAGCAGGAAGCCGTTGATCGCGATCAACAAGGCGGGTGGGATTCGACGCGTGTCGGGGCGGGGCGGGGCGACCCGGCTCATCTGGCGCCATACGGCGGCGATAAAGCAGAAACCGGAAAAGAGGATCAGGACGCTGCCGGTCGCACCGATCAGCCAGTCGGGCACGATCTTGGCGAGCAAAGCGCGCGCGCCGATCCCCGACGCCAGGGCGGCAAGCCCGGTGCGTACCCACGCCGCATAGGTCCGCTCCGCCGCCAATATCGTCCGGTCGGCGGCGAGCTCGGTGCGGCGATCGGCGCTGTCGGTCTGTTCCTCGGCGCTATGTTCAAGATGTGCGGCGCTTGCGGCCAGCTTCACATGGGCCTTGTTCGCGGCAGCCTTGGTTGTCGGATCCGGCTTGTCGCTTGCCATGCCTGTCGTAACGCTTGGGATATGATTTGTTCCCTAAGGTGACGGCGGCGCGTTCTGCCCCTATCTGGAGGATCATGGCCAACCGGTTCGACACTCTGCCCAATCGCCGCGCGATCATCGATCGCCGCGGGCTGGCCGATGCGCTCTCCGGATTGGAAGGCAATGGTCCCGCTGCGCTGCGTGCCGCCGCGACGCCCTTGCTGCGCGATGCGCTCGATCAGGGGCGGGCCGAAATCGCGCGCCGTTTGGCGGAAAAACCTAGCCATGGCAGGGAAATAGCCGCCTCTTACGCCTTCCTGACCGATCAGATATTGCGGCTCTGCTTCGATTTCACGCTCCAGCGGCTCTATCGCAACAACCATCCGACCGCGGCCGAACGCCTCACCCTGATTGCGGTCGGCGGCTACGGCCGGGGCGAGATGGCGCTCTATTCGGACGTCGATATCGCCTTCATCACGCCGTGGAAGCAGACCGGCTGGATCGAGCAGGTGATCGAATCGATCCTCTATATGCTTTGGGATCTCGGCCTGAAGGTCGGCCATTCGAGCCGTTCGCTCGACGACATGGTCCGCATGGCCAAGAGCGATCTCACCATCTGCACCGCCTTGCTCGAAGCCCGTTACGTCTGGGGCGATCAGGCGCTCTATGACGAGGGGGCCGCGCGTTTCGATCGCGATGTCCGCGCCGGTAGCGCGCGTAGCTTCGTTGCCGCCAAGCTTGCCGAACGCAACGAACGACACGAGCGGATGGGCGACAGCCGTTACGTGGTCGAGCCCAATCTGAAAGAGGGCAAGGGCGGCCTGCGCGACCTCCACACGCTTTTCTGGATCGGCAAATATGTCCACAAGGTCGGCACCGTCGCCGAGCTGGTCGACAAGGGCCTGTTCACCGCGGACGAATATCGCCGCTTCCGCCGCGCCGAGAATTTCCTGTGGGCGGTGCGCTGCCACCTCCACATCTATGCCAAGCGCGCCGAGGACCGGCTGACCTTCGACGTCCAGTCGGAAATCGCGGTGCGGATGCATTATGCCGATCGCCCCGGCCGCAGCGCGGTCGAGCGTTTCATGCGCCATTATTTCCTGACCGCGAAGGAAGTGGGCGACCTTACCGG
>FTDB01001062.1_pt1 | contig 10487 bp, 6 predicted proteins | sample 1639741 | NCBI WGS metagenome assembly FTDB01 (sample SAMEA3914869, study PRJEB12502) | metagenome | biome: forest; material: soil | place: USA | collected 2012-03-12 | depth 0.1 m | reverse complement strand
CGGCAATGTAATCGCGGCTGTCGATGAGGGCGGCGGTCATGTGGCGGTGGTTGACGAGTGAACCGGCCTTCGGCCGCCAGACGGTTTGGGTCATCCGGTGGAAATGCTCAGCGGCGAGTTCTCTAAGGGTTTCGATCGCGTCGTAGCGTGCCCCAAGGGCCCGGCCCCGGTCGATCAGGCGTTCGAGTTCGACCGACTTCACTTCTGATCCGTCCTGCTGCGCCTGGGCCGCCCGTTGCGCCACGCTGTTGTCGTCCATCTGGCGGTCGAGACGGTCGGCCGTTCGGTGGAAGACGTTGACCAGTCCCCAGAGGAGGCCTTCGCGATCCGTCTCAAGGGGACTGTCGGCCAGGCAGAAGTCGAGCGCGCCGAACATCTCGGCAATGGTGCCTTCCATCAGGGTGTCATCGGGGAGGGGGCGGGTGTCGATTTCGTCCTCTGCGAAGACGGCGCCGTGAAGGCGAAGCGATTCGAGCGCGTGCTCGGTCTGGGACAGGCCATGGGGTTCGAGGTTGTCATCGTCGAACAGTGCCATCGGTGGATCTCCGTGAGTGCGCCCGCGCCAATCGCGGGCCTTACGGCGACGCCTTCGCCACGGCGGCCGCGGCAGCGCACCCGAAGGGCTCGACTGGCCCGTGCGGCTATTTTGTTTCGCGATGCAAAGCGCGCTCTTCGCGCGCGGCGGAAAATAGTTGCGCGGGCCAGTTGCGCTGCCGTGGCCGTTGTGGCGCAGTTGCCCTCTTAAGGCCCAAAGCCGCTGCGCCTCGCCGAGATCCGCGCGGTCGCCGAAGCCGTTGAAACCGTGCCCGTGCTTCTTTCCAGTCGCACGGCCTCCAAGCCGGTTCACGGGTCAATCCTCAAGGTGAGATCGAGGTTGGCGAGCCACGGTCCGACTTGCGCCCGGATGCGGCTGCGGAGCTCGTCCGGTTTGTGCGTTCGGAGGTCGATGTTGTGATCGTTGCCAATCGGCCAAATCGGGAGCGCCTCGATCGACAGGTCGAACAGGCGCGACATGAGGGCATCGACCGCCCGATGTCCCGCGTGGTCGTCGTCTGCGGCAATAAGCACGGCTCGTGTTCGGGGATGCGGCCGATAGCTGGCGAGGTTGCCTGCATTGAGGGCAGCGTGCACCGTCAGATCCGGAAATAGTGTCCGAACCGACAGTGGGTTTTCGATGCCTTCACCGACGACGATGACGTCTGCATCGGGCCCAAATCGGGCGGCATTGCCCCGAATATTGCCGAGTGACCGCTTCGGATCGTCCAGCGGTGCCTTGCCCAGCGACGGGCCGTCGAGGGCACGTGGATCAAGATACTGGCGGTGGATGCCCGTGAGTGTGCCGGTGAGGTCTGTGACAGGTATGAGCAATGCCGGCCAGTTCGAACATGTGCTTTCCTCAGTCGGTCGGCAGTAGCAAGATGCCGCAAATCGGCTGGCTACCGCACACGTCGGATCGATAAAGCGGTTGCGGAGATAGATTTCACCAAGTGTTCCGGCGATTGGCTGCCCGGCGTCGTACAGCCTTCGTGCTTGGATCGTGCGATCGCCTTTCGGGCTGCGATGGGATCGGAACCGTTGCGTCAGGCTGGTTGGCGTGTGACCGATGAAGGCGAGGGCTTCGGCCACGGCATCCGGGAAGGATTGCGACGGCGTAGCCATGCGAATGATATCGAGAAGATCGCCATACTCGCCGGTCGCGACATCTGACCACCGACCTGCGCGCCGGTTGTTGCCCTCGGCCTGAAGCCGCACATAGAGCGATCGGCCTGGCCGGTTTTGGACGTCCCCGACCGTCCAGTAGCTGCCGCAACGTCGGCCACTGGAAAGATAGTGCCGGCAGACAGCAAGCGAGCGATCCGCTAGCTGCGCTCGAAGGTCGTCGAGGTCATGATGAGGCATCCGGGGCCTCCCGGCCGGCGCCTCGCAGGTCGTCACTCCGATCCGTGTCTGGCGGGAGGTAGGCCTCGAAGGGATTGCGATCCGCCACCATGTGACCAAACGGCGTGAACAGATATTCGCCGGCATCGCGCGAAACGGCGCAAATCACGTACCGCGGTTCGAGCGTGTCGGCGTCGCGGCATTCGAGCAGGGCGAGATGGCCGCCCTCGGCCGCATCCAGCAGGACCTGGAAATTGTTGCGGACGTGATTAGGAATGCTCATGGTCGAGCTCCGAAAAATGCAAAACCCGGCGCGGGGCCGGGTTTTGCGAGAGTTGAAGAGAGATTATTCAGCCGCTTGAAGGGCTTCGCCAGAGGCTGAAGCGTTGTGCTCCGGCTCCCCATCAGTCGGTTGCGGCGTGCCGTCGTCAGTCGTTTCGGCTTGCGCCCTGGTGGTGCGCAGAACCTCAGGCAGCCAACCGGTGTCGGCCAGCAGGTTTTCGGCCTCGGTCGCCATGTCCGTCTTCTTCATGCCGCTAATGCGACGTTCGGCGTCGGCGCCTTTAGCTTCCATGACGGCGGCTCGAATGTGAGCCTTCGAGATCTGGCCGAAATAGTTGTGGGCGGTCGGCCGCCATCCGGTCGCGATGATGTCGAGATCGACGGCCTGGGCCAGCCGGTCGGCGTTGGAAAGGCGCAACTGAACGTTGCGGGCGGACGGGCCGCTCCCGCCGTACCTGTCGGCCTTCTGGTAGATGCCGTTAACGCCGAACGAAACGCAGTGCGCAAGCAAGGACTGGCGCGTCGGTTCGTCGGAGGCGGCGAGCCAATCCCACAGGTCCTCGGACTGGTCGGGAAGCCTTTCCAACCAAGTCCGGTTGCGGGCGATATTGGCCTCGGCCGGTTCGGAGTCCGACAAGCCCGCATAGGGGATAAGGCTGACCGCGAAAATCCGAGCTTCGAGGCACGCGCCGTCGGCCCTGTAGAACTGATCACCGCACAATTTGTGGAGCAACAACGTCATCGCGACAGTCGGGTTGTTTGCCACGGCGTCGCGCAGGGCGATGGTCCGGTACGCCGTGAGGTCGGACAAGAGCCGGTCGGAAAGCGGCTTCAGGTCGTCACCTTCATCCTCTTCGGGTGCGCTCGGTCCGTCGCCCGGGCTCCCGTCGCCGTAAGCGGAGGATTCGTCGGCAAGCCCATCGTCGTCGCCACCGCCTTCGATTTCGGGCGCCGGCTCATCTTCCGGCCGGACATAGCCGCGCTCGATGCGGAGATGGCCGTAGCGGTCAAGGCTGATGAACGCGCCGCCGCGGGCCAGGTCCTCCGGATCGAATTGAGCCGGTCGGTTCTGCAGGGCGTCGATCTGGTCTTCGAGCAGTCCAAGTTGCTTATCGACGTCGTGGGGCAGTTCGTCGGTCGCGTCGTACTGCGCCGATAGCGCGTCGAAGGTTTCGAGCAGACTGACCAGTTCCGCTTTTTCGTCGTCGCTAAGATCGACGTCTGTGCTGACGAGGACGCGCAGGTCGTCCGTGTGGCCATATCCATGGTCTACGGCGAGCTCGACCCAGAGCCACCCTTCGGCCTTGACCTCGGCGCCCGCGGCCTCCAGCTTTTCGCGGACCAGCCGTTCCAGCAAGGCCGGCTCCTGCAACCACCCGCCATCGTCGGATTCGAAAAGATCGCGGGCGATGGTCCCGCCGGCCTCGACGTAGGCTTCGGTGCCGACGAACAAGGCGCGCTTGTCGCTGGCCTTGACCGTGTCTTCCGTCAGCAGACGGCGGATATGGTAGGGTTCGCGGCCATAGGTCGATTGGGCGATGGCGGCCCACACCTGTTCCTGCCGTTCATGGTTGGGGTTGACGGTGAACGCCATGAGTTGCTCCAGGCGCAATTCATCCCGGCCGAAGGCTTCGAGAATATTCGGCGAGACGGTCGCCATCTTCAGCCGTTGACGGACGACGGTGACGGAGACGAAGTGACGGGCCGCCACCTCGTCCTCACTGAGGCCGCTCTCGATCAACGAGGCAAATGCCCGGTACTGGTCCAGAGGATGGAGCGGCGCTCTTTGGACATTTTCGGCCAGGCTGTCGTCCTCGGCTATCCCCGTGCGGCGGATTTGGCAGGGCAGGGGGTGGGTTTCCGGCAAGTCGCCCAGCGCGATCAGTGCGCCGACGGTCGTGTAGCGCCGGCCGCCAGCGATGACTTCGAAATAGCCGGTCTCGGCGCCGTCCGTATCATGCTTCGGATGGACGACGAGGTTTTGCAGCACGCCGCGCTGGCGGATGTCGGCCATGAAGTCGGGATCGACCTTGTCGGCGCCCACCTTTCGGACGTTCTTTTCCGAAAGCACGAGGCGGTTCCACGGAATGGCGCAGAAATCGACGTCTTGAGTGGGTTTGGTAGTTTTAGCCATGATCTGGCTCCGGACGGCTGCCGGGAGACGCTCTCCCGGCTTCATACCGTCACGAGCGAAGCGCCGCCCTCTGACTCTGAGGGCGGCGGCCGGCGTGCTGGTGGGGGTTAGCTGACCTTGTCGAGCAGCTTCTTTGCGCGACCTTCCAGGTCAAGCCGTGCATCTTGGTGGGTCTTTTCACGGGCGACTGCGGTAATCCCTTGGACGAAGTCGAAAATGCTCGATGGTTTTCGGCCTTCCTCCTTCAGCACGGTGTCGATGACCTTGCCGGTCTCGGCCTTCGAAAATCCTTGCTTGCGAAGGAAGTCTTGGCGCTCGTCATCATTGGTCGCGACGATGCGCTCGCGGGCGGCCTTTATGCCGTTGATGAACGGCTGCGGCGACGAGTTCGCGAACTTCGTCAGGGCCGGCGCGGCCTCGTGCGCAAATCGTGAACCGGCGAACTTGCTGTGGCGGATGGTGATTTCCTGGAAATCTTCGACACCCCACAGATTCCGGTTGGCGCAAACGGCCCGGAGATAAAAACTCGCCATCCCCAACGTCTTGGCGCCGACTTCGGAATTCCAGCAGTAGAAGCCGCGGAAGAAAAGGTCGGGTGATCCGTCGGGCAAGGTTCCCGCCTCGATGGGGTTACGATCATCAACAAGAAACAGGAAGACGTCTCTGTCCGAAGCATAGAGTGTAGTAGTGTTTGAGCTGACCGGGACGTTCGGGTCGTAGATGCCGGTCGCCCAGTTCAAAACGCCTGGCACCTTCCAGCGGGTGTCGCCCACGCCGTCGCCGGCGATCTTCTGTACGGCCGACACCAGTTCGTGGTCGTAGATGCGCCCATACTCGGGGCCGGTAGCGGCTCGCAGTTCAATTCGGCCGTCATCGATCTCATAGGTTTTAATGAGCTCGGCGCGGTGATCGGTTAGGCCGTATTGAAGGTTGATGCCTGCCAGGGGAGCCGGCAACTGACGCAGGTAAGAGGCGGGTGCGCCGACAAGTGACGCCAGTTGTCCGAACGACCAGTGTGTGGGCGCGATAGGTGTGTCCTGGCCGGGGAGGATCAATTCCATCCGCTCAGCATCGTCGCGTTCAGCTTGGACGCGGATGGCGGCGCTCTCCACAGTACGGCTGTGGCTCTGATCCGAGCGTCTGCGCACGGAACCGTATAGATCAGACAGGGACAGGAAGCGCTCGTCTGCCGGGCGCGAAAACCATTCCGACGATACGCGGCCATTGTGGCCGCCCTTGCTCGCATCGACCTTATAGCCGCCGCCGATGGTTGGGCGGCTGAGCGCGGAGGTGTTGTTCATTTCGGAAGCTCCGACGGCTGCCGAAGACCTTCTCTTCGGCTTCAATCCGTCGCGAAACCCCAATCGAACTCGAACTCTCGGAAGGCGGAGGCGCATCGGCAGGTATGGAAGAAGACTTCGCCGCCGCTGCCGCGGCGGACGAAGGGGTAAAGTTCGGACATGGACGGGAAACGTTCGTCAGCCGGCGTGACGACCACTCAGATGAGACGCGGGCGACGCGCTCTCCCCCGTCTTACAGCCGGAAGCGTGTGTGCTGCTGCTTGGGGGGAAGTCCCTTCCTCCTGGCGTTGTGATTTGTTACGTATGCGCGAGGGACATGCTGTGGTGTCCATCAAAACAACAACCTATTTTTACGGGGCCACAATCACTGATGCTGCAATTCCGAGTCTTCGATCAAGGAGCCAAGCCGCCGCCACAGGGCGTCAATCAAGTCTACCTTGTGTATGATCGTTGGAATGACTTTTCGTTCGTCACGATGTTTTACGTCTACGCGCACGACGAACATGGAAATTTCCTCGAACTCGGAAACGTAAAAATCGGATTTCAAGGGCAAACGAAGGCTGTATCGACTTATTCGACACTTCCCGCCGAGTTTCAATCGCTGCCAGGAAACTACTTTTCGCTGAGCAGTGAGCTTAATTACTATAAAATTTTAGGCCAGGACGTATCTCAAAATTTTCGAGACAATTTCACGAGTGGCCTTCGCGATTTGGTCGCTAATCTTGATGCGGCAAATGTCGCTGCCGGTGAAGACGTCTTTCGGACGTCGCTACTTCGCGATGTGAGTGTCAGTACGATTGACGGTCAATTTCGTCGTGTGCTGCACGGCGGTGTTCCGCTTACGGAGTTTAAGTTTCGGTTCGATCGGCCAGGGACCGATGCGATGGCCGGCATTTCCCTCACTTTCGAGGTTACCCCACACTCGGCGCCCGGCACGAATATTCATGCGATTATCGGAAGGAACGGTATCGGGAAAACAACACTTCTCAACGGGATGATCTCGGCGATCACAGAGAAGGCGCAATCGGTGGCGAAGTTCAGTGTCGACGGGCTTTTTGGCTCAGCCGCCATTGACGACAGGTATTTTAGTAGCCTGGTGTCTGTGGCTTTTAGTGCATTTGATCCGTTCAAACCGCCGGCCGAACAACCCGACCCGGAGAAGGGGACCTGTTATTATTACATCGGCCTAAAGGACCTTGAGGATGATACGGGAACGTTGCTGAAGCCCCTAAGTGATCTTCACGAAGAATTCGTCGCGAGCTTGATGGATTGCATGCGGGTTTCGGGGAAGCGGGACCGGTGGCTATCGGCTATTCGGACATTGGAGTCGGACGAGAATTTTGCCGAAATGGGCTTAGGGCGGTTGCTTGATGTTGCCCCTGCTGATTTCAAAGCGATCGCGCTGCATCTCGTCAAGCGAATGAGCTCGGGGCACGCCATCGTTCTGCTGACAATCACTCGTCTTGTGGCCAGGGTTGAAGAAAAAACCCTGGTCCTGTTGGACGAGCCTGAAAGCCATCTGCATCCCCCGCTTCTTTCAGCATTTACCCGCGCCCTTAGTGAGTTGCTGATTAGTCGCAACGGCGTCGCGATTATTGCGACCCATTCCCCGGTTGTTCTCCAAGAAGTGCCGAAGTCGTGCGTCTGGTTCCTGACAAGGTCAGGGCTCGCAATGAGGGCCGAACGTCCTCAATTGGAAACATTCGGCGAGAACGTGGGTGTTTTGACGCGCGAAGTCTTTCGGCTTGAGGTCGTGAAATCGGGCTTCCATGGTCTGCTGAATGACGCAGTGTTCAGGGACCGCAAGTCCTATGACGACGTCTTGATTGAATATAAAGGCCAGCTTGGATTTGAAGCGCGATCTATTCTCAAGGCTATGGTTATTGAGCGAGATCGAGGGCTATCTCGCCCATGAGGAACCTGGCTCTTCCTGTTTTCGATGCCAACGATGTTTTTTTACATTGTGTGGCGGAGGTCACCGCGCCTGCGCAGCGAGATAAATTTTTGCTGCACCAACCGAATTTGGCTCAAGGGGCTGAAGACTATTCGGCTCATAGCGCGACGCGAACGTGGTGCTTGCTGCCTCGTAGCACCAGAGGCCGGCCCGAGCAGATCGTTTCGGGTAATTTGTCAAAAGCGGAACTTGTCGGGCTTTATGACTCTTGCATGGTGGGCGCGACGGGGCAGGCGCGGAGGGTCTATGACGCGCTGCTGGTGGCCGCCGGCGGCAAATGCCCCTATTGTGCAGGGATCGGGCAAGTCAAGACGCTTGATCATTACCTGCCTAAATCGGTGTACCCTTTACATGCGGTCAACCCATTAAATCTCGTTCCAAGCTGCCGGGATTGTAATACGGGCAAGAACGCGGCGTTTCCGTTCAATCCAGCAGACCAAAGCATTCACCCCTATATCGATAGCATTCATTTCTTCAATGAGCGGTGGGTATTCGCAGAGGTATCGCCGGGAGATCCGGTCACCGTCCAATTCTATGCGGCCCCTCCCGCACCATGGAGCGAGGTCGATCGCAGCCGAGCTTTGACCCATTTCCATAGCAACGATTTACCGCTTCGCTACAGCATCCAATGCGGCGGTGTTCTAGGGATGGTGATTGGGTGGAGGCAAGGAAGCCTTCGGCACCTTACACCGCAAGAGTTTTCGGCGCATTTGATGGAAGGCGCCGCAGCTACAAGTTTTCCAATCAATGGCTGGGAGCGGACCCTGTATTTCGGGCTGGCGAGTTCAGAATGGTTTTGCAGCACGTCCTTTTGACGCCTTGGGAATAAGGGCGCGCTAGCGGGCTGGCTCGTCTACCTGAAATCCCGCGTCTTCGGGTTGATGCTCGTCCGCACCGACGGCTTTTCGTACATGTCGCGCGGCTCGGGCGTCTTCGGCCGGCCGCGTGGGTCCGGCGTCGGCGCGCCATGGTGCAGTTCGTCGCCGCGCCCATGGCGAAGCGGGAAGGGCGTGTCGCGTTCGCCGACGCTGGCCAGGGCGGGCGACAGGTCGGTGAGGTGGCGCGCGATCAGATGGACGACTTCGCCTTCGCGCTGGATGGTCCCGGAGATCAGCAGCATGCGCGAGCCCAGCACGACGCGGCGGAACAGGTCGAAGGTCTTTTCCCAGACAATGGCATTGGCAATGCCTGTCTCGTCTTCAAGGGTGATAAAGGTGACGCCGTTGGCGCTGCCCGGCCTTTGCCGGACGAGGACCATGCCGGCGACCTGGGCGTATTTGCCGTCGCGTGAGGACATGGCTTCCTTGCACGACATGTAGCCGGACTTGGCGAATTGGTATCTCAGGAACGAGACTGGGTGGGCACGCAAGGACAAGCCGACAAGGCCATAGTCCTCGACGACCTGGCCACCGGCCGTCATCGGCACCAAGTCGACCGCGACGTCGTTGACCTCGGGAACCGTTTCGTTCTCGCGCTCCGACGCGGCAGTGAACAGGGGCAACGGATCGTCGCGCAGCGCCTTGATGGCCCAAAGGGTTTGCCGCCGATCCAGGTTCATGCCGTGGAAGGCGTCGGCCCGGCCCAGCTTCTCGATCGCGGCGACGGGCACGCCCGACCGGCGCCACAGGTCCTCGACGGATTTGAATTTGCCCTCTTCGCGGGCGGCCGAGATGGCGGCGCCATGGATATTGGCCAGCCCCTTGACCATGCGCATGCCGAGGCGGACGGCGAAGCGGTTGGGATTACGGGTCGGTTCGAGCGTGCAGTCCCAGCGCGAGGCGTTGGCGCAGACTGGGCGGACCTCGACGCCGTTCTTAAGGGCGTCGGATACGATCTGCGCCGGCGCATAGAAACCCATGGGCTGGCTGTTCAGTAGCGCCGCGCAGAAGGCGTCGGGATGCCAGCATTTGGCCCAGGCCGAGGCGTAGGCGATCAGGGCGAAGGAATAGGCATGGGATTCCGGGAAGCCGTACGAGCCGAACCCTTCCAACTGCCGAAACGTCCGCTCGGCGAATTCTTCGTCATAGCCGTTGGCCTTCATGCCCTCGATCAGCTTGATCTGGAACTTGCTGACGCCGCCGGTGTGTTTGAAGGTCGCCATGGCGCGCCGGAGCTGATCGGCTTCGCCGGGTGTGAAGCCGGCGGCAACGATCGCCACTTTCATCGCCTGCTCCTGGAACAGCGGGACGCCTAGGGTCTTCGACAGGATGGCTTCCAGTTCGGGCGTGGGGTAGGTGACGGTCTCCTTGCCCTGCCGCCGTCGCAGATAGGGATGGACCATGTCGCCCTGGATCGGCCCCGGCCTGACGATGGCGACCTGAACTACAATGTCGTAGAATGTGCGCGGCCGCAGCATGGGCAGCATGGACATCTGCGCGCGGCTCTCGATTTGGAAGGTGCCCAGTGTTTCGGCCTTGCGGATCATGGCATAGGTCGCGGGGTCTTCCGGCGGTATCGTGGCCAGGTCAAGCTTCAAACCCTTGGCGTCTTCAAGGAAGTTGAAGACGCGTTTCATGCAGGTCAGCATGCCGAGCGCCAGGACGTCGACCTTCATGAAGCGGAGGATGTCGATGTCGTCTTTATCCCATTCGATGACCTGCCGATCGGCCATGGCGGCTGGCTCGATCGGCACCAGTTCGTCGAGCCTGTCCTGGGTGAACACGAAGCCGCCTGGGTGTTGCGACAGGTGGCGGGGAAAGTTCAGCAGCTCGCTGGCGAGTTCAAGCGCCAGGCGCAGCCGGTAATCGGTCTGGCTGAGGTTCAGGGCGGCAAATTGCTCCGGTGACAGCTTCTCGCGCGACCAGCCCCAGATTTCCTTGGACATGGAGCGCACCATGTCTTCGGGCAGGCCCAGGGCCTTGCCGACATCGGCCAGGGCGGATTTCGGACGATAGCGCGTCACGACAGCCGTCAGGGCCGCGTGGTTCCGGCCATAGGT
>FTDB01000626.1_pt1 | contig 10492 bp, 11 predicted proteins | sample 1639741 | NCBI WGS metagenome assembly FTDB01 (sample SAMEA3914869, study PRJEB12502) | metagenome | biome: forest; material: soil | place: USA | collected 2012-03-12 | depth 0.1 m | reverse complement strand
CGTCTGCCTGACCGTTCTGGAAAAAGGTCCGGACTGGTACAATGTCCAGGCCTCGCAGGAGACGCTGAACCTGACGACGCTGTCGGAATGGAAGGCGGGGCGGCGGATCAATCTCGAACGTGCGCTCAAGCTCGGCGATGAGCTGGGCGGCCATTTGGTCTCAGGCCATGTCGACGGCATCGCCGATCTGGTGGCGATCCGCCCGGAGAACGATTCCGTGCGCATGACCTTCGAGGCGCCGCCGGCCTTGGCGAAATTCGTCGCCTCCAAGGGCTCGGTGGTGCTCGATGGAGTATCGCTGACGGTCAATGAGGTGCTGGGCCGCAAATTCGGCGTCAATATCATCCCGCACACCCAGGCGGTGACCACGTTCGGCACCTATAAAGAGGGCGATCGGGTCAATATGGAAATCGACATGCTGGCGCGCTATGTTGCGCGCCTGATGGAAAAGGACGCCTAAGTGCCCGACAGCACGAGCAAAATCAGCCACGCCATGGCCTCGGCCGAAGCGATCATCGCTGCCGCCCGCGAGGGCAAGATGTTCATCCTGGTCGATGACGAGGACCGCGAGAACGAAGGCGACCTGGTGATCCCCGCCGAGCGGGCCACCGCCGAGGCCGTCAATTTCATGGCCAAGCATGGCCGCGGTCTGATCTGCCTGGCGATGACCAGCGAGCGGGTCGAGCATCTCGGCCTGCCTTTCATGGCGCGCTCGAACGGGACCCGGCACCAGACCGCCTTCACCATCAGCATCGAGGCGAGAGAGGGCGTCACCACCGGCATTTCGGCTGCCGACCGCGCCCAGACCATCAAGGTCGCGATCGATCCCGACAAGAATTCCACCGACATCGTCAGCCCCGGCCATGTCTTCCCGCTGATGGCCCGCGATGGCGGCGTGCTGGTGCGCGCCGGCCATACCGAGGCCGCGGTCGACGTCGCCCGCCTGGCCGGGCTCAATCCCGCCGGCGTGATCTGCGAGATCATGAGCGAAGACGGCACGATGGCGCGCACGCCCGAGCTGATCGAATTCGCCGCCAAGCATGGTCTGCTGATCGGCACGATCGCCGATCTGATCGCCTATCGCCGGCGCCACGACAAGATCGTCGAGCGCAGCCTCGAAAGCGGCTTCTCCTCGGTCTATGGCGGCGATTGGCGGATGGTGATCTATACCAACCGCATCGACCATGCCGAGCATGTGGCGCTGGTGAAGGGCGACATCGAGGACGGCAAGCCGGTGCTGGCCCGCGTGCATGCCTTGTCGCTGCTCGACGATCTGCTGGGCGACCAGACTGACGGCAAGGGCGAGGAACTGCATCAGGCGATGCGCATGGTGGCGGCCGAAGGACGCGGCGTCGTGCTGCTGCTGCGCGAGCCGCTGCCGTCGAGCCTCAGCGACCGTCTGCGCGCGCGGCTGGAAAGCCGAGAGCAACCAGGGGTCTTGCGCGATTATGGCGTGGGGGCGCAGATTCTGCTGGATCTCGGCGTGCGCGACATGATCCTGCTGTCGAACAGCCAGAAGACCATCGCCGGGCTGGAGGGGTACGGCCTTAGTGTCGTGGAACGGCGCGTGATCGCCGCGAAGGGGGACAAACAATGAAAATCTTGATCGTCGAGTCGCGGTTCTACGAGCAGATCACCGACAATCTGGTCAAAGGCGCGGTGCGCGAACTGCAGAATGCCGGCGCCGGTTTCAAGCGCGTGATCGTGCCGGGCATCCTCGAAATCCCGAGCGCCATCCGCTATGCCGTCCGCTCGATGGAAATGCGCGCCACCGAGGAGCGCTATGCCGGCTACATAACCCTGGGCTGCGCCATCAAGGGCGAGACCGATCACTATGATCATGTCTGCCGTGAAGCCTTTGCGGGTGTGCAGAATCTGTCGCTGCTATACACCCTGTCTGTCGGCAACGGCATCCTCACCGTGCACAACGAAGCTCAGGCGCTGGAACGCTCGTCGCCGGAAAAACGCAATTTCGGCGGTCAGGCGGCACGGGCGTGCCTGCGCATGGTCGAGATCAAGAAAGAGTTGGGGCTCATACCTAAATGAACAAAAAAGCATCGCGTCCTTCCGGCCAAAGCCGCTCGACGGCCAGGCTGGCGGCCGTGCAAGCTCTTTACGACGCCGGGGTCACCGGCGCGTCCGCCGACAGTCTGCTGAAGGATTTCATCGATCACGCGATCGGCAGCCGCGCCATCGTGACCGATGAGGATGATGATTCCGAGACCGAGGTGGCATTGGCCACGCCGGATCCGTTGCTGCTGGCCGCCATCCTGCGCGGATCGCTGGCGCAGGCGGCGCAGCTCGACGAGGTCATCGGCAATGCGCTGAGCGGCGATTGGAGCATCGAGCGTCTGGAAGCGGTGCTGCACGCCATTCTGCGCGCGGCCGCCTTCGAGCTGACCGCGATGCCGGACACGCCGGTCCGCGTGGTGATTTCGGAATATGTCGATATCGCCGGCGCCTTCTATTCCGGCCCGGAGCCGGGGCTGGTCAATGCGGTGCTCGACCGCATCGCGCGCGTCGTGCGCACCTCCGAACTTGGTTGAAGAATTCGACCTCATCAAATCTCTGTTCGCCCCGCTGACCGGCGGGCGGCCCGAGGCGCTGGGGCTCGTCGATGACGTCGCCCTGATCGCCGGGCCGGCCGGCCGGCAATGGGCGATCACCAAGGACGCCATCGTCGCCGGCGTCCATTTCTTCGAAAATGATCCGCCCGAGCTGATCGCCCGCAAATTGGTGCGGGTGAACCTCTCCGATCTCGCCGCCAAAGGCGCCGAGCCGCAATTTCTGTTCCTGGCGGCCTGTTTTCCGAAAAATTCGACGCAAGAATGGCTTGTTCGTTTCGCGGACGGATTGAAGACCGACTGCGATCAGTTCAAAGTGGCGTTGATCGGGGGCGATACGGTGGCGACTCCGGGTCCACTTGTCTTGTCGCTGACCGCCGTGGGAAACTTGCCCGAACACTCGGCCCTTTTGCGGTCGAATGCCCGTTCGGGGGATGATGTTTGGGTGTCCGGAACCCTGGGCGACGCCGCCTTCGGTCTTCTGGTCGCAAAAGGGGAGAGGGGAGCCTTGTCGGACCTCGACGCCGACAACCTGCTGGATCGCTATCGCCTGCCGCGTCCTCGCGTCGCGCTGGGGCCGCGCCTGCGTGGCCTGGCGCATGCCGCCATGGATGTGTCGGATGGGCTTTTGGGCGATCTCGGCCATCTCTGCCGCGCTTCCGGCCTCGGTGCCGAAATCGATGCTGACGATCTGCCTTTGTCGACCGCCGCCCGTGCCGCACTGGCAGCGGGAATAGGCGAGGGGATCGAGACCGTGGCCTGCGGCGGCGACGATTACGAAATTCTCTTCACCGCCTCGCCCGAGGCCGCGCCGGCGCTCGCCGCCTTGTCGCGCGAGATCGATGTGCAACTGACTCGGATCGGCCGCATGGTTTCGGGAAGCGATGTCATGCTGCGGGACGGCGCCGGCAACCGGATCGCGGCGGGCCGCGGCGGCTATCGCCATTTCGAGGAAGCGGGACGATGAAGAAGATACTCTTCCTGGTCCTGGTTCTCGTTCTGCTCGCCGTCGCCGGTTTGGGCGGGGCGGGGCATTTCGGCAAGGGGCCGCTGGCGCCTTATCTCTACAAGGCGCCGCCGGCCGAACCGCCGCCGCCGCCGGCGCCGCCGCATCGCATCTATTATCTGGGCGAGGTAATCACGCCGATCGTTCGAAATCATGCGATCGAGGAACAGATCGGCATGGACATCGACATCGACGTCTTCGCGCAGAATTACGACAAGCTCACGTCCGTCGTGCAGCTGATCGATCACCGGGTGCGGATGGAGATGTACGATTTCCTGCCCAAACATTCGGACACCAGCTCCGACGCCGATAAGCAGGCGGTTCACGACCGCATTCTGTGGATCGTAGAGAGCACGGTCGGGCCAGGAGTCGTCAGAAGTGTCACGCTCCGGACCTTCTATACTCGCTAGCGGTTGCGCTCGCCCGGAATCTTGGCCAAGCTTGGCCTTCCGGGGGGAATAAAACGCATGAAGCGTTGGTCCATCGTATCGTCGGTTCTTTGGCCTGAAGGGCAGCCTGCCGCGCAGACGGGAACGTCCTGGCGTTCCTGGTGCATCGTAGGCGCCGCGCTGGTGGGCTGGGTCGCGGCGTCCTGGTTCTTCGTCGGTCGCTACGAGACCGGACTCACCGAAAATTATCTGCGCCGCGAAAAGGTCAATGCCGAACGCGATCTTCACTCGATCAATGCCGGCGTTTCGCGCAGCTGGGAGATCGCCCAGGGGTTCCTCAGCACCCTGGCGCATGAGGATATGGTGCGCGCCGCGCTGGATCGCCGCGACGCCGGCGCCGTCAAGCAGACGATCAGGCGCAGTATCGTCGACGATCCGCAATATGCCGCCATCAGCCGCGCCTTTTTCTCGATGGTGTCCGACATCAAGGTGCTGAACATCATCACCCTGCTCGATGCCGAAGGCGATTGCATCGCCTCCAGCAACGGCACGGCATCGAACTCCCTGGTCGGCAGCAATTATGCCGATCGCCGCTATTTCCAGGACGCCAAGCGCGGCGTCAACGGCTCCGAATTCGCCAATGGCCGGGCGACCAGCCTGCCGGGCCTGTTCCTGTCGGTGCCGGTGATGCAGGGCGGCGTGTTCCTCGGCGCGGTGATGGCCAAGTTCGACAGCGCGTCTTTCGCGCCCTGGCTCAATTTCTCGGACTCGATCATCACCGACGATCACGGCGTGATCCTGTTCTCGCGCGACAGCTCCTATCTCTACAAGGCCGCGCCGGGATCGGACGTCGATCAGCTGGCCCAGGCGGAGCGGGTGGCGCTTTACAAACGCAGCAATTTCAACGCGGTGCCGATGTCCCGCTGGTCGCCGGAACTCCCGGCCGAGATCGTCAAGGTCGAGGATCGCCAGGTGCCCGTCATGCTGATCAGCGAGCCTTTGAGCAGCGGTGTCGGCTCGGTGGGCGTAATGCAGCCTCTGCCGCGGCTGCTGCTGCTGGAAACCGACCGCTGGCGCATGTTCGCGCTGGTGGCGATCAGCGGAGCGGTCCTGCAGCTGGTGTTTTTCGGCCTGATGCAGCGGCTCAATGAAAGCCTGCACCGCCGCCGCATGGCCGAGAATGAAGTTGCCTTCCATCAATCGGTGATCGATGCCGCGGCGCTGGCCATCGCCGTATATGCCGATGACGGCCATTGCCTGGCCGCCAACGACGCCATGGCCACCTTGTTCGGCACGACGCGTCTGATGATGGCGCGCCAGAATTTCCGCCTCAACGAAGCCTGGGCCGAATCCGGCCTGGTGACGGCCGCCGCGCATGTCCTCGATGCCGGCTCCTCGCAGCGCGGCCATTGGCGCCTGACGTCGCAGCATGGCCGCGAGATCTGGATCGACGCGACCTTGAAGCGCTTCACCTATCAGGCGCGCAATTTTCTATTGGTGATCTTCTCGGACGTCACTGACCAGCATTGGCGGGATAATCTGCTGACCGAAGGGTGACTCAGCTAAGAGTTGAGAGACCGGCGAAATAAGTGCCGTATCAACGCTTCGTCACTGCTGCGCGAAAGTTCGGATTATCCAGCAATCGATCCACGGTACGACTCAATACTATTTCACATAATTTCTTCAAATCTCCAATATCCGCGAGGATTCCCGTTTCGAAGAACTTCATGTCCGATTCCTTATCGACGACGCTGTCTTCGTAAACGGTGGCGCCGGCCTGATTGACGACCGACATCGTCAGGTCGATCCGCGCCGTACGGCCGACGATCATGTCAGCGTCGAATTTTCGCACCAATAAGGCAAGTCGGAATGGCGCCTGAGCCTCGGATGAGGCAAGCCCGCGCGTACGGAGTCCCAAAGCAAAAGCATCGGCGACTTCGTCCTTCACGGGTTTTGCCGTGTCGAGAGTCTTAAGCGGATTGCCGAAACCTCCCATGATGGTGGCCAGGCGATTGGGATCTTCCTTGCGCTGGTCCGTCGCGGACACGATCCCGACGGTCGCCACTGCTGCACTTTGCACCGCGCCAGGCGGTGTATATTGCAGGCTGGAAACAGTATTGCTGCAGCCGACGAGAAAAAAAGTAAAAGAAATCGCCAAAAAGCGAACCATGCGTGCCCCCTGAAGTGCGTCCCCGCTTCGTTCGTGGAGCTTCCCCTTAAATAAGATCGATTGCAAGGAGGGCTTACTAAATGGCGAGTACGCAGCGGCTCTCGCTTATCTGCGGCGTCCATAATGCAGGAGCACGCCCTATCCCTGGAAGGCCGCCTCCCTTGCGCGCCGAAACCGCCACCAGCCTGGACAGCAGTCCGATCGTGCGGCCGGCGATATGCAGTGTGAAGCCGAGCCACATTAACCCGATCCACCCCAAAACGAAGCATAGCACCTTCCGATTGCAGCCCTGACACGGTTCTGTCACGCTTATTCCATCCTCAGAGTAAAGAACGTCTTGTCACGGAACAGCGTCAACCAGGGGAAGGAGACTCCATGTCCTATTATGTTTTGGTACTGCTTTGCGGTGTCATCGCGTTGGCTTACGCGCTTTATGCCTCGCGATCGGTTTTGTCGGCGGGGGCCGGCAATGAACGTATGATCGAAATCGCGGGAGCCATCCAGGAAGGCGCCCGTGCTTACCTGAATCGCCAATACACCACCATCGCCATCGTCGGCGTCGTCGTCGGCGTGATCCTGGGCTGGCGCCTGGGCGCCCATGTCGCCATCGGCTATGTGATCGGCGCGGTGCTCTCGGGGGTTGCCGGCTATGTCGGCATGAATGTCTCGGTGCGCGCCAATGTGCGCACGGCCGAGGCGGCGCGCTCCAAGGGCATGTCGGCGGCGCTGGATATCGCCTTCAAGTCGGGCGCCATCACCGGTCTGCTGGTGGTCGGTCTGGGCCTGCTGGGCGTGACGATCTATTTCCTGGGGCTGCAGCATATGGGCTTTGAGGCCCGTCCGCTGGCCGAAGGTCTGGTCGGGCTGTCGTTCGGCGCGTCGCTGATCTCGATCTTCGCGCGCCTCGGCGGCGGCATCTTCACCAAGGGTGCGGACGTCGGCGCCGATCTGGTCGGCAAGGTCGAGGCGGGGATCCCCGAGGATGATCCGCGCAATCCGGCCGTGATCGCCGACAATGTCGGCGACAATGTCGGCGATTGCGCCGGCATGGCCGCCGATCTGTTCGAGACCTACGTCGTCACCATCGTCGCCACCATGCTGCTGGGCTCCATCTTCTTCGCGGGCGAGGACCGCGACATGCTGATGCTGTTCCCGCTGCTGATCGGCGCGGTCTGTATCGTCACCTCGGTGATCGGCACTTTCTTCGTGCGTCTGGACAGTTCGGGCAAGATCATGCGGGCCCTTTACAAGGGGCTGGTCGTCACCGGCATCCTGTCCTTGATCGCCATCGCCGGCGTGTCGCAATGGCTGTTCGGCGGCTTCGCTTACGCCTTCCAGGCGACCAATGGGCAGTCCTTCACGGTCCATTCGCTGATGATGTGCGCGGTCACCGGTCTGGTCATCACGGGCCTTCTGGTCTGGATCACCGAATATTATACCGGCACCGACTATCGTCCGGTCCGCAATATCGCCCAGGCTTCGACCACCGGCCACGGCACCAATGTGATCCAGGGGCTGGCCGTGTCGATGGAGGCCACCGCGCTGCCGGTGCTGGTGATCTCGATCGGCATCATCGTCACCTATCAGCTGGCCGGTCTCTACGGCATCGCCATCGCGGCGACCACCATGCTCGCTTTGGCCGGCATGATCGTGGCACTCGATGCCTATGGTCCCGTCACCGACAATGCCGGCGGTATCGCCGAAATGGCGGATCTGCCGCCCGACGTCCGCCACATCACCGATGCGCTGGATGCCGTGGGCAATACCACCAAGGCCGTCACCAAGGGCTATGCGATCGGTTCGGCGGGCCTGGCCTCGCTTGTGCTGTTCGCCGCCTATACCGAAGATCTGACCCATTACTTCCCGAACCTGACAGTCAATTTCAGCCTGCAGGACCCGTTCGTGGTGATCGGTCTCTTCATCGGCGGCCTGCTGCCTTATCTGTTCGGCGCCATGGGTATGATGGCGGTCGGCCGGTCGGCCGGTGCCGTCGTGGTCGAAGTGCGCCGCCAGTTCAAGGAGATCCCCGGCATCATGGAGGGCACCGCCAAGCCCGATTACGGCCGCGCGGTGGACATGCTGACCAAGGCGGCGATCAAGGAGATGATCCTGCCGGCTCTGCTGCCGGTGCTGGCGCCGGTGGTGCTGTATCTCGTGGTGCTGCCGGTCGGCGGGCAGGCATCGGCCTTCTCGGCACTGGGGGCCATGCTGCTGGGCACCATCGTCACCGGCCTGTTCGTGGCCCTGTCGATGACCTCGGGCGGCGGTGCCTGGGATAATGCCAAGAAGTATATCGAGGAAGGCCATCATGGCGGCAAAGGCTCCGACGCCCACAAGGCGGCGGTGACCGGCGATACCGTCGGCGATCCCTGCAAGGATACCGCCGGTCCGGCCGTGAACCCGATGATCAAGATCATCAATATCGTGGCAATTCTGATGCTGGCCATTCTCGCCGGCTGATCAGGCAAAAAATAAAACCCCCGGAAGGCGCGATCCTTCCGGGGGTTTTTGTTTGGAATTCTCTCGATCAGGGACCGGTCGGGCCGTCGGCACGGGTATGCGTCGAGTCGCTGAACTTGCCGACATTGCCGATCAGCTGCTGAAGGATGCTGAGTTCCTTGCCCGGGGCCGGCGTCTCGCGGCCCACCATGGCGATTTCCTTGCCGTCTTCCAGGCCGAGGCGGCGCACGGCGGTGACGGTGCCGGCCTTGTCGAAATCGATGCAGATGACCTGGCGGTCGAGCTCTTCCGGCGCATAGAAGGCGACGGTCTGAAAATGGCTGCTGATATAGTACCAGTGATCGTCGCCGAACAGGCTGGAGGTCGCCGGCGTGCCGATCAGCGCCACCACGTCGGAGCGGGTGACACGGCCGGGCGTGATCTGCGCCAGGGCGTCGGGCATCGGAGCATTGCCGCGCGGATCGACATTATCGGCGCAACCGGCCACAGCAACGGCCAGCATGGCGGCCAAACCCAAACGACCTGCAAAAGCGTACATCTTGCCCCGTGACATTTCCTGGCGGATATTAGGCGGAGACCTTGCCCTCGGCGGCAAGCTTTTGTCAATCTCTTAGGGGCTTTGTTTATGGGTTTCGGGTGGCTCGGCGGGCGCCGGCAGAAAGAAGAAATGATCGATGCGCTGTACGCCAAGGCGGTAGCGCAGGCCCGGCAGCCGATCTTTTACGCGGAGCGCGAAGTCCCCGACACCGTGGATGGCCGCTTCGACATGCTGGTGACGCATGTCTTTCTGCTGCTGCATCGCCTCGGCGCCGAAGGGCGCCAGATGAAAGGCGTGACGCAGGCTCTGTTCGATCTGATGTTCTCCGACATGGATCGCTCTCTGCGCGAAATGGGTGTCTCCGACATGCGGGTCGGTACGCGCGTCAAGGAAATGGCCCGCGCCTTCTATGGCCGCGTCGATGCCTATGAGCCGGTTTTGAACGATGAAGCGAAGCTGAAAGAGGCCCTGGCGCGCAATCTTTATCGCGGCGCCGACGTGTCCGACGCTTCGCTGGCGGCGATGGCGCACTATATACAGACTCAGGTGGCGGCGCTGGCCGCCCTCGACGCCGCGGCGATCGTGGCGCCGGACAAGCCTTGTTTCGCGGAAGCCGCATGATCGACCCCGAGATTTCCCGCCCCATCGCGCTCGACCGCATCGGGCTGAAGGAAAAGAGCTACGAGATCACCGCCGATGAAGCGGAGCGGGCGGCCCTGGCCAAGCGCCTCGGCATTCCCTCGGTCGACAGTTTCGAAGCCAAGGTCGGCCTTCGCATGACGGGCGGCGGCAACATCGTGAAGCTCAAGGGCCATGTGCGCGCCGAGCTGACGCAGATCTGCGTGGTGACCCTGGAGCCGCTGAAAACATTGGTCGATGAGGATTTCGCCAGACTCTATAGTGTCGAGACCGATGACGACGCGGCCGAAGTGGTGATCGAGCTGGACGAAGACGACGTGCCCGATCCGGTGATCGACGGCTATATCGATATGGGCGAGGCGGCAGCCGAACATCTGGCACTGGCCATGGATCCGTTCCCGCGATCGCCCAACGCGGCCTTCGAACCGCTGCCCGAACCGGAACCGGAACCTGAGCAGGAAGCCGAGCAAAAACAGTCGCCTTTCGCGGGGCTGGCGGCCTTGCATAAAAAAGAATAGCAATTGCTTGCCCCCCGCACGGTTTTTCGTTAAAAGGGCTCCCTTTCGCCATCCAGCTTAGATGTGGATACAGTAAAATGGCCGTTCCGAAGAAGAAAACCTCCAAGTCCCGCCGCAACATGCGCCGGGCCCATGACGCGCTGAAGGCGGTCGGGCATCAGGAATGCTCGAACTGCGGCGAGGTCAAGCTGCCGCACCATGTGTGCGG
>FTDB01000938.1_pt1 | contig 10563 bp, 10 predicted proteins | sample 1639741 | NCBI WGS metagenome assembly FTDB01 (sample SAMEA3914869, study PRJEB12502) | metagenome | biome: forest; material: soil | place: USA | collected 2012-03-12 | depth 0.1 m | reverse complement strand
GCGATTAGCTCAGCTGGCAGAGCGGCTCGTTTACACCGAGTAGGTCGGCGGTTCGATCCCGTCATCGCCCACCACCCTTCGCCAAGGCTTCGGGTGGCATGCCACCCAGAGATATTTCCGGAAATGGTAGTGTAGAGGAGGCCTGAGCGCTGAACTGCCACCCGAAGACTTCCTTCGGCGAAGGCGTGCCGCCCGAAGCCTTGGCGAAGGGGGGCTGCGTCCGGTGCACAGTCGATATATTCTCCGGCAATCGAGGCTCGGGGATCATCCAATGCACTATGTCTACTTGCTGCGCAGTCTCTCTGCGCCAAAGCAAACTTACATTGGTTGCACAAGCGATTTGAAAGATCGTCTGCAGACGCACAATTCCGGTGGCTCTCCCCATACTTCCAAGTACGTTCCCTGGAAGCTCGTCACCTACATCGCGTTCAGCGATAGGCAAAAAGCCATCGACTTCGAAGCCTATCTCAAGACGGGCTCGGGGCAGGCCTTTGCCGCGCGACGTTTGTGGCCGTCTTCCTGAACCTTCGCCGCAAACGCCGTTACCGCACAGGATGCGGTTGTGGCCAAACCCCTCTGTGGTGACGAACCGACGGCGCGCTACAAGGCAGGTGTCTAAGCCCCGGCGTGGATCAGGTTGAGCACATCCGGGCTGTTCGAGGCGGCGGCCATGGCCACCTTGTTGACCGCGGCGCGCGCCGTCGGTTCGTCGATCTCGCCCTTGCGCACGCGGGCGATGGCGTTCTTCAGGAACAGCCGCAGGGCCGCGCGGTCGCGCTCCTCGAACTTCAGCGAGGTGGCGGCCTCGATGCTGCGCGCAAGCTGCTGGCGCGCGTCGTCGCTCAGCGTGCCGAGCTGCTCGGCGATGAACTGGTGGCGGGTCGTGGCGTTGGACATGACGGACATGGGAGCCTCCGGGTTGCGATGCGATCATGGGCTTATAAACCCTGTGCGGCAACGCACACATGCCTCACTTTGACGCGTCCGCGGCGCGGTCTTTCGTGATGCGCCGTGAAGGCCGCGCGTGCTTGCGGCTGTCACAATCCGGCGCTATGCGGCGGCATGCGCTTCCTGGAACCGATCATCGCCGCCGCGTTCGTCCTTGCGGCCCCCGCCGGGGACGCGCCCGTCACCGTCGCCGTGCAGGTGCGCGGCGATCGGCCGCTGGTCGAGGTGACGCTGGACGGCCGTGTCGCGCACATGGTGCTCGATACCGGGGCGTCGGAAACGACGCTGATGCGCGACGCGCCGGCGCGCCTGGGCCTGGACCTCGATGACGCCCGCCCGGCCGAACAGAGCCTGTCCTACGGCCAGCCCTTCACCCTCCGTTTCGCGCGCGTGCACCAGGTCGCCTTTGCCGGGCGCACCGTGACCGTCGACGATGTCGCCGTCGACGCCGACGGTGGCGCCGAACCCGGTGTCGACGGCTTCTTCACCGACGACCGTCTGGCCCAGGCCGATATCGACCTGGCGCACGGCCGGCTTTTCCTCGATGTGCAGGATGCCCCGGCCTGGACGCACCAGCCCGGCGTCGCGACCGTCGCCCTGGAAGACCGGCGCCGGCTGTTCGGTCAGGCGATGGTCAACGGCCAGGTAGTGCGCGTGCTGTTCGACACCGGCTCGCCGGGCTCGTCGATGACCCTGGCGGCGGCGAAGCGCGCCGGCGTGGCCGTTGCCGGCCCGCCCGATGACGGGGTGTACGGGCTGGGGGCGACGCGGCTGCGCGCCTGGAACGCGCGGGTCGCCGATATCCGGCTGGGTGCGGCGCGGGGGCGCGACGTGCCCATGCTGGTCGTCGACAAGCCCAATGCCAGCGCCGACATGATCGCCGGCTTCGACTTCTTCCGGCGTCACCGCGTGTGGATCGACCGCCGCCACAACCGTCTGGTGTTCACGCCGATCGACGATTCCCACGCGTTTTAAGCCAACGGCTTTGGCCTGTTACTGCGTTGAAATGCCAGCCGCAGCTGGTAGGCTCGGCACATAACAAACAGGGAAGGGCCATCGCCATGTCGTCATCGGATCGCCGGGGATTTCTGAAAACCGCAGGCGTGGGGCTGGTCGCCCTGCCGCTGGCGCCAGCCGCCGCCCAAGCGGCGATAACCTCTGCAAAGCTCGCCGCCCAGGCGGCGGGAACCTCCGCCAAGCCGGCCGTCAAGCCTGTGCCCGCGGTCACGTTGAATGTCCGCGATTTCGGCGCCATCGGCGACGGCGCGACCAAGGACACAGCGGCGATCCAGATGGCACTCGACCGCTGCGCCGTGCTGGGCGGCGGCACGGTCCAGTTGTTTGCCGGCACCTATGTGACGGGCGCCATCCGCATCGGCGCGCGCACCACCCTGTGGCTTGACGACCAGGCCACGCTGCAGGGCTCGCCCGACATCGCCGACTATCCGGTGACCCAGGTGCGTTGGGAAGGCAAGTGGATCAAGGGCTATATCGGCCTGGTCTCGGCGCGCGACGCGGCGGGAATCAATATTGAGGGCAAGGGCCGCATCGTCGGCAGCCCGGCGATCAAGGGCCGTGTCGAAAAGGCTAGCGGCCTGCGCAACCCGGCCCTGCTGGAATTCGTCAACTGCACCGGCGTCGGCGTGCGCGACGTCGTCACCCAGCAGAACGACATGTGGTCGATCCACCCGGTCTATTGCGACGACATCGCCTTCACGGGCGTCACGGTCAATGGCGGTGCCGACGGCATCGACGTCGATTCGTGCACGCGCGTCGTCATCGACGGCTGCACCTTCGACACCGCCGACGACTGCATCTCGCTGAAGTCCGGCCGGGGCCAGGAAGGCAATACCATCGCCCGGCCGACCGAGGACGTTGTCATCCGCAACTGTTCGTTCCGCGACAAGAACTGGGCGTGCATCGGCATCGGCTCGGAAACCTCGGGCGGCATTCGCAAGGTGCGCGTCGATAACTGCAAATGCCTCTCGGCGCGGACCTTCGCCATCTACATCAAGAGCCGGCCCGGCCGCGGCGCCTTCATCGAGGACATCGTCATGACCAATCTCGACGTCTCGGGTGCCGGTCAGGGCTTCCTGCGCTTCAATATCCTCGACAGCGGCAAGCAGGACGAGGTGCCGGTGCCGGGGCTGGACGGCATCCCGACCGTGCGCGATTTCCATTTCAGCCATATCCGCGTCACCGACGTCCCGGTCCTGGTCGACGGCGCCGGCATCCATCCCGACAAGCCGCTGGACGGCTTTTCGCTGAGCGACGTCACGGGCACCGCCGGCAAGGGCATCGGCCTGGCCAATGTCAAGCACGCCGCAATCAAGGACATAAAGGTCACGGGTATTTCCGGCCCGCTACTGATGACGCGCAATGTCACCGGCACCGGCCTTGACGGCGCCGTGCCGCTGCCCGAAGGCAAGATGCCCGACCCCGTGGCGCCACCGGCCACGCCCTATGTCCTGCGCTAGGAAAATCGGCGGCTATAGGCACGGCGCCTAGCGCCTGCCGCGATTGCGCCTCGCAGACGGACTCAAGATTTAACCCCGGATAAGGCACGGATCGCCGCGGCGCGGCGACACGGATTTCAGAACCATCTTTTACGCCTGCAGAACGGACCTGAAATCCGTGTGCGCGCAGCGCATCCGTGCCTTATCCGTGGTAAAGTCCTTACAGTCGGCGCGGGCAGGCGCGGAAGACGGCCTACGTACGCCGTTGTCCCCACGGCGTTGCACCGCGCGGCTTGTAGACGGACAGCGCCAGTGGCACCAGCAGCACGATAAGCGCCAGCGCCGCATCGACGGCCATCTGCCTGGCCGTGCCTGTGGCACAGCCGCCCAGCCCTTCCAGGTGCAGCAGCAACAGGACGGTGCAAGGCAGGGTGACGATGATCTTGAACACCACCCACCAATGGCGGACCAGGCCCCAGCCGCTGCCGAGCGACGCCAGCAGCCCCGTGAGGCTCGACGCGATGGCCAGGGGCACGATGGCGCCCCAGCCTGTCAAGGCCATGGCCTGACAGGCGGCCCGGGCGTCCCCGGCCATGCCGGCGACCGCCAGCGCCAGGAAGGCCGCCACCGCGCCCCACCACCCGGCCGAGCTCGCGACATGCAAAAGCAGGGTCAGCTGCCTCATGGCATGCCGCTGTGCATGCGGGGCATGACCCCGGTCAGGTGCAGGACAACAGCAGCCGCGACCACCAGCGCGATAGCGCCCAGAAAAACCTTGACCCATCCCGGTGCCGGCGTGCTTGCCATTCGATCCTCCCGATCCTAAGTTCGATCTGAAGCTAGGCCCGTAGAGGCCTGACTCAAAAACGTTTTTCCGCACAGATCGCGGTCTGTGTCCCGAAACGGACACGCGCCCCGGCCTGTCCTCGAAAAGGCACCCCATGACGGCCGCCATCGATCGTCGCGTGGCCCGCACCCGGGCCACCCTGCATCATGCCCTGCTGCGCCTGATCATCGAGCGGGGCTACGACGCCGTATCGGTGCAGGACATCTGCGACGCCGCCGACGTCGGGCGATCCACCTTCTACGCCCACTACACCGGCAAGGACGATTTGAAGCGCAGCGGTCTCGACCATCTGAAAGCGGCTCTGAAGGCCCATGGCGAGGGCCAGGGACGCGGCCTGGCCTTCACCGGGGCCCTGTTCGCCCACGGCCGCGATTTCCTGCCGCATTACCAGGCCCTGAAGGCCGGCCTGGGCGCCGTTGTCAGCCTGGAGGCCCTGCGCACCGTCGTCGCCGACCTGGTCGCCGAGGGCCTGCCGCAGGGCGGGCCGCGCTTCGATCGCGAGATGCGCGTGCGCTTCGTCACGGGGGCGCTGATCTCGGTCCTGACCGGCTGGCTCGACGCCGGCGCGGTCGAGCCGCCCGACGTGGTCGACGGACTGTTTCAAAGCCTTGCCGCCAGCGCGATGACCTGAATAAAAAAGGCCGCCGTCCTGCGACAGCGGCCTTTTTCGTATGCTTTGGCGTCGGAACCTAGAACTGGAAGCGCGTGCGCAGCGAGACGCTCCAGTTGGTGTAGTTGGGCAGGTTTTCGTAGTCGCCTTCCAGCGAGAAGTAGCTGTATTCGTTGTCGGCCGAGAAGCGGAAGCCACCGACCGCGCCGCCGCCCTTGACGTTGCCGCCGGTCAGGGTGAAGGGCGTCGAGCCCGTCGCCGTGAAGGCCGCGATCGTGTCAGGCAGGGTGACCGCCAGGTTGTCCTTGTAGCCGACCCAGATCTCGGGGCGGATGAACCAGTTGTTGTAGCTCAGATTGACCAGGGCCTGGCCGGTGGCGATATGGCCGTCGCGCTTGTCGACCGCCAGGTCGAACAGGTCGGTGCCGCCCTTTTCCGTGTGCTTGGCTTCGTTGAGGTCGTAGAAGTCGCCCAGCAGCTGCGGCGTCAGGCTGAAGCTGCGGCCCATATGGTATTCGTAGGACGCGCCCAGGCCGCCGCTGTACGAGAAGCCGCCCCAGTCGGCCGTGGCGACGTGATCCTCGTAGGCGTTGAGCACTTCGCGCGTCGACTTGAAGTTGGCGTAGCCGACGCCGGCATGGGCCCAGGCCTTGAAGCCTTCGTCGCGCAGGCGCCAGTAGCCGCCGATGGTCAGGTCGGAGTTGACCAGGTCTTCCTTGGCGATGGCGAAGGTGTCGAGCGGCGTGGCCGAGGTGTAGGAGACGTAGACGCCCAGCATCTGACGCCCGCCGACCGCCTGTTCGCGGCCGCCGGCGAAGCTGAAGCCCGTCGCCTTGAAGCCGTTGGTGTCGCCGTACGGGCGATCGGTGCGGAAGCCGTATTCGTTGGCCCAGTACTGGCCCGCCATGTTGTCGGGGATCAGGGTCAGCGCCGACAGGGCGCGGTTCACCGATTCGCCGCCGCGCGACAGGGTCAGCAGGTTTTCACCCGAGAAGTCCGGCAGGTACTGGTTGTAGACCGACTGGAAGCCTCCGCGCGTCGTCTGGGCCAGCAGGGCGGTGGTCGCCGCGCTGTCTTGACCCATCGCCGTAAGAATCGGCGTCAAGGCCTTGTATTCGTTGTTGTTGAAGCCGCCCTCCGCCTGGGTCTTGATGCGGAAATTAGCGTCCAGCTCGGTATTGCCGGCATTCGGCGCCAGGGTGACGGCATAGAGGAAGGGCGTGTCGGTCGTCAGGTCCGTGAGCTTGAGGTTGCCCAGGGTGATGCTGGACGCCTTCATCACGACGAAGCTGGTCGGGTTCAGCAGGATATGGTTGAGGTTCAGCCCCAGCGTGGCACCGTTGTCGAACACGGCCGTGCCGGTACCGTTCAACACCGCCTGGGTCGGCGTGGCGGTGTCGAGCTGGATGCCCAGCACGCCGGTGGCGCCCAGGTGGAAGGTCGAGACGTTCAGCTTGGTGCCCGAATCGAAGATCGCCGAGCCGTCGCTGATGTCCAGCGCGACCGTACCGCTGCTGACCACGCGGCCGGCGAATACCGAGCCGCCGGTCAGGGTGAAGGCGTTGGCGCCGCCGCCGAAGTCGACATTGCCGGTGATGACGCCGGCCTTCATGTTGATCGTGTCGTTGCCGGAGCCCAGCAGGATGTCGCCGGTGATCGACGGCGTGTTGACCGAGGTCGTGCCGTCCGAGGCCGTCGTGGTGATCGACGACTGGGTGATCGTCATGCCCACCGTATTGGTGTGGGCGTCGATGGCGATGGCGCGGTTGACCAGGGCGTCGGCGACGCCGTCGCCGTCTTCGTCGGTCGCGGTGATCGCGGCCGAGATGCTGTTCTGGTTGTTGATCGCCGTCAACGTGTTGGAATTGTCGAGAATGGCGGTCGCGCTGGCCTTGGAACCGGTCGCCGAGGCGGAGATGGACGACGAGGTGGTGGTCAGGTTGATCGTCGGCAGGCTGGCGCCGGCGTCGATGACGATGGCCCGGGCCGAGCCCGGCGTCGTCGTATAGGTATAGGGCGTCGTGGTGGTGTTGGACAGGACGACGTCGGAAGCCGAGGCCGAGATCGTGCCGGCATTGATGTCGAGCTGCGGTGTCGACGCGCCGCTCATCAGGTGCAGCGAGGTCGACGTCGCGCCGTTGGCGGCGGCGCTGATCGAGCCGGCGACGCCGATACCGTTGGCGATGGTGACCGCGTGGCCCAGGCCACCGATCTGCACGGCGTTGGAATTGATGCCCGAATAAACGCCCTGGGCGGCGATCGTGCCGCGTTCCCACAGGCCGTAATTGACGCTGGGCGCCGCCGCGGCGCCGGTGTCGCCGACGATGGTCGTCGTGGCGCCGATGGTCATGTCGGCATTGGCGTTGGCGATGAGCAGGGCCGGGGCCGCGCCGAATTGCGACAGCGACGAGGTGCCTTCGGTCGAATCGGTGATACCGTCACCGTCCTGGTCGGTCGAGGTGCGCGTCGAATCGTTGGTCGGCGTCGATTCGAAGATGATGCCCTTGGCGAAGTTGCCCGACAGCGTCATCAGCGCGCCGGCCTGGTACATGTCGTTCGGGTTGGCGACGACGATGGCGTTCTGGTCCACGGTCAGCGCCGCGGTCGTGGCGTAGCCCGTATTGGTGATGGCGGCGCCCAGGACGACGTTGCCGCCGTAATTGCCGGCCAGGTTGACGCCGGTCGAGTTCTTGCCCAGCACGTTCATCGACCCGCCGATGTAGGTGCTCCCGGTCACGCCGTTCTCCAGCGAAATGCCGGTGGCGTTGTTGCCGATGATCGTCGTCGTGGCGGCGTAGCTGAAATTGCCGTTGATGTTGTTCTCGAAGCGCGTGCCGTACGACCCGTCGCCCTCGACGTCGATGGCCGAGGTGCTGCTGACGCTGACATTGCCGACGAAGGGCGTGGTGCCCGTCGAGTGGATGCCGTAGCGCTGGGCGTTGTCGGCGAACGGACCGTCGACGACGCCGTCGGCGGGCGAGGTCGTGTCGGTGGCGGTGAAGTTGTCGGTGACGGTGATCGTCGAATTGACCGTCAGGCCCGAGGTGTGGCCGCCGGTGATCAGGATGCCGGTCGAGCCGCCGGCCGAACCGGACATGGCGATCGGACCTTCCAGGTCGACGGTGTTGTCCGAATCGACGGTGATCGCCGTGCCGGAGGTCAGGGTGATGGTGCCGCCCGAGGCCACCGTCAGGTTGCCGGCGGAAGACGTCAGGTAGGGGGTCGTGACGCTACTCGACACCGTCGTGTCGGCCTGGGCCTGGCCGGCGAGGACGCCCATGGCCACGCCCGACAGGACAAGGCTCAGGGCTGTGGCGGTCAGGAGTTTGGTCTTGCGCATGTGTAAGCTTTCCCTGGGGTGCTTTTTCGTCACGAAAATACAGCTTGGCGAGCCGCGTGGAGGCGCGGCTGTTTCAGTCTTTAAATGACCGCCGCCGGAATTACCAGCCTTGCGGCCCGACACGGATTAACCTTTCTTGCCGGCAAGGCAAGACGGCCGCACGCGTCAAACGCAGCAATCATCAGGGAAAGGGATGCCTACCCCCCGCCCGGACGGCGGCAAGGTTGAAAATAAAGAGGGCTTAATTATGTCCGCGCGGCGTCGCGCCCGAGAGAATGAGCCGCACGTATCGCTTTTATTACAAGGTGTTGCGGATGACACAGTGCCGCGGGCGCGGCAAGGCGCCCGGCGCCCCGAAGGGCGGCGGAAAGCCGTATGTATATTCTGAAGAATAAAGGGAAACGGGGTGGCCACCTGTGAAAGGTGGCGCGAGTGACGGGGCTCGAACCCGCGACCTCCGGCGTGACAGGCCGGCACTCTAACCAACTGAGCTACACCCGCATGTCCTTGCGCGCCTTCGGTTCCGGTATAGGAGTGGCCGAAGAATCGCAGATCGTCGTGCTATTTAAGGGGGAAATGGGTGGCCACCTGTAAAAGGTGGCGCGAGTGACGGGGCTCGAACCCGCGACCTCCGGCGTGACAGGCCGGCACTCTAACCAACTGAGCTACACCCGCATTTCCTTAGCGGTTCCCGCCACCGGAAGGCCCGGCGTCAGGAGGTGCGCTAGATAGTTCGGCGGCCCGTGTCGTGTCAAGCGTCATCTGCGACAAATTGTGGATAAACGCACCTATCGCCGCAGTGGTTGAGATTGATTTGCAACTGCAAAATTCAGCTTGACTTTTTCACAGGCTAGGCAGGCAAAAAATGAAACAAAATCCCAAAAACGGCATTTTTCGCACTGCAAAGGTTTGATGCGGTGGAAGGGATGGTCTAATAGGTCGAACGATTGAGTCCGCCCCGTGGTTAATTCCGGTGCGGCCGTAGTGTCGAGGTGCGAAATATGGACGCGGAACTGGCCAAATATTTTCTGAACTACCTGCCGATTCTCATCTTTTTCGCGATCGCCGTCGTCATCGGCGCGTTGTTCATCTTCCTGGGCCTGACCGTCGCGCCCAAGGCGCCGGACACCGAAAAGCTGTCGGCTTACGAATGCGGCTTCAACGCCTTCGATTCGGCGCGTCAGAAATTCGACGTGCGCTTCTACCTGGTGTCGATCCTGTTCATCGTCTTCGACCTGGAAGCGTCCTTCCTGTTCCCGTGGGCGGTGTCGCTGTTCAACCTGCCGCGCGGCGACATGCAATACGCCTTCTGGACGATGGTGGTGTTCCTGGTCGAACTGGGGCTTGGCTATGTATATGTGTGGAAAAAAGGAGCCCTGGAATGGGAGTGATCATCAATCCAGGGGACGTCCGGCCAGGGGAAACTGAGTCCACGGCCTACGGCCTGGCGGCGCGCTCCAGCGTCGAAGGTTACGATCCCGCCAAGCACGACAAGTTCTTCGAGCAGATATCGACCGAGCTGGACCAGCGCGGTTTCCTGGTCGCCGCCGCGGACGACGTCATCACCTGGGCCCGCACGGGCTCGCTGATGTGGATGACCTTCGGCCTGGCGTGCTGCGCCGTGGAAATGATGCAGGCCTCGATGCCGCGCTACGACATGGAACGCTTCGGCATGGCGCCGCGCGCCAGCCCGCGCCAGTCGGACCTGATGATCGTCGCCGGTACCCTGACCAACAAGATGGCGCCGGCGCTGCGCAAGGTCTACGACCAGATGCCGGACCCGCGCTACGTCCTGTCGATGGGCTCGTGCGCCAATGGTGGCGGCTATTATCACTATTCCTATAGTGTCGTGCGCGGCTGCGACCGGGTCGTGCCGGTCGATGTCTACGTGCCGGGTTGCCCGCCGTCGGCCGAAGCCCTGATCTACGGCCTGTTGCAACTGCAAAAAAAGATCCGCCGCACCGGCGGGATTCGCCGGTAGGAGACGCGGATGTCCATAGAACTTCTGCAAACCCTGGCCGATACCGCGCGCACGACGTTCGGCGACACCCTGCTGGACGCCAAGCTGGCCTTCGGCGAACTGACCCTGACGGTCAAGCGCGACGAGATCGCCGACGTCATCGCCAAGCTGCGCCTCGAGCCGTTCCGCTTCCACCAGCTGATCGACGTCTGCGGCGCCGACTACCCCAAGCGCCCGGCGCGCTTCGACGTGGTCTACCACCTGCTGTCGCTGACCAAGAACCTGCGCGTCCGCGTCAAGGTCATGACCAACGAGGCCGAGCCGGTGCCCAGCATCCGCGAGGTCTTCCCGAACGCCGACTGGTACGAGCGCGAGGCGTTCGACATGTACGGCATCCTGTTT
>FTDB01002515.1_pt1 | contig 10568 bp, 7 predicted proteins | sample 1639741 | NCBI WGS metagenome assembly FTDB01 (sample SAMEA3914869, study PRJEB12502) | metagenome | biome: forest; material: soil | place: USA | collected 2012-03-12 | depth 0.1 m | reverse complement strand
GCCGTTTCATCAGGCAGGAAACACTATGTCCACGACACCACCGGCCCTCCCCGCCAAAAGCCACTACACCATCCTCGACGGGCTGCGCGGCGTCGCGGCGCTGACGGTCGTCGCCTTCCACCTGTTCGAAGCCTATGCCGGCGGCATTCCGCAGCACCAGATCATCAATCACGGCTATCTGGCCGTCGACTTTTTCTTCCTGCTGTCCGGCTTCGTCGTCGCCTATGCCTATGACGACCGTTGGGCGCAGGGCATGACGCAATGGGATTTCTACAAACGCCGCCTGATCCGCCTGCAACCGATGATCATCATGGGCAGCATCGTCGGCGCGCTGCTCTTCGCCTTCCAGCACTATTCGATCTTTCCGAAGATGGTGGGCGTCCAGCCGTGGCAGGTCATCGCCGTCATGCTGATCGGCTTCACCATGATCCCGCTTTGGCCGTCCGTGGACATTCGCGGCTGGGACGAAACCTATCCGCTCAACGGCCCGGCCTGGTCCTTGTTTTATGAGTACGTCGCCAATATCCTCTATGCGGTCGGCTTGCGCAAACTGCCGAACAAGGCGTTGGCCGTGCTGGTCGCCATCGCCGCCGTCGCCGTCATCTACCTGGCCGTCTTCGGCCCGCGCGGCGACCTGATCGGCGGCTGGGCGCTGAATGCCGAAGGCATCCGGATCGGCCTGACGCGTGTCGCCTTCCCCTTCCTGGCCGGCATCCTCTTGATGCGGCTGGGCAAGACGATCAAGGTGCGCGGCGGCTTCGCCGTGTGCAGCCTGCTGCTGATCCTGGCCCTGGCCCTGCCGCGTTTCGGCGGCATGGATAAACTGTGGCTCAACGGCATGTACGACGCGGCCTGCGTCATCCTGGTGTTTCCGCTGATCGTCGCCATCGGCGCCGGCGAAAAGGCGTCGGGCGGCCTGTCGGTGCGCGTCGCACGCTTCTTCGGCGACCTGTCCTATCCGCTCTACATCACCCACTATCCGCTGGTTTATATCTATACCGGCTGGGTGGTCGACAAACATATCCCGGCCGCCCAGGGCGCGCTGGCCGGCATCGGCGTGTTCGTGGCGGCGGTGACCTTGGCTTTCGCGTATCTCAAACTCTACGACGAACCCGTGCGCCGCTGGCTGGCGACACGGTTCCTTGGCCGGGTCGGGGGCCGGGTCGGGGGCCGCGCGGCGAGCTAGGGGACAGGACGGAGCGTGCGGCTCCCTCCTCAGTCACCTCGCGTCCAGCTCGGCGTCCATCTCATCGAAAAAGGCCTCGCCGTCGCTGTGGCGGCCGGCGCGCAGAGATGCCATACCGGCCGCGATCCTGGCGCCGATCTCGGCGGTTTCGCGTTGACGCTCTTCCATCTGACGCAACGCATCCAGCACGACTTCGGTCGCATCCGCGTAACGCCCGCTGTCCAGCTGGCCCTGCACGAAGTCTTCCGGATGTCCGCCGAAGGCGTAAGCCGTGCCTACAAACGACTCCGCACCAAAAACAGCACACTACTGCACAGTTCATCACTACACCAAACACAATACAGTCTATTGATGCGATTTACTGAAACACAGAATCGATAAATATAGTTAATACCATTTTTACATTTTATAAATTTACCCTCCATTAAATAAACAACTCAATCTCTTTTACACACACGCGCGCTATCCTTGGGGAAAGTTGCAAACAGGCTGCCTGTTTGATTGCGTGGAGTTCAAGATGACGACATACTATGTCGATAGCGTACACGGTTCCGACAAGAACAATGGAACCGCCTCAGGGCAGGCCATCCAGTCCATCGAGAAGCTTGAATCGATTAATTTGAAGCCAGGCGACACGGTTCTGTTCGCCAAGGGCAGCGTCTTTACGACAACCTACACCCTGACGGCCTCCGGAACCGCGGGCCACCCCATTACGCTGGGCGCCTATGGCACGGGCGACGCGCCGACCTTCAGTTCGACGGCGGACGGCATCCATGCCTCCAAGAGCTCCTATATCAATGTCCAGGACCTGAAGTTCAGCCATACTGGCGAAGCCGCCATTTACGGCGGCAATGTCAGCAACTGGAACATCACCAACGTCACCATTCAGGATACGGGCCTGTCGACGGGCGTCGGCGGGATCGTTTTCAAGAACGGCACCAACGTGTCCGTGACCCACAGCCAGTTCGACGGTGTGCACGGCGACGGCGTCTATGTCGAAAAAATCAATGGCCTGACCGTTGCCAACAACAGCTTCACGCGTCTGGCGGGCTCCGCCGCGGACGGGATTCAGGCGACCGACTCCAGCAATATTTCGATCACCGGCAACACGATCGACATGTCGACCAGCCCGAACAGCTCCAAGGGCGGGGTCACCCTGAACGGCGCGTCGCACGCCACGCTTACGGACAACACCGTCATCGGCGGCAGCTTCGGCTTCAGCCTGAACGGCGAATATATCACGGCCACGCACAACACCCTCAGCGGCCAGAACATGTATTCGTGGTCTTCGGGCATCCTGGTCGGTGAGACGGCCGCGGTCGCTCACTATACGATCGAAGACAACGTCTTTTCGGACTCCAAATACGGCGTCTCCCTGACCGGCGTCGGCGCCGAAAATCCGCTGCGCGAAGACATCCAGATCTCGTCGAACCTGTTCGACAAAATCAGCGGCGCGGCGTTGAAGATCGACCGGCCGTCGACGGGCTCGTTCCATGACAATATCGTCACCAACACGGCCACCGAATCCCTCGTCAAAGGCGCCGGGGTGGGCACCGGTTATCTTATCGAAGACACGACGACCCACACCGACACCGTCACGACGCCAGTGGTCACGACACCAGTGGTGACGACGCCGGTCGTGACGACGCCGGTCGAAACACCGGCCGTCACGACGCCAGCCGTTACGGATCATGATACCACCCCCGCCGTGACGACGCCGGCCCCGGACCACGTCACCGAGACCGTCACCCCTCCTGTGACCACGCCCGCTCCGGCGACCACCACCCCTGCCCCCGTCACCTCGACACCGGCTACCTCGACCCCTGTGACCTCGACCCCTGTGACCTCGACACCCGCGGCCGCGGTCTCCACCGGGACGCACGCGCCCGTCGCGACCGACGACCGCTTCGTCTTTTCGGACCATGGCAACACCATGACCGGCAATATCCTGTCGAACGACTACGACGCCGATGGCGATAACCTGCTGGTGCGCTTCATTGGCAGCACGCGCGTCGATGCCGGCGTGCAAAAAATCGTCGGGCTTTACGGGACGCTGACGATCGACCAGACCGGCCAGTTTTCGTACACGCTCGATGAGAGCAAGGTCGACCATGCGACCTTTACCAAGGGCATCGTCAAGGAGTCCTTCCAGTACAAGATCTCCGACGGGTCGCACCAGGATACGGGCTATCTGAGCTTCCAGGTTTCGGACCACCACGACTTTGTAATGTAGTCGCGTTCAAGGGGGAGCGTTGGCGCCTGAGTTTGCTGAGGCATCGCTCCCCCCTCCGTCGTCGCTTCGCGCCGCCACCTCCCCTGGCCTCGCCGGCAGGCAAAACGGGGCAGGAGGGTTTTTGCGGCCCCGCCTCAAGAGAAACATCTTCTATTCCAGTTGTTTCGCTTGAGGCATCGATGCGACTCCCCCCTTATCCTACACCCACACCGGCTCCAACCCGGCCAGTTCCCTGCGCACGATCGCAGCCCCCGCCCCCAGCGCCTTCAGCTTGGCATTGGCCACGTGGCGCGGCAAAGGCGCCATGCCGCAATTGGTGCACGGATAAAGCTTGTCCGCATCGACGAATTGCAACGCCTTGCGCAGCGTCTCAGCGACCTCTTCCGGGGTTTCGACCGTATGGCTGGCGACGTCGATGGCGCCGACCATGACGGTCTTGCCGCGGATCAGTTCGATCAGCTCTATCGGCACGTGCGAATTGTGGCACTCAAGCGAGACCATATCGATCGTCGACTTTTGCAGCTTCGGAAACGCCTCTTCGTACTGGCGCCATTCCGACCCGAGGGTCTTTTTCCAGTCGGTATTGGCCTTGATGCCGTAGCCGTAGCAGATGTGCACGGCGGTCCGGCAGCGCAGCCCCTCGATGGCGCGTTCCAGCGTGGCGACGCCCCAGTCATTGACCTCGTCGAAGAAGACATTGAAGGCCGGTTCGTCGAACTGGATGATGTCGACGCCCGCCGCCTCCAGCTCGCGCGCCTCCTGATTGAGGATGCCGGCGAATTCCCAGGCCAGCTTTTCGCGGCTCCTGTAATGGGCGTCGTAGAGCGTGTCGATCATGGTCATCGGCCCCGGCAGCGCCCATTTGATCGGCTGCGTCGTGTGGGCGCGCAGGAATTTGGCATCCTCGACGAAGACCGGTTTGCGCCGCGCCACAGGCCCCGTCACGCTTGGCACGCTGGCGTCGTACCGGTCGCGGATGCGCACGGTTTCGCGCTTTGCGAAATCGACCCCGTCCAGGTGCTCGATAAAGGTGGTGACGAAGTGCTGGCGCGTCTGTTCGCCGTCGCTGACGATGTCGATACCGGCCTGCTGCTGGTCGGCCAGGGCCAGGCGCAGCGCGTCCTGTTTGCCCTCGATCAGGGCGTCGTCCTGCAATTTCCACGGCGACCACAGGGTCTCGGGCTGCGCCAGCCATGCGGGTTTGGGCAGGCTGCCGGCGGTGGAGGTGGGCAAAAGCTTTGTCATGATGAAGTCCTGGGCGTTTAGGCGGCGTATTGGGCGGACCATTGGTCGAGAATGGCCTTGTACGGTTTGATGAAGCGCTCTTCGGCGAAGCGGCCCTGTTCGATCGCCAGACGGCTGCGTTCGTCGCGGTCGTAGTCGATCTGCGTCAGGGAATAGTCCTGGTGCTTGAGGCTGGGCCGGTAACAGGCGCCCGCCGCCGAATTGGCGTTGTAAATCTCGGGCCGGTAGATCTTCTGGAAGGTCTCCATGGTGCTGATCGTACTGATCAGCTCCAGATTGGTGTAGTCGCGAGCCAGGTCGCCGAGGTGATAGAAGGCCAGCGGCGCGACGCTGCCCGGCGGCATGAAATAGCGGGCCTTCAAGCCCATCTTGGCGAAGTAGCGGTCGGTCGAGGACGCCTCGTCCTGATGGTATTCGACGCCCAGTATAGGGTGATGGTTGCCGCTGCGGTGGTAGGTCTTGCTGCTGGAGGCGCTCAGGCAGATGACCGGCGGCTTGGCGAAGCGCGCGAGATAGGCGTCGGAGCTCAGGAAGGCCTTGAACAGCTTGCCGTGCAGGTCGCCGAAATCGTCCGGAACGCTGAACGCGGCCCGGTCGCGATTGTGTTCGGGCAGCAGGACGCTGAAATCGTAATCGCGCACATAGGACGAAAAATTGTTGCCGACGATGCCCTGGCTGCGGTCGCCGGTCGTACGGTCGACGACCGTCGTCTGCAGGATTTCGATCAGCGGAAAAGGGTCGCTGTCGTCCCCGCCGCCGATCTGCATCTCGACCGAGATGATGTCCAGCTCGACGCCGTACCGGTCGCCCATGGGATTGTCCCAGTCCGCCAGGGCGTTGAAGCGGTTGTCGATCATCGCCAGGGCGTTGCGCAGGTTCTCCTGACGGCGGTTGCCGCGCGCCAGGTTGGCGAAATTGGTCGTGATGCGCGACGTGTCCGCGGGGTGATAGGTCTCGTCGAAGCCGAGGCTTTTGATCGAGAAGGTGAACGCGTGGGTCATGGCGGTCTTCAGTCCTGAGTGTGCCGGACGGGACTTTTCAGGCAGAACGCGCCAGCCAGGGTCAGGCCCGGATGGCCTCTACGCCACCGGTCCGTTGCAAGCGCGATCCGCCGGAGGAACCCCCGTCCGAGGAACGTTTTGGCGTCGCAGGCAGGTCTCCTGGCTTACGGGTCGTCGCGATGGTCCCGGCCTTCCCGCGCCTTTTTGCAAGGCGCAGTGACACGAATTGGAACCATCGCTCGCCGCTTACAGTTGCGGGGGCAGCGCCGGATTTTCACCGGTTTCCCGTCTTAGCCCCGCCGTCATGCCTGAGGCGGGGAACCTCGACGATCGTCTTAAACACCATCGCGGAATTGGAGTCAAGAAACATATAAAGATATCTTTATATGTTTATATTTTGATGTGATTGGAGATTGGAGTCCTTGGCCGCCCCCCCTCCACCACGCCGCCGCTGCGCTTTGGCGCGGTCCCCCTCCCCCGTAAACGGGGCAGGAGGGTTTTTGCGGCCCCGCCTCAAGAGAAATGTCGCCTGTTGTTTCGCTTGAGGCATCGATGCGACTCCCTCCTGCCCCGTTTACGGGGGAGGTGGCATCGAGGCCTTCAGGCCGAAGATGACGGAGGGGGGTACTTTTGACCGCACGCGTTCGATATGACACACTCCGTCGCACAACCGGCGCCGCCAAAAAACGTCCGGATCACAGGACACGAAACCATGCCCACCCTCTCCCGCCGCGATTTCGGCATTCAGCTGACCGCCGCCGGGCTGGCGTGCGCGTCGTCCGTTCGCGCCGAAACCGCGACGTTCAAACTCGGCTGCATCACCGCCAACGACGCAGCGAAATACGGACAATTCGCGCAATATATCGGCCGTAAACCCGACCTGGCCGTCCTCTATTTCAACCAGTCCGCCCCTGACGCCTTGTGGTCATCCGTGCCCTGGCTCTGCAACCTGGCCGCAGGCTTCATCCGGCAAGGCGCGCAGGTCCTGTGGTCGGTCCCCTGCCCCGGCTTCCGGCAGCACGAAGCCATCGTCTCCGGCCATTGGGACAGCCAGTACCGCAACCTGTTCAAATCGATCCTGGCCGCCTCACCCTCCGGCTCGGCCGACATTTCGGTCCGCCTGCCGTGGGAGTTCAACCTGCCGCAACAGGAAAACGCCGCCTTCGACAAGTCCGGGAAATTCGACGCTGACCTCTTCGTGCAATCCTTCCGCCACCTGGCCGGCCTGGCCAGATCCGTCTCGCCGCGCTTTCGCCGAATCTGGTGTCCGAACGCCTGTACCAACAGCCTCGACCCCGCCCTGTGCTGGCCCGGCGCCGAGTTCGTCGAGGTCGTCGCCCAGGACTTTTACCTGCAAACCGCCTGGAATAAACCGGGCGCCTTTACCTGGTTCCGCGATGAGGCGCGCGGCCTGAACTGGGGGCGCGACTTCGCCGCCCGGCAAAACCGCCCCTACGGCCTGTCGGAATGGGGCATGGATTCCGACGCCTTCCTGGCCGATTTCGTCGCCGCCTCGGCGTGGCTCAAAGCGTTAGGACAATCGTTGGATCACCACTGCTGGTGGGACCGGCCTGAGGTGACCGACTGCCGCATCTCCGACGGCACCAACCCCGCCCTGGCTGCCGAATTCAAGCGTCAGTGGGGGTGATGTCGCTGCGACGGTGTGCTAAGACAGCGCAATGCGCACACGGGGGGTGATCATTGCAGGCCTGGTCGCGGTCCTGGCCGTGGCGCTGGCGGCCGACGCCTTCTGGTTCGAACCGGAAAGCCTGACGCAGACCAGCCTCGACATTCAGGACCCCGCCTGGCCCGCCGGTACCGCGCCTCTGCACGCCGTGCTGCTCGCCGACTTTCACGCCGACGATGTGCACATGACGCCGAACCGCGTCCGCGCCATCGCCGCCCGCGTCAATGCCCTGCATCCCGACGTCATTCTGCTGGGCGGCGACTATATCGGCGGCAATCTCCTCGAAGGCCGGCCTCAGTTCGGCGCGCGATCGATGCGCTCGGCCGGGAAAACCGCCCTGGACGAAGACGGTCTGAGGGCGCTCGGCGACTTCGACGCACCGCTCGGCGTCTATGCGATCATGGGCAATCACGACTGCTGGTGGGATTGCGCCACGGTGCGCCGCATCCTGGCCGGCACGCGCGTCAGATTGCTGGAAAATCAAGCGGCCCGCGTGGCCAGGCCGGGCGGCGACGTGTGGATCGAGGGCGTGCAGGACGGCCAGACCCAGCATCCGGACTTCGCCGCGACCGACGCCCAGGTGCCCAAGGGTGCGGCCAGCTTCGTGCTGACGCACAATCCCGGTCTCTTCGATTGGGCGTCCAACCACGCCACCTTACAAGTGTCCGGCCACAGCCACGCCGGCCAGGTGCGCCTGCCGGTCATCGGCGCGCTGATCCGCACCTGCCGCCATACGGAGGACACGGCCAAGGGCTGGACGATCATCGACAACCGCATCCTGGTGGTGACGCGCGGCCTGGGGTCGAGCGGCATTCCCGTCCGTTTCGGCGCACCGCCGCAGATCATGGTCCTGACGATCCACCCCGGCCCGACGGCAAAGGTGGTGAAAACCGGCGAAGTCTATCTGAAATAACGGCCGCCTGAGGCCTGTGCGTGGTGCCGGAACGACATGTCGATGCCGCGTACACGTCAAGCCAACGTGTCGATTTTTCCTTCTTTTATCGACACGTTATCCGGACATGTCGATAAAACGCATGTGCGTAAACATCATGTCACCGAAACCGAATTCCACCGTTAGTGGAAGTGAAGGCCGGACGTGTGGGGCCTTCCCCCCTCCGTCACCTCGCCAAGAGGCTCGGCGCCACCTCCCCCGTAAACGGGGCAGGAGGGAGAAGACTAATCCGCCTCAAGAGAAACGGCAGATAATTCGCTTGAGGCCTCGACGCGACTCCCTCCTGCCCCGTTTACGGGGGAGGTGGCGCGGCGAGCGAAGCGAAGCCGTGACGGAGGGGGGAAAGTCACGCGCGCCCCCCCCCCCCGCTCCGCTACGCCGGATTGTGTGTCTGCAGAAAGGCCAGCGCGACCTTCATCATCTCGACACGCGCGGAATAATTCGTCTCCCAGTGATCCTGGCCCTTATAGGTCACCAGTTCGACATCCTTCCCGTTGTCTTTCAAAGCCTTGTTCATCCGCACGCTTTGATCGACGGGCACGACCGTATCATCCGAACCGTGGATCAGCAGGATGGGGCAGCCGGCGTGCGCCGCCTGATGCAGGGGGGATATGTCGCGATAGCCTTTGGGATCGCCCATCAGCTGGCGCCAGTACAGGACAGCCGAGCTCCATCGATCGTCGGACTGGCGATCGGCGACGTAATCGACAAAGCTGTCCGGATCCGACACCGCCGCTATGGCGACGGCGCAGGTGTAGCCGGTCCCCAGGGTCGCACCAGCCAGCGCCGCATACCCGCCATAGGATGCGCCCATGATCGCCGTCCGTTTCGGGTCGATAAGCCCCTGGGCGGCAAGGTAGCCGACGCCGTCGCTGAGGTCCGACTGCATCTTGCGGCCGAACTCGCCATGGGCGGCGTCGACGAAAGCCCGGCCATATCCGGTCGATCCGCGGAAATTCGGTTGCAGCACTGCATAGCCCCGCGACGCCAGGCATTGGACCTGCCAGTCGAAGTCGATGTGGTCACGCGCTTCCGGCCCACCATGCGGCAGCACGACCAATGGCAAATTCTTGGCGCCAGCCCGGTTGGGCGGCATGGTGACGTAGCCATGGATCGTCAATCCATCCGCTGCCTTGTAACTAATCGGCTGTTTCTGGCTGACCCATTCGGCGGGCAGGCCGACATAGCGGGTGGCGATCTGGTGCGCATCACCGACCGAAAAGTCGGCAAAATAATAGGTCCCCGCATTCCCCTCGCCTTCGGCGTAGACGATCATCTTTCGGGGGTCATCGGCAAAATCGGCGATCGCATAGCGTTCGTCATCGCCGATGGCGACAGCGACGGACGCAGCCAGCTTCTTCAGGACGGGGTCGTCATAATCATAGCTGAACCAGTCATTGTCCTGGGCGAACCCCGCCAATCGCCACGTCGTCGGGTGAAACAAGGCGGTGCTGGACACCGAGCCGCCGTCATCCAAAGGCCCGTTCAGCACGCCGTCGGCGGCGATCTGGTAGTGTTTGCCCGACCGCGCCGCGTCGGCCATTTGCACGACGACGGACGCACCGTCGCGGCCCAGCCCCTTTAAAGACGGCGTGTCTATCGGTTCCCTGACGTCGAAAACCGATTTGAAGACGCTGTTCCCGGGTGACTTGCCGACATTGTAATACAGCGACCATAGCTTGCCGACCTCATCGAAGGTCGAATAGGCGGCGACGCGCCCCTCCGGCGTCAGGACGAAGGTTTCAACATTGCCGGGCATTTCGCACAGGGGCTGGCCGACGGACTTCCCCGGCGCAAACCGGTACAGGCAAAGCGGATAGTTGGCGCCGGCGTCGATGCGGTAACTGGCGGCGGCGATGAAGGCGTCATCGCCGATCCTGATGCGGTAAATATCGCCCGACACGGTGCTGTAAAAATCACTCATGCCGCTGAACAGGTTATTCACGCTGCCGGTGCGGATATTGATGACGCTGGCTAACGACACCTCGTGATTGCCCTTCAGCTTTCCGCGCAGAGAGGTGGTTTGCGAATAGGATACGACGACGTGGTCTTCGTCGGCCCACAGCAGGCCGCGCACCTTGCCCTTGCCGATAATCATCCGCTTGAGCCCATTGTCGGCGACGGCGAAGACGATGAGCGACTTGTCGTCGTCTTTTTCGGTGATGAAGGCGACCTGCGCCCCGGATGGCGAAAGCGCGATGTCCTCGATCGCCGGCGCGCCCGCCAGCACGTCTATGGACGGCGGTTGCGACGCGGCCACGGCG
>FTDB01001064.1_pt1 | contig 10570 bp, 12 predicted proteins | sample 1639741 | NCBI WGS metagenome assembly FTDB01 (sample SAMEA3914869, study PRJEB12502) | metagenome | biome: forest; material: soil | place: USA | collected 2012-03-12 | depth 0.1 m | reverse complement strand
GCACCCTGACTTGTCCCTCGTTCACCATCACGGACAACCCGCCGACGAATACCCCCGTGCAGATTGGCGTACCGGTCGGTAGCGGCTGCACGGATTCTGGCGGCTATACCATCACGACCAACCCTACCTCCCCCGATACCATTACCATTGCGATTCATACGACTACCCTGGTGCCATACACGGCGACCGACGGTCATGGCGGAACCGCTTCGGCGACCATAACCGTCGTTCGTCCATAAGGCTGCGATCTACTTCTTTCTCCGAAATCCCGGAAGCCAACAATGTTCAGAAAACTTGCCATCCTGTCTTTCGTCGCCATTACGGCGACCGGTTCGGCCCATGCCCAGGACAAGCCGGCACTGAGCTGTAAAGACTTGGCCGTTCCCCTGAACGGTCTGCCCGTGGACACTTCCGCCAGCATAAGCCTGACGCCGGCTCAGCTTATCGCGCAATGCACCTCGGCCACGGGTGACACCTTGAGGTTGGTTTCTCCTCAGGGCGGTGTTTCGCTGGCGCCCGCGCTCGGCGAAGCTAAGATTGCTACCTTCACCGTAAAAGACACCCACGGCAACACAGTCTCGGCCAAGATCACCGTTTCCCGAAATTGATAGCCCAGTCGGGGATTTCGCCCCTACATTTGTGAGTGAGAGTCCGCGCCTGCGAGCAAGTGCGGGCTCTTCTAATTTAAGCCCCCGCTACACCGCCGATATCGGTTAACGCCGTAAGGACACCGCCCATTAACGCGCCGATCATCCCGCCGAGCGCGACGATCAACGCCGGCCCCAGCACTTTCGACAGCTTGTCGATCCGCGACAGCGCCTGCTGTTCTTCGCGCTCGCCGGCCTTGGCCAGCATGGCGCCCAGCGTGCTCGACGCCTCGCCCACCTCGCACAGGCGGATGATGGGCCTTGGGAAGCCATCTACCTGGCGCAGCGCACCCGATAGCCGGCTGCCCTGGCGCACCTGGGTGGCGACGTTTTCCAGCCGCTTGCGCGCCGCTGCATTGCCGATACTACGTTGACACAAGCGTAGCGCATCCGTCACCCCTGCCCCACTTTGCAGGGCGTCACCCAGTGTCCGAGCAAAGCCGCCGAAGACCAGGGCACGCGCAATACCGCCGAGCGGCCCGCTGAGCAGCCAGGCCTCAAGCCAACCCTTCAGCCCCCAGTAACGCCACCCGAAATACCCCGCCACGAGTAGCAACGCGACGGCGCTTAGCAGATAGCTCCATCCCTGCTGCAGGGCGGAACTCAAAAACATAATCACCTGAAAATATCCCGGCAGCGGATGTCCGGTATCCGATAGCAGCGGCGCTATCGCCGGCACGACAACGAGCAATATGATGCAAAGCGCCGCGATCGCCGTCACGAACACGAAGGCCGGATAGCTTAAGGCCTCGAACAGTTGCTGGCGAATCTTGCGCCGGGTTGCCAAGACGCGCGCGGCGGAATCCAGGCCGCCAGCCAGATCCCCCCTCGCCTCCCCGGCCAGGATCAGACCGCGCAGGTGAGACGCCGACGGCGGAATAACTGGCCCAAACGCGTTGTCGAGGCTGGTGCCACCCAATATGGCTTGCGAGACCTCGCGCAGCGCCTCGGTGTCTCCACCCAGGACCGCCAGGGCCGTGCGGATATCGGCGCCGGCCCGCAACAGGACGGCCAGGCTGCTGAATAGTTCCTCTAGGTCGGCGTCATTGAGCGCCGCGCCGCGTCCGGTTAACGCACCCAGCCATCGCTTCAGTCCGCCGCCGGACGAAGCGGTTTTTGTTTGTGCCGGACGGATGGCGACTGGTGACAGGTTCTCTGCACGCAGGCGGGCGTAGACCTCAGCTTCCGACTGCGCCGCGATAACGCCCTGTCGGGATTTGCCGTTCAGCGCCACGGCCTTGTAGACGAAACTTCTCACCCTACTCGTCCACTATCTGCAGGATTTCGTCAAAACTGGTCTGGCCGGTTGCCACCAAAGCCAAGCCCTCCTGCACCATGGAGACGTGCCCCACCTTGCGGCTGTGTGACTTCAAAGCATCCAGGTGCGCTCCATCTCCGACGAGGGCGAGGAAGGCATCGTCTGCCCAAAAGCCCTCGGCCAGCGCGTTACGGCCGCTATAGCCTTGGCCCCGGCATTTGGCACAGCCGGTGCCCCTTGGTTCGGTAGCCGGCGCGGCGATGCCGAAACGTTGGCAAAACGCCGTCAGCCCTTCGCTCGCTGGTTCCTCTACCTTACAGTGCGGACATAACCGTCGCACCAGGCGCTGGGCGATCACACCCTTCAGGGCTGCCGTCAGCTGATAGGGCGCGATGCCCATATCGATCAAACGCGGCGCAACAGCCAGCGCGGTATTGGCGTGCACCGACGCCAGCACCAGGTGCCCGGTCATGGCCGCCTGGACCGCCACGCTCGCCGTCTCGGCATCACGGATTTCGCCTACCAGGATGACGTCGGGGTCATGACGCAGGAAGGCGCGCAAGCAGGTTGCGAAGGTTAGACCGATATTGGCCTGGACCTGGGTCTGCGAGACATGCTCGAAATGCCGCTCGACCGGATCCTCAACGCTGAGGATCTTCTTGCCTGATCCTCTGAAGGCATTCAGCAGCGCGTAAAGCGTCGTTGTCTTGCCCGAACCCGTAGGGCCGGTGACCAGGAATAGGCCATGCGGCGTCCGCACCGCCTTATCGAGCAGAGCCCGGATATGCTCGGGCAACTGCAGCGCGGAAACATTCTGCGGCGCCTGGGCGCGATCGAGTAGGCGCAGAACGGCGGATTCACCAAAGACGGTCGGCGAGGTCGCAACCCGGACGTCGACCGCGCGGCCGGCGTTGATGATCGAGGCGCGGCCGTCCTGCGGCAGGCGACGCTCGCCCACATTGAGATTAGCCAGCACCTTGATGCGAGAGACGCAGGGGCCGGAGAGGTCGGAGGATGCCGTCAAAAAGTCGACCAGACGGCCGTCGACACGCAACCGCACGAGAAGGTCGTTGCGCCGGGGCTCGAAATGGATGTCCGACGCGCCACGATCAACCGCCGCGGCGAATGACTGAGCTACCAGTTCGACCGCCTGGCCCTCGACGCTGTGATCCTCGACAAAGGCCAGGTCGCGCTCGACGCGGCGTTCATCCAGGAAGCTGTCGGAGCGGATATCGTCGGGATCGATCGCAAAATGCGCTAGCCAATCGGCCGGCCTGGCAATGAGCAGGGTGATGTCGCGCCCAGTAGCGAAGGAGAGGCCGGCACGCATTTCGTCGTCAAAGGGATCCACCGCCGCGCAGACAAGCCGCTCGCCCTCCAGGCCTAGCGGCACAGCCCTAACGCGGCGCAGAAACTCCTGCCCCAGGCCCAGATCCTGGTAATCCTTGTACGGCGGCAGGTCTGAGGGCTCCCAAAGCGGCAGTCGGGTGACCTCGGCATAGGCAAGGGCCAGGTCATCGTCCGACAACTGTCCCAACTGATTAAGCACGCGCTCCAGCGGTTGACGCGTCCGACCGGCGACAGCCTCGGCGCGGGCAACCGCTTCACGGGTAATATGCCCGCTTTCGAGCAGGTGGCTAATTACCGCTTCGCGATCGATCAAGGGTTCATCGTCGAACGCGATCATATTGGAACTCCGACAAACCCACTAACCAGCAACATTACGAACCCGGCAATGGCGATAAATGGCCCGAACGGTAAGCGGTCCTGAGTCTTCATGCGTCGCATGACCGTTGCCATCAGACCAAGCACACCCGCCGCTGCGATCATGTAGGGCGTCCATGCGCCGAGCCCCAGCGCCAGGGCGGCAATCAGCTTGATATCCCCGGTCCCCAGCATCGTCCGGCCGCGTCTGCGTTCAAGCCATGCTTTTAAGGCAAACAGCAAAGCCGCGGATGCGGCCGCCGCTATTACCCCGATCAACACATCTTGGCGCATCCAGGCTAATCCAAGGCAGAGCATGCCGACGATCGCATTGCCAAGGTCCGGTAAACGGTAGGTGCGGCTGTCGATCAGGCTTTGTGTCAGCAGGACCAAGCCGATCACGGCCAGCAGCACCCCCGAAAGATCTGGCAAGAGTGTTATGGCAATCGCGGGCGTTATGGTGCCTAGCCCCTCCCCCCATAGATGCAGGGGATCGATCTTGTGACGACAGACGGTGCAGACGCCACGACTGCGCAAATACCCGACAAACGGCACCGTCTCCGTCCACCCCAAGGTACGGGCACAGCCATCGCAATGCGATCGTCCGCCCAAAGCGCTCTCATCGGCAGTAAAGCGCAGAGCAGCCGTCGCGCCGAATGAGCCGACGGCGGCTCCCGTCATTGCGGCTATCAGGGCTATGGCAGCGGCTTCCCACATTACTTTACCGTCTGGGTGATGTCGGCATTGACGCCGGTACCGCCAGGCTTATCGTCGGCGCCGAGACAGGTCACAACGACGCTGCCGTCGCTGTTGACCGTGTACACCAAAGCATGACCCCAGGGATCGTTCATCGCCTTGTCGGACTTGAGATAGGGACCCAGCCAGCCTGAGGCGCTGCCAGGGTTTTCCACCAGTGCCTTGAGGCCCTCTTCCGCGGTCGGATAGCGTCCGACATCGTCGCGAAACAGGCTAAGCGACGTGGCTGTCGACTCGATCTGCAGGACCGCCGTTTTGGCTCGCGCACGCGCTAATTGACCCAGAAGCGACGGCGTCAGTACCGCGGCGATCAGGGAGATGATGACGATGACGACCAGCATTTCGGTAAGGGTATAGCCCTCGTCCGCGCTCAGGCCGCGTTGATCAGGTCCGCGCATGACGGGTCCTCCCCCAAGGTTGATGTCGTCACCGAAATGACGTCGTAAAGATGTTCGCCGCCGGTGAAGCGTACAAGTTGCTCCTCGACCCGGTTGCCGGAAACGGCGCGTATCCGCCAGACCTCGCCGTCTTTCGCGGTCGATACATAGAGCGCGCCCTGGCTCATCGGCAAATCACTGGTCGGTGCGATCTGCCCCTGGTCAGAAAACAAGGAGCGCACGCAGTCGTCTGCGGGGTGAACCCTGAGACGGCCTTCGAGCTCTCCCCGGCTTAGCCGCGTATGCTTGGCCAAGAAGGCCTCGCCGACCTCACCCATCTTGTCGAGCGGCCACTTGACCGATTCCAGCTGGCTTGACAGTGCTACGGCATAGTTCGTGTCGCCAGAGCGGATGGTCTCGTTTCCCGTCAGACTGTACTTGGTGGTTTGCGCGATGTCCGGTGCGAAAGCCATGATCGCCGATCGTATCGCTTCGCGCTGCTGCAACCGGTAAAGGCTTCGGTCTTCGCGCGTCTTATCGCTGAACCCCAATGACAAGGCGCCGACGCAGAGCACCGACACGGCGGTGCACAGCACCAAGGCCGTCAGGGTCGCGTACCCTTCGTCGGCCCTATTTGTGCAGCCAGTCGCCATCATTCATCATGTCTTTGAGATCGGAACTGAGACTCGCGAGGATGGATCGATAGCCGGCATCGTCGCGGATGATATGCGCCTGCAATAGAACGACCAATTCAGTGCGATCGGTGCTCTTCGTCACGCCCTTGAACAAGTTCCCGACCAAGGGAATATCCTTGATCACAGGCACGCCTTGATTGGCGTCAGAAACCTGCGTGCTGATCAGGCCACCCAATGCCACGACCGTGCCTTCCGGCACAATCAATCGGCTTTGCATTTGCCTCTGCGAAATCGTCGGGGAATCGATCCCAGATGTCGTGGTCTCGGAAACCGAAGACACCTGTTGTGCAATGTCCATCGAGATATGGTTGCCAGCGCTTATGCGCGGGGTCACCTGGAGCATCACGCCGGTGTTCATGTAAGACACGGTATTGATCAAGGGCGCCGTACCGGTGACCGTCGACTGCGCGGTTTGAGTGACGATCGGCACCTGATCGCCCACCTGCAAGATCGCGGTACCATTCTCGACCGTGGTTATCTTCGGCGCCGAGACGGTCTTAACCTTGGACTCCGAACCCAACGCGGTCACGGCCGCCTCAATGTCATTGCCGAGGTAGTTGACCGTGAGTCCCGGCGCAATCGGCGCGAAGGCGGTGTCCGTGGAACTATAGGAGCTTGCTGTCAACTTACCGCCGACCTTCTTCCAGTCCACACCGTAGTTCAGGTCGTTCGTCAATGTGACCTCAAGGATCTGCGCTTCAATGAAAATCTGCGCGGGCTCGTGGTCAATTTCCCGGAGCACATTCAGAATACGCACCCTAACGGCTTCGGGGGCATCTATGATGATGGAGTTGGTGTCCTTGTCCGCGACGATGCGGGTATCGGTATTACTTCCCCCCACTGTCGCCGTTGAGGGTGCCGACGACGGCAGGGGCGTCATTGCTGTCATAGATGTAGAGGTCGTCGACGTTCCAATGCCCCCTGAGGCACCGGATCCGGTCGACGCGAGTGACGTGGACGCAGGCGCCGACGTGGTGGATGTCGTTGAGGTCGCGGTTCCCTCGGAACCGGTTGAAATACCCAATAAGGTGCTAAGCGTTCTCACCAGGTCTTCGGCCGAGCCGCCCTTGGGGTGGTACACCCAAACACTGGCGCTTTGGTCGCTCGATGGCACATCCAGCCGCGTGACCAGTGAGGCGACTTGGGCTAGAGCTTCTGAGGACTTCGAAAAGGCAAAGATGCCGTTCAAACGCGTCATCGGTACAACCGTCACGCTGGAGGTGTCCGATGCCTTCAGCAGTTGCCCGAGATCGGCCGAGACTGTCGCCGCGCTCGCATTGCCAAGCGTGAAGAAGCGGATATGGGCTTCGCTGAGCGAGCTTTGATCAAAAAGGGCGATCGTAGAAGCGGCATTATCCAGTTCTTCCGAACGACCGCCGATCAGGATCAGGCCGAGCTTGTCCGACGAATAGAGCACCATATTGGCGTGGGTGACCGTCTCCAATGCCTTGGCGATCTCGCTGGCCGAGCCGTAGTTGATCGGGATGGCGCGGATCTGGTAGCCGATGCCGGTCGTCCTGGCCGTGCTGATCTGGCCGCCGATCTGGGCCTTGTCGCGCGGCCGCAAAACGATGGTCTCTCCGTCCTTGACCATGACCACGTCGTAATTGGCCAGCGCCGCCTCGAATGCCGCCAGAAGCTGCGCCCGCGTCAGCCGCTGCTCGATACGGAAGTTCATCTTGCCCGTCACACCGGGCTCGACGCGGTAGGAGACGTTCAAGCTATGACCCAGGATTTCCTCGGCCACCTGGTTGATGTCGGCGTCCTTGAAGACGAAGGCATAGGTCTGCGGCGCCGCCCCTTCCGCTTCGGCGGCGAATGCGGGCGATACGGGCGCGATTACGCCCATGCAAAGGACCGCGCCCAGGGCGCACGCTGAAACCTGAAGAGCAAACCGCCCCATACTAAACCCTATCCCCCTTGTGGCGGCTGCACTGGTGCCGGCATCGGCGTCGATGGCATGGATGTCCCAGCAGAGGCCGACATCCCACTGCCGGCGCCAAGCTTAGCGGGCGCGGCGTCATTGAGCCCCACCGTGCGTGGACCGACCGGCGTCTCAAAGCTTGCGCCATTGGTGCCAACGTCCGCCAGGCGAATGTCTCCGGCCATGTCACCGACGGCCATCCAGCTTGGCGCCGCGCCATCGACGGAGACTAGCGCCGCCTTACGGCCAGGCGAGATGGCAACGCCGAATAGCTGCAGCGTCTTGTCCTTATAGGCCGCGGGGCCCGTAGTCATGACGAAGATCGGCTTTTCCGCAAGCGCGGCGATGTCCAAATCTGTCTTCTTCGCGATAGGCAGGGAGAGGCCATGCGCCTGCGGCAGGGCGTCGAGCCGATCCAGCAAGCTCTTGGTCGGATCAACGGCGAGCATCAGCAAGGCGCCTGCAACCGCGACGGCGGCCCCGCTGACCAAGGCCATTTTTGTTGGGTCAATGGCAGGTCTTACCGGCAAAACAGCCTCCCGCCTACTTGCAGTTCGACATTGCTGATATGGTTGTGCAACTCGACCGTGTCGGCAAAAATACGGGGGCGATATCCGTGTAAGACATTGAGGGCGGCCAGCGCGTCCTCATAGCTGCCCGAGCCTTTTACCGAGACATGGTATGCCTGAAGCGTCGCCGCCTGACCCGTATTGCCGACGTCGAAGCTTTCGATCTTCAGCCCTGTACTCCCAAGCGCCAGGTTGAGCTGGGTCTTCATGGCGTCCGTGAAGTCGCCGGAACAAACCGTACCCGCCGGAAATGCCTTCAAGTTGCCGTCGGCGCCGGCGGCCTGCGCGGTCGCGCCCGCCTTGGCTTCGATATCGGTCAGACGCTTGGCGGCGCCATTCGGGAGAGAAATGATCAGCAGCGACGCGATGACCGCGGTCAAAACGCCAGGAACCGCCAAAGCGATCCATGGAAAGCCGCCGTCACGAGACTGAGTAAGGCCGGCAATCATTGTGGTACCCCATGCGTATTGGATGGGTCGGGCGCGGCCCAAAGCCACACCCCCGGCCGCACGGGTCTCGGTGACTTCTGCAGCGTGACGCCTGGATCTTTTATCGGAGCATCGGAGCCGTGGGCTTCGACCGCCCAAAAGCCCTTGCTCCAGTAGAAGGCATCGAGTCTGGCCGCCGGATCCTTCGCGGCCGTAACATAGGTTAGATCGTTGATCGCCTTATCCAGTCCATCGGTTACTCCAAGCTCGGTCAAGGCTTCGGCGTCTTGCTTGGCATGGGCTACCGCATGGGCCGCGCGCCCTTCGCGGGTGACCTGAAGCTCGGCGTCGTTTAGGCGATCATCGAGCGCGGTTCGACGTTCGAAGGTCAGAGTGATCAGGGCCAGCACGACAACGATCATGATGACGACGGCCCCGATGCGCGTCGCCTGTTCCTTCAACTGTTCCGCGCGCGCCGCGCGCGACGGCATGTCGATATGGATCGTGCGCCCTTGGACATCGATGTCGAAACCCTGAGCGGGCGTCTGATCGCCGGCGCGAATATAGATGGCGACGAACTCGCCGCTCTGCCCCAAGGCCCAGCCTTTCAGGCGGCGGACGATGATGTTGGCTTCGCCACCTCGGACCGGCGAGCTGTGACGCGCCTCAAGCATAGCCACGCGTGACTGGTCCCATGGCCAGCCCGCCGGGGTGGTGAAGACGCGGGTGAACGGCCGAAACGTCCGGTCGACCGGCGAAACAGATGCGTTCATGACACTGCCTTTGCCGCGGGCATGCGGCATACGCGCGAAATCATATCGAATACACAGTCCTTGGGCTCGTCAGCCTCAAGAGAGATTGTCGCGAGCGTGCGGCCAGAGGCGTCATTGAGAACGACCCCTTCCAGTCGTGGTTCGACTTGGGCCTGCTGCCAATGCAGGGGGGGCCAATAGGCCGACGTCTTGCCCGCGCTGAGATAAGCGACGTGCATCGGTTTGGCGTAAAAGCGGCAGTTCCCCGTCAAGCACTCGAAGCCATCGACGTTGCCGGACAAATCCTTGGCCATGATCGGCTGATTATCCTGCAGCATCGCCGTGACCCGGGCGACAGTCTCGGCGGTCGCCACCGATGACTTGTGTGACTCGATAATGCGACGATTGACCTGCGTCACCTCGGTCGTCGCCGCGACGATGCAAGCCAGCGACAGACTGACCACCACAAGGGCAGTCAAGGTTTCAGTCAGCGTAAAGCCGTCGTCGTGCCTCATCCGACACTCCCTGTCCGATCGCACCAGCGCGCGGCGTCGAGCGAAAAGGTCCGGCCTGCCGTGACCTCGGCATGCAGCGTGCAATAGCGCGACACTTGGGTTTTCTGTTCGGCGACGGCGACCTTGTATCGAAAGCCATCCCGCGCGCCGGTGTAGAGCCCAACAGTACGCGGGGTACTGTCGATCAGCCCGGCAAGCGTCGCCTGAGCTTGACGTGTTTGCCGGGAGTTGCACCACGCGTGGCTGGCGATATGGATCGCTGTTGTGCACATGGCGATCATCAGGGAGATAATGACCACGGCAACCAGGGCGTCGACCATGATCGTACCCTCGTCGCCGACCATCAGACCAGGCGCCGTACCGCGGTTGATTTTAAGCTTGGCACTCACTGATCCCCCATTCCCGTTGGCCGGGAACTATCGCAAAAAGAGCCTAACAGATCGTCTAGCGGCGTGCAATCAGACAGGGTATAAACACTTCGAAATCAAAGAAAACCTCCACCTATGCTTGCCAATCTGAAAGCCTCGGCCGTTCGCCATCGCAAGCCCCTGGCCGTGACAGGGTCGGTCGGCTTGCACCTGATCATCATCTGGTATTTGTTTCAGCCGTCATCCAACGCATTGTCGGAACTGGACAAAAGGTCCTACGGCGAGGTGACACAGGCGGGTATGAATATCGACCTAGAGCGACAGGCTCCCGTTCCGCCGATGCCGGCCGTGCCGCCAAAGCCGCCGCAAACCCAGGCACTGGCCACATTCGCCGCGATGAGCGAGCCAACAACCGCAGCCACAGCTGCAACACTTTCGGCCCCCTCACCCGCCAAGACCTTGAGCGAGGTCTTCGGCAAGAATGTCTTTGCGCCCTCCCCAGCTGCGCCGCCAAAGTCCGAGACACAGCATCCGTCTGATCAGGAATCGCACGTTAAGCTCGCCGACGCTTCCAATC
>FTDB01000885.1_pt1 | contig 10631 bp, 10 predicted proteins | sample 1639741 | NCBI WGS metagenome assembly FTDB01 (sample SAMEA3914869, study PRJEB12502) | metagenome | biome: forest; material: soil | place: USA | collected 2012-03-12 | depth 0.1 m | reverse complement strand
GGCAAAGGACATCAGCGCCGACGAACTGAAGCGCGTCGTGGCGCCCATGATCGACGGCCTGGTCAGCGCCAAAAAGAGCGTCGGCTACTGGTTCCAGGTCGTCGAGGATACCGGCACGCAACCGCTGGCGCGCGATGTGACGAAGGCTTACGAGAGCCGGTTGAAATCCGTGACGCCCGCTGACCTGCGCAAGCTGGCGCAGACATACCTGAAGGACGACACGGCGATCCATGTGGTCATGAAGGCGGCGGGGAGCTAGGCGCTCCCGGCTTACCGCGCTAAAAGCCGGGGAAGGTTTAGTCTTCCGTCCAGGGTTCCAGCGACACCTCGATGTCGCGGGCGATTACCCAGGCATCGACGCTGTAAACGTCTTCGAACCACATCCGTAAACCTTCAGGCACCGCTGCGATCGTCAGAGACATAAGAATGTTTTGCGGGAGCAGATCGTCCATGTCTTTCGCGACCAAATCCGTTAGCGTGAAGGTCACCAGCGCATGCTTGTCGAGCTTGAAATAACCACGATCATCGACTTCGTCGGTCATACGGAAAGCGTGCACCTTCACAACCGAAGGCTCCGGTGCCGCGCGCAGATCCACACTCGGCAGTTCGGCGTCATGAAACTCCGGCACGTAGCCGAACCAGTCGATGACAGCGCTCCAGTCGATCTCTTTCATGCCGCAGGATTATCCCCTCAAACCGAACGCGTCCAGCCAGCCGTTAAGGTTAAAAATCCCTTAATAACCGAGTGCTGTGTGACGGTTCGCGTCAGGCATTAATCGTTTTGCCCGCAACCCCTGATTGACGGTATGCCGGAACTGCCCATTTCAGTCCGGACACACGCACATGACACCGCTCAGCCTCGGTACCCATTACGAGCATTTCATCCGCCAGCAGCTGGCGGCCGGGCAGTTTTCAACGGTTTCCGAACTGATGTGCGAGGCCCTGCGCCTGCTGGAAATCCAGCAACTGGGCGAGCCGACGACGGCCATGCCCGACGTGACTTTCGACATGAACGAAACGCGCGCCGTTTTTTCGCGCGTGCGCAGTCAGCTGCGTTTGCAACCCTGAGGCAGGTTTACGCAAAAGCGCGAGGCTTTTCGGTCTCGGCGCCGGTTTTCAGCGGCGCGGGCTTGGCTGGCGGCGGCGAACCATAGCCGCCGAGATAGGGCAGGTTGACCGGGGCATAGGGGTCACGCTGCGGGGTTTGAGGATCCATCGGCTTTCCCTTCCACTGGCTCCAAAGACCTGTCGAGGGTGCGCCCGGCCGGGCGAAAGATCAACCGTTTGTTAACCCGGTAAAGCGGAGGTGATCGGCGCGGCCGGATCGGCTATGCTGCGACCTCCCCTCCCCGGTTAGACCGACATCATGCCCGACAGTTCCGACAATCCGCTTGGCCAGTATCTCAAGGACCGGCGCGCCCGCCTCGACCCCCTGGCGCTTGGCTTCACGCCGGGCCAGCGCCGCACGCCTGGCCTGCGGCGAGAAGAGGTCGCGCACCTGGCCCATGTCAGCGCCACCTGGTACACCTGGCTGGAACAGGGCCGTGGCGGCGCGCCGTCGGCCGATGTGCTGGAGCGCATTACCCGCGCCCTGAGGCTCAACGAGACCGAACGCGAACACCTATTTTTTCTGGCGCTGGGCCGCGCGCCCGAGGTCCGCTACCAGCCCGCCGAACCGGTACCCGGACGGTTACAACGGGTGTTGGACGGCATGGAATACACCCCGGCATTTTTGCGCACCATGACCTGGGACATCGTGGCGTGGAATGCGGCGGCGGCCGCGGTGTTGCGCAACTATGCAGCCTTCCCGCCGGAAGACCGCAACAGCCTGCGCATGATCTTCTGCGACCCGCATATCCGCGCCGCCATGCCGAACTGGGACAGCGACACACGCTTCGTCGTCGCCTCGTTTCGCGCCGAAACGGCCCGCGCCGGCGCGCGCGACGAGGTCAGGGCCCTGGTCGACGAGCTGTGCGAACGCAGCGCCGACTTTGCCCGACTGTGGGCCGACAATGACGTGCGTACCGATTACGGCGACGCGCCCAAGCAGATGATCCATCCTGACTGCGGGCTGATCGCGCTCGATCACTCGGCGTTTGCCGTCGAAGGCCGCCCCGATCTCAGCCTGGTCGTCTATAATCCGGCCACGCCCGACGACGCAGCGCGCATCCGTCCGGTCGTCGAGGCGTGGTTACAACGCAAATTATAACTTGAACCTCAGCCGACCTTTTGTGACGCGGGTGCCGGCTTGGCCTTGTCTCTCTTCTTCTTGATGAGGTCGTTCATCCGCGCCAGCATGTCATTCTTCATCTCGACCATGACCGGCTGCATGACAGGCCCCGCCTCCTGCATCACCAACGGCATTTTTTGCAGGACCGCCTTGCCGGTCGGCGTTTCGTAAAACGCCACCATGTCTTCGAGTTCCTGCTTGGTGAACACCTTTGGATAGACCTGAGCCATCGCATCTACCATTTTCGGCAGATATTTGTTGAGAATGTCGGTTTCCATGCCCAGCGCGTCCTTGATGTCGTCATCGGACATGCCGGGTGTATCGTGCAGGCTCTGCGCAGTCATTTGCATAGACCCGTCGACCATGTTCTTGAGCATCTTGTTGATGTCCATGATCGCGAGCAATTTGTGCGTCAACTCGATCTTTTCCGGGGTAACGCCATCGGCGGCCAATTGCGGCGCAGCGTCGGCCACCGGTGCGGTCGCGGCCGTCTGGGCCTGAGTGGCAAAGGGCGCCGCAGTCAGGGCGACGGTGAAAAGTAAAGCCGAAAAAGATGTGCGCATGATATCCCCCTTGCACAATAATGATCCTGTACCTTAGCTGGCGCGGCGGTTCAGTCAACCTCCACGCGCGGCGAGCCCCCCCTTGCGCAGTCGCGCGTGGCTGGGCATCATCGAAAAATTGCCGGAGCTCTTCATGCCTGATACGCCCATAGCTACCAAGCTTCAGCTCAAGCCCGGCCGGACCCTGTGCCTGGTCGATGCACCCGAAGGCATGGACGCCATTGTCGGCGATACAGTGCGCGCCGACGTCGCGACCGCCGATATCGTCGTGCTGTTCGCGCCGGACCGCGCGGCCTTTGACGCCCGTCTTCCGCAAGTGTCGACGGGCGTGAAGGCCAGCGCCATCCTGTGGCTGGCCTATCCGAAGCTGACCTCGAAGCTGGCCGGCGACCTGAGCCGCAACCTTATCCACGAGATCAGCCCGGCCTATGGCCGCGACACGGTCAGCCAGATCGCCATCGACGACGATTGGTCGGCCATGCGTCTCAAAGCCATTTAGATCCAGGCAAAATCCGAGGCGTCGATATGGGCGCCATTGGCAAAGACGGCGATCTGGGTGGCCGCATCACCACCAGCCCCGTCGTGATCGTAGGCCAGGGTATGCGTCGCCTCGTTCCACAGGAACTGCGCCCCGGCCCCGACGGCCTTGGTGCCGAGGGTGAAACCGGCCGTGGCGTCGTAGTCTGCAACACCAAAGACCAGCTTGTCGACGCCATGTTCGAAGTCCTGGATGGTGTCCTTGCCGTTGACTGCCGCCGCCGAAAAGACAAAGCGGTCGGCCCCCGCATCGCCTTCCAGGATGTCGTTGCCGACCCCGCCGATGATCGTGTCGTTGCCAGCCCCACCCTTGATGCGGTCATTACCGCCATTGCCGGTCAGGACGTTGTCGCCGCCATTGCCGTAAAGGTTGTTTTGCAGGTCGTTGCCGGTGCCGTCGATATTGCCCGAGCCCGTCAGGGTCAGGTGTTCGATATAGGCGCCCAGCGTAAAGCTGACGCTGGCATAGACGTGCTCGGTGCCGCCGTCGTCGACGCCGGCTACGGTCTGTTCGGAAACCACGTCGCCGACATTATCGACATAATAGCTGTCGTTGCCAGCCCCGCCCTGCATGGTGTCCGCGCCCGCACCACCGTCGAGCGTATCATTGCCCAAATACCCACCCAGGACGTCATCACCCTTGCCGCCGTTCAGGCTGCTATCACCCAGTCCTCCGGCATACACCGAATCGTTGCCGTCGCCCCCGAACAGGCTATCGCTACCTGCTGAGCCGACTATCAGATCGTTGCCGCTATCGCCGAAAACGGTGACCGGAGCCGTACCCGATACCAGGATTATATCGTCGCCACCGCCCGCATGGATAGTGGCTTGTCCCTCGCCCTGAGTTATGAAGTCGGCGAACGCAGTACCTTGAACCGTTCCATCCCCGGTATGAGAGATCGAAGCGCCGGTATTGGATGCGTCGGGGGTCAGAACCGTGCCGTCGGCGAAATGCAGGTTGACATAACCAAACACATAGTCCCCACCGTCAGGCGATCCATCGCGCATGTCGTTTATGCCGATGGCGTTGTCGTTGCCATCGAGGCGCACGATTCGGTAATCGCTGAGATCGCCGCTGAAGTAGAGGTCTTCGGTGCGGTGGTCGGGATCGGTATTATTGGCGGCGAAGTAGGCGTCGTTGCCGGCCCCGCCGGTGAACTGCGTACCGGCCTGGCCGCCGACATTGTCGTTGCCGTCGCCGCCGTAGATCGTCCCCGATCCGGAAATAACGTCGTCGCCGGCGCCGCCGTCGATCAGGTTGGCCCCGGCACGGGCGTTGATATAATCGTCTCCATCACCGCCGTTCAGCGTATCGCCCGCGCCGCCGCCGGACAGGGTGTCATTGCCGGCGCCGCCGTCCAGGGTCGAGCCGATCGGCGAATAGACTTCGTGCACGGCCAACGGATAGTCTGCGGTGTTGCTGCTCAGGAAATCGTCGCCGTCGCCGCCGTCGAGATGACCGACACCGGCGATCGTGTCGTTGCCCGCGCCGCCCGACAAAGTATTGTGCCCATCGAAATCGTGCAGATAGTCATTGCCGGCTGCGCCGGTGATCGAATCGTCGCCCGCACCGCCATAGACGGTGATGACGGCCATGCCCGAAGCCAGGACCGTATCGTCGCCGGCGCCGGCATGCAGGGTGGTGTTGCCGCTGACCTCCTGGATCCAGTCGCCGAATGCCGTACTGGTAAAATCGCTGCCCGTGCCGTTCTGCACGATGATGCCGCTGTTGCTCGTGCTCGGAATGAAACCGTGAACGTCCTGGAAGTTCAGGTCGACAATACCGTACAACCGGTCGGTGCCATCCGGAGACCCCGGGCGGTTGTCGATGACATAGACCGCGCCGCCCGGCGTCTTTTCGCGCAGGATGGTATAGTCGCTGAGGTCGCCGCTGAAATAGACGTCGTCACCGACATAGGATGGATTGTTGTAATAGGCGTGGATTTCGTCATTGCCCGCGCCGCCGGTGAACTGGTTGTGCGGGGCGGTCGCGACCAGGGTGTCGTCGCCCGCGCCACCGATAAAGGTTCCGGCGCCGGTCAGGCTGTCATTGTTGTCGGTGCCGGTGTGCACGGCCGGAATGACCGGCGGTTGTGGCTTTGCCATGATGATATCTCCCCCAGGAGCGCGTCCTCAAAAGAGTGTTAATGCGCGCTATTGGGGCAAACATGGTTAATTACAACGCTGTGGTCAACCGGAATCGCAACTCCGGAGCGATATTTTATAACGCCGTTGCCTTTAGGGCCGCTAAATGAACACCAGGTCGCTGGCGTCGATATGCGCGCCGTTGGTAAACAGGGCGATAGCGATGGCAACACTGCCTCCGGCGCCGTCGGCGTCGTAATACAGGAGGTGGGTCGCGTCGTTCCAGATAAATTGCGCGCCCGCCCCCGAGGCCACGGCCCCCGATGTAAAATGCGCCGAGGCGCTGTAGTCGGCCGTGGAGAAGACCAGTTCGTCGACGCCGTGGACAAAGTCCTGGATGCTATCGCGGCCGTTGAGCGAGGCCTTGGCGAAGACAAAGTGGTCCGCGCCTGAGCCGCCTTCCAGCCAGTCATTGCCGGTGCCGCCGATGAGCGTGTCGTTGCCCGCCCCGCCCTTCAGCTTGTCGTTGCCGCCGCTTCCGGTCAGGACGTTGTCGGCGCCATTGCCGTAGATGTTGTTTTGCAGGTCGTTGCCCGTACCGTTGATGGCGGCCAGGCCCGTCAGGGTCAGGCTTTCGACAAAGGCGCCGAGCGTAAAGCTGACCGAGCTCAGAACGCGGTCATTGCCGCCGTCGTCCGTGCCGGCCACGGTCTGTTCGGAGACGACATCCAGCAGGCTGTCGACCGTATAGGTATCGTCGCCCGCGCCGCCATACAGCGTGTCCGCGCCCGCGCCGCCGTCCAGGGAATCGTTGCCCGCATTGCCGGTGATGAAGTCGTCACCCTTGCCGCCGTTGAGCTTGTCGTTCCCGTCATCGCCGTACAGCGTGTCGTTGCCGGCGCCGCCTTCCAGCGTGTCGTCGCCCTGGTTGCCCGACACGTAATTGTCCAGGGCGTTACCGATGATGTGGAAACCGTGGACGTCGCCGGGCAGGAAGGCATAGACCGCCTCGATATTGTCGGCCAGCTTCAGGTCGACCGTCGTATAGACCGTGTCAAAGCCTTCGTCGGCGTGTTCGACGATCTTGTCGGCCGAGCGATAGATATAATAGGTGTCGTCGCCTATGCCGCCCGTCAGGGTGCTGGCGATCAGGTCGTCGCCCTGCAGGATGTCGTCTCCGGCGCCGCCGTTCAGCGCCGACGCCAGGATCTGGGCGTGTTCGCCGTCTTCGAGCCACGAGGCGCGGTTGCTGCTGATGAAGTCGTTGCCGTCATCGCCATTGAGGATACCGACGCCCGCGACCGTGTCGTCTCCGTCGCCGCCGAACAGAAGGTTGGCGCCGCTGAAATCATGAAGATAGTCGAGGCCGATGCCGCCGTTCAGAGTGTCGGCCAACAGGCTTCCGTGGATCGTGTCGTCCCCGCCTTCGCCGTTGACGATGTAGTCCGCACCGGGAACAGTATAGTCGTTGTCGGCCTTGCCCAGGTTGATCGTTTGCGCCATGTCGCGTCCTCTCGTTTCCCCCGAGCTAGCGCCGAACATGGTTAAGCCCAGGTTTCCGGTCAATCGAAATCGCAACCTTCGAGCGTTATCATTTTGCAGGGTCGCAACAAATGCGCGTATCGGGAGAATATTACTGCAAATATTCTCCCGATACGCGTTTTACTAAGCGAACAGTATATCCGATGCGTCGATATGCGCGCCGTTGGTGAATAGGGCGATGGCGATGGCCGCGGCGCCACCGGCGCCGTCGATGTCATATGACAGAAGATGCGCCGTCTCGTCCCAGATGAACTGTGCTCCCGAACCCGAGGCCACCGAGCCCAGGGTAAAGTGCGCCGAAGGAAAGAAATCGAAGGTTGTGAACACCAGCTTGTCGACGCCATGCTCGAAATCCTGGATGCGGTCGGTCCCGTTGACCACGGACTGTGAGAAGACGAACTTGTCCGCACCGGTCCCACCTTCCAGCCAGTCATTGCCCGCGCCGCCGATCAGGGTGTCGTTGCCGGCCCCGCCTTTCAGCTTGTCGTCGCCGCCACTGCCGCTGAGCGTATTATTGCCGCTGTTGCCGTAGATATTGTTTTGCTGGTTGTTGCCGGTGCCGTCGATATTGCCAGAGCCTGTCAAGGTCAGGGCTTCGAGGCCGCCACCCAATCGGAAACTGACACTGGCATAGACGTGGTCGTTGCCGCCGTCGTCTGTACCGGCCACCGTCTGTTCGGAAACGACGTCACCGACATTGTCGACGATATAGATGTCGTCGCCGGCCCCGCCGTGCATAGTATCGGCGCCCGTGCCGCCATCGAGGGAATCGTTACCCGCCCCGCCCCAAAGGACGTCGCGGCCGTCGGCGGCCGTCAGCGTGTCGTTACCTTCCCCGCCGCTGAGGGAATCGTCGCCCTTGCCGCCGTTCAGGCTGTCGGCGCCACCATTGCCGGACAGGGTGTCGTTGCCGTCATTGCCCTGTAAACTGTCATTGCCCGTGCCGCCGGTAATCCAGTCGTCGCCGGCGTCGCCGAAGGCATTGATCGTCGCCGATCCCGTGGCTTCGATGATGTCATTGCCCGCATTGCCATGGACGATCGACGATCCGCTGATTTCGCGCAGCCAGTCGGAGAAGGCGCCGCCATTGAGGGCCGTCGTGCCGTTGAGGATGGCAAAGCCGCTGTTGGCCGCGGTCGGCGTAAAGCTTTGATCGGCGAAAACCAGGTCGGCATAGCCGGAAATCGTGTCCATGCCGTCAGGAGACCCCGCGCGGTCGTCGATGACATAAACGGTGTGACCGGCCCCTGCGTCCCGAATAACCGAATAGTCGGCAAGATTGCCCGAATAATGGACGTGATCGTTGATCGCGCCGGCATTGGTCGTATTGTAGGCGTGGATCTCGTCATTGCCGGCGCCGCCGGTGAACTGGTTGATATTGGCATTGCCGTACAGCACGTCATTACCGACGCCGCCGTCCAGCGTGCCCGAACCGTGGATCGTGTCGTCGCCGTCGCCGCCTGTCAGGGTAGACAGGTCATTAGTCCCGACATCGATCGAGTCATTGCCCTTACCGCCGTCGATCGAGTCGTTACCGCCGTCGCCGAAGAGCGTATCGTTGCCCTCCATGCCCTTCAGCGTGTCATTGCCGAGATTGCCTTCGATCACATTGCCCAGGCTGTTGCCGGTCAGCTGGAAGCCGTGCGTCCCATCGGTCAGGACGGCGTAAACCGCTTCAATATTTTCGGACAGTTTCAGGTCGGCGGTCGTGTAAACCGTATCGAAGCCCTCGTTGAGGCTTTCAAACAGAACGTCATCGCTGCGATAGACATAGTAGACATCGTTGCCAACGCCGCCCGACAGGGTATTGGCGGCGCCTGTATCGCCTTGCAGCGTGTCGTCGCCCGCGCCGCCGTAGAGCCCCGAATGGCCGTAATGGTACACGGTTTCGTCCGCCTCCGCCCACTGGCCGTTGACACTGATAAAGTCGTTGCCGTCCTCGCCCGACATCTGAATGCCGGCCCCGACCAGGGTGTCGCCTCCCGCGCCCCCGTGCATCTCGTTGCCCAGGCTGAAATAGTCGTGGAGATAGTCGTTGCCGTCGCCACCGTACAAGGTGTCGTCGCCAACCTGGCCGTAGAGCGTGTCGTTTCCGCCGTCGCCAAAGAGGGAGTCGCCGTTTTCATTGCAGGTCAGGACATCGTCGCCGTTGCCGCCATGAACGGTATGCGGCGCCTTGCCGTCCACCGAAAAGGTGTCGTTCCCGTCACCAAGGGTGACCAGGCGTGGTGAAAGATCCAAGGTCCGGCCGCTTTGGGCGAACCAGTCGATGCCATTGGTTTGCAAAGCATAGGGCTGGGTTTTGTCCGATGTGACCAGCAGGATATAGCCGTCACCTTTGGCAAGAACGTGGGGTTTACCGCTTCCCACGAGCAAAACCCCAGCGCTGTAAGCCTGGTGAGCCCCCACGTCGACGGAAAAGAACGTGTCGGCATAGGACGAGGTATAGAAGTTGATAATTTCCAGACCGTTTAAGGTCATAAACGTCGAAGCAACAGTGTTTGCATTGGTGAATTGTGAAAAATCCATCAGATGATAGGTGCCGTCGGTAAGGCCATTCGTCTCGTAAAGATGAAACGTATCTCTGTTGCCCACCGTTTCCTTAACGAGGAAAATGTCGTCGCCTGCTGCTTGTTCCAGAAACTGGAGGCTGAGATTGCCCGAACCCGTATAACTCAACAGAGTAGATGTCGTTGCGCCAGCAGCGGCGGTAATGCTGACGCTATGCCCGTCCGCGCTGACGTCGGCCGCGATCGTCTTGCCGCCCAATGTATCCAGAACCTGCGTCATGTCGTCCCCCCAAAATTGCGACCGGTCATTGCGAGCGCGACCATGTGGTGCGCTGTCACCACGGTCAATGGTTAACATCCCCTCATGGCAGTATTTTATAACGTTTTCGCAATGAAGGTTAGGATTACCGCCGCCCCTTCGCCCGGCAGGCGAAAATCACCAAAAGCGGCTCCTCACCGCACCGGCGATTGTCTTCACGCCGCCCTTCGCCCCAGCCGGACGGTGAGACGGGTCATGACCGGGCACGGCCTGCGGTCGGCCCTGAGCACCGGCTGGACCTTACCCGTCCATTACAGCATCGTGGCGGGTTACCTTCAGGAGGTTTGTCCGGTGCGCAAGCCGTTGCGCGACGAAAGCAAGACAAGGGCCGGACGTCCCGACGAAGAGACCTTCTGAAGGCGCTTTTTTAGACGAACAGCAGGTCCGACGCGTCGATATGCGCGCCGTTGGTGAACAGGGCAATGGCGATCGCCGCCGTACCGCCCGCCCCATCGGCGTCGTATGACAGGATGTGCGTCGTCTCGTCCCACACGAACTGTGCGCCTGTACCCAAAGCCACCGCGCCCAGCGTAAAATGCGCCGACGCGCTGTAATCGGCGGCAGCGAAGACCAGCTTGTCGACGCCGTGGGTGAAGTCCTGGATGCGGTCCGTGCCATTGTCCGCCGCATTGGCGAAGACAAAGCGGTCAGCGCCCGCCCCGCCTTCCAGCCAGTCATTACCGCTGCCGCCGATCAGGGTGTCGTCGCCGCCCCCGCCCTTCAGCTTGTCGTTGCCGCCGTTGCCGGTCAGCACATTGGCCGCGCCGTTGCCGTAGATATTGTTCTGCAGGTCGTTGCCGGTGCCGTCGATCGCGGCGCTTCCGGTCAGGGTCAGGCTTTCGATG
>FTDB01001867.1_pt1 | contig 10647 bp, 6 predicted proteins | sample 1639741 | NCBI WGS metagenome assembly FTDB01 (sample SAMEA3914869, study PRJEB12502) | metagenome | biome: forest; material: soil | place: USA | collected 2012-03-12 | depth 0.1 m | reverse complement strand
CGTTCACGCATATGCAGGCGGACAATGGCGGCGCGGTCTATCTGCGCCTGTCCACACGCAGCATCGCACAGCCAAAACGCCAGGACGGAAGCTGGCGCGCTGCGGCGCTCAACGGCGGATACTGGTTGCATGAGCCGCGCGGGACCGAAGCGATCGTCTATATTGGGGCGATCGCGCCCGAGGCGATCGCCGCCTGGACCGCGCTCGCACAGCGTCGCCCGGGCCTGGGCTTGCTGGCGGTGACCTCGCCCGATTTGCTGCATCGCGACTGGAGCCATGTGCTGGCCAAGCGCGCATCGGGCGAGGCGACCGAGGATTCGCATATCGAAACCCTGTTGCGCCCACTGGGCCGGAGCGGTCGCCTGGTTACGATTCTCGACGGTTCGCCGTCCGCCTTGTCGTGGATAGGCGGCGTGCTCGGCCAGCGCGTGCACGCGCTCGGCATCGATCGGTTCGGCCAGACGGGCGATCTGCCGGACCTCTACGACGCTTACGGGTTGGATACGCCATCGATCATCAGGGCCGCCGAACATCTCTTCCGAAGCTGAGCCGTCAGCAACATCTCGAAATTTTTCTAATAAGAGAAAAATCTTTTCAATCCGGAAAATGCGCTATATCCCGACAGCAAAAGGGGGCGTGAATGCGGATCAGCGGCGCGGTCATCGGAGAAGGTAGTGCGGGCGTCTGGCTCGACGCTGCGCTTAGTCTCGGCAGGCTTGTTCCCGGCCCACGAACTGAAGAGCGACTCATGGCCGCATTGTGCGCACCCGACCGCTCGCGTCAGGGCTGCGCGGCATGAGCGCACGGGGCCGAATCAACCGCCTCGTCCTGCCGGGGCTGGCGTTCAAGGCGGTGGTGATCGGCGGCGGCTATGCCACCGGACGCGAACTGGTCGAATTCTTCCTGCCCAGCGGCGCAGTCGGCGGGATTTGGGCGATGCTGCTCGCGGCCGCGATCTGGAGCGGCGTCTGCGCGATCACCTTCCTGTTCGCCTTCGCGGTGCGCGCGGCCGATTATCAATCCTTCTTCCGGCGCCTGCTCGGCCCGTTTGCCTTCCTCTTCGAAGCACTGCTGATCCTTTACACGATCGTGACCTTGTCGGTGTTCGGCGCGGCGGCAGGCGCGATCGGCGCGTCCTTGATCGGTTGGCCTTCGATCGTGGGGACACTGCTGCTCGCCTGCGGGATCCTGCTCGTCACCGCTCGGGGCAATGACTCGGTCGAAGGCCTGTTCAAATATGTCTCGGTGCTGCTCTACGGCACCTATGCGGTCTTCCTGGTTCTCTGCCTCGCCCGGTTCGGAGGGCTGATCGGGAGCGCCTTCGCCAATGCTGGCCCGCCGACCGGTTGGGTCGTCAACGGCGTCACCTATGCCAGTTACAATGTGATCGGCGCGGTGCTGATCCTGCCGGCACTGCGCCACCAGCGCTCGCGCACCGACGCGTTGCTGTCCGGGCTTGTCTGCGGACCTTTGGCGATGCTGCCGGCGATGATCTTCTTCGTGTGCCTGTCCGCCTACGGCCCGGCGGTCGTCTCGCAGACCTTGCCGTCGGACTATCTGCTGCGCCAGCTCCATCTGCCCGTCTTCCACTGGCTGTTCCAGCTGATGATCTTCGCCGCCTTGCTCGAATGCAGCGTCGGCAACGTCCATGCGATCAACGAGCGCGTCGTCGCGCGTCACAAGCTTCGCGGCGGCATCGACACGCCCCGTCTCCGACTGATCGTGACCGTGCTGCTGCTGGCCTTCGCGATGGGGATCGCCCAGGCGGTCGGCCTCGTCGATCTGATCGCCAAGGGCTATCGGATGCTCGCCTATCTGGTGCTGGCGATCTTCATCCTGCCGCTCCTGACGCTCGGCCTGTGGCGCCTGGCGCGCCCCGCCGCCTTTTCCGGCCCTACGGAGGTACAAGCATGATCAAGTCGCTTCTACTCGCGGGCGCAGCCCTGATCGGCGCTGCCGGCGCTGCGATGGCGCAGCCGGCGCCTGACTATGATCTTGTGATCCGCAACGGCCGCGTGCTCGACGGGGCGGGCAATCCGTGGGTCCGGGCCGATATCGCGGTGAAGGACGGCCGGATCGCGGCGATCGGCAAGATTTCCGGTACGGGCAAGCGCGAGATCGACGCCTCAGGCGATTATGTTTCTCCGGGCTGGGTCGACATGATGGACCAGTCCAACGAGGTGCTGCTGAAGAACGGCCTGGCGGAAAGCAAGCTGCGCCAGGGCCTCACCACCCTGATCGACGGCGAAGGCGGCACGCCGGTGCCCGCCGCCCAGATCACGGATTATTTCGCCACGCTCGAGAAGCAGGGCATCGCCGTCAATTTCGGCACCTATTACAATGCGGCCCAATCGCGCGTGGAGGTGATGGGCGACAAGGCCGGCCATCCCTCCGCCGCCCAGATTCAGGCAATGCAGGACCGGGTCCGCACTGCGATGGCGGCAGGCGCGCTCGGCGTTTCCTCGGCGCTTATCTATCCGCCGGAATCGTTCCAGACGACCGAGGACCTGATCCAGGTCGTAGGCGCCTCTTCAGCCTGCAACGGCATCTACGCGACGCATATGCGCGACGAGAGCGGCAAGCTGCTCGACGCGATCCGCGAGGCGATCGAGATCGGCGAGAAGGGCCATGTGAAGGTGGAGATATTCCACTTCAAGGCCGCCTTCGCGCCCGAATGGGGCAAGCTGATGCCGCAGGCGATCCAGCTGATCCAGGATGCGCGCGACCGCGGCGTCGATGTCGCCGCCGACATGTATCCCTATACCGGCGCGGGCACGGGCTTGAGCATCACCGTGCCCAATTGGGTGTATGAGGACGGCGAGGCCAAGGCGATCGAGCGCCTCAAGGACCCCACGCTGCGCGCCAAGCTGAAGGCGGAGGTCAAAGCCGGATCCGAACCGGGCTGGTCCAACCTGGTCGAAGCGTCTGGCGGCTGGGACCATGTCGTGCTGGCGAACGCCTATAGTCCGAAGTGGGACGCCTATCGCTTCAAGTCGATCCAGGCGATCGCCGACACTTTGCATCGCGATCCTGTGGACGTGGCCTACGACATCGTCGTCGACGCGATGCCGCACCGCGCAATGGCGCTGTTCATGATGATGGACGAGCGCGACGTCGTCAGCGCGATCAAGCAGCCGTGGGTCGGGATCGGAAGCGACTCCTCCGCCTCGGTCCATCTCGGCGAGATGGAGGAACTCGGCCTGATCCATCCGCGCGCCTATGGCACCTTCCCGCGCATCATCGCCGAATATGTGCGGCGGCGTCACGTGCTCACGTTGGAGGACGCGGTGCGCAAGCTCACGTCCTGGCCCGCTGAGCGGCTCGGGCTGGCCGACCGTGGCGTGCTGCGCGTCGGACTGGCGGCCGACATCACCGTGTTCAACTATGATCGGATCGACGACAAGGCGACGTGGGAGCATCCGTTCGTGCCCGCCGAAGGCGTCGACTATGTCGTCGTCAACGGCCATGTGGTGCTGGATCAGGGCAAGCCCACGTCGGAACGGCCTGGTCGGGTTCTGCGCGGCGTCTGCGCGCGCCCGAAGACAACGCTGTGACCAGGATCGGCGTCACCGTCGGCGTCGAAACCTGGCCGTTCGACAAGCCGTTCCGCATCTCCGGCGTCACCTGGTCGGAGATGCGCAGCCTGCTCGTCAATCTCGATAGCGGCGCGGCAATTGGCCGCGGCGAAGCGCAGGGCGTCTATTATCGGAACGAGACGCCGGAGAGCATGATCGACCAGCTTGCGGCGATACAGGACGAGGTCGCGGCAGGCCTCGATCGCGACGCGCTGTGCGACCTGCTTCCACCGGGCGGCGCCCGCAATGCGCTCGACTGCGCGCTGTGGGAGCTTGAATCCCATCGCACCGGTCAGCCGGTGTGCGTGCTGGCGGGCATCGAGCGGACGCGACCGCTCGTCACCACCTGGACGATCGGCGCGGACGCGCCCGACGTCATGGCCCGGGACGCGATAGCCTATGCCGCCGCAAAGGCGATCAAGCTCAAGCTCACCGGCGACGGACTGGACGGCGATCGGGTGCGCGCGGTCCGCGCCGCCCGGCCGGACGTATGGCTCGGCGTCGATGCCAATCAGGGGCTGGATCGTGCGGGCCTGGAAGCGCTGATCCCTGTATTCGTGGATGCGGGCGTTTCGTTGATCGAACAGCCGCTGCCGGTGGGACGCGACGCCGAACTGGACGGTCTCGATTGCCCGATCCCGCTCGCGGCGGACGAAAGCGTGCAGGGGCTAGCGGATCTCCCGGCGCTGCAGGGCCGCTACGACGTCGTGAACATCAAGCTCGACAAGTGCGGCGGGCTCACCGAAGGTCTGGCAATGGCCCGGGCCGCGCCCGATTTCGGGCTCAAGATCATGGTCGGGAACATGTGCGGCACGTCGCTGGCGATGGCCCCTTCGTTCGTACTCGGCCAGCTATGCGATGTGGTCGATCTGGACGGACCGCTCCTGCTCGGACGCGATCGATCGATTGCGGTATCCTATAATGATGGGCTCGTGGATTGTCCGGACGGACTTTGGGGAGCCGCGCAAAAGTGGAAAGTGCACGCATGACGTTCGAACTGCCTTCGCCCTACCTCCTTTTCCTCGGCGACGTGACCGACCCTACCTACGCGAAGACAGCATTCGGCTTACGCGACTGGGCGCCCGAGCGGTGCGTGGGCGAACTCGCCCTGCCCAGCGCCACGGTGAGCCTCGGCCTGCCCGCCTTGACGCCCGCCGCTGCGGCGCAGGCGGGGGCAAAAGCTGTGCTGATCGGGGTTGTGAACAGCGGCGGCTTCATTCCCGATGCGTGGGTTCCCGCGCTGATCGAAAGCCTTGAGGCGGGCCTCGACATCATCAGCGGCATGCATCGCCGCCTCGCGAGCGTTCCGGCGATTGCTGAAACCGCGAAGCTGCTCGGCCGCCGGCTTTTCGACGTGCGCGTTCCCCCGGCCGATCTCGGGGTTGGAACCGGGCGCCGGCGCAGCGGCAAACGTCTTCTGACGGTCGGCACCGATTGCGCGCTGGGCAAGAAATATACCGCGCTCGCCTTGACGCGTGCCCTGCACACCCACGGAAAGGATGCCTCGTTCCGTGCCACCGGACAGACCGGGATCATGATCAGCGGTGGCGGCATTCCGATCGACGCCGTGGTTTCCGATTTCGTGTCGGGCGCGGCCGAACGGCTCTCGCCCGATGCCGCCCCGGATCATTGGGACGTGATCGAGGGCCAGGGATCGCTGCTCCACCCTTCTTTCTCCGCGGTCACGCTTGGACTGCTGCACGGCAGCCAGCCGGATGTGATGGTCCTATGCCATGATCCGCGGCGAACGGAGATACGCGGTCTTATCGGCTTCGTCTTCCCGCCGCTCCCGCAGGTGATGGACCTCTATCTTTCGCTCGCGCGGCTGACCAACCCGGCCACGCGTTTCGGCGGGATCAGCCTCAACACGGCGGGCATGAGCGAAGACGCCGCCAAGGCGGCGCTGGCCGATGCGGAGCGAGAGGCGGGACTGCCCGCCGCCGATCCCATGCGGGGCGGCGCCCGGCTGGATCGGCTGGTTGAGGCGTGCGTCGCCTGACCCTTCCGGGGTCGCCGTCGAAGCTCAGGCGTCGACCGGGCTCAGCTCGTTGCGGCCCTCGGCCTCGGCCATCAGATGCTGTTGCAGGTTTTCGTCGGCGGACGCGCAGACCGACATGATCGTCGCCTGATCGAAGCCGTCGGCGACGACATAGGCATGGCCCATATTGCTATCGATATAGACGCCCTCGCCCTTGCTCAGCACGACCGGCGCATAGAACTCCGAATGGAACACGACCGCGCCATCCAGGACGAAGGCGAATTCTTCGCCCGCGTGGCGGACGAGATCGCCGAACGCATCCAGCGATTTGGCCGTGATCTGCACATGGATCGGAATCATCCGCCGCTTGCGCAGATCGCTGCACAGGTAATTGTAGACGTAATTGGGGGTTTCGACCGTCACCGCTGTATCAAGCGTGGCGATGCTGCGGCGTCCGGTGACGACCGCATCCTGCACCTGCCCCTCGGTGAACAATTCCGCCAGCGCGATGCCGAGCGAGCGGCTGAGCTGCTGCAGGCGATCATAGGTCAGTGTCAGTTTGTCGTTTTCGATCTTGGACAAGGTCGACAGCGGAATGCCGCAGGCCTCGCTCATCTCTGCCAATGTCCAATGACGGTCCTTGCGGATGCGCTTCAGGATCGTCCCCAAACTCGTATTAGCTGACATGACGCTGTCCTAGCACGTTTGCCGTCCGGCAAAAAAGCCCTCATTCGGCGTCATTTTGACAGTTTTATGTTGATTGGGAAATTTTTCTCCGTATAGAGAATCATGACCCTTCAAGCAAAAAACTTGAAGATCAGAGGCAAGGGGGCCTTCCACATGATGCGAGCGATTTCGCTGGTGACGATCGCCCCTTTGGGCGCCCGCGGGTCGCGCGGCGCCGATCGCTTTCGCCGTCGCGCAAGCGAGCATCGCCGACACGCAGCCACATCGGGAGAGCGGCCTGCCGAAGGGCAAGGACGAGCACGCGACGGCAGAAATCGCAGCTCGGCATTCGACTACTGAACATGCGGTGATCACGAACAACGGGATGGCGCCGCGCAGTTAAGGGGACCCGGACATGTCTAATCTGCTCAAGGCCAACGGCTTGCTCCAACGGATCAGGCGCGATCTGCACGCTACGACCATCCTTGCGCCTGTCCTGCTCGGCGGCGCGTTCGCATCGATCCCGGCACTGTCCGGCGCGGCCATGGCCGCAGCCCCGGCAGCGCCCGCGGCGGAAGGCGCCGCGCCTGCCGCCCCCGCTGCCGACGATACGTCGCCGACCCAGGAAGTGATCATCACCGGCACCCAGATTTCGCGCGCCGGCTTCGTTTCGCCGACCCCGATCACCAGCGTTACCGCCAGCGACATCACCAAGGTCGGCTCGGTCAATATCGCGGACGCGCTCAATCAGATTCCCGCGCTCAAACCCAGCGTCACCCCGTCGTCGGTCGGCAACCTCTCCAAGCTTGCCGGCGGCAATTATCTCGACCTGCGCGGGCTCGGCTATCTGCGCACGCTGACTTTGGTGGACGGCAAGCGGTATGTCCCGAGTTCGCCCGAAGGCGTGATCAACACCAACATGCTGCCCCAATCGATCATCGCCAGCGTCGATGTGGTGACCGGCGGCGCTTCGGCGGCTTATGGTTCGGACGCCGTGTCGGGTGTGGTCAACTTCAAGATCGACAACAAGCTGGAAGGCTTCAAAGGAAGCGTTCAGGGCGGCATGACCGATTACCATGATAACAAGAATTATCTGGTGTCGGTCGCGTACGGTTCGTTCTTCGGCGGCGGTCGCGGCCACATCCTGCTCGGTGCGGAATATGCCCAGAATGACGGTGTCACCGACGCCAGCAAGCGCGCTTATCTGGGCAATAAGGGGCTGATCGCCAATCCGGCCAATCCGAACTTTGGCGGCACCGATCCCAATGCGCCTTATTACGTCAAGGCGAACGACATTCGGGCGGCTTATGCATCGGAAGGCGGCCTGATCGATTCAGGCGTATTGCGCGGCACCAAATTCGATCCGGGCGGCGGAACCTCCGCTTTCGTCTATGGCGCCAACCTGACCGACGACAACACCATGGACGGCGGCGATGGCGATCCGCTGGCATCGACCTACGTCCTGGTGACGCCAACCAAGCGGTATAGCGGCTATGCCGGCGCCACCTATGACGTCAGCGATTCCATTACCGCTTACGCCAGCTTCAACTATGCGCATTCGCAGTTCAACGAGCGTTCGATCCCGAGCGACGACACCTTCACGATCCAGGCCGACAATGCCTATCTACCGGCGTCCGTCGCCAGCGCGCTCGCTGCTGCCGGGGAGACCAGCTTCGACCTCGGCCGCGGATCTGAGGATTATGGTGTCGGCCGGATCATCCAGCACGATTATACTTGGCAGGCCGTTGCCGGCATCAAGGGCAGCCTTGGCGGTTCTTGGACCTTCGACGCGTCCTACGATTACGGCAAATCGCGTGAGCTGACGCTGTTCACGGGCGACGTGATCAAGGCCAACCGCTTGCTCGCGATCGATGCGGTCAAGGCCCCCGACGGCTCGATCGTCTGCCGATCGACTTTGACCAATCCCGGCAACGGCTGCGTCCCGCTCGATCTGTTCGGCGAAGGCGCGCCGTCGCAAGCCGCCATAAATTACATTACCGGCACGTCGGTCCGCGACTGGCAGCAGAAGCAGCAGGTTGGCGACATCACCATCCGCGGCGAGCCGTTCAGCCTTTGGGCGGGCCCGATCTCGATCGCGGTCGGCGGCGAATGGCGGCGGTTCGATGTCGATGCGACGTCCGATCCGATCTCGGCGGCACCGAACGTCAGCCTGTTCCGCGTCGGCAACGTCAAGCCTTACTCGGCCGAGGAAGAGGTCAAGGAAGGCTTCGGCGAAATCGACATTCCGTTGGCCAAGGACGAAAGCTGGGCGAAGAATATCGACGTCGATCTGGCGGGACGCGTCACCGACTACAAGACGTCGGGAACGGTCGAAACCTGGAAGGCGGGCGTCAATTACGCGGTGAATGACTCGATCCGCTTCCGCGCCACCCGCTCGCGCGACATCCGTGCGCCCAACATCAACGAGCTGTTCGCGGCCGGCCAGACTTTGATCGGCGGCGTCAACGACATCAAGGCGCCGGCGGGAACTTCCTCGAACTATTCGGTCAGCCAGACCACCGGCGGCAATCCGTTCCTGAAGCCGGAAAAGGCCGACACCTTCACCGGTGGTGTCGTCTTCACGCCGACCTTCGTGCCGCGCCTCAGCCTTTCGGTCGATTATTACGACATCAAGGTGAAGGGCGCGATCGCGACGCTGGGCGCACAGACGCTGGTCGATCGCTGCAACAACGGCGACGCGGCAAGCTGCCTGCTCGTCACGCGCGGCTCCGACGGCAAGATTTCGGGCATCTTGCTGGCGCCGATCAACTTCCAGCAATTGGTCATGAACGGCATCGATTTCGAGGCGTCGTACCGTATCCCGCTGGATAATGGCGCGTCGATCGATCTGCACGGCCTGGCCGGCTACATCCATAAGCTGAACCAGGTCGGCCAGGACGGGGCTGTCGTCGAGTTCGCCGGAAATACCGATCAGCCCGCGCTCGACGGACCTGGCGGGACGCCGCATTGGAAGATGAACGGCACCGTCACTTATGGCACCGACGCCTACAAGGTGACCGTGACAGAACGGTATGTCGGCGGCGGCGTCATCACCCGCGACACGATCGACGATGGTATCCTGCTCGCGGACAATCATGTCAGCGGCCGGGCCTATACCGATCTGTATGGCGAAGTGACCCTGGCGAAGACTGCCCGCGGCAAGGTGGTGCTATTCGGGGTGGTCCAGAACCTGTTCGATCGGCATCCGCCGTTCACCGGCTATGAATTCCAGACCGCGCGTCAGCTCTACGACGTGATCGGTCGCGATTACACGGCCGGCATCCGTTTCCAGTTCTAGAACATATCGGTCCTGAGCTCGCCGGTCGCGTCGCTTAGGCGGCGCGGCCGGAGCGCGGGGAGGGAGCTTCTTGCTTAATTTACGTACCATTCAGGACATGATCGTCGAGGCGGGGACCAAGGGCCTGCCGGCGAACTGCGACTCGATCCGGCTGGGCGACGTCGGAAAGATGGGATGGCAGCTCCATTCCGACCTGCAATTGCCCGCAGCGGTCCTGCGGCGGTCGGCGCTCGACAATAATGGCGACTGGATGCGCCGGTTCGCCGAGCATCTCGGCGTCTCTCTGTGCCCGCACGGCAAGACGACCATGGCGCCGCAACTGTTCGACCGGCAGCTGCGAGACGGTGCCTGGGGCCTGTCCTGCGCCAGCATCGGTCATCTGCGGCTCTACCGGCGCTTCGGCGTGCCGCGCGTGATTTTCGCCAATCAGATCGTCTCGGAATCCGCCGCCTTGTGGTTCGCCCAGGCGCTTGCGGCGGATCCGGAGTTCGAGGCGCCGATCTTTGTCGATTCAATCGCCGGAGTCGATTTGCTTGCTGCCGCCGCGCGCGCGGCCGGGCTGAACCGTCCGATCCAGACGCTGATCGAGATTGGCGTCGCGAACGGCCGCACCGGTGTGCGCTCGGTCGAGGATGCGCTCACGCTCGCACGTTATATCGCGCGCGAGGACGGCGTGATCCTGTCCGGCGTCACCACCTTCGAAGGGATCGTCGCCGGAAAAGACGATCGCGCAATGGAGCCGCATGTCACGGCGCTGTTCGACGATACCGCGCGCGCCGCCGAAGCGATGGGCCGCGAACGGTTGTTCGATCCCGCACGCCCGGTAATCCTGTCCGCCGGCGGATCGCGCTTCTTCGATCTGGCCGCGCTGCAGCTGCGCGGCGTCGATGTCGGCGACGAGACGCAGATGATCCTCCGCAGCGGCTGCTATATCAGCCACGACGCGATTCAGTACGAACAGGCGTTCGACCGGATGCTCGAACGATCCGGCGCGTCCGGGGTCGACGGGCGGCTGCGCAACGCGCTCGAAGTCTGGGCCGAAATCCAATCGTGGCCGGAGCCCGGCTGGATGTTCAGCAACTTCGGCAAGCGCGATATCTCCTACGACGCCGAGCTGCCCGAGATATTGT
>FTDB01001809.1_pt1 | contig 10666 bp, 9 predicted proteins | sample 1639741 | NCBI WGS metagenome assembly FTDB01 (sample SAMEA3914869, study PRJEB12502) | metagenome | biome: forest; material: soil | place: USA | collected 2012-03-12 | depth 0.1 m | reverse complement strand
GGTATTGATCTGCGGCACGAAGATCTGGCCAGCCTGGGTCTCGCTGGTCCGCTTGATGTCGATGCGCGGCAGCAGGCCCAGTTGCACGGCCTGCTGGGTCATCGAGAAGGCGCCGGTGATCACCGCCTGCGAGGCGATGACGGTGGCCAGGGTCGCCAGGATGAAGATCGGCCAGTAGGCGGCGTCGGGCACCATGTGCCAGAACGGATTGGCGCGCGCCGACGGGTCCTTCAGCGCCAGCGCGCCCTGGCCGAGATAGTTCAGCGTCAGGCACGGCAGCACGAAGAACAGCCACGAGAACTGGATCGGTTTCTTGCCGAAATGGCCCATGTCGGCGTAGAGCGCCTCGGCGCCGGTAACGGCCAGGAAGACGCTGCCCAGGATGACGAAGCCCAGCAGGCCGTTGGCCAGCAGGAACTGGACGCCGTATTGCGGCATCAGGGCCAGCAGGATGACCGGATCGTCGAAGATGTGCAGCAGGCCCAGCCCGCCCAGCGACAGGAACCACACCACGGTGATCGGGCCGAAGAACTTGGCGACCTTGCCCGTGCCCTTGGACTGCACGAAGAACAGGACCATCAGGATGACGGCGGCGACGGCGACGATGCCCAGCTGCGGGATCTTGCCGACGCCCGGCGCGTCGCGCAGGCCCTCGACCGCGCCCAGCACCGAAACGGCGGGCGTGATGATGCCGTCACCGTAGAACAGCGAGGCGCCGCAGATGCCGAGGAAGAAGACGCTGGGCGAATATTTGCCGAGCGCTTTCTGGGCCAGGGCCATCAGGGCCAGCGTACCGCCTTCGCCCTTGTTGTCGGCGCGCATCAGGAAGATGACGTATTTCACCGTCACGATCATGACCAGCGCCCAGAAGACCAGCGACACGACGCCATAGACGGCCAGCGAGGCATTGCCGCCTTCGTGCGAATGGCGCAGCGCCTCGCGCATGGCGTACAGCGGCGACGTCCCGATATCGCCGAAGACGACGCCGATCGAGCCGATGGCCAGCGACCAGAAGCCTTCGGTGCCATGGCCATGGCTTTGCACGGACTCGGCTTCTCCTCCGCTGGCATGGGTGCCATGCGAACTGGAAGATTCGGTTTTCGTGAAAGGTTTGGAACTGTCCGGCGAAGCGCCGGTAGATGCCGAGGCGGCCGGTGCCGTCACGGCTGCAGGGATATCCCCGTTCATGCATACTTCTCCTGAGGGCCGGCGGCGCATCGCCGCTTGACATTCGGCCCTCGCTTGAACGTGGCGCTCTTACGCCTATTTATGGCCTTGTACAATCCTTCCCTCGCATTTCGCTAGGAAGCGTAACAATTCTGTCGTACCATGCATAACAGATATGTCTGACAGTCAAAGATTTCCAGTCGCGGCGCATACCCTTGCGTATCTCGCTCATCGGAACGCCTATTCGCGAGAACAGGCGGTGTCTTCGTCTATTCTGGCCGCCTCGATCCCGACCAACCCCGTTGTGATTCGCCGCATGACGACGCAACTGGCCAAGGCCGGGCTGCTGGCGACCTGTTCGGGCGTTGCGGGTGGCGCGTGGCTGCTGCGCCGGCCCGAGAACATCCGCCTCGACGAAGTGCTGCACGCGGTCAACGGCTGCGCCCACCTGGGCTCGGCGCCCGTCGGCGCCAAGGGCTGCCCGGTCAGCCAGGCCATTCCGCGCCAGATCAACGCCGCCATGAAGCTGGCCGACACGGCCGCCTGCCAGAGCCTGGCGACCGTTACCGTCGCCGACCTGCTGAAGGACGTGCACGGCGCCGATACGCCGGCCGTCGCCGAGCCGGCCTGATTAACCCTCATTCTTCTTGCCAACAGACGGGAAGTTGTGTGATTCAACGCTGACTTCCGTCTGATTTGCAGGGATTGCACACGCCTTGGCTCGCCGTCTTGTCCTGATCACCGGCGCCTCTTCCGGCATCGGTCTGGGGTTCGCCCGCGTCTATGCGGCGAACGGCTGGGACGTGGCGGTGACGGCGCGGCGCGGCGACCGGCTGAATGCCTTGTGCGACGAGGTCCGCCTGCGTTTCGGCGTCGAAGCCCATGCCCTGCCCGCCGACCTCAGCGATCCGGCCACGCCTGAAAACCTGCAAAAAAGCATCCTGGCGCTGGGCCGCACGGTCGACGGTGTGGTCAACAATGCCGGGTACGGCCAGCCGGGCGGCTTTCTCGGCAATACGCTCGACGTCCATCGCGCCTTCATGCAGGTGATGATGCTGGCGCCGACCGAGCTGATCCACCGCTTCCTGCCGGGCATGGTCGAGCAGAAATTCGGCCGTATCGTCAATGTCGCCTCGCTGGCCGGATATTTGCCGGCCTCGCCGGGCGACACGCTGTATGGGCCGATCAAGACCTACCTGACGCGCTTCTCGCAAAGCCTGCACTTGGAGGTGCGCGACCACGGCGTGCACGTCTCGGCCCTGTGTCCGGGCTGGACGATCTCGGAATTCCATGACGTGGTCGGTACGCGCTCCAAGCTGTCCAAGGCCATTCCGCAATGGTGGTGGATGGGCGCGGACGAGGTGGCGCGCGAAGGCTTCCAGGCGGCCGAGGCCAATCGCGCCTGCTGCGTGCCCGGCGCGCCGAACAAGGTGGCCGCGGCGCTGCTGAAGGTTCTGCCAGACGACTGGACGATGGAACTGGCGTCGAGCCAGCTGCGCAAGATCCATCGGTAAGTCAGCAAGAGACCCCACCACCCCCGGCCATTTATGATCTGTCTTCGATGGCGCCGGCCGGCGGTCCCCCTCCCCGGCATAGCCGGGGAGGCATGAAAATAGGTGCCCGGGAATCATTCCTCCCGGGCTATGCCGGGGAGGGGGACCGCGAGCCGACACGACCGGTTGCCGTGGTAAAAATGGCTCGGGGTGGTGGGGCTTCTTGCTTGTTACCTATTTATGATGCGGGTCAGCCGGATAGGGATGGGCGGCCGCCGGCAGGATCAGGTTATGCGTGATGGCGCTGACCGACGAGATGATGATCTGCACCGACAATGCGCACAGGATCAGGCCCAGCACGCGGATGACCACGACCATGCCGACGCGGCCGAAGATCTTGGAGATGGTGTTCGACAGCAGCAGCGTGATCAGGATGGCAAAGGCGGTGGTCAGGATGGCCGCCACACCGGCGATCGTCCCGAACCAGCCCAGGTCCTGGGCGACGCCGGCCTGAATGACCACGGTCGAGATGGTGCCGGGCCCGACCATCAGCGGAAAGGCGAAGGGCACCACCAGCTTCTCGAAGCTTTTCTTGGCGTTTTCGCGGTGGTGCAGCGCGGTTACCCCGTCGGAGGAGCCGCCCTCCTTGACCTCCTCGGCGTGGGTGAAGGTCTCCAGGAAGTTGCCGCGCGCCATTTCCAGCCCCATCAGGAACAACAGGATGCCGCCGGCGATGCGGAAGGAATCCATGGAAATGCCGAAGAATTTCAGGATGCTGAGACCAGCGAAAAAGAAGATCGTCAGGATCAGGGCAGTGAAGATGGCGATGTACAGCGACAGCCACCGCCGCGCGGTCGGCGACTGGGTCTGGGTCGCCGCGGCAAAGATCGGCACATTGCCGATCGGATCGATCAGCGCGAACAACGTAATGAAGAAGTTGACGTAGAACGCGATGAGGGTCATGAGACGGCTTCGGCAGATTAAGGAACGCAATCCGAAAAGTGGTACCACTTTTCGGATAAATTGCGTGACCAAACAAAAGGGCCGATAAGCAGTAAGACGCTTCGGTCCCGATTACAAACACAGGACCGACCGCATGACCACTCTCCTCAAAGCCGACTCCCGCCTCATCGTTGCGCTCGACGAACCCGACCTGGCTTCGGCGCGCAAGCTGGTCGCCGACCTGGGCGACAGCGTGTCGTTCTACAAGGTCGGCCTGACGCTTCTGGCCCAGGGCGGGCTGGCCCTGTGCGAGGAGCTGACCGCGGCCGGCAAGGCGGTGTTCCAGGACTGGAAGCTGCACGACATCGGCGCCCAGGTCGAGGGCGCGGCCAAGGCCGTATCGGCGGGCGCCTGCGACCTGCTGACCGTGCACGCCGAGCCGCAGGTCATGCGCGCGGCCGTCGCCGGGCGCACCGGCACCCGCACCAAAATTATCGGCGTCACCGTGCTGACCTCGCTGAACCAGTACGATATCGACGAGATGGGTTATGGCATGGAGCTGGCCGACCTGGTCATGCGCCGGGTCGACCAGGCGGTCGAATGCGGCCTGGACGGTATTGTCTCGTCACCGCACGAGGCGGCGATGATCCGCTCACGTGTGCCGGAAGGCTTCATGATCGTCACGCCGGGCGTGCGACCCGAAGGCTCGGACAAGGGCGATCAGCAACGCGTCGCCACGCCGCAGGACGCGCTGCTGCATGGCGCGTCGCACGTCGTCGTCGGCCGTCCGATCACCCGCGCGCCGGACCCGGTGGCGGCGACGCAGTCGATCCTGGCGGCGATGCATAACGTCTGAGTTAGAAAGAATTTAAACACGAAAAGCACGAACAAAGACGAAAAACACGAATTCTAGGATGGCATGTCCGTCCGCGCGAAGCGCAATAGAAATAGGGCGCTTCGCGCAGGAGAACGATCATCCGGAAGTTCGTCTTCGTTCGTGCTTTTCGTGTCAAAAATCTTTAAAAATCCACTGCGATGCCCTTGCGTTCCCAGTCGCCATAACGCGTCGGCTCGGGGCCGGATGGGCCGCCGTCCTCAATTGCCTTGGCGGCTTCAATTTCGGCCAGGGCGCGGCGTTCGGCGGCTTCGGCCAGGGCGCGCTGGGCGGCGGGGCTCAGCACCTTTTGCGGCTGGAGCTGGGACAGGTCGGAAGGGGCTTCGTCGGTCATGCTGCTAATTTAGGTCGTGACGTCGCGGCCGGCAAGGCGTATAGGCGCGCACCTTCAAGCATCTTTCGAGTACAGTCATGGCGCCTCCGCCCAAAAAGACTCTTCGCAATACCGTCAAGGGTCCCGTCCACAAGTCCAACGGTCCCAAGCCCTTCAAGAAGCCGGCCGGCAAGCCCGCGCCATCAGCCGAACCGGCGGTGACCGAGGATATGGCCGATATCGCCGGCATGGCCGCGCGCATCGCCGCCATGGACCTGATCGACGCGGCGCGTGAAAAGCGCTCGGGTTTCGACGAGGCGCTGAGCAAGGCGGCCTTCCTCGGCATGTCCGATATCGACCGCAGCTTCGCCCGCGCCCTGACTATGCTGGTCCTGCGCCGCCTGGGCCAGCTCGACACCGTCATCGCCGCCAAGACCCAGAAGGCCCCGCCGGAACCGGTGCGCGCCCTGCTGCGCATCGGCCTGGCGCAGATCGGCTTCATGCAGGTGCCGGACTTCGCCGCCGTGTCGACGACGGTGAAACTGGCCGAACGCAGCTCCAATACCCGCCCTTACAAGGGCCTGATCAATGCCATCCTGCGCGGTGTCATCCGCGAGGGCGGCCTGAAGAAGCCCGACCCAAACCGCCTGGCGCCCGACTGGCTGTTCGCCCGGTGGAAGGCCAATTACGGCGCCGACGACGCCAAGGGCATCGCGCTGATGCTGACCGAGGAGCCGGCGACCGATCTCAGCTTCAAGACCCAGGCGGCACTCGAAGCCCAGACCGCCGCGCTGGAGGGTAAGCCGCTGGGCGGGCTGTCCCTGCGCAGCGCCCTGCGCGGCGATATCCGCGACTGGGCCGGCTATGGCGAGGGCGACTGGTGGGTCCAGGACGCGGCGGCGGCCGTGCCGGTGGCCCTGCTGGGCGACCTGACCGGCAAGACGGCGGTCGACCTGTGCTCGGCACCGGGCGGCAAGACGCTGCAATTGCTGGCCGCCGGGGCAAAAACCGTGGCCGCCGACCGGTCCAAGGGCCGTCTGGCGCGCATCGAGGAAAACCTGGCGCGTGCGGGCTATGCCGCGGAGGTCGTCATGGCCGATGCCGAAACCTGGGAAGATCCGCGGACCTTCGACGTCGTGCTGCTCGATGCGCCGTGTTCGTCGACCGGCACGTTGCGCCGTCAGCCCGACGTGCTGTGGGCGACGCGTCCGGCCGATATCGCCAAGCTGGCCGACGTCCAGCACCGCCTGTTGGATGCGTCGGCGAAGCGCGTGGCGCCGGGTGGGCGGCTGGTCTACTGCACCTGTTCGCTGGAACGCGAGGAGGGCGAGACCCAGATCCTGGCCTTCCTGCGCCGTTATCCCGATTTCGGGCTGGTGAAATTCGATCCGGAGACGGCGCATCAGGCCACCGGCGTGCCGGTCGCCAGCGTGCGTCCGGAAGGGTGGCTGCGCCTGTTGCCGCACCAGCGTCCGGGCGGCCAGGATGGGTTCTTCATCGCCGTCCTGCAACGCCAGTCCTGAGGTTATGCACGCAACTTTTCGTTAAGGATTGCGCTGCTCAAAAACCTGTTGAGCCGCTTGACCTGCGCGCGTGCGCGCGCTTTATGCTCACACCCCCGAAGCGCGCCAAAGACGCAAATTTCTCATGCCGCAAACTGCTCCGCTGATCTGCCCGTCGATCCTGGCTTCGGACTTCGCCAAGCTGGGCGAAGAGGTCAAGGCGATCACGGAAGCCGGGGCCGATTTCATCCATATCGACGTCATGGACGGCCATTTCGTGCCCAACATCACGATCGGTCCGGACGTGGTCAAGGCGTTGCGGCCGCATACTTCGCTGCCGTTCGACGTCCACCTGATGATCTCGCCGGTCGATCCGTTCCTCGAAGCCTTTCGCGCCGCCGGCGCCGACCTGATGAGCGTCCATCCGGAAGCCGGGCCGCACCTGCACCGCACGCTGCGCCAGATCCGTCACCTGGGCGCCAAGGCCGGCGTGGTGCTCAATCCGGCGACGCCGGTGGACATTCTCGACTGGGTGCTGGACGATCTCGACCTGGTGCTGATCATGAGCGTCAATCCGGGCTTCGGCGGCCAGAGTTTCATCGACGGCCAGCTGCGCAAGATCGAAGCCGTGCGCAAGACGCTCGACCGCACGGGTCATCCCGCCATTCTTCAGGTCGACGGCGGCGTCACCGCCGCCAATGCCGGCGCCTGCGTCAATGCCGGCGCCACGGCCCTGGTCGCCGGCACGGCCGCGTTCAGGGGCGGCCCGGCGCAGTATGCCGCCAACATCCAGGCGCTGAAAAGCGGTCCCGGGGGACTCTAGGCGATGCAGGCTTACGAGCAGTCGTCCTCGCCCGGTGAATCCGGCATCGTCCACACGCCGTGGCTGCGTGTGGTCACGGCCGTCCTGACCAAGCAGCTGGGTGCCGAGCTGTACGGCATGCCGGGCTATGTCCTGACGCTGAAGGGCCGCGTGCCCGACGGCTTCATCGCCGCCCCCCACGACATGCGTCCGGCCGATCCGGTGCTGGGCCGCGCCATCCTGTCGGGCCGTTTCGCGCTCGGTGGCGGCCGCATGAGCGTCCAGGGCAGCGGCGATCCGTGGAACCGGCCCAGCCCGACGCGCTCCTTCGCGCTGGAACTGCACCGTTTTGCCTGGCTGCCGGCCGTGCTCAGCCAGGGCGACGCCGGCGCCCGGGAGGCGCTGCGCCTGTTCGGCCTGTGGCAGCAGACCTTTCGTAAATGGACCCCCTTCGCCTGGGGCGAGGCGGTGGTGGCGCGCCGGCTGATCAACCTGTCGGTGGCGGCGCGGCGGCTGTCGGCGATCGGTACGCCGGCCGATGTGACGGCCCTGGCCCAGTCGATGGCCGAGCAGGGGCGCCATCTGCTGCGCCTGCACGAAGACGAATATGCCGCCGAAAAGGCCGTGGCGCTGATCGCCCTGGGCTGCGTGCTGGCCGGATCGACGGGCGACGGCTTCCGCAGCAAGGGGTTGAAGCTGCTGCCCAAGGCCTTGCGCAAGACCGTGCTGATCGACGGGTCGCATGCGTCGCGTTCGGCCGAGCAGGGGCTGGACCTGCTCTACGACCTGCTGATGGTCGAGGACGGCCTGAACCAGCGCGGTTTCGCCGTGCCGGAAACGGTGGGCCAGCATATCGACCGCCTGACCCGGTTCGTGCGCGTGCTGTCGCACCCCGATGGCAGCCTGTGCGGCTTCCAGGGCTCCGAGGGCCTGCCCGCCGGCCGGGTGGCCGCGGCGCTGGTCCACGACGACAACCGCCCGCACGGCCAGACGGCGACGCCCAACCTGCTCGATCATGGCCGTTATCACCGCCTGATCGGGCGCTCGCTGCACGTCGTCGTCGACAGCGGCGAACCGCGCCAGGGCGCCATGGGCTATGCCGCCTGCGATTATCCGATGGCCTTCGAGGCCTCGGGCGGGCGTGACAAGCTGATCGTCTCGCCCGGCTGGTCGCCCAACCAGTCGGACCGCCAGGATATGCGCGTGGTGCGTGAGGGCAATACGCTGAGCATCGGTGAAAAACCCTTGCTGGCGCCGGTCGGCGGCCGGTTCGGCGAGCTGTTGAACTACACGCTGGAAGGCGATCGCTACAAGGTGCGCTCGCGCCGGGTCGACGCCGAGGATTCCGGGTCGCTGCTCGAAATGGAGCACGAAGGCTGGCGCGAGCACTATGGCGTCAAGCACGAGCGCCGGCTCTATGTCGACACGCAGCGCGACGAGCTGCGCGGCGAGGACCGGCTGACCCCGGTCGAAAGCAAGATCGAAAAGCTGATGACCGGGCCGTTCGTCATCGCCTTCCGCCTGCACCCCGAGGTCCAGGCGTCGCTGGCTCGCGACAAGAAGAGCGTGCTGCTGCGCGGGCCGGGCGGGCGGGGCTGGTGGTTCCGTCATGACGCGCGCGAAGTGGTGCTGACCCATGGCGTGATCTTCGAAGCCGGTCTGTCGCGCAAGACGACGGTGATCGAGCTGCGCGGCGTCAGCCGGCCGGACACGGCGTCGCGGGTGCGATGGAAGCTGTCGCCGGCGGAGAGCTGATCCAACTCTCCTCTGCGAGCGCGGAGCCGTGGAAGAGCGGCCCCCTCCGTCATTCAGCGCTTACGCGCTGCCTGCCACCTCCCCCGCTGCGCAGGGGAGGAGGGGTAATAAGGTAACATAAAGCCTATGTGCCTTATGATTCCCTTATAAAAATCCCATAAAAAACAAATGCTAAACATGAACGAAGATGAATTTTCGGCTCAAGTCCCGTTCAGGTTCGGTGGTATATATTCGGTCTCGTATTCAGCCGGATCCCCTCCGGCCCCTGAAAGGAACCGAACCATGACCAAGCTTCTCAAGATCGCCGCCGCGGCCGTTATTTCGACCGGTCTCGTCGTCACTGCCGCCGCCGTGCCGCAAACCGCTTCGGCCTATACCCATTACGTCTGCAAGTACGAACAGAAGCACGACGAACACACCGGCACCATCCTGGGCGCTGTCGCCGGCGGCCTGATCGGCAACTCGATTTCCGGCCACAACCGTGGCCTGGGCACCGTTGCCGGCGCGGTGGCCGGTGGCGCCATCGGCTCGAAGATGGGCCACGACCACGGCAAGTCGGTCTGTGGCGACCGCGTCGCCTATCGTGAGCGCACCGTCTATCGCAACCACGGCCACGACAAGGTGGTCTATCGTTACGTCCGCTAAAGCACGTCGCCTTTGAATAATAAGACTTGGGGTCACGGACCCCAAACCCCGCCACCTATCAGGGTAATCTCTGACGGTAATGGGGTTTGGGGTCCGTGACCCCAAGTCTTTTTTCTTTACAAGTCTTTTTTCTTTAACGGTGCGCGCGGGTAGGCAAACGGGACGTGGTCGTGTAAAGCGCGCCGCATCCCCTCCCAGCTTCACGGAACCGTCATGCCCGCCGCTCCCGATTTTCCGCCCGCGCCCGACCGCGTCACCCCGAAACGCGCCCTGATCTCGTTGTCCGACAAGGCCGGCTTGGTCGAGGCAGCCCAGGCGCTGCACGCCGCCGGCGTGGAACTGCTGTCGACGGGCGGCACCAAGGCGGCGATCGCCAAGGCCGGTATTCCGGTCACCGATGTGTCGGACGTCACCGGCTTTCCGGAGATGATGGACGGCCGCGTCAAGACGCTGCACCCCAAGGTGCACGGCGCGCTTTTGGCCTATCGTGATGCGCCGGAACACGCCGCCGCGCTGGCCGAGCACGATATCACCCCGATCGACATTGTCTGGATCGACCTCTATCCCTTTGAAAAGACCGTGGAATCGGGCGGCGCTTTCGAGGCGGCCATCGAGAATATCGACATCGGCGGCCCGGCCATGATCCGCTCGTCGGCCAAGAACCACCCCTATGTCGCGGTCTGCGTCGACAAGGCCGCCATGGACGCGGTCCTGGCCGCCGTCGCCGCCGAGGGTTCGACCACGCTGGACCTGCGCAAGTCGCTGGCCGCCAAGGCTTTTGCGCGTACCGCGTCGTATGATGCCGCCGTCTCGACCTGGTTTGCTGGGCAACTGGGCGATGACTATCCCGAACGCAAGACCGTCGGCGGCACGCGCCTGCAGACCATGCGCTACGGCGAAAACCCGCACCAGTCGGCGGCCTTCTACAAGACCGGCGAGAACCGTCCGGGCGTCGCCACGGCCAGGCAGATGCAGGGCAAGGAGCTCAGCTACAACAATGTCGCCGACACCGACGCGGCGATCGAGCTGGTCGCCGAGTTCGACGCCAAGGCGGCGCCGGCCTGCGTCATCGTCAAGCACGCCAATCCATGCGGCGTGGCGACCGGCGGCTCGCTGATCGAAGCCTATCGCCGCGCCCTGGAATGCGATCCG
>FTDB01001532.1_pt1 | contig 10671 bp, 12 predicted proteins | sample 1639741 | NCBI WGS metagenome assembly FTDB01 (sample SAMEA3914869, study PRJEB12502) | metagenome | biome: forest; material: soil | place: USA | collected 2012-03-12 | depth 0.1 m | reverse complement strand
GCGGGCGCGTTCGGCGCACTGACCGAAGTCTATGGCGATCTGCTGCGTGGCGCGGGTGCTGCGGCGCGCCTGTCCGAACTGCTTGCCGAAAGGCCCGAGATCGCCGCGCCCGCCAACCCGCAGCTTTTGCCGGTTCCGCCGCGCGGGATGCTCGCCTTCGACCATGTCGAATTCCGCTATCCGACCCGGCCCGAAGTCGCGGCGCTCCACGATTTCAGCCTGACCGTGTCGCCCGGCGAGACGGTGGCGGTGGTCGGCCCGTCGGGTGCGGGCAAGTCGACCCTGTTCCAGCTTGCCCAGCGTTTCTACGACCCCGTCGCCGGTACGGTGCGGATGGACGGCGTCGCTTTGACCCAGGTCGATCCGGCGGCGGTGCGCCAGCGTATCGCGGTGGTGCCGCAGGAAACGGTGATCTTCGCCGCCTCGGCGCGCGACAACCTCCGCTACGGCCGCTGGGACGCCGACGACGCGCAGCTCTGGGCCGCGGCCGAGGCCGCCAATGCCGCCAAATTCCTGCAGGAATTGCCGCAGGGGCTCGACACCTTCCTCGGCGAGGGCGGCGCGCGCCTGTCGGGCGGCCAGCGCCAGCGCATCGCGATCGCGCGCGCGATCCTGCGCGACGCGCCCTTGCTGTTGCTCGACGAGGCGACCTCGGCGCTCGATGCTGAAAGCGAGCGGCTGGTACAGAAGGCGCTCGAGCGGCTGATGGCCAAGCGCACCACGATCGTGATCGCGCACCGCCTCGCCACCGTGCGCAACGCCGATCGGATCATCGTGATGGATCAGGGCCGGATCGTCGAGGAAGGGCGCCATGACGCGCTGGTCGCCAGGTCCGGCCTCTACGCCCGCCTCGCGCAATTGCAGTTCGAGGGCGAAGCGGCTTGAGCCTTGGCCCGGCCGCACTGAGCGCGATCCTGAGCTGGGGCATCCTGCTGCCGGCCTTGTTCGCCGGGCGACTGCAGGCGCCAGGCAGCGCACGGATCCCCTGGCTGACGATCATCGTCGCCGCGGTCGTGGCGCTTGGGTTGGCGGCACAAGCGCTGTGGCCCGCTTTGCTGCCGCTCCTGCAGCGTGACGCCGCAGCCGTCGCCCACGGCCAGATCTATCGCCTGTTCACGGCCTTGTGGTTCCAGGACGGCTGGCTCCACGGCGGATTGTTCAACCTGGCGATCCTTGCGCTGATCGGCTTCTGGGCGGAGCAGGTCTGGCCGCGCTGGATCTGGCTGACGCTCTATTTCGGGATCGGCATGGCGATCGAATGCCTCGGCCTGTTGTGGCAGCCGGTGGGGGCAGGCAATTCGATCGCGGTGTTCGGGCTCGCCGGCAGCCTGCTGGCGACGGTGTGGGACAAGCGACGCGCGGGCATCCTGCTCATGTCGGTCGGCCAGCTTTCGATCTGGTGGCTCTGTTTCCGCGACGACATCCACGGCGCGGCGGCCTTGCTCGGTCTGGTCTCGGGCATGATCCTCGCCCATCGGTCGCGCCAGAGGAACCAAAATAGGGGCACCGGCTTTTTCGCCGCATGAACCCATTCCACCTCCGTCATGGCCTGCTGCTCGGCCTGTTCGTGGCAACCGCCGCCTTCGCGCAAACCACCCCGGCGCCGAGCACCACCACCGACACCAAGACCACGCAGACCAAGGTCGAAACGCCGACCCAGACCACCACGACCACCACCACCCACGAAAAAGTGGTCGAGACCGGCAAGAAGGCCGAAGAGATCGCGTCCCAGCCCGCGCGCGACGTCGGCGCGGCGAAGACCACGATCCCCGTGCCGATCCAACAGGCCGCGGCGGCGCCTTACTCGCTCAAGGGACTGAAGAGCTGCGCGCAACTCAGTCGCGCAATCTTCGAACTCGATGACGTGCTCGGCCCCGATTATGACGGCGCGGTCGTCACGCACGAGAACAAGGTTGGCAAGCTCGCCGAGGCGGGCGGCAAGACGATCATCAACACGATCATCCCCTTCCGCAGTCTGGTGCGCGAGATCAGCGGCGCGGCGCCGGCCGAGCGCCGCCTCGCCGCCGATATCCGCGCGGCCTTTGCCCGGCGCGGCTTCCTGCGTGGCGTCGCCACCGCGCGGCGCTGCAAGTTGCACGTATAGGAAAAGGCCGCCGGTCAGGTGACCGGCGGCCCTGTTTTCCTTCGTCGGTCCGGATCAGGCGAAACGGACCGCGATCTTGCGCCGCCGCATAGCCGCGCCGGTCAGTCCGAACCCACCGACCATCAAGGCCCAGGATGCGGGCTCGGGCACGCCGTCCGCCACCCGCTCGAACAGGGTCGGGTTGCTCGAGGTGAACTGAAAAGCGAGCGTGGCGTCGCCATCCGGATCGTTATATTTCACATAGCCGGGATAGCTCTGCCCGAACCCGCCCGGATGCGTGTTGAAAAAGAGCCCGATCCCGTCACCGATTGTGAAGCCGGCAAGCGCGTCGGTAATCTCGCCGTCGGTCACGGTGAAGCTGCCGCCCGCACCATCGTAGGAAAATAGACCCACGCCTTCGCCGGTGGGCGTTGATGTGACCGTGACCGTCAGCCCGGATGCGTCGTTCGCGCCTTCGGTCAGGCCGCTGATTGTGCCGGTCACGATCAGGTCGGGTTCGCCCTGGAAGCTGTCGTCGAACGACCAGTCGAAGGTCATTGCGGTGGCCGGCGCTGCCACCGCGAAAAGCGACGCACCCGCGATCAGAATCGTAGCGAATTTCATGTGAATTCTCCCCAAAAACGGCCCTCCCCTAGGGCGGCTAGCGGGGTAAACTAATCTATATCAGGAGTCACTTCGGGTCCGAAACGGATATACAGGAAAGGCCGCCGGTCAGGTCACCGGCGGCCTTCTTTCTGTGCGCTATGGCTTACGCTTTAGCGGCGATCATGGTCCCAGCCGCCGCGATCATGGTCACCATGGTCGTGGCCGCCATGGTCGCGGTCACGGTCCCAGCCGCCGCGGTCGTGGCGGTCATGGTCGCGCCAGCCGCGATCGTCATAGTGGCGGTCATAATGATCGCGGCCATAATAGCCCCGGTCATAACTGACGCCGTAGCCGTATCCGTAGCCGTAAGCGGGTTGGGCATAATAATTCACCGGCGCATCGTAGCCGTAGCCATAGCCGCCATCGCCATAATAACGGTCATGGTGGTCCGACGCGATCGCCGCGCCGACGCCCAGGCCGATGATCCCCGCCGCGATGGCCGTGCCTGTATGGTCGCGCGCCTCGGCAGGTGCGGTCCCGGCGAGGCTGCTGCCAGCAAGGAGCGCCGCAACAAGGGCGCCTTTGATTACCGCACGCATAGTCACTCTCCTCATATGTCCTTCGATCAGGACAGGAAGCGTTATGCCTGGGTCGGGGTGAATGGCCTGGGAATGATGTTGGCAGCATTCGTTAAGCAAATTCAGTAACTTGTTTATCCTGTAGAAAGCTTGGGGGCTGCTCTTTGGTCGTCATCCCGGACGTGATCCGGGAACCGCTGCCTTCTTCTTTCGAGGAAGATCACATCCTGGGTGACGAGGAGAGCAGAACGCGCCGCGCCGCCGCGCAGCCGTATTGGTGTCATACGGACCTATCACACCTTTTGGCGGATTGCGCCACGTCTTCGCAAAGTCCGCCGCGCCGGCTTCGCCTGGTCGCATCCTCACCGAAGGCAGGCCGGTTTGGCACGGCTTCTGCAAAGCTTGCGACGTGGCCGGCACGACGCCGTCCGCAAGCCCTGTTGGGAGGAGTGAAGCCCATGAAGATTTCCGCGATCCTGATCGCCGCCGCAATGCTCGGCACCACGGCTCCGGCCTTCGCCGCACAGCGCGGCGACAGCGACAAGCCGACCGTCACCTATGACGCGAAGCACGATAAATATTGTGTTTCCCAGATGGTTACGGGCAACTATCTGCCGGTGAAGGACTGCCGCACCCAAGGCGACTGGGCCAAGGCCGGCATCACCGTCGGCAAGCCGGCAGACGCCGACAAGCTGGCCCAGAAGTAAGCGGCCTTGCGCCGTCGCTAGCCCGCCGGTCGCTGTCCGCCTCTGTTCAGAAGCGGACGATCCGGCGGGCATAAGCCTCAACTGTCCGGAGCCGGTCACAGCGCCGGTGGGGGCACCGGACCTGGGGCTCAATGTGCCGCTGCGGGCACCGGTGTCGTCTTAGTGGGCCGATGCGGGCACCGGCCGGGGCATGTGCAGCGTCAGCATCACCAATTTGCCGCCATCGATCCCGAACCAGTGCGGCACGCCCTCGGGCACCAGCACCACATCGCCGGGCTTCAATGGCCGCGTCGTCCCGCCGACGATGTCGCCGCCATTGGTCTCGTCATACCAATGATGCGCATTGGCGAGCGTGCCGCCCGATACCAGGGTGCCCGATCCCTCGATCACATAGACCAGTTCGGCCTCCTTCAGGTGCGCCGCCGCCTGCTTGGGCTTCACCCAATATTCGATCGCGACCGTATAGGGCGCCTGACTGAGCAGCGGATGGTAGAGCATCTCCTCGGTCGGTTTGATGTCGTGCGCCATCTGCGCGATCACCGCGCGGACTTCGGCCGAATTGGCGAAGCTGGTGGGATCGGGCGGGGTCTGGGCGGATGCCGCGCCTGCCAGAGTCAACGCGATCAATCCCAAGCCAAACCGGCGCATTCCCGTCCTCCCTGTTTTGCGGGACGGTATCGCTACCAGCGGCGGGCGACAAGCTCACGCCCGCTTTATCGTCGCACGATAAAGCGCACGGTCGGCGCGCGAATAATAAAGCCAGATATGCCCGCCCGCGAGCACGACCGAGGCCGCGAAGGCGATGTCGGTCGCGGCGCGATCGGGGGAGGGTGGGGGCGCGATCAGCGGCTCGACGCAGCGGTCGATCACCTTGGTATATTCGGCGTCGAACGCGACCCAGCCGATCCGCCAGCGCGCATCCTGGGTCGCGCCGTTGTAGAACATGACCGGCTGGTCCTTGTCGCTGGTCAGCAAGGGCCCGGTCGAGAGGTGCCAATCGTCCCAATTGTCGGGGCGCGGCTTGAACGGCTCGCGCTCATGCTGCCAGGGTCCATCGACCTGCTCGCCGAGCGCGAGCCCGACCAGCGACGCGCCGTTGGCGGCATATTCGTAGAACAACCGCCACGCGCCCGCCTTGGTGCGGTCGACCGTCGCTTCCTTGACGTTGCCCTCGGATGGGGTCGAGGCCATCGCCACGCCCTTCTTCTCGAGCGTGTCGATCGACGGGCCCGCCGCATAGAGCATCTCGCCATGGCTGCGGTCGGCGGTGACGCCGGTATAATAGACGACGTAGCCGCCGTCGGGCAGCTCGACCACGGTCGGATCCTCGCAGCCGCCGATATCCTCGGGGCCGGGGCCGGGCGCGATCACCGGCTTGTCGGTCGCGGTGAAGGTCAGCCCGTCCTCGCTGGTCGCGTACCAGATCGTGCCGGTATCGCCCTCGTCGCCCATCCTGGGCACGGCGCGGACCATCATCTGATAGGTGCCGTCCTTGCCCTTCCAGACATAGGGGCTCATCAGATCGCGCTGCGTGATCGCGTCGGGCCCGTGCAGCACGACCGGCTTGAACGCCTCGACGTTGAAATCCAGCTCCGCCATCAGGCCCCCAAAGCCTCTTCCAGCGTCAGCCCGCCGTCGATCGTCACGATCGTGCCGGTGATGTAATCGGCCTTGTCGGAGCAGAGATAGACCGCCAGGTTGGCGACCTCCTCGGCCTTGCCGGCGCGGCCCCAGGGGATATGCGCGTCCGCCGCCGCCAGCACCTTGGGATCGGCCTGCGCGGCCTGGTTCATCGGCGTCAGGATCATGCCCGGCGCGATCGCGTTGACCCCGATCTTCAAGGGCCCGCACTCGACCGCCATCGTCCGGGTGAGATTGTCGAGCCCTGCCTTGGCCGAGCAATAATCCGCGCCGCCATAGCGGACCGCGGTCGAGTGGATCGAGCTGATGTTTACGATCCGCCCTGGCCTCTTCGCGCACCGCAGGCCGCGCACCAGGGCGCGCGAGGTGAGGAAGGCGCCGGTCAGATCGGTCCGGATCAGCCGGTCCCACTGCTTCAATTCCATGTCCCAGACGGGAACATTGCTCATGTTGAGCCCGGCCGAATTGACCAGCAGATCGGGCTGGCCCAACTCGGCGATTACGCGCGCAAAGGCCAGTTCGACCAAGCCTTCGTCGCCGACATCGCACTCGACGATGATCGCCTTGCCGCCGCCCGCCACGATCGCGTCGCGCACTGCGCCCGCGGCCTTGTCGTCGGCATAATAGAGCACCGCCACCGCCGCACCCGCCTCGCCCAGCGCGCGGGCGCAGGCCGCCCCGATCCCGGATTCCCCGCCCGTGACGAGGGCGATCCGTCCGTCCAGCAATCCCATAGCCATCTCCGATGTTTGCGCGGAAACGGCGGAAGAGTCGGCTGGTTCACACCAGCCGGCTCGGTTCATCGCATTTGTTCAGGTTCAGCTATTCGGCTGCACCACATCCACCATCGGCAACCACACCGCGCTCGCCTGGCCGGCCGAGCGTTCCAGCGTAATCGTCGCCTTCTGATAATCCTCGGGCTTGGCGAGGAAGATATTGGGGACGAACTTCTGCGGGTTGCGGTCGTAGAGCGGGAACCAGCTCGACTGGACCTGCACCATGATCCGGTGTCCCGGCTGGAAGACGTGGTTGGTGGTCGGTAGCGCGAACTTGATCTCGACCGTCTTGTTGGCCGGGATCGCGGTGGGGTGCTCAAAGCTGTCGCGGTAGCGGCCGCGGAAGATGTCCATCGACACCGCCAGCTGATAGCCGCCCAGTTCCTTCTGGTCGGGCATTTCGTCCGGATAGACGTCGATCAGCTTGACCACGAAATCGCCGTCGGTGCCGGTGGTCTGCGCGAACAGATCGGCGATCGCCGCGCCGCTGATGCGGACGGGGTGATCGAGCACGCCGGTTTCATAGCTCAGCACGTCGGGGCGGGCATTGGCGTGGCGCTGGTCGCTAACCAGCCACGGACCCCATTGGTCGTGATTGCCGAAGTCGGTCGGGCGCGGAACATAGGGCACCGGCGCGCGCGGATCGGAGACGTAGGAGTCGCCCGCCTTGGCCGCATTCGGCTTGTCGAAGCTCAGCCCGAAATTGGCGGTCAGATAGATCGGCGTGAGCGGCTTGGCGCAGCCCTGCTGGCAGGCGAGCGGCCAGTCGGCGAAATGGTCCCAATGGTTCTCGCCGGTATTGTAGATCTGCACGCGCGGCATATCGAATTTGGGCGCGCCGTCCTTCAGATATTGGTTGAAGAAGGGCACGATCACGTTTCTGCGGAAGTCGGCGGTGGTGTTGCCTTCCCACTTGAGCGGGCCGAGGTTCCAGCCGTCATAATTGATCTGGCTGTGCCGCCACGGACCCATGACGAGGTAATTGTTGCCCTCGTGACCCACCGCCTTGAGCGCGCTCCAGCTATGGATTGCGCCCCACATATCCTCCTGGTCCCACAGGCCCTGCAGCCACATCGTCGGCACGTTGGAAGGATTCTTGGCGACCGCATGATCGAGCGCCTGGTCCTGCCAATATCGGGTGTAGGCCGGGTTGCTCTCGATCCGGCGCCACATGCCGAACTGGTCGAGCCCGTGCAGCCTGGCGAAATCGCCCGCTGAGCCCGCCTTGAGATAGGCGTCATAATCGTCGGCGTTGGAGGTGGTCAGCGATCCATGGCCCTTCTTGGCCATTTCCTGGCCGACGAAATAATCGTTCGAGCCCTGGCGGTAGGCGCCATAGTGGAACCAGTCGTCGCCCATCCAGCCATCGACCATCGGGCTTTCCGGCGCCGCTACCTTGAGCGCGGGGTGCGGGTGAAGCAGCGCCATCACCACGGTATGGCCTTCGTAGGATGAGCCGATCATGCCGACCTTGCCGTTCGATTCCGGCAAATTCTTCACCAGCCAGTCGATCGTGTCCCACGCGTCGGTGGTGTTGTCGACCTGGGTCGGGTTGGAGGACGTGCCGACCGGCGGGCGCGTCATCACGTATCCGCCCTCGGAACCGTGCTGGCCGCGAATGTCCTGGAACACGACGATATAGCCTGCGTCGGTGAAGGCGTCGTAGCTCTGCAGCAGGATCGACTTCATGTTGCCGCTCTGGTTGCGGTTGGCATGGCCGTCCGCGTCATAGGGCGTGCGGTTCAGAATGATCGGCGCGCCGTGCGTGCCCTTCTTCTCGACGATCACGGTGTGGAGCTTGACCCCGTCGCGCATCGGGATCTCGACCGTGCGCTTGATATAATCATAGCCCTGACTGGGTTCGACATAGGTGTCGGGACGATCGGTGCCGCTGGCGGGGAAGAGCGGCTCGGGCGCCTGCGCCTGTGCTACGGAAGCGGTTGCAAGCAGCAGCAGGGCGATCGTCTTGGTCATGAGCGTTTCCTGAAGGGGAGATTGTTCCGAGCTTAGGAAAACATGGGCGCCCGTGTCGAGCGGGGCGATGCCGTTCATGGGCGTTGCGTGGCGCCCTGCGACTTCCGGCGGCACCAACGACCACGGGGGTCGGGTGGATCAGGCGAGGGCGCATCTCTAACCCCGTTCGGCCTGAGCTTGTCGAAGGCCTGTCCTTATGCTGTCCATCCCGCGATGGCCTTCTGGACGTATATGCTCCACTGCGCAGGTGGCATGTTATACGTGGGCCATACCGACGATCTCGAACGTCGGATCGCACAGCATGAACATGGTGCAATTCCCGGCTTCACGCGCGACCGGCTGCCCGTAAAGCTCGTATGGTCGGAAAGCTTTGGCGAACGTAGCGAGGCTCTGGCGATAGAGCGCCGCATCAAAGGGTGGAGCAGGGCCAAGAAGATGGCTCTGATACGCGGCGATTGGGACGAGATCGGACGCTTGGCGCGAAATAAGGGCGGCCCTTCGACAAGCTCAGGGCGAACGGTGAGAGATTAGCCGACCGTCAGCACAGTCTTCCCCACATGGTCGGCCTCATCCAGCCGGCGATGCGCATCCGCCGCTTGCGCCAGCGGGAAGGTGGAATCGATCACCGGTTTCAGCCGCCCGTCCGCCAGCAGTGGCCATACCGTCCGCGCCAATTGGTCGCGGAGGTGGGTCTTGAAGCCGACGTCGCGGGCGCGGAGCGTGGATCCGGTCAGGGTCAGGCGTTTTTGCATGACCTTCCACAGCGGGACCTCGGTCTTGCCGCCGCGCTGTGCCGCGATCGAGACATGGCGGCCTTCGGCGGCGAGGCAATCCAGGTTGCGCGGCACATAATCGCCGCCGACCATGTCGAGCACCAGATGCACGCCATCGGGGGCGAGCGCCTGCACCTCCGCGACGAAATCCTGCGTCTTGTAGTCGATCGCATGATCCGCCCCGATCTCAAGCGCGCGCCGGCATTTGTAGGCGCTGCCCGCGGTCACGATCACGCTCAGCCCGAAAATCTTGGCGAGCATGGTCGCGATCGAACCGATCCCGCTGGTGCCGCCGTGGACCAGCACGGTCTCGCCGGGGGCGGCCTGCCCGCGCTCGAACACATTGCTCCACACGGTGAACAGGTTTTCGGGCAATGCGGCGGCCTCGACCATCGACAGCGAAGGCGGCACCGCCAGGCATTGGCCCGAAGGCGCCGTCGCATATTCCGCATAGCCTCCGCCGGCGACCAGCGCCGTGACCGGCCGGCCGAGCAGCCGCGCGTCGGCGCCGTCGCCAAGCGCCACGACCTCGCCCGCCAGCTCCAGCCCCATGATCGATGGCGCGCCGGGCGGCGGCGGATATTTGCCCTCGCGTTGCATCACGTCGGGCCGGTTCACGCCCGCGGCGGCAACCTTGATGAGGAGATCGCCGGGGCCGGGCACAGGCACCGGCCGCTCGACCGGGGCCAGCACCTCCGGGCCGCCGGCTTCGGCAGGGTCGATCGCGATCATCGTGGAGGGAATCTGGGTCATTTTCTTCCTTAGCCCGTCATGCCAGCGAAAGCTGGCACCCATCTCCTGCGGTTCCACCAGGGGGACGGTTGGGAGATGGACCCAGCTTTCGCTGGGGTGACGATTTAAAAGACCGGCTGGCGCTTCATTGACAGACTCATGCCGCTGGTCAACGATCCGCCGCATGGACCTGGACGACATCCTGCCCAAGAATCCCGGCGATCCGCTGGTGATGTTGACCAGGCAAGACCTCGATCCCCTTTCGGTCGACGAGCTGAAGGCGCGGATCGCGATGCTCGAGGCGGAAATCGCGCGCGCGCAGTCCAGAATCGACCGCGCCGTTAACCATCGCGCAAACGCTGAAAGCTTATTCAAACGGTGACGGACGAGTCTTCCTCCGATCGTCTCCCACGCAGGGACCTTGATCGGCGGTCGGCGCGTTCCGATGTTAGGGTCAGCAGAGCGGTATCCCCGCCGCGCTGCGGGAGTACGTAAATGCCAAGTTTTGCCCGTGAGCTCGAACAAACCCTCCACAATGCGCTGACCGCCGCATCCTCGCGCCATCACGAATATGCGACGCTCGAGCATCTTCTGCTCGCGTTGATCGACGATGAGCATGCGTCCAAGGTCATGGCCGCGTGCGGCGTGGACCTCGACGAGCTCAAGGAAGCGGTCGCCACTTATCTCGATACCGAGCTCGACGCGCTCAAGACCGAGACCGGCAACGATCCTTCGCCCACCAGCGGTTTCCAGCGCGTGGTCCAGCGCGCGATCCTGCACGTCCAGTCCTCGGGCCGCGAG
>FTDB01002653.1_pt1 | contig 10809 bp, 10 predicted proteins | sample 1639741 | NCBI WGS metagenome assembly FTDB01 (sample SAMEA3914869, study PRJEB12502) | metagenome | biome: forest; material: soil | place: USA | collected 2012-03-12 | depth 0.1 m | reverse complement strand
GACGCCACCGCCATCGCCCTGTGCCGTGAGAACAACCTGCCGATCATGGTCTTCAACCTGCATGAGCCGGGCGCTTTCGCCAGGGTTCTGGCGGGGCAGGGGCGTTTCACGCTTATCGAAGAAGGAAACTGAAATTGGCGATCACGAACTACGCCGATCTGAAAAAAGATCTCAAGCGCCGCATGGACAGCGCTTTCGACGTGCTGAAGAAGGAGTTCCAGGGCCTGCGCACGGGCCGCGCTTCCACCGCTCTGCTCGATCCGGTGATGGTCGACGCCTATGGCAGCCTGGTGCCGCTCAATCAGGTCGCCAATGTCAGCGTCCCCGAACCGCGCCTGATCACCGTGCAGGTGTGGGACAAGGGCACCCTGAAGTCCGTCGAAAAGGCGATCCGCGACGCCGGGCTGGGCCTCAACCCCTCCGCGGATGGGCAGACGGTCCGCGTGCCGATTCCGCCGCTCAATGAGGAGCGCCGCAAGGAATTGCAGAAGGTCGCCGGCAAATATGCCGAGCAGGCCCGCATTTCGGTGCGCAATGTCCGCCGCGACGGCATGGACGCGCTGAAGAAGATGGAAAAGGACGGCCATATCTCTCAGGATGAGCAGCGCGGCCACGAGAAGGACATTCAGGCCTTCACCGACGAGACCATCAAGCATCTCGACGAAGCGCTTGCCGCCAAAGAAAAAGAGATCATGCAGGTTTAGGAGCCTATCTAGGCTATGAGTATGGTCTGCACAACGATAACAGAGGCTTGGGCTAGGCAGCCGGAGCGACGCGATGCTGACGCATCGCGAGCGAGGGATAACGACGCCCAAGCCTCTGTTATCGTTGCCCTTCGGGTCGCTGCCAGCGAGCCGAGGGCTGCGTTATCCCGTCTCGGCGATGCGCCAGCATCGCTTTCGCCAGGCTGCCTAGCCCTCGGCTCGCTGGCAGCGATGCAGGCCATGCCCATAGCCCAGATAGGCTCCTGATGGATACCGTACCGGCCGCAAGCGACCAGGGAGTTCCGCCGCGTCACGTCGCCATCATCATGGATGGCAACGGCCGCTGGGCGAAGATGCGCGGCTTGCCGCGCACGGCCGGCCATAAGCGCGGCGCCGAATCCGTGCGCAATGCGGTCCAGGCCGCGCGCAAGCTCGGCATCTCCTATCTGACCCTGTTCGGTTTTTCCTCCGAGAATTGGAAGCGCCCCGAAGGCGAGGTGCGCGCTTTGATGGGGCTGCTGCGGCTGTATCTGCGTAGCGAAGTGGAAGAACTGCATCGCAACGGCGTAAGACTGCGCATCCTGGGCGAGCGCTCGCGTCTCGACCCCGACATCGTCTCGCTGATCGAGCAGGCCGAGGCCAAGACCCGCGACAATACCGAACTGACCCTGCTGCTGGCGCTGTCCTATGGCGGCCGCCAAGAGCTGGTCAACGCGGCGCGCCGTCTGGCGACTGAGGCCCGCGACGGAAAGATCGATCCCGAGGCCATCGACGAAGATGCGTTCTCGGACCGGCTGTTCACGGCCGGTTTGCCGGACCCCGATCTGCTGATCCGCACCAGCGGCGAATATCGCATCAGCAATTTCCTGCTGTGGCAGTGCGCCTATGCCGAAATGCTGTTCCTCGACACCTTGTGGCCGGATTTCGGCGAGGCCGATCTGGAGCGGGCCGTGCGCGACTTCATCTGCCGGGACCGCCGCTACGGCGCCGTGGCCGTCGGCTAATTGCTTAAGACCCGCATTCTTTCCGCGTTGGTGATGATCCCGATCGCGCTGGCCGCCATCTGGTTCGGAAATTGGTCTTTCGTCGCCCTCATGACCGTCGCCGGTCTCGCCCTGGCCTGGGAATGGACGCGGATCTGCCTCGGTTCCTTCACCATCGGCGGGCGCGTTCTGGCGGCCGGGGCGGCCCTGATGCCGCTGACGGGGTGGCTCGATCCGGTGCGGAGTTTGTGGCTGCTGGCCGGCACCGCCATCCTCGCCACGCTGGCGCCGGTGCCCGAGGGACGCCGCCGCTTCTGGATGCCGCTGGGTGCCGTCTACATAATGCTGCCGCAATTGGCGCTCATCACCATTCGGGAGCAGGGACGGGGTCCGCTTCTCTGGGTGATGTTTCTGGTGTGGGCGACCGATAGCGGCGCATACTTCGCCGGCCGTGCCATCGGCGGGCCTAAGCTGGCGCCCCGGATCAGCCCGAAGAAGACCTGGGCTGGTCTTGTCGGTGGAATGGTCGCGGCGGCCCTGGTCGGATGGGCGTTTCGGAATGGCGTGATGCCCGGCGCGCTGCGTCTGGCGGCCGCTTCGGCGGCGCTGGCGGTGGTGGCTCAAGCAGGAGACCTTGCTGAATCCGGGCTAAAGAGGTATTTCGGGGTGAAGGATTCGAGTCAATTGATACCGGGACATGGCGGCGTGTTGGATCGCCTCGACGGTTTATTGGCGGTCGCGCCGGCGGTAGCCGCCTTGGCGCTGATCTCGCCGGGTGGGTGGAACGAAATCTATGGCTGGTGAAGTTCGGTCGGTGACCATCCTTGGGTCGACCGGGTCGGTTGGGTGCAATACCGTCGATCTGGTCGAACGTGAGCCGGAGAAATTCCGCGTCGAGGCGCTGGTTGCCAACCGCAATGTCGAGAAATTGGCGGCCCAGGCCCGTTCGCTGAAAGCGAAGCTGGCGGTGGTGTCGGACGCCGCCTGCTATCGGGATCTGAAAGACGCTCTGTCGGGCAGCGGCATCGAAATCGCCGCCGGCCAGGACGCCGTGGTCGAAGCGGCGGCGCGTCCCGCCGATTGGGTGATGGCCTCGATCGTCGGCGCCGCCGGCCTGCAGCCCACCCTGGCCGCCATCAAGCGCGGCGCCACCATCGGGCTGGCCAACAAGGAAACGCTGGTCTGCGCCGGTTCCCTGGTGATGAAGGCCGTCGAAGAGCATGGCGCCACCCTGGTGCCGGTCGACAGCGAACATTCGGCGATCTTTCAGGTCTTCGATTTCGACCAGAAGGATCAGATCGAGAAGATCATCCTGACCGCCTCGGGCGGCCCGTTCCGCACCAAGACGAAAGAAGAGATGCGCGCCATGACGCCGGAGCAGGCGGTGGCGCATCCCAATTGGAGCATGGGCGCCAAGATCTCGGTCGACAGCGCCACCATGATGAACAAGGGCCTGGAGCTGATCGAGGCCTATCACCTGTTCGGCCTGCCGGAAGAGCAGATCGAGATTCTGGTCCACCCGCAATCGGTGATCCACAGCCTGGTCGCCTATCATGACGGCTCGGTGCTGGCCCAGCTCGGCACGCCCGACATGCGCACGCCCATCGCTTACGCCTTGGCCTACCCGGCGCGCATGACGACGCCCGGCAAGCGGCTCGATCTGGCCGCCGTGGCGCAGCTGACCTTCGAAGCGCCCGACATGGAGCGGTTTCCGGCTCTGAGAATCACCCGCGAAGCCCTGAAGGCTGGCGGTGGAGCCCCGACCATCCTAAATGCTGCTAATGAAATCGCGGTCCAGTCCTTTCTGACGCGTACGATCGGCTTCCTCGATATCGCGAGAATCGTCGAAGAAACGGTCGACGCCATTAACGACACCGCAATCGAAACCCTGGATGATATTTTGGCGCTGGATGCGCAGGCCCGCAGAATGGCCGGCGATCTGGTGCGAAAGGTTATGGCGGCGCAATGATGCAGTTTCTGATGAATGTCTGGGATTACGTCATCGTATTCCTGGCGATCCTGACCGTGGTGGTCTTCGTCCATGAGCTCGGCCACTATCTGGTGGCACGCTGGTGCGGCGTGAAGGTCGAGACTTTCTCGATCGGCTTCGGTCCGGAACTGTTCGGCTGGTACAACAAGGCCGGCACCCGCTGGCGCGTCAGCCTGCTGCCCTTCGGCGGCTATGTGAAAATGTTCGGCGACGCCGGCGAGGCCAGCACCCCCGACACCACCCGCGAATTCACGGACGCCGAAAAGTCTGTCGCCTTCCAGTTCAAGAATGTCTGGCAGCGCATGGCGATCGTCGCCGCCGGCCCGGCGTCCAATTTCATCTTCGGCATCATCGCGCTGGCCATCCTTCTGGCGGTCTATGGCGAGCCGCGCAACGCGCCGGTCATCGATCAGGTGCAGGAGGGCAGTGCCGCCGCCGAAGTGGGCCTGCAGCAGGGCGACCGCGTGATCCAGGCCGATCATCAGACTGTCAAGACCTGGCAGGATCTGCAGAAGATCATCCAGATGTCGGTCGGCGAGCCGATCGCACTGACGATCAGCCGCAAGGACGAGACGCTGGATCTGGTGGCGCATCCGCAGATCAAGGAAGTCACCGACCTGTTCGGCAACGTTCACAAGACGCCGCTGCTCGGCATTCTGCCCGACACCTCGGCGACGGAACTGGTGCGCTTCGACAATCCCGCCAAGGCTTTGGGCGAATCGGCTGTTCAGACCTGGGAAATGGTCGGCGCGACGCTCAAGGGCATCGGCCAGATGATCACCGGCCAGCGCGATTCTTCCGAAGTGGGCGGACCCTTGCGCATCGCCAAGGGCGCGGGCGCGGCGGCCAAGATCGGCCTGGGCGGCGTGGCCTATTACATCATCCTGCTGTCGATCAATCTCGGGCTGTTCAACTGCTTCCCGGTGCCGCTGCTCGATGGCGGCCACTTGATGTTTTATGCGATCGAGGCGGTGAGGGGCCGTCCGCTCGGGGCGAGGGCGCAAGAATATGGTTTCCGCCTCGGCCTGTTTCTGGTATTCGCCTTGATGCTCTTCACCACCCGCAACGATCTTCTCGATCTGCGCGTGTGGGACTTCATCAAGCGGGTCATTTCCTGATCCATAATTCATAGACCCAACAGGGGGGCACTTGTACCGTCATATCCGTCCGCTGACCATGGCCGTGGCCATGGTGTCGCTGATTGCCGCCGACGCTTCCTACGCGCAGCAAGGCGGCACGATCCGCGAGATCACCGTTTCCGGAAATCAGCGAGTCGAGTCCGATACGGTCAAGTCTTATCTGTCCCTGGCCGAGGGCGACGCCTTCGATGACCTGAAGACCGACAAGTCGCTGAAGACTCTGTTCGCGACCGGTCTGTTCGCCGACGTGAACATTCGCCGCGAAGGCGATACGCTGACGGTGCGCGTGGTGGAAAACCCGGTCATCAACCGGGTCGCCTTCGAAGGCAATCATCACGTCAAGACCGACCAGATGGAAAAGGAAGTCCAGCTCAAGGCGCGCTCGGTCTATACCCGCACCAAGGTGCAGGCCGACGTCAAGCGCCTGTTGGATCTCTACCGTCATAACGGCCGCTTCGGCGCCACCATCGAGCCGAAGCTGATCGAGCTGCCGCAGAACCGCGTCGATCTGGTGTTCGAGATCGACGAAGGCGATTCCACCTCGGTCGAGCGCATTTCCTTCCTGAACAACCGTCAGTTCGACGAGGACGATCTCAAGCAGGTCATCCAGACCAAGGAAGAGAAATGGTGGCGCTTCCTGTCGTCCGACGACACCTATGATCCGGACCGCGTCGCCTATGACCGCGACCAGCTGCGCAAATTCTATATGAAGAACGGTTATGCCGATTTCCGCGTGGTTTCGTCGGTGGCGGAACTGTCGGAAGATCGCGCCAAATTCTATATCACCTTCACGCTGGATGAGGGCGAGCGCTACCGCTACGGCAAAGTCACGGTGAAGAGCGCCTTGAAGGATCTCAAGGCCGAAGATCTGCAGCCTATGACCGACAAGCTCGAGGCCGGCGACTGGTATAATGCCGACCAGGTCGAGGATATCGTCCAGAAGCTCACCGACGCGGTGGGCAACAAGGGCTATGCCTTCACCGACATCCGCCCGACGCTGATCCGCAACCGCGAAGCCCACACGATCGACATCCTTTTCGACATCAAGGAAGCGCCGCACGTCTTCGTCGAACGCATCGAAGTGCGCGGCAATGTCCGTACGCTCGACAAGGTGATCCGCCGCGAGATGCGCCTGGTCGAAGGCGATGCCTTCAATGCCGCCCGTCTGCGCCGTTCGCGCGAACGCGTCAAGGATCTCGACTTCTTCGACAAGCCGGACGTGACCAATGTCGCCTCCGACACCGCACCCGACCGCACGGTGATCAAGGTCGACGTCAATGAGAAATCGACCGGTCAGCTGCAGTTCGGCCTCGGCTATTCGAGCACCGTCGGCGCGCTGGTCGATGTCGGCGCCTCGGAACGCAATCTGCTCGGCACCGGCCAGATCGTCAGCGCCAATGCCTCGCTGGCCCTGAAGCAGACCCAGATCAATCTCGGCTATACCGAGCCATATTTCCTCGACCGCCGCGTCGCGGCCGGTGTCGATCTGTTCGCGGTCAATACCGACGTGATCCAGACGCTGGTCTATTCGGCCCAGAGCCTCGGCGGCGACATCCGCTTCGCCTATAATTACGACGAATATCTGTCGCATCTGTGGAAATACACCTACTCGCAGACCAATGTCGGCGACATTCAGCCGGGCGCCTCGACCTATATTCAGGAAGAAGCGGGCACGACGACGCTGTCGTCGATCGGCCAGACCCTGCTCTATGACCGCCGCGACAGCCGCATCAAGCCGACCAGCGGCTATTATTTGCGTGGCGGCACCGAATATGCGGGCGTGGGCGGCACCGAGAACTTCCTGCGCAGCACCGTCGGCGCCGGCACCTATTTCAAGCTGTCGCGCGACGCCGAGTGGGTGCTGTCGCTGTCGGCTCAGGCCAACGACATCCTGCCGTTCGGCAGCCGCGACATCCGCATCAACGAACGCGTCTTCCTGGGCGGCGACAATATGCGCGGCTTCAAGATCGCCGGTATTTCGCCGCGCGATTATCAGACCCAGGACGCGCTGGGCGCTCTGTGGGACGCCACCGGCACCGCCGAAATCCGCGTGCCGCTGGGCCTGCCGAAGGAATTCGGCGTCCAGGGCATGTTCTTCACCGACGTCGGCACGGTGGGCGGTCTCGACAAATCGATCATCGGCACCAAGGACGATCCCATCCAGAATTCGTCCAGCCCGCGTATGGCCGCCGGTTTCGGCGTGATCTGGCAGTCGCCGATGGGACCGATCAATATCGATCTGGCATACCCCATCATGCGCCAGGACTATGATAAGATTCAGATCTTCCGGCTCAACTTCGGACAGCGTTTCTGATGAAGTTAAAAATCTGGGGCGTGCTGTTGCCTTTAGCCTTGCCGATCGCGGCGATGGCTCAAGGCACGGCCCCTAGCGGCACCTCTTCGCCGGCCCCCGTGATCGGCATCATCGACGTCGACGAAGTTCAGCTTCAGTCCCTGGCCGCCAAGGCGGTTCGTACCCAAGCCGACAAATATCGGCAGGAATTCCTGCAGCAGGACGCGGCCGAAGAAGCCGCGCTCCGCGCCAGCCAGCAAGCCATCGAGCAGCAGCACCGGGCGATGACTCCCGAGGCCTTGGCCGACAAGAAGGCGCAGGATTCGCTTGCCGAGAAGGCGCGCGCTTTCGATGCCAGCTATGCCGAATATCAGCGCAAGAAACTGGCCCGCGTCCGCGCCTTCGAGAAGAGCCTCAATCAGGCGATGAGCAAGGTTCAGCAGGCGATGTATGAAGCTACCGGCAAGGTTGCCGGTGAGCATGGCGCCAATGTGATTCTGCCGCGCGGCCAGGTGGTGCTGTTCGACGACAAGATGAATCTGACCAAAGAAATCATCGTTTATATGAACGCGGCTTTGCCGACGGTGGAATTTCCGGTGCCGCAGCTCGAGGGCGTGTCTCCGGCTCAGACGCCGCCGGTGCCGCCGAAAAAGAAGAACTGAACTGTGGCCGATTCTCGTTTCTTCACCAATGCGGGTCCGTTTCGGCTGGCTGATATCGCGGGGCATGCCGGTGCCGAGCTGCGCGGCGGCGATCCCGACCGTTTGTTCGCCGATGTGGCGCCGATCGACGTGGCTGCGGCGGAGCATGTCGGCTTCCTAGACAATAAGAAATATGTCGACGCCTTCATGGCGAGCACGGCCGGCGCGTGCCTGGTGCGCCCCGAATTTGCCGACAAGGCGCCGGCGGGCATGGCTCTGCTGGTGACCGACGATCCTTACCGGGCTTATGCAAAGCTCGCCTCGCTGTTCTATCCGCTGCCGGATCTGATCCCGGGCGTGGCCCCGACCGCCTCGGTTCATCCCTCTGCGAAAATCGGGGCTGGTTGCCAAATCGATCCCGGTGCCGTGATCGGGGAAGAGGCCGAAATCGGCGATTATTGCCATATCGGCGCCAATGCGGTGATCGGCCGGGGCGTCGTGATCGGCAATGATGGGCTGATCGGCGCGCTGTCCTCGATCAGCCATGCCCTGATCGGCGATCGCGTTTTCATCCATCCCGGCGTGCGGATCGGCCAGGACGGATTCGGCTTCGCGATGGGGCCGAAGGGGCATCTCAAGGTGCCGCAGCTGGGCCGCGTGGTGATCCATGACGACGTCGAAATCGGCGCGAACAGCACGATCGATCGCGGTGCCGGGCCCGATACGGTGATCGGTATCGGTTGCAAGATTGATAAACTGGTGCAGATCGGGCACAACGTGCAGCTCGGACGCGGTTGCTTGATGGTGGCCCAGAGCGGCATTTCCGGCAGTACCAAGCTCGGCGATTTCGTCATCGTGGCCGGGCAGGCGGGAATCATCGGTCATCTGCAGATCGGGTCCGGTGCCAGAATCGGCGCTCAGTCGGGGGTGACGCGGGATGTTGCGGCGGGGGAGACAGTCGGGGGCTCGCCGGCAGTTCCGATGACCCAGTGGCTGCGTCAATCAGCCGTGTTGGCTCGGCTGGTCCGCAAGAAAGGGTGATGAAAGGTTAGTTGGATGTCCAATTTGCAAGAAGAAAAAGCCCCCATCCAAGACGTCGACATCACGCGGATCATGCAGATGATCCCGCACCGCTATCCTTTCCTGATGGTGGACAAGGTGATCGACATCGTCCCGCATGAAGGGGCGACCGGCGTCAAGAACGTCACGGCCTCCGAACCGCATTTCCAGGGACATTTTCCCGAGAAGCCGATCATGCCCGGCGTGCTGATCATCGAATCGATGGCGCAGACCGCGGCCATCGTCGTGGTCGCGACCCTGGGCGAGAACGCCGAGGGCAAGCTGGTCTATTTCATGTCGGTCGACAATGCCCGCTTCCGCCGTCCGGTGGTTCCGGGCGACACGCTGATGGTGCATGTGAAGAAGGAACGCTCGCGCGGCAATGTCTGGCGTTTCCATGGCGAAGCCAAGGTCAACGGCCAGCTGATGGCGGAAGCGACCTTCTCCGCCATGATCATGGATACCTGATGGCCAATATCCATCCGACCGCGGTGATCGCGGACGGCGCCGCCATCGATGCGACGGCCGAAGTCGGTCCCTTCTGTGTGATCGGCCCGCAAGCGACCCTCGGGCCGCGCGTCAAGCTGCACTCCCATGTCGCCGTGGCCGGTATCACCTCGATCGGCGCCGATACCCAGGTTTTCCCGTTCGCGTCGCTCGGCCATCAGCCGCAGGATCTCAAATATCATGGCGAGGCGAGCCGTCTCGAGATCGGTGAACGCAACCAGATCCGCGAGCATGTGACGATGAACCCCGGCACCGAGGGCGGCGGCATGCTGACCCGCGTCGGGAATGACTGCCTGTTCATGATGTCGAGCCATGTCGCGCATGATTGCGTGATCGGCAACCATGTCATTCTGGTCAACAACGCTACCTTAGGCGGCCATGTGACGATCGGCGATTTCGCCATCATGGGCGGATTGTCGGCGGCCCATCAGTTCGTCCGCATCGGCCGCCATGCCATGATCGGCGGCATGACCGGCGTCGAGACCGACATCATCCCTTACGCCACCGTGACCGGCAACCGTGCCCATCTGTCGGGCCTCAATCTGGTGGGGCTCAAGCGCCGCGGCCTCGACCGCGAAGCCATCCATGCGCTGCGCAACGCCTATCGCCTGCTGTTCGCGCCCGAGGGCACGATGGCGGAGCGTCTGGAAGAGGTCGGCGAGCAGTTCAAGGACCAGGAGCTGGTGATGGAAATCGTCGATTTCATTCGCGCTGATTCCTCGCGCTCCATCTGCCAGCCGAAGCCGGAGAATGGCGGCTAAACTCGGCATCATCGCCGGTGGCGGTGCCGTTCCTGGGCAATTGATCCAGGCGGCTCGGTCCCAGGGACGCGATTGTTTTGTTCTCGCAATAAAAAATAGCGCCGACCCCGCTGCTCTGGAGGGGATCGATCATGTCTGGCTGCGCATGGGCCAGGCGGGAACGGCGTTCGATCTGCTGCATGAGAAGAAGGTTGTCGAGGTCGTGATGGCTGGACCGGTACGCCGCCCGACCCTGGCCGAAATGCGTCCCGATTGGCGCACCGCGCGCTTTTTCGCCAGGCTCGGCATCAAGGCGCTGGGCGATGACGGCCTGCTGTCGGCGGTAATCGGCGAATTCGAGAGCGAAGGCTTCAAGGTCATCGGTGCCCATGAAGTGCTGGGCGATCTGCTGGCGCTGCTCGGCACCTGGGGCAAAGTGCAGCCCGACGACCAGGCCGAGTCGGACGTCAAGCGCGCCATCGTGGTGGCGCAAGGCCTCGGCAGCCTCGATGTCGGCCAATCGGTGGTCGTGCAGCAAGGCATCGTCCTGGGCGTCGAGGCGGTCGAAGGCACCGATGCCCTGCTGGAGCGCGTCTCCGGCTTGCGCCGCGCCGGGCCCGGCGGCGTTCTGGTCAAGCTCTGCAAGCCCGGCCAGGACAAGCGCGCCGATCTGCCGACCGTCGGCTCCGATACGGTCCGCCGCGCCGCCGCAGCGGGATTGCGCGGCATCGCGGTGGAGGCGGGGGCGACGAT
>FTDB01002481.1_pt1 | contig 10863 bp, 13 predicted proteins | sample 1639741 | NCBI WGS metagenome assembly FTDB01 (sample SAMEA3914869, study PRJEB12502) | metagenome | biome: forest; material: soil | place: USA | collected 2012-03-12 | depth 0.1 m | reverse complement strand
TTCCAGCGTTTCGCGGACATTGTGATCGGTGATCAGGATGCCGATGCCGCGGCCCTTGAGATAGGTGATGACGTCGCGGATATCGGTGATGGCCAGCGGATCGATCCCGGCAAAGGGTTCGTCCAGCAGCATGAAGGACGGCTTGCTGGCCAGGGCGCGGGCAATTTCGACGCGGCGGCGCTCCCCGCCCGACAGCGCGGTCGCCGGCGAATGCCGGATGTGGGTGATGCGCAGTTCCTCGAGCAGGCGATCGGTCTCGGCCCGGATCGCCGCCGTGTTCTTTTCGTGCAGTTCAAGCACCGCCAGCAGGTTCTGCTCCACCGTCATGCCGCGGAAGATCGACGCTTCCTGGGGCAGATAGCCGATGCCCATGCGCGCGCGCTGGTACATGGGCTGGTGGGTGATGTCCTGGCCGTCCAGCATGATGGTGCCGTAGTCGGCCTCAATCAGCCCGGTGATCATGTAGAAACAGGTCGTCTTGCCGGCGCCGTTGGGGCCCAGCAGGCCGACGACCTCGCCCCGGCCCAGCTGGACGCTTACGCTCTTGACGACGGCGCGGTCGCGGTACGACTTGCCGATGCCGTCGACGGCGATGCCGTCGCTGAGGGCCGGCTTGGCCGCCGTGTAGGTCGCCTGTTCTGCATTCACCTTGGGCACGATCCGCAATCCTTAACAATGGCTGAGCTCGACGGCGCCATTACCCGTAGTTTGTGGAGCGCCGCCGGCAAACCGGCCCGCAGCCGCGTCCGCTTGCGGGCGAAGGGTTCAGTGCGACGCGCTGCTGCCGGCCGTGGCCGGCTTGGCCGCCGGCTTTTTCGGCTTGGCGTTGCCGTTGTCGTCCTGGTCCGGATAGAAGACCGCCTTGACCCGGCCGTGATTGCTCGACTCGGCGCTGGAATCGAAGGTCGTCGTGCCGGCATTGGGGTGCGAAACCAGCCGCGTGCCGGTCATGACGTTCTGACCCTGCTTGAGGATCACCGTGCTGCCGGTGATGACCACCGTGTCGTCGGTCTTGGTGTAGACGGCGTTGTCGCCGGTCATGGTGCGGTCTTCGGTGACGTAATAGACGTTGCCGGACGCCTCCATGCGCACGACCTCGCCCCAGCTCTTGGAATCGGAACCGTCCGTGCCGCCGCCGGTGTGGATCAGCTTGATGTGGTCGGCGCGCAGCCGGGCCCCGTCCTGCTGCACCTCGACACGGCCGTCCCAGTATTCGGTGTGAATGCTCTGGTCGGCGTGCCAGTTGTCGCCGCCGACCTGAACCGGTCCGCCCTTGCCCGACACGTCCTGGGCGCCCGCAGCACCCGCCACGGCCATCAGCACGCCCGCCGCCACCACCAGAGCCCCATGCTTTTTCATCGCCTGCATTCCTTTTCGCGCCCGCCGTCTAGTGGTGGTTCAGCAGCGCGAACACCTGGGTGTCGCCGCGGCCGTGAAGTTGCACCGTCTTGCCGTTATCGGCAATGAGGAAGGACTCGCCCGTTATATGGCCCATGGAGCCATTTCCATCAATGTGTTTGTCGCCCGTGACCTGCGATTTCGTCAGATCCATGACCGCGACCTCGGTGCGGAAAACCATGTCGGAATTGCCCGGCTGCATGACGACATTACCGGTCAGCGTCACCGTCTGGCTGTCCCGGTTATAGAGGCCTGCGGTCCCCGAAATGCGCGTCACGCCCTGGTTGCCGCTGCGGTATTCGATCGACGGCGACTTCAGCGTGAATATGGCCGTATCCGCGCCCTTGCGCAGGGCTTCCAGCCCGCTGATCGTATAGTGGTCGCCCTTGGCGCTCTGGCCGAAGAAGCGCGGATTGGTCATGCGGATTTCGTTGATGACGCCGGAATAGACGTTGAACGAATTGATGATGCTGGCGACCACGATCCAGCCGACGTTCAGCCCGCCCAGCAGGACAATCGCCGCCGGAATCCAGAAGCGCAGCGTACGGATGCGGCGTGACCGCCGGCGCACGGCGGCGACCTGCTTGGCCAGCCGGTCGCGCCTTTGCAGCACCTCGGTCTCGGCATCGAGTTCCGGCTCGAAACGTGCGGTAATATCGGAAACGGCCATCAGCGCCTTCAGCTACCCAAGCACTTCCCGAGAAAGTGGGCCCCACTTTTCGGATAAGAAGCGCGACCAAGCAAGGACTCGGAGCATCTGGATGCTCCGAAGATCAGGCCCACGAGTGCGCGAAGATATCGCAATCTTCCCAGCCTGCCAAATCCAGTTTGACGCGCTGCGGCAAAAAGTCGAAGCAGGCCTGGGCCAGGCCGGTGCGGCCCTCGCGCGCCAGCATGGCGTCGAGCTTTTCGCGGCAGCCGTGCAGATGCAGCACGTCCGACGCCGCATAGGCCAGTTGCTCCGGCGTCAGCGTGGCCGCACCCCAGTCGCTCGACTGCTGCGCCTTCGACAGGTCGACATTGAGCAGTTCGCGCACCAGGTCCTTCAGACCGTGACGGTCGGTATAGGTCCGCGCCAGTTTCGAGGCGATCTTGGTGCAGTAGACGGGCGCGGTTTCAACGCCCAGGTGCAGCAGGAACATGCCGATATCGAACCGGCCATAGTGGAACAGCTTCAGCACCTTGGGATCGGTCAGCAGGCGCTTGAGGTTCGGGCAGTCGTAGCCGGGGCGAGTCATGCGCACGACATGGGCATGGCCGTCGCCGGCCGACAGCTGCACGACGCACAGGTCGTCGCGGCGGAAGCGCAGCCCCATGGTTTCGGAATCGATGGCGACGACCGCGCCCAGGTCGAGCCCTTCGGGCAGATCGCTCTCGTGGAAGAATATGGTCAAGTCTCTACACCCTTAAGGGACACTTGCGCCACGGCCTAAGCCCAAACCGGACAAAGGTCAATCGGCGCGGTCACGCAAGTGTCACCGTCGCGGTTTCAGGCCAGGTGCTGCTTAAGAAACGGCACCGTCCGGCCCCAGGCCTGCTCGGCGGCGGCGGCGTCATAGACCTCCGGCCGCATCTTGTTGAAGAAGGCGTGGTCGGTCGGATAAGAATAGATCTCCGGATGCTGGCCGGCGGCCTCCATGCGTGCCTTGAGGTCGGCGACCACCGCCGGGCTGACCCAGTCGTCGCGTTCGCCGAAATGACCCTGGAACGGCACAGTGAGGTCGGCCGGATCGGCGAATTCGCGCGGCGGCATGCCGTAGAAACAGACGGCGGCGCCGAAGCCCTTCAGCCGCACCGCCGAGGCGATGGTCAGCGCTCCGCCCATGCAGAAGCCCATGATGCCGACCTTCGGGTTGATTCCCGCCAAGTAGGCCTGGGCCGCGGCGATGTCCTGGTGCACGGCGGCCGGGAAATCGAGGCCGTCCATCAGGTGCGCAGCTTCCGAATGATCGTCGTAGCCGGCGACGCGACCATGGAACAGGTCGGGCGCCAGGGCGTTGAAGCCTTCCGACGCCAGCCGGTCGGTAATGGCCTTCATCTGGTCATTCAGGCCCCACCATTCCTGAAGGAGGATGACGCCGGGCAGGGTCGGATTGATGTCCGAAACATAGGCATCCAGAGAACCGCCGTCCGGGCGGTTGAGCGTGATCATCTTTCCCATGGGGCGTCTCCTGCGAAATGTGACGGGCTTATAGACCGCTTTTCAGCCGTTCGGCAAACGCGCCGGACGTCCATTGCGCCAGCTCCTCGGCCATGTTGCCGCGCGCCCGGTCTTCCAGGCCGGCGAACGGTTCCGTCAGGAAAAGAGACCCGCGCGCCAGGGTCGGTTCAAGGAAAAGTTTCACCCGGCCGGCGGCATAGGCGTCGAAGCCGTAGACCGGCAGGTATTCGCGCGCCACGTCCTCGGCATAGCGCAGATAGGCCGCGCGCGGCGCCCCGAGAATGGCCATGTCGATATCCAGGACCAGGTCGATGTCGGCCTCGCCCTGGGCCGCATGCGACGCGGTCGCCTCGATGGCGCGACGGCAGGCCACAAGGAGGTCGCGATCGAGGCGGCGCCCCAGCCACGCGTCCAGCTTGTCGGCGCTGCGTGTTTCGTTGTCGCGGCGCGCCGGATCGTAGACGACGTCGTGAAAGAACAGGGCCAGCAAGGCCACGTCAGGCCGGGCGAAACGGTCGCGCAGCCTGACAGCGTCGGCGACCACCGCGCCAATATGATCGAGCGTATGATAATGCCGTTGCGGCTCGCCATAGGCACAGGCCAGCTGCGTCCACAGCTGCCCGGCATAGGCCGTCTCGACGTCCAAGGCCGCGCACAACCGCATCCATTGCGTCTGCAAATCCGTCATGGATTTGCCCTAGCACGGGAATCCGCGCTTTTCCACAGAGCCGCGATTGCGGCGCAACGGGATGCTCCCCAAATCCCGAGGGCACAGCAAAGGGAGCCCCCATGGAATACCGCACGCTCGGCCGGTCCGGCCTGAAAGTCCCCGTCCTCAGCTTCGGCACCGGCACGTTCGGCGGCCAGGGCGCCTTCTTCGAAAGATGGGGGTCCAGCGACGTCGCCGACGCGTCGAAACTAATCGACATCTGCCTGGACGCCGGCGTCAACTTCTTCGACACCGCCAACATCTATTCGCGCGGCGCCTCGGAAGAGGTCCTGGGCGGCGCGCTGAAAGGCCGGCGCGACAAGGCGCTGATTTCGACCAAGGCCAGCTTCACCATGGGCGACGGCCCCAATGACAAGGGCTCGTCGCGCTGGCACGTGCTGCGCGAGGTCGAGGCCAGCCTGAAGCGGCTGCAGACCGACTATATCGACGTCTATTTCATGCACGGCTTCGATGCCCTGACGCCGGTCGACGAGCTGCTGTCGACCCTCGATACCCTGATCACCTCGGGCAAGATCCGCTATATCGGCTGCTCCAACTATTCCGGCTGGCACCTGATGAAGGCGCTGGCCACCTCGGAAAAGTACGGCCTCAACCGCTTCGTCGCCTATCAGGGCTACTATTCGCTGATCGGCCGCGATTACGAACACGAACTGATGCCGCTGGCCCAGGACCAGGGCGTCGGCACCATGGTGTGGTCGCCGCTGGGCTGGGGCCGCCTGACTGGCAAGATCACCCGCGACAATCCGCCGAAGGAAGGCCGCATCGCCCAGGGCGGCGAGGTCGGCGGCCCGCCGGTCGACAACGAACACCTCTACAACGTCGTCGACGTGCTGCAGCAGCTCGCCGAGGAGACCGGCAAGACCGTGTCGCAGGTCGCCCTGAACTGGCTGCTGTCGCGGCCGACCGTGTGCAACCTGGTCGTCGGTGCACGCAATGCCGAGCAGCTTCAGCAGAACCTGGGCGCCGTCGGCTGGTCGCTGACCGCCGAACAGATCGACCGCCTCGATACCGTCAGCCACAAGACCCCGCCCTACCCCTACTGGCACCAGATCGACTTCAGCGACCGCAATCCCAAACCGACGAAGTGGTGACCGCGCTCCCCTCCTCCCCTGTAGCGAAGCGTACGGGGGAGGTGGCAGACGGCGCGTAAGCGCCGGATGACGGAGGGGGCCTAAGGTCGCACCGAAGGCCTCCTCCGTCACGGGCCGCCCCGCTCCCCCGCTCCCCCGCTTCGCCAAGAGGCTCGCAAGGGACGAAAGGCAAGATCGCCTAGCGCGACGGCCATTCCCACGGCGGTGCCTCATGCTCGGCAATGCGGGTCTCGCCGAGCGCCTTTTCCAGCTGGATGCGGTGGACCGGCCCCGCCGCTTCCAGCGCCGCGACCAGCTCGGGGGCGTGCGACACCACCAGCACCTGGCCGCGCTCGGAGGCCTTGGCGATCAGCCGGCCGAGTGCCGGCAACAGGTCGGGGTGCAGGCTCATCTCCGGTTCGTTCAACACCATGAAGGCCGGCGGCCGCGGCGACAGCAGGGCCGTCATCAGCAGCAGATAACGCAAGGTGCCGTCGGACAGCTCCGACATGCGCAACGGGCGCAGCAGGCCCTTTTGCCGCATCAGCACTTCGAAATAGCCGTCATTGACCGACACATCTATGCTCGATCCGGGAAACGCATCCTCGATCGCGACGTCGAGATCTTCACCACGGCCTATTTCGGCGATCGTTCGCAGGGCGGCGGCCAGATCGGCGCCATCGCTCGCGAGGACAGGCGTATGGGTGCCGATCTGGGGGCGGCGGCAGGCCGCGTCGCGGTCGGTGCGGAAATGGTCGTAGAAGCGCCAGTCGCGCATGTGGTCGCGCAAGCGCAACAGTTCGACGGCGTCACGCGGATCGGCCGCATGGGTCATCATGCTGTCGAAGGGCGAGAGATGGGTCAGCGCCTGCTTCCACGCGCCGGTGCCGTCGCGAACGCGGACACCCGGGCCCCTGCGACTGGCAATCTCGTTGCGCGGCCGCAGCACCTGGCCGACCCACAGGCTTTCCGCCTTCATATGCGGATCGCGGTTGAACAGGGATAATCTGCTGGGGATCGGCAGGCCCAGGTCGATGGCATAGCCGTAGTCTTCGGTGGCAAAACCCAGTTTGAGCGCGACCGAATCCTTGCGCACCGTGCCCTGAACGGGATGTTCGCCCGACTTCATGGCGCGGGAAAACCTTTCCGGCCCGGCCCACAGGGTCGAATCCAGCCCGCCTTCTTGGGCGATCGCCCGCACGACATTGCCATGGGCGATATCGGCCAGCAGGCGCAGCGCGCGATACAGGCTCGACTTGCCGGAGCCGTTGGCGCCGGTAATCACCGTCAACGGCTCCAGCGCCACGACGACCTCGCGCAGCGAACGGTAACCGGAAATGGCCAGGGTGGTGATCATCCACCCGTTAAATCAGGCCATGATTGTTTCAGCAAGGCGTGCCAAAATCTCAATTCTGGCCGGGGTGGCGTTTGATCCAGGCGACGGCATAGCCGCACACCGGAATGACCCGGTAATCGCGGTCGCGGGCGATCTGCATGACGCCTTCCATCAGCCGCCCCGCCGCGCCCGTGCCGCGCAGCTCCGGCGGGCTTTCGACATAGTCGATATACAGGCTGCGATCCTTGACATGGTATTCGGCAATCGCCGTCAACCCGCTCTCTTCGAGCTCGAAGCGATGTTTCTGTTCATTGTCGATGACGTCGCTCATGCCGGCCTCCCTGACTGCCTTATGACTGCCTTCGTCCTCATATGGGCGCTCATCCGCCCAGGACCAGGGATCAGTCGCGCGCGGCATCCGCGGCGGCCAGCTCCAGGCGCGACGCGGCGCCGATACCCGGACGCAGCGGGTGGAAGGACGTATTGGCGGCATTCGACGCCGGCGCCATCGCGCGAGCGGCCGAAATCCAGTTGGCGGCGAAAATCTTTTTCATCTCAAGCAACTCCTGGCCCTGCACACCCACCGGCGTGCAATTCTCCGGCCACGGTGTTTTGTCGCTTAATGAAGCGTTAAATTTCGATAATGAAATGGACGCCCGGCCCTTCCGCGCCCGCCGGAACGCCCGGCAAAAGCCGGTCTGAAAAGAGGGGCAAAAAAATTGACAAAAAGGGCTTGCAAGGAAAACGGCCATGACATAGAAGTCGCCGCCTCGACGGCCAAGCCGTCCGGGACCATATTGCAAGGTATGGGGCTTTAGCTCAGTTGGTAGAGCGCTTCAATGGCATTGAAGAGGTCAGCGGTTCGACTCCGCTAAGCTCCACCATCCTCTCCGGGGATGGTTTTTGCGTCCCCAGACCCTCCGCTTACTGAACAGTTCGCCTCGCATTGCCGGGTATTGAACCGCGCATGTCCGGCGACCGGTTTGGCGGCGCCCCTGCCGGGCGCCGCCTTGAACCGTGGCCACGCGATGAAGCGCTATTACCTGGCTTCGATAAACGGCACGATGATGGCGATCGCCTGGGCCGGCTGTTCCTCCATGATCCAGTGGCCGGAATTGCTGATCGACGCCCCGGTTACGTGCGTGGCGACGAAATTCAGCTCGACCGCCATGTTGGCGCCGTAGGAATGATCGCCACCGATGGCCAGGACCGGTAGGGTCAGCTTGCCCTGGCTCAGGAAGCCGCGATTGTCGATGCCGTCCTGCGGAAAGTTGACGAACTGTTCCAGCGCGTCGTGCATGGCGTGCGGCCGGGCATAGAGGTCGGCATAGTGCTGGCGCGTCTGTTCGTCGATACCCGCCGGATTGGCCGACAATTCATTGTAGAAGCGGTCGAGGAAGATACGCTCGCGGCCGGCGACCAGGCGCTCCTCGTCCGGGCCATGGAAATTGAAATGCCAGGTCTTCGGATTGCTGAGCTGAGCGGCCCAGTTGCCGACGCCCGGCAGCGGCGCGTCCAGGATCGCCCACCGGGTGAAGCGTTCGCGATACTGCGCGATCAGGGCGTAGCCGACCATATTGCCGATATCGTGGGTTACCAGGGCGGCCTGGTTGACGCCGTAATGGTCCATGACGCCGGCGATGTCCTGCGCCTCGGTCTTCTTGTCGTAGCCGGTATCCGGATGTGCCGACAGACCCATGCCGCGCAGGTCGGGCACGATGACCGTGTGGTCCTTGACCAGCACGGCGGCCAGCGGCTCCCACATGTCGCCCGTATCGCCGAAGCCATGCAGCAGGACCACCACCGGCCCCTTGCCGCCGACGCGGACGTGCAGGGTCGTGCCGTTGGTGGCGACCTCCTCGGTATGAAACGCCGCCGGAAACGGTTTGACTTCGGCGAAGGCGGGCGTGCAGAGGGCCTGGGCCATCGCAAGGGTCGCCAGGGCGGGCAAGGCGGTCGTGAACTTCATGACGGTATCCTTCGGGCTGTACGCCGGTGCACGGGCGCAACGGCGGATAACGGTCGTCACCGACCGCTGTGTCTTCGGGCAGGATGCAAGCGAACAATATTCAGGCGAACGCGAAAACGTCTTCAGCAGCGGAGGTTCCGGAACGACGGCACAAGGACACGACTCCGCCCCCGCGCGGACATGTCGGTCACATCAACCGTAACAGGCGTGACGGTGCCAAAAACAGTGACAATATACGGGTAATCGGTAAAGTCCGATCGCGCAACTCAATGACGCAATCTGGGCACCCAATCCGGACATGGCGTACCGGCCCGGCCGTCGAAAAGCGTCAGGCCCTGGGTTGACGGATCACGGCGGCGCCCTTCAGCACGACCGCGCCGATGGCCGCCTTCAGCAGGCCGCCGATCAGAAACGGGACGACGCCGACGGCGATCGCCTTGGTCACGCCCAGCGACACGGACAACCAGGCCGCGCCACCGGCCAGGCACAGCAAATTGCCAAGCAACATCGCGGCGAAGGCCAGCCCGAGATTACGGCCGTCCCAGCCGCGTTCGGCCAGCCAGCCACAGACCGCGCCGGCCACCGGGAAGGCAAACAGATAACCGGCGGTCGGCCCGGCGAATTCGGCCAGATGCGTCACGCCGGACAGCACCGGCAGGCCCGCTGCCGCCGCGGCCAGCCAGGCGACGATGGTCAGCACGCCCAGGCGCCAGCCGTAGATCGCGCCGATCACCGTCACCGCCAGGGTCTGCATCGTGATCGGCACCGGCTGCATCGGCACCTCGGCATAGGACGACGCCGTCAGCACGCAAAAGCCGACGGCGACGGCCAGGGCCTGCCAGCCCAGCGACAGACCGGCCTGGCCCAAGGGCTTCCAGGAAAGCGGCTTTACGGAGGCGACGGCGTTCGGCATGGGAGACTCGTTGGTTTCAAAAGCAATAGATTATTTTCCGGCACGGCCGGCGGCAAGAAAAAAGGCCGCCGGATGCCGGCGACCTCTTGTCCTAGATGTTATCGTCGTCGTCTTCGCTGGGGATACCTTCGATATCCTCGTCGAACGTGTCGTCCTCGTCGTCTTCGAGGAAGGGCACGTCGTCGGCGTCGTCTTCGACCAGGTCGGCGTCTTCGATGTCCATGTCGACGGCGTCCGGCGTACCGACGCGGGCCGGATCGGCCGGATCGAGATCGTCGTCTTCTTCGGCCAGCACATTGTCATCGACCACGACTTCGTCGATTTCGGGCGTGACCACTTCGGGCTCTTCCTCGTCCTCGTCGCCGACGGTCTTGCCCTTGACCTGATCTTCGGCCTCGTCGTCCGTATCCTCGTAATCGGGCGCGGTGGTGCGAACACGGGCGCGGCGCGTACGGACGGCTTCTTCGGGATCGAATTCGAAGCCGCATTTCGGGCAGTGGGCGGGGCGATTGTTCAGATCGTAGAACTTCGCCGTGCAGTTCGGACAGATCTGTTTCGTACCAAGGGCGGGATCAGCCACGAGACGTCCTTATCAATCAAAATAGAAAAACGCGTTTGCGATTGGCCCCCTTGCCACTAGATAGGCGTCCTGTCAAAAGCTTAAATCCGACCCGGCTTCAATTTTTTCGTGCCGGGTTTTTTCGCGGCCGTCATTTCAGGCCCCCAGTCGACCCATCATGATACCCAGCCAGACCACCGCCGTAAGACTTGTATCCCGGACAATCGGGGCCCAGCCGGGCATCAGGGGCAAGATCGCCCTGCCCGGCTCGAAATCCATTACCAACCGGGTGCTGCTGATCGCCGCCCTGGCCCGGGGCGTCAGCCGCATCAGCGGCGCGCTGAAAAGCGACGACACAAAATATATGGCGCGCGCCCTGGGGCAGCTGGGCGTCACGGTGACCGACACCGGCGATACGGACTTCCAGGTCGACAGCACGGGCGTCCTGACGCCGTCGGCCGAGCCCCTGTTCCTCGGCAATGCCGGCACGGCCGTGCGCTTCCTGACCGCCGCCGCCGCCAATATCAAGGGCACGACGGTGCTGACCGGCGACGCCCACATGCAAAAGCGGCCGATCGCGCCGCTGGTCGCCGCGCTGACCGACGCCGGCGTCGAGGCGGCAGCGCCGACCGGCTGTCCGCCGGTCACCGTCACCAGCACCGGAGGCTTCGCCACGCGATCGATCGAGGTCGACGCCAGCCTGTCCAGCCAATATGTCTCGGCCCTG
>FTDB01001786.1_pt1 | contig 10880 bp, 6 predicted proteins | sample 1639741 | NCBI WGS metagenome assembly FTDB01 (sample SAMEA3914869, study PRJEB12502) | metagenome | biome: forest; material: soil | place: USA | collected 2012-03-12 | depth 0.1 m | reverse complement strand
GCGCTGATGATGATCAGCGAGCGCATGCCGGACCTTCTGCTGTGCGACTGGATGATGCCCAAGGTGTCGGGCATCGAGGTCTGCCGTCGCCTGCGCTCCCAGGGCAATACCCGCAACCTGCCGATCGTCATGCTGACGGCGCGCTCGGAGGAAAGCGACCGCATCCGCGGGCTGGACACCGGCGCCGACGACTATGTCGTCAAGCCGTTCTCGATGGTCGAACTGGTGGCGCGCATCCGCGCCGTGCTGCGCCGCATCCGCCCGGGCCTGTCGGAAGACCGCGTCACCTTCGGCGAACTCAGCGTCGACCGCCTGTCGCACCGCGTCCAGCGTTCGGGCCGCGACATCCACCTGGGGCCGACGGAATACAAGCTGCTCGACTACCTGATGCAGCATCCGCGCCGCGTCTTCTCACGCGAGCAACTGCTCGACGCCGTGTGGGGCAACGATGTCTATGTCGAGGCGCGCACGGTCGACGTGCACATCGGCCGCCTGCGCAAGGCACTGAACAGCGGCGACGCCTTTGATCCGATCCGCACCGTGCGCTCGGCCGGCTATTCGCTGGACATGCAGGGCTGAGCCCGGTTTCGCCGGATATAAAAATCCCATAGGCATTCTTATTTGAAACTGTTTCAGTCACATTTGCGCCACAACCAAATCTATTAGTTTTCTAACTAATTAGATGGCAGCTAGGCCGGCGCACTGGGCCCCGGCGGCCGCCGCGTGTTGGAGTGCAAGCCATGACCCTTCAGGATCAAGTCATCATCGTCACCGGCGCCGCCAGCGGCATCGGCAAGGCCACATGCCTGGCATTGGCGGAAAAGGGCGCCGTCGTGGTCGCCGGCGATTTCAACGAGGAGGGCGCCCGCGCCACGGCGGCCGAGATCGCAGCGCACGGCGGCAAGGCCGCGGCCTTCAAGGTCGACGTCTCCGATCCCGCCCAGGTCGAAGCCCTGGTCGACTTCGCCGTGGCGACCTTCGGCACGCTCAACGGCATCTTCAACAATGCCGGCATTTCCCTGGTCAAGCCGTTCCTGGAGATGGACCCCGCGTCCTACCTCAAGGTCATCGGCGTCGACCAGCACAGCGTCTATTACGGCATGTATTACGCGGCGCGGAAGATGGTGGCCATCGGCGCCAGGGGGACCTTCGTCAACACGGCCTCGATCTTCGGCACCATGGCGTCGAAGGGCAGCTTCAACTACAACGCCGCCAAGGCCGCGGTGGTGATGATGAGCAAGTCGGGCGCGCTGGAACTGGCCGAACACGGCATCCGCGTTGTCGGCGTGGCGCCGGGCTTCATCGACACGCCGATGTTCGGCGGCAATGAGGCGCTGAAGGCCGAGGTGGCGAAGCAGCACATTCACAACAAGCTGATCTCGCCGGAACAGGTGGCGAATGTCGTCGCCTTCCTGTTCAGCGACGCGGCTTCGGCCATCAACGGACAGACCGTCCCGGTCGATGACGGCTACCTGGTCTTCAAGGCGTGATCGCCGAAAACGGCGCGGGGATTTCTCCCGCGCCGCAACATCCTGATCCTGTAGCGTTTTTCTAACTTTTACCTGTTAAAGACATACCTCAGGCCGGGCAGAGGGTTGCCGGTATCGGTGTAACAGGGCGCATGATTTCCTTTTCCATCAAGCCGCGGACCCGGACGAGACTGCTTCTGGGCGGGGGCGTCGCAGCGGGTATCGGACTGCTGCTGGGCGTGTTCGCCCTGCTGGCCTCGTCGCTGACGGCCGTGGCCGATCACGCCAACGCCATCGACACGCGCCGATCCAGCGAGGCCGTGGCGGCCGCGCTGCAGACCTCGGCCGACAGCATGGCCGACATCGTCAAGGAAGACTCGGTCTGGGACGACGCCGTGGTGCAGCTCTACCGGCCGAAGCTCGATCAGGTGTGGCTCTACGCCACCTTCGGCGCCCTGACCAAGGACAATGCCAATTATGACGGCGCCTATATCGTCACCGAGGACGGCGCCGTGCTGTGGGGCTATGGCGAGGGCAAGCCGTCCCGGCCGCGCGACACCCGCGCCTTCGGTGACGCCTTCGCCCGCCTGTTCGACGCCTATCGCGCGCACGACCGCGACGGCGACAAGCCGGCGTCGGGCGTGGTGCGTTCCGGGCCGATCGTCAATGTCGTCTCGATCGGCCTGATCAAGCCCAGCTCGCAGAAGGTCAAGGTGCCCGTAAAGGCGCGCCGCTACCTGGTCATGACCCATGCGGTCGACCGCGCCATGCTCGACGGCTATTCGCAGACCTTCAAGATCGACGACATCCGCCTGCATCCGGCGGACGCGAAGCTGAAGCGGCCGCACATTCCGGTGCGCGACGCCTCGGGCCAGGTCGTCGGCCAGCTCAGCTGGAAGCCGGCCCTGCCGGGCATTGAGGCGGCGCGTGGCGCCTGGCCGCAGATCCGCAACAGCATGACGCTGATCGGCATCCTGGTCTTCGGCTTCGTCGCCGTGACCCTGTGGGGCGTGCGCCGGCTGTCGGCCAGCGAGCAGCGCGCCCGCACCAGCGCCAGCACCGACGCCCTGACCGGCCTGCCCAACCGGCTGGCCCTGATGGAGCGGCTGGAACGCCTGCAGGCCCGGGTGAAGCGCGGCGTGCGCAATACGCCCGCCGCCATGGTGCTGATCGACCTCGACGGCTTCAAGGACATCAACGACACCCACGGCCATGAGACCGGCGACCGGCTGATCGCGGTGCTGGCCGGCCGGCTGCGCGACATCTGCCCGCGCGGCGCCATGCTGGCGCGACTGGGCGGCGATGAATTCGCCCTGCTGGTCACCATGGATGCGGTCGGCCCCGCGGCCTCGGCCTTCGCCGAGGCGGCGCAGGCGAAATTCGCCGAAGCCATCGCCATCGGCACGCGCAGCATCACCGTCGGCGCCAGCCTGGGCATCGCCGTCGTCCAGGCCACGGACGGGGTCGAGGAACTGTTCCGCCGCGCCGACCTGGCCATGTCGACGATCAAGGCCGAGGGCCGGGGCGGGGCGCGGCTCTATACGCCCGACCTGGACGCCGAACGCCAGCGCCGGCAGGTCCTCGAAGCCGAGATCCGCGCCGGCCTCGACAACGACGAATTCGATGTCCACTACCAGCCGATCGTCGATGCCGCGACCCATCGCACCGTCGCGGTCGAAGCCCTGGTGCGCTGGCCGCGCCGGCCGGGCGGCGCCATCGGGCCCGACGTCTTCATCGCGGCGGCGGAATCGAGCGGGCTGATCCACCGGCTGGGCCTGTTCGTGCTCGATCGCGCCTGCCGCGACATGCTGGCGTTCGAGGACCTGCGCCTCAGCGTCAACCTGTCGCCGGCCCAGTTCTACGATCGCGAACTGGAAGCCAAGGTCGCCGACATCCTGACCCGGACGGGCTTCCCGGCATCGCGGCTGGAGCTGGAAATCACCGAAGGTTACCTGATCGATCACCCGGCGCGCGCCACGGCGGCGATCGCCGCGCTGAAGGCCATGGGGCTGTCGGTATCGCTGGACGATTTCGGCACCGGCTATACCAGCATCTCGTACCTGCAGACCTACGGTTTCAGCCGCATCAAGATCGACCGGTCGCTGGCCGGGGCGGTCGACGACGGCGACAGCAAGGCGGGCGTGCTGGTCGCGGGTTCGGTCTTCCTGGCCAACGGGCTCGACATGGCGGTCACCGCCGAGGGCGTGGAGACCGAAGCCCAGGCGGCGCTGCTGCGCACCGCCGGGTGCCAGAGGCTGCAGGGCTATCTGTTCGGCAAGCCGCAGCCGGTGAGCGCGCTGGCGGAACGGCTGCGCGAGCGCGTGGCGGGCTGAGGCCTGTCCTCCCCGATGCGCCTGCAGGGGGAGGCGCCTTCGCGCGAACGCCTTCGCCTCCGTATTTCACGGTTGTGTGAGACTCGGTTTATCCGTTAGATATGCACGTGCGACGGTCGCACCGAGTTGCGTTGGGCAGGCGGGTCAATCGGATGAAGTCTTGGATGCGCGCGCATTCGCTGGCCGGACTCATAACCGCCATGGGCGGCATCCTCATCCTTGACGGCTGCACGCCCCGCGACACCACCTCGACCACGACCAGCGTCAACGCCATCGTCGCCCGGACCAGCGACGACCACTCCTTCGCCCGGCCCCAGGAAGCGCGCGTCACCCACGTCGATCTCGACCTGACTGCCGATTTCGAAAGTCGCACCCTGCATGGCACGGCGTCGCTGACGCTGGAAATCCAGGCCAATGCCAAGCAGGTCATCGTCGACACCAAGGCGCTGGATATCGAGGGCGTCACCGACGCCGCCGGCGCGCCGCTGAAATACACCCTGGGCAAGGCCGACCCGATGATGGGCCGCCCCCTGACCATCAGCCTGCCCCAGGGCGCGCCCAAGGTCATCGTGCGTTATCGCACCACCAAGGACGGCAACGCGCTGCAATGGCTCGACCCGGCCCAGACCCTGGGCCACGCCCAGCCCTTCCTGTTCAGCCAGGGCGAAGAGATCAACACGCGCACCTGGATCCCGACCCAGGACAGCCCGGCCATCCGCCAGACCTACAGCGCGCGCATCGTCGTGCCGCACGCCCTGACCGCCGTGATGAGCGCCGACGGCAAGCCGACGCCCGACGGCGAGGCCGTGCCGGGTGATCCCGCCGACCACGCCTTCCGCTTTACGATGTCGAAGCCCGTGGCGCCCTACCTGATCGCCCTGGCGGTCGGCGACCTGGGCTTCAAGGCCGAGGGCGAGCGCACCGGCGTCTATGCCGAGAAGGCGATGCTCGACAAGGCCGCCTACGAATTCACCGACCTGGACAAGATGGTCGAGGCCGCCGAAAAGCTGTACGGCCCCTATCCGTGGGGCCGCTACGACGTCCTGGTCCTGCCGCCGTCCTTCCCCTATGGCGGCATGGAAAACCCGACCGTGACCTTCGCCACGCCGACCGTCATTACCGGCGACCGCTCGCTGGTCTCGCTGGTGGCGCACGAACTGGCGCATTCCTGGTCCGGCAACCTGGTGACCAACGCCACCTGGGAAGACTTCTGGTTGAACGAAGGCTTCACCGTCTATTTCGAAAACCGCATCATGGAGCAGGTCTACGGCAAGGACCGCGCCGACATGCTCAAGGTGCTGGGCTATCAGGAACTGCAAGGCACGCTGAAGGCTCTCGACGCGTCGGGCCATTCGGACTTCACCGAACTGCACCCCACCCTGAAGGGCGTCAATCCGGACGATTACATCAGCGACGTGCCCTACGAAAAGGGCGCCGCCTTCCTGCGCATGCTGGAGGCGCATTTCGGCCGCGCCCGCTTCGATGCCTATCTCAAGGGCTATTTCGCCCGCTACAAGTTCAGGAGCATGACGACCGAGGCCTTCCTGGCCGACCTGCGCGTCAACCTGCTGCACAATGACGGGGACCTGGAAAAGTCGCTGAAGATCCACGACTGGATCTATGGCAAGGGCCTGCCCGACAATGTCGTGGTGCCGGCCTCGACCGCGCTTGACCAGGTCGCGGAACAGGTCAAGGCCTTCATCGGCGGCGCCGATCCCAAGACCTTGAATGTCACCGACTATTCGAGCCAGCAGTGGCAGTATTTCCTGACCCGGATGCCGGATACGCTGACGGTCGACCAGATGGCGACGCTCGACAAGACCTTCGCCTTCACCCAGTCGCACAATGACGAGATCCTGTTCGACTGGCTGATGCTGACGGTGAAGCACCAGTACAAGCCGGCCTTCGGCGCGCTGGAAAGCTTCCTGACCGGCCAGGGCCGCATGAAGTTCTGCACGCCGCTGTACCAGGCGCTGATGAAGACGCCCGACCCGTGGGGGCCGGCGCTGGCCCGGCGTATCTATGCCGAGGCCCGGCCGGGCTATCACGCCCTGACGCGCGAAAGCCTCGATCCGGTGGTCCACGCCAAATAACCTTCCGGTAATATTAAACCGGTGCGCGTGCGTTTGAAATTTTTCGCGCTTTCGACGAGTCCTTAAGCATTTTGCGCCACAATCCCCGGTAGTGGTCGAACGATGCAGGGGACCAGGACTTGATTACACAAATACACCGCGCCAACGACGACCTGATCGCCGACGAGCGGACCGGATCGCTCGGTACGCGCATGGCGCTGGGCGCGCTGGCGGGGGGGACCGCCTGGCTGCTGCATCCCGGGGTATTGCCTGCCCTGTGGTTCGGGCTCTACGGCCTGACCCAGCTTGCCGACTACATCGTCTTCCGCACCAGCCATGCCACCTGGCTGCGCCTGGCCAGCCTGGCGATGTCGGTCGCCGTCTTCACCTCGCTGTCGATCTACAACTGGTTCCTGGGCGGCGCCGAGGGCCGCATCTTCGCCGCCATCTCGCTGTGCTGCTCGCTGATCAGCATCGCCGTCACCCTGTACCCGTCGCGCGCCTATCTGTTCGCCGCCCTGATCCCGCACGCCACGTGCCTGCTGGGCCTGCCCCTGTTCTCGCTGTTCACCGAACCCCTGGCCGACGCCTGGGCGATGGTCCTGGTCATGACCGCCATCGTCACCTTCCTGGCGTACCTGACGACGGCGGTGCGCAAGCTGAACGGCGCCATGACCGCCCTGCGCACCCAGAGCGCCGAGGCCGAACGCCAGCGCCGCACCGCCGAGGCCGCCAATGCCGCCAAGTCGAACTTCCTGGCCATCATCACCCACGAGATCCGCACACCGATGAACGCCGTCGTCTCGGCGGTCAACCTGCTGCGCCGCACCGCGCTCGACGACGAGCAGAAGTCGCACCTGCTGATGCTGGGCGAGGCCAGCGACGTCCTGCTCAGCCTGCTCAACGATGTCCTCGACCTGTCGAAGATCGAGGCCGGCAAGATGACCTTCGAAATCGCGCCGGTCGACGTTGCCGCCATGATGGTCAATCTCCAGACCCTGTTCTGGCCCCAGGCCCAGCACAAGAAGCTGACCATCCGCACCCATATCGACCCGAACGTCGCGCCCGAGGTGCTGAGCGATCCGCTGCGCCTGCGCCAGGTCCTGTTCAACCTCGTCTCCAACGCCGTCAAGTTCGCCGACCGGGGCGCCATCCGCATCCGCGTGCGCACCCTGGTGGACGACGGCGCGGCGCGGCTGTGTTTCATGGTCGAGGACGAAGGCATCGGCATTCCCGCCGGCGACCTGGAACGCATCTTCCTGAGCTTCGAGCAGGGCGAGGCCGCGACCACGCGCCGCCACGGCGGCTCCGGCATGGGCCTGGCCATTTCCCGCCGCCTGGCGCGGCTGATGGGCGGCGACCTGACGGTGCGCTCGATCGAGGGCAAGGGCTCGTGCTTCACCCTGACCCTGCCCTACGAACCGGCCGCGCCCGTGGCCGCCCCCTTGATTGTCGAGGCGGCCGAGCCGGAACCGGTCGAAGCCGCGAAGACCGCGCCGGTGCGCGTGCTCATCGTCGACGACCACGAAGTCAACCGCCGCATCGTCACCCTGTTCATCGAGCCGCTGGGCTGGGCCTGGACCATGGCCGAGAACGGCGCCGAGGCGGTCGAACTGTGCCACCGCCAGGCCTTCGACGTCATCCTGATGGACATGCAGATGCCGGTGATGGACGGCCTGGCCGCCACCCAGGCGATCCGCGCCGAACGCGGCCCCAACCAGGCGACGCCGATCGTCGCGCTTAGCGCCAACGCCATGGACCATCACCGCAAGGCCTGGGCCGATGTCGGCGTCGACGACTTCCTGGCCAAGCCGATCGATCCGGAAAGCCTGATCACCACCCTGGCCTACAAGGCGTCGGGCCATACGGCGGCGATCAGCGAAGTGGCTTGATTTTCGCTCAAGCGCCGCGAGGCTCCTCGCATACGCTCGGGCGGGCGGCCTGCCACCCGTAGCTTTAGCGAAGGGTGGTCGCCCTTGCCTCATGCTTCGCACGCGGAGTGCGCTCAAGCCGCGACTTGCGAACCGCTGGCCGTCCCGTCACTTGACCAAAACGTGTTCTTAATAATGTTTCAACTATAAGGCGTGCACCCTGTAGGAAAGACTACAGAAGGTCAGGGCCGATGCCCGGGAGTGAAATGCACAGTGCCGAGCCCGCCCTGCTCACCAGGGACGAGTCCGGCCGGCTGTTTCTCCGCCTGGTCCGCGACGACGCCATCGACATCATCGAACGCCTGCGTGAAACCCATGCCGACGCCATGGGCCGCGCCTATCTGATCCAGCTCGAACAGCTGGCGACCCGATTGGGCAGCAAGTGGGTCAACAAGCGCGACCTCGTCTTCGCCCATCTGAAAACCAGTTTCGAGCGCAAATTCCCCGAACCGAACTGGTGCATCCAGGTCAATGACGACAGCTTCCTGGCCGTCATCCTGACGCTGGGCGAATACAAGGGGGCGCTCAGCGCGGCCGAGCTGTGGTATTCGGCCGGCCAGTTCTTCGTCGGCGATGTCTCGGGCACCGCGCCGCCGCTGTTCGAAGCGATCGCCGACGATGTCGACCGGATGCGCCTCATCCCCATCGACCTCAACACCTATTTCGACCGCGACGAAGCCCGCACGGCCAAGGCGGCCTCAGCGCCCCTGCCTGGTGCGGCCGCGCCCCCCGCCGGGCGCCCCAACGCCGTGCCCGGCATCATGACCTCGGTGCGGCGCCTGCCGGCGGGTGGCGCGATGATCAGCGTCGGCGGCTGGAGCCTGTGCATCACCAGCGCGCTGGAGCCGGTGTTCGAGATGAAGAAGCTGGCCATGATCGGCCACCGCCTCGACCCGATCGTCGTGGAGACCTCGGCCAACATCACGCTCGACGCCCGCGCCATCGCCAGCATGGACTGGGGCGACCGCGAGCAGATCGACATCGCCAATATCGAGCACGGCGTGAAGCAGCTGCAATTGCGGGCGCCCGAACAGCGCCGCATGCTGCTGGTCGTGCCCGCGGCCTTTTCCACCTTCGCCTCGGCCAAGGCGCGCACGCGGCTGACGCCGCTGGTTACCGGGGCCGCGCGGGAGATGGGGCTGAAGATCCTGTTCGAAATCCGCCACCTGAACGGCGTACCGCCCGGGCGTATTTCCGAGATCGTCTCGCTGCTGAAACCCCACTGCATGACGACCATGGGCCAGGTGTCGTCCGAAACGCGGGCGATCGCCGCCCTGAAGGGCTGCGGGCTGGCCGGCGTATGCCTCGACCTGGACCGCGCGCCGCGCGAGGACGTCGCCCTGGAAGCCTGGCTGACGCCGCTGGCCGGGGCGGCGCGCGGCGCGACGGGCGCCTGCCTGATCCAGGGCCTCGACAATCTGCATCAGATGGCGGTGGCGCGGCGCGCCGGCGTCAGCCATGCGACGCTGCGCGCCTCGGCCGTCGCGATGCCGCTGCGCGGTTGACTCGACAGGCGCGTGGCATTGGCCTACCTGTATCGCCATGCGCGATTTCGCTGACATTTTCGCCGATGCCGCCGACCGCCACGGCGGGCCCGAGGCGCTCGACGCCGTCCTGGCGGTCGTCGCGCCGCTGCCGCCCGAGCGGATCGCCGCCATCCCCGACGACCGCATCCTGTCGCAGATGGCGCGGCATGTCTTCCAGTCGGGCTTTTCCTGGGCGGTGATCGACAAGAAGTGGCCGGGCTTCGAGACGGCCTTTGCCGGCTTCGATCCGGCGGTCAACGCCGTCATGTCCGACGCGCGTTTCGACGAACTGCTGAAGGATACCGCCATCATCCGCAACGGCGCCAAGATCCGTTCGGTGGCGTTGAACGCGCAATTACTGGTGCGCCTGGCCGCCGAGCACGGCAGCGCGGCCCGCTTCTTCGCCGACTGGCCGGCCAGCGATTTCGCGGGCCTGCTCGACTATCTGAAAACGCACGGCGACCGGCTGGGCGGCCAGATCGGCGCCCGCGTCATCCGCGCCCTGGGCAAGCCGGCCTATATCCTCAGCGACAGCGTCGTCGCGGCCCTGGTCAAGGAAGGCGTGGTCACCGGCGTCCCGACGTCGAAGCGCGACCTGCGGGCCGTGCAGGCGGCGTTCAACGCCTGGTCCGAAGAGTCGGAGCGCGACCTGACCGCGATCAGCCGCACCCTGGCCATGAGCACGGGCGAGATCTGGAGCCAGCCACACGGAACTTAAAGCACCGGTGTCCAGGCCACCATGGCCTGCCGGGGTGGCTTACACCAGCGAACGGAACTTCAGCGTCCCGGGCACCGTCCGCAGCGCGTCCAGGGCCGCCTTGGGGAAGCCCTTGTCGACGTCGACGATGACGTAGCCCAGCTGTTCGTTGGTCTTCAGGTGCTGGCCCAGCACGTTCAGGCCGTACTCGGCCAGCACGCGGTTGATCGAGGCCAGCACGCCCGGCACGTTCGAATGCAGGTGCAGCAGGCGATGGCGGCCGTCGACTTCCGACAGCGCGACGTGCGGCATGTTCACGCTGAACGTCGTGTCGCCACGGTTGAGGAAGTTCAGCAGACGCTCCGACGCGAACTCGGCGATGGCTTCCTGGGCCTCTTCGGTCGAACCGCCGATGTGCGGCGACAGGATGACGTTCTTCAGGCCCATCAGGGCGCTGGCGAACGGGTCGTCATTGGTGCGCGGCTCTTCCGGGAAGACGTCGACGGCGGCGCCGTGGATCTTCTTGGACTTCATCGCCGCCGCCAGGGCGTCGATGTCGACGACGTGGCCGCGCGACAGGTTGATGAAGATCGCCCCGTCCTTCATGCGCGCGAACTGCGCCGCGCCGAACAGGTTGGCGTTGTCGCCGCGGCCGTCGACGTGCAGCGAGATGACGTCGGCCTCGGCGATCAGGGCGTCGAGCGAGCGGTAGCGCTTGGCATTGCCGAGCGACAGCTTTTCGGCCAGGTCGTAATAGATGACGCGCATGCCGAAGGCCTCGGCCAGGATCGACAGCTGCGAGCCGATGGCGCCGTAGCCGATGATGCCCAGCGTCTTGCCGCGGACCTCGTG
>FTDB01000497.1_pt1 | contig 10884 bp, 10 predicted proteins | sample 1639741 | NCBI WGS metagenome assembly FTDB01 (sample SAMEA3914869, study PRJEB12502) | metagenome | biome: forest; material: soil | place: USA | collected 2012-03-12 | depth 0.1 m | reverse complement strand
GCCTATTTCTGGCTCAAGCTGTCGACGGAATATCGTCCGTATAACCGGCCAGCCAATGCCGGCAAGGACTCGCCTCCCGCGACCGTTGATGATTTCCGGGACATGTTGGCCAAGGTCAAGGGCCGGCTCACGTCATCGGTGCGCAAGCAGCAGGACGCGGCCATCGCGGCGTGGCTGGGGTCGCACATACCCATGCCCGAAATCCGGATGCCGCCCGTATACTGACATCCAAACGGACGGGGTCGCCGGCAAGATTACAAAAGCTTAATTTCATTACGTGGCCTTAATTTGTCGCCAAGCCCGGCCTGTGGCATCGTCGGGAGATGGACGCGACGCTCAAAGCCCTGACCGACTTTCCCGATGTGCTGGCCGCGCATTTCGGCGCCTTCCCGAAGCCATTCCGGCAGTGGGCGCCGCCGTCATGGGACGGCAGCCCGTCGGAGGACTTCACGGCGCTGGAGCAGATCTGCCATGTCCGCGACATCGAAATCGATGGCTATCATGTCCGCTTCCGCCGGACTTTAAGCGAAAACCGGCCGTTTTTGCCGGGCGTCGATGGCAATATCCTGCGCGACGAACGCGACTACGCCCACGCCGATCCGGACAAGGTGCTGGCCGATTTTCGTTCGGCGCGCAGCTATACGCTTGGGCTGTTGTCGAGCCTGGATGAGGACGATTGGAACCGTCCGGCCGAGTTCGAGGATTACGGCCCGACGACGATGCGCGGCCTGATGCACTACCTCTGCAGCCACGATGCCCAGCATCTTTCAGGCCTGCAATGGTTGCTCGGCAAGACTCTGGCGGGAGGATGAGGTGCACATTCCGGGGAGCGGCGACTATGCCATCGGCTTTCACTATCCGGCGTCGTATGTGCGCCTGAGTGAAGGCGGCCTGCCCGACGTGGCGCCGTGGGCCTTTCTCAGTTTCGCCTTTTCGGTCGATTATGCCAGCCGGTTAAAGTCGCGCTACCCTATGCGTGACCTGTTTCCGTTCGCGCGCCGCATAGACTGCGACGAGATCGCGTGCTGGGAGATGGACGGCGGCGAACGGGTGTTCGTGGTCCACGACTTCACCCGGCCAGGGTGGGAAGACTGCGGCTGGTGCGAGGATTTCGAGGATTGGCTGCGGACGGTGCGCGCCATCAACTAACGGGGCGTGGGGTCCGAGACCCCACATCTTTTCTTCTTTCTTTTCCGCTCCGGCCCAGAGGGCTGAGACGGAAAAGAAAAAGGGAAGGCTTGGGGCCGCAGGCTCCACACCCCGTTAGTTCATGGTCGGCCGCCCGATCGTCAGCCCTTCCCCGTCAAACCCGACATGGATCACATCCTCGTCGCCGAAATCGCCGGCCAGAATGCGCCGCGCGATCTGGTCGACCAGCAGTTTCTGGATCACCCGCTTCAACGGCCGGGCGCCATAGGCCGGATCGAAGCCGCGCTCTGCCAGGAAGTTCAGCGCTGCGTCATCGATGCTCAACGACAGGCCGCGATCGCTCATCAGCTTTTCCAGGCCCTTGAGCTGGATGCGGACGATATCGTGCATATGCGCCTGGTCCAGGCGATGGAAAAGGATCATCTCGTCGACGCGATTGAGGAACTCCGGCCGGAAATGCTTGCGCACCGTTTCCATGACCAGAGGCCGCACCGTTTCGATATCGCGGTCCTGGTCTATATTGACCAGGAAATCCGAGCCCAGGTTCGACGTCATGACGATCAGCGTGTTGCGGAAATCGACCACCCGTCCCTGTCCGTCGGTCAGCCGGCCGTCGTCCAGCACCTGCAGCAGGATGTTGAACACGTCCGGATGCGCCTTTTCGACCTCATCGAACAGCACCACCTGATATGGACGCCGGCGCACCGCTTCGGTCAGCGCCCCGCCCTCGTCGTAACCGACATAGCCCGGAGGCGCGCCGATCATCCGCGAGACGCTGTGCTTTTCCATATATTCCGACATGTCGAGCCGGGTGATGGCGCTTTCGTCATCGAACAGAAATTCGGCCAGGGCCTTGTTGAGTTCGGTCTTGCCGACACCGGTCGGGCCCAGGAACAGGAACGAACCGATTGGCCGGTTCGGGTCCTTCAGGCCGGCGCGAGCACGGCGCACGGCATCGGACACGGCCGTCAGGGCCTCGTCCTGGCCGACAACGCGCTTGCGCAGTTCGTCTTCCATGCGCAGCAGCTTGTCGCGCTCGCCTTCCAGCATCTTGTCGACCGGAATGCCGGTCCAGCGCGACACCACCGCCGCGATCTGGGCGGAATCGACCACTTCGGGCGTCAGTGCCTGTGTATCCTGCGACGCGCCTTCGGCGGCGGCCAGTTCCTTTTCCAGAGCCGGAATGCGGCCATAAAGGATTTCGGATGCTTTTTGCAAATCGCCGGCGCGCTGGACGTTGGCCAGGTCGATGCGCGCGCGATCAAGCGCCTCACGCGCCCGGGCGGCCGAGCCGACCTTGTCCTTTTCGGCCTTCCACTTGGCGGTCATGTCCAGCGACCTGACCTCGATGTCTTCCAGTTCGTCAACCAGCTTTTCCAGCCGCGCCTTCGAACCCGGATCGGTTTCCTTTTGCAGCGCCTCGCGCTCGATCTTGAGCTGGACGATGCGGCGGTCGAGCTCATCGAGCGCTTCCGGCTTGGAATCGACAGCCATGCGCACGCGCGACGCCGCTTCGTCGACCAGGTCGATGGCCTTGTCCGGCAGGAAGCGGTCGGCGATATAACGGTTGGAAAGCGTCGCCGCTGACACGATGGCCGAGTCGGAGATGCGCACGCCGTGGTGGACCTCGTACTTTTCCTTCAGGCCGCGCAGGATCGAGATGGTGTCTTCCACCGTCGGTTCGGTGACGAACACCGGCTGGAAACGACGGGCCAGGGCCGCGTCCTTCTCGACGTGCTTGCGGTATTCATCGAGCGTGGTGGCGCCGACGCAGTGCAATTCGCCGCGCGCCAGGGCGGGCTTGAGCAGATTCGAGGCATCCATGGCGCCTTCGGACTTGCCGGCGCCGACAAGCGTGTGCATTTCGTCGATGAACAGCACGACCTCGCCTTCGGCTGCCGTCACTTCATTGAGCACGGACTTCAGGCGCTCCTCGAACTCGCCGCGGTATTTCGCGCCGGCGATCAGAGCGCCCATGTCGAGCGCCATCAACCGCTTGTCTTTCAACGATTCCGGCACGTCGCCATTGATGATGCGCTGGGCCAGGCCTTCGACGATGGCGGTCTTGCCGACGCCGGGCTCGCCGATCAGGACCGGATTGTTCTTGGTGCGGCGGGCCAGGACCTGGATTGTGCGGCGGATTTCCTCGTCACGGCCGATGACCGGGTCGATCTTGCCGTCGAGCGCGGCCTGGGTCAGGTCGCGGGCGTATTTCTTGAGCGCATCGAAGCCGTTTTCGGCGGTGGCCGAGTCGGCGACCTTGCCTTTGCGGAAATTGGCGACGGCGTCCTTGAGTTGCTTGAGCGTCGTACCGGCGGCCTTCAGCAGCGGCTCGGCCTCCTTGCCGGTGAGCGCGGCCAGCAGCAGGCGGTCGGCGGTGACGAAACTGTCGCCGGCTTTCTGAGCCTCTGTCTCAGCCTCGTTGAACAGGCGCGCCGTGTCGTTGTTCATGAACAATTGCTGGGTCGTGCCGGAAACCGAAGGCAGCTTCGACAAGGCCACATCGATGGCGCCTGTAAAGGCATCCGCATTGCCGCCAGCCAGCGAAATCAGCCGGGGGGCCAGCGCGTCCTTGTCCTCGACCAGTGCCTTCAGCACGTGCTGCGGCATGAAATACTGATGATTGGCGGCCTGCGCGATCGACTGAGCGCTTTGGATAAGCTTTTGAGTTTTTTCGGAATATTTTTCGACGTTCATAAGGGCTCCCCGTTACGGCGGATGGATTTACCCGGTCCTCATCATGAGCAGCCGGACAGAGCCCCGATATGGTGTGGTATTCACATCACACAAGTCGAATACGGCAAATTTAATCAGGGCCTTTAATCCCCTCTGGCGCGCCCCGGCCAATTTGCCTATAACCGCTGCATGCAGTTCCGCCTCCTTGACGACAAGATTTTCTATCCGCTGGCGATTGCGGTTGCCGTCGCCCTGATCGCGCTCAGCTTCGTCTGGCCGCAAGGCCAGGGATTGCCGTCGCCGGACCCATTCGGCCACGCCGTCGAAAAACCCGACTATTTCCGCATGAAGGCGGAAGAGCAGGTGCGCAAGGAGAAGAAAGCCGCCGACAAGGCCGCCCGCCAGGCCAGCCAGGCCAGTGCCGATGCCGCGGCTTCAGCAGCGGCGGCTGCGACGGCCGCTTCGGAAGCCGCCGATTCGGCCGCCTTCGATTCCGCCTCATCTTGAAGGTTCTTGTCTTCGGTTACGGCTTCATCGGCGCCGCCTTCGCCGCCGCCGCCCGCGCCGCCGGCCATGACATCGCCGCCACCTTTCGCACACCGGACAAGCGTCCCCTCCTCGAAGCGCTCGATATCGACGCCGTGCCCGCCGGCAATGCGCGCGCCCTGGCCAGGGCTGTCGGGCGGGTCGATGCTATCCTGATCACGCCGGCGCCGGACGATAGCGGCTGCCCCGCCTTTGCCGCCCTGGCAGGCCTCGATCTTTCCCGTACATGGATCGGCTATTTGTCCACCACAGGTGTCTATGGCGACCGCGACGGCGGCTGGGTGTTCGAGGACAGCGCGCGCGATCCCACGTCAATCGAAGGCCGCCGCCGGATGACCGCCGAAAATCAATGGTTGACCAAGGGTGCGCATATCTTCCGCCTGCCGAGCCTGTACGGTCCCGGCCGCAATGTCCTGATACGCTTGCGCGACGGCACGGCCCGCCGCGTCCATAAACCCGGCCACGTCTTTTCCCGCCTGCATCACGACGACTGCGCCGCAGGGCTGATGCTGAGCGTGGCGAAACCCCGCCCCGGCGGCATCTATAATCTGTGCGATGATGAACCGGCACCGGCGGACGAAGTCCTGCTGTGGGCGGCACATGAATTCGGCCTGCCGCTGCCACCGGAAACGATCTGGGACGATCCGGCCTCAAGTCCGGCCATGCGGCGTTTCTATCGCGACAACAAACGGGTTTCCAATGCCCGGGCCAAGGCCGAACTGGGCTGGCGGCCACGCTATCCGACCTATCGCGAAGGCCTGGCGCATATTTTTAAGACTTCGTTCATGGATCGTTAGCCTCGACGTGCCATGGTGGAGGTCCGGGGCTTTCCCGCCGCACGACAGAAGGTCGCACGGCGTCCGTATTGGTGCTCAAGAATGAACTCCATCAATACCAATTTCGGCGCCATGATCGCGCTGCAAAACCTGAATTCCATCAACGCCGACTTGATGACGACGCAGAACCGTATCTCGACGGGCCTGAAGGTCGCCAGCGCCAAGGACGATCCCGCCGCCTGGGCGATCGCGCAGAGCCAGCGCTCCACTGTTTCGTCGCTTGATGCCGTCAAGGATTCGCTGTCGCGCACGTCGTCCTCGATCGATGTCGCCATGTCGGCCGGCGAATCGGTTTCCGATCTACTGAGCGAACTGCGCGACAAGGCGCTGGCGGCCAGCGACACCTCCCTCGATACGACAAGCCGCAAGGCGCTGAACGACGATTTCGTGTCCATCCGCGACCAGATCACGCGCACCTTGAGAAACGCCACTTTCAATGGCGTCAATCTTGTCGACGGTTCGCGCGCCTTTACCTCGGCCCTGGCCGATGCGACCGGCAGCAACCGCATGACCGTGGCGGCGCACAACATGTCGCTGGGCGGATCGATCGTCACCCTGTCGGCAGGGGCGGGTTTCACTACGGCGACCTCGGCGTCCAACCTTCTCAGCAGTCTCGACGCGTCGATCAACAATGTTTCGTCGGCGCTGGCCAGTTTCGGCACCTCGTCGAAAGCTCTCGACAGCCACCAGACCTTCATCGGCAAGCTGCAGGACACCATGACCGCGGCGATAGGCAATCTGGTCGATGCCGACATGGCCAAGGAAAGCGCGACGTTACAGGCGCTGCAGATCAAGCAGCAGTTGGCCATCCAGGCGCTGACCATCGCCAACCAGTCGAGTTCGTACCTGCTGAGATTGTTCCAGTAATCGCGTTTTGGCCGCTTGCCGGAACGGTAAAAAAGGCTAGGTTACGGGCGACTCTCAAGGCCGCCCCATGCCGGATTCCAAAACTTTCCTGATCACCGGCGCCTCGTCCGGCATCGGCGCGCAGTTCGCCCGCGCCTACGCCGCGCGTGGCCACAACCTGGTGCTGGCGGCCCGGCGCATCAACCGGCTGGAAGACCTGGCCAACGAGTTGATGGACCGCCACGCCGTCAAGATTAGCTGCCTGGCCGCCGACCTGTCCAAGCGCCACGATACAGAACACCTTCTGGCGCAGATGCATGGCCTCGGTATCCGGCCCGACGGCCTGATCAACAATGCCGGCTATTCGCTGGCCCATACGTTTTCCGCCACCACGGCCCATGCCCAGCTCGATTTCGTCGAGGTCTGCGTCACGGCGCCGACCCTGCTGAGCCATGCCCTGTTGCCGCACATGATCCGGCAGGGCTTCGGCCGCATCATCAACGTGTCGTCGATGGTCGCCTTTTCGCCGGGCGCGTCGGGGCATACGCTCTATCCCGCCGCCAAGGCCTACATGCTGAAATTCTCGCGCTCGCTGAACGCCGAGGTCGCCGAAAAGGGCGTTCACGTTACGGCGCTCTGCCCCGGCGCCACCGAATCCGAATTCATGACCGCCAACGGCATGGCCCAGGCCCTGCCATCCTCCGATACCGGCCACGGCCCGGGGCGCTTCAGCATGCCGGCCGACAAGGTGGTCGAACAGGCGATCCGCGGCAACGAAGCCGGCCGCGAGGTCGTCATCACCGGCTTCGTCAACCAGGCCGCCGTCGCCGCCATGACGCTTCTGCCCGACTTTATCGTCACCCCGCTGATCCGCTGGGGCGCCAAAAAATACCAGCTGAAAGATTAAGACATGCCCGAGACCCCCGCCGCCGAAAGCACGCATTATGACGTCATCATCATCGGTTCGGGCGCCGGGGGCGGGACGCTGGCCTATAGCCTGGCCAATGCCGGCAAGAAGATCCTGATCCTGGAACGCGGCCAGGAACTGCCGGTCGAGCCGCAGAACTGGGACCCGACCGCCGTCTTCGTCGAGCATCGCTACCGCACCAAGGAGCATTGGGTCGACAAGGAAGACAAGCCCTTCATCCCCAACACCAACTATTGGGTCGGCGGCAACACCACCTTTTACGGCGCCGCTTTGATGCGCATGAAGACGCGCGACTTCGAAGCGGTCGAGCACGCCGACGGCCTGTCGCCGGCCTGGCCGCTCAGCTATACTGACTGGGCGCCGTGGTACGAAAAGGCCGAAAAGCTGTGGCGAGTCCACGGCACGCGCGGCATCGACATCAATGACCGGCCGGACGACCCGCCTTTCCCCTACCCCGCCGTCATGGACGATCCCGGCGTCGCCAAGCTGAAGAAGCATTTCGAGGGGTTGGGCTGGCATCCGTCGCCCTTGCCGCTCGGCATCAATCGCGACGAAGAGCATCCGCAGACCTCGCATTGCGTCCGCTGCACGACCTGCGGCGGCTATCCGTGCATGCTGAAGGCCAAGTCGGATGCGCGCTCGATCGTGCTCGATCCCATCCGTGACCTGCCCAACGTCACCATCCTGCCCGGCCACAAGGTGTCGCACCTCGTCACCGACGGCACGGGCAAGACGGTGACGAGCGTGGTTTCGGAAGGCCCGGCCGGTACGCTTCTGACCTTCACCGCCGATATCTTCGTCGTATCGGCGGGCGCGGCCAATTCGGCCGCCATCCTGCTGCGCTCGCAGTCGGCCTCGCACCAGAATGGCCTGGCCAACGGTTCGGGCCTGGTCGGGCGCAACTACATGTTCCACACGACCTCGGCGGTGATCTGCATCCTGGCCGAAAAATTCGACTCGACCTTCCCGAAGACCTTTGCCGTCAACGATTTCTATTTCGGCGAGCCCGACGGCAGCTACAACTATCCGATGGGCCAGATCCAGTTGCTGGAATACATGTCGGGCCAGACCCTGGAAGGCCAGATCAGCGACCTGATCCCGCCGGCCCTGATCCCCAACTTCCTGACCGACGATATCGCCAAGCACATGGTGGCGTTTCTCACCATGAGCGAGGACCTGCCGACGTGGGACAACCGCGTCACGCTCAACGAAACCGGCCAGATCAAGCTGACCTATACGCCCAACAATCTGTCGTCGCACCTGCGCCTGACGCGCCGGCTGGAAGCCGGGCTGCGCGGTTTCAGCCTGCGCCAGCACACCTTGTTCGAGCCGCATTTCGCCATCGATCAACTGTTGCCGCTTTACGGTACGGCGCACCAATGCGGGACGGTCCGCTTCGGGAAGGATCCGTCCACCAGCGTGCTTGATGTCAACTGCAAGGCGCACGAGGTCGACAACCTCTACTGCGTCGACACATCGTTCTTCGTATCATCGTCGGCGGTCAACCCAACCCTGACCACGGTCGCCAACGCCTTGCGCGTCGGAGAGCACATGATTGAACGGCTAAGCTGAGCCGCGCAGTTCCGCCACCATATCGACCAGCAGGCTGAGATCCTGCTCTCGCGACAAGCGGTGATCGCCGTCCTTGATGAGTCGGATATGGCCATCCGGTGTGGTCAGGGCTTCCAATAGGCGCACGCCATGCCGCCAGGGCACCACAGCGTCCTTCATGCCGTGCAGGATACGCACTGGCCCCGAAAACGGTATCGGCGCGGTCAGCACCTGATGTGTGTGCGCTTCGTCGAAAAACGCCTGGCTTAGCGGTACGGGCCGATCGTAGCCCTGCATCATCCACACGCCCGCTATCTCCAACTGGCGCCGATCTTCCGGCGAAAGCGACGGCCATAGCAAGGCGGTGACGAAATCGGCGGCTGGCGCCAGGAAACCGGCCGCCTTTACCCGTTCAGGGCGCGCCTTGATCAACATGGACAGCATGTGGCCACCCATGCTCGACCCCACCGCCACCAGGGAGCCTTCGGTCAGACCGTCGACGACATCGAGCACATTGCCAAACCAGCGCCCGACCCCGGCCTCGGCAATGGCGCCGCCGGTTTCGCCATGCGCGAAATAGTCGAAGCACAGGAAATCCCAACCGCGCGCCCGCGCTTCGACGGATAAGGCGGCGATCTTGGCGCCTTGCATGTCCGACAGGAAGCCGCCCAGCCACAAGATCGTCGGGCCTTGGCCGCGCACACGGCGGTAAGCGATACGGTCGCGGCCGGCGAGAAAGGCGGCAGGCTCTTGATTTAACGGCGTTATCATGATCAGTGCTTCGCACTCCCGCGGCCATTTCACAAGTCTTTATGCCCGACTCAGCCTTCACCGCCTGCGTTCTCCAGGTCGTTCCCGAGCTCGATACCGGCGGCGTCGAACAAACGACCGTCGATATTGCCGAAGCGATCGTGGCAGCCGGCGGGCGTTCGATCGTGGCGACCAAGGGCGGGCGCCTGGCCGAGCGGCTGGAAAAAGGCGGCACGACGGTTATCACCCTGCCAGTCCACAGCAAGAACCCCTACGTCCAGCTCAAGAACCACTATGCCCTGCGTAAGCTGATCCGCGAGCATCACGTCGATATCGTCCACGTCCGTTCGCGCGCGCCGGCCATGGCGGCCATCGCGGCGGCGCGGGCTGAACATGTCCGCAGCGTCGCCACCTATGCCGGCATCTATAACGCGAAATCGGGCCTCAAGCATTGGTACAACAGCCAGATGACGCGCGCCGATATGACCATCGCCAATTCGGATTTTACCCGGGTCCATATCCTCAAGACCTACAGCCATGTCCTGCCCGAGCGCGTCGTTTCCATACCGCGCGGTATTGATCTGAAGCGCTTCGATCCCGAAGCGTTCGATGTCCGCAGGATCATGAAGCTGGAGGAAAAGTGGGGCGCGCAGGAACATACTGTTCGGTTTGTCATGGCAGCGCGCCTGACACGATGGAAAGGCCAAACCCTGATTATCGAAGCAGCCAACCTGCTGAAACAAAAAGGGCTATCGAATTTTCAGATCTTTATGGCGGGCGATGATCAAGGCCGCACTGAATATACTCGCGAACTTGAATCCATGATTGATAATTATGGCTTGGGCGAGATCGTCAAACTGGTCGGCCATCTCGACGACATGCCGTCGGGTTATACGCTCAGCCACTTCGCCCTGGCGCCGTCGCTCGAACCGGAAGCCTTCGGCCGCACCGCTGTCGAGCCGCAAGCCATGCAACGCCCGCCGCTGGCCGCCGCCCATGGCGCCACGGTCGAGACGGTGGTTAACGGCGTCACCGGCTGGCTGGTCAAGCCCGGCGACGCAACCGCCTGGGCCGACGCGATGAAGACCGCCATAGCCTTGAGCGAATCGCAGCGCTTTGACATGGGCCGCGCCGGGCGTGATCACGTCCGTGCGCATTTCAGCCTGGATGTCATGTGCGCGCACACCCTTGATGTTTACCGCGCGCTGCTTATCTTGACGGAACGGCGGCGCGAAGCCGGACGAAATCCGTAAAATTTAACCGATTCCGCGTATAGGGGATTGATCCGGCGCGTCGGCTTCGTCATAATCCCGCGCGCCTTTCCGAAACAGACTCAAGGAGAACGACCTATTCGTAGACCGATTCAAGCACCGCCCCCCAAGGATGGCCCGCGCATCAACCAGGATATCAAGGTTCCGCGCGTTTTGTTGATTGATCAGAACGGTGAGAAGCAGGGCATCATGCCGACCTCCGCCGCGCTGGAAGCCGCCGAGGAAGCCGGTCTCGATCTCGTCGAGGTCTCTCCCACCGCTGATCCGCCCGTCTGCAAGATTCTCGACTACGGCAAGTATCGCTTCCAGGAGCAGAAGAAGAAGGCCGAGG
>FTDB01001448.1_pt1 | contig 10887 bp, 5 predicted proteins | sample 1639741 | NCBI WGS metagenome assembly FTDB01 (sample SAMEA3914869, study PRJEB12502) | metagenome | biome: forest; material: soil | place: USA | collected 2012-03-12 | depth 0.1 m | reverse complement strand
CCGGCGAGACTTCCCACGACGGGGTGTTGTGCCACTTGCCGAAGGCCGCGGTCGAATAGCCGTTGTCCTTGAGGATTTCGGCGACCGACGCCGTATTGGGCGACCAGACGCCGTCATAGGCCGGATAGCCGGCGGCCAGGTCCGTCAGGTTGCCGAAACCGACCTGGTGGTGGTTGCGCCCGGTCAGAAGGGCGGCGCGCGTCGGCGACGAGATCGCCGTGGTGTTGAAGTCGTTATAACGCACGCCGTGCGCCGCCAGGGCGTCGATGTTCGGCGTCGCCGCCGGCCCGCCGAAGGTCGACGAGGCGCCGAAGCCGACGTCGTCGAGCAGGATCAAAACGATATTGGGCGCGCCCTTGGGCGCCACCGGCTGCTGCGGCCAGGCCGGCGTCGAGCTTTCCCGGGTCAGGCCGACCTTGCCGGCGAACGGCGCGTCGGGCTTGGGCAGGACCACCCCGGTATTGGTTTGCGCCCCTGCGGATCCGGCCAACAGGGCCAGGGCAGCGGCGGCGCCCAGCAGGGCGAGACGTTTCTTCATCAAATTTTCCCTCTCTTTTTGAAGACACTTTGAAAACGCAGACGAAATCCCGGGGCGGTTAAACCCCGGGATCTCGTCCGCGATGGAAGCCGGACTATTCGGCGGCGATCGCCGGGGCCTCTTGCACCGGCTCGGGCTTGATCGCCCGGCTGCGGAAGCCGTCGATGCCGACCGGCACATCGCCCTGCAGCGTCACGCGGCGCACCACGCGGTGCAGCGAGCCGTAGTCGGCGACCGCGTAGTGCTGGGTGGCGCGGTTGTCCCAGATGGCGACGTCGCCGACCCGCCATTGCCAGCGCACGGTGTTTTCCAGGCGCGTGACGTGGCCTTGCAGGATGTCGAACAGCCTGGCCGAGTCGGCGCTGCCCAGGCCCGAGAAGCGGCGCAGGAAGTGACCGAGCACCAGGCTGGGCTGGCCGGTTTCCGGGTGGATGCGCACGACCGGATGCTCGGTTTCGTAGACGGTCGAGGTGAAGACCTTGCGATAGGCTTCCAGTTGCTCGGCGGACCGGCCGCGCGTGCGGTACTCGCTTTCGGCGTAGTCGTACTGATTGGAATGGACGGCGCGCAGGCCGTGGACGATGCGCTTCAGCTCGTCGGACAGGTCGGCATAGGCCGCCTCGGCATTGGCCCAAACCGTGTCGCCGCCGGCTTCGGGGATGGCGACGCCGCGCAGGATGGAGGCGTAGGGATAGGCCGGCACGAAGGTGACGTCGGTGTGCCAGCTGTTGGCATAGGCGCCGCGGTCGGAATCGAGCTCGAGGATGGTCTTGCTGTCGGCCGCGGCCGGGACGGTCGGGTGGACGATCGGCTGGCCCAGGCGCGCCGCGAAGGCTTCCTGGGTATCGTTATCGAGGTGGCCCTGGTCGCGGAAGAAGATGACCTTGTGGTGGTTCAGCGTCGCCTTGATCGCCTGGATCGTGGCGTCGTCGAGGTCGGCGCCCAGCTTGACGCCTTCGACGACGGCGCCGATGCGGCCGGCGACCGGACGGACAGTGAGGCCCAGCTCGGGGCGGGCATGGTTGAGATAGGTGCGTTGGGACTGTGTCATGGAACAACTCCGGGGCTGAGGATGGAAACAGGGGTGGCGGGGGGACCCAGAACCCGGGTCAGGTGGTCTCTTGAAGGTCGAGCGCGGCGCGGATCTCCTGGTGGCGGCGCTCGTCGAGGGGGAAGCCGGCGATCAGCGCCGCCGACAGCAGGTGGGCCAGGGCCGGACCGGCGGCGAACACCCACAGCAGCCCGTGCAGGGCCAGCGGCGCGTTCAGGCCCTTGGGCGAAAAGCCGAACAGGGCGACCAGCGGCAGGGCGACGCCGATCGCCGCGGCCATGGCGGCCTTGTCGGACAGGCTGAACACCGAGAAGAACAGGCCCGTGCGGTCGACGCCACTCTTCAGGCGATGATGGTCGGCGACGTCGGCGACGATGGCGCGCAGCATCAGGTTGCCCGAGCCCTGGGCCAGGCCCTGGGCGACGGTCAGGAAAAGCAGCCAGCCGAAGCGGTCCGGCGCCAGGGCCAGCAGGCCGAGATTGATGGCGACCTGCAGCAGCTCGCCGGCCACCGCGGCGCGGTGCTTGCCGACGCGGCGGCCGATCGCCAGCCAGATCGGGCCGGCGGCGACGCCGAAGACGTATTGCAGCAGGAACAGGGCGGGCGCCCATTCCGGCCGGCGCACGACGAAGGTGACGACGAAGACGAAGAGCGAGGTGCGGATGCCCTGGCCGAGGCGGACGGCGAAGTTCGACGACAGCACGCGCAGCAGCAGGACCTCGGCCAGCAGGAAGCGGATCGACCGGACCAGGTCGAGCCCCTCGTCGTCCATGGCGGGCGCCGCAGGCTCCGGCACGGCGCGCGGTCCGATCGCCAGGGCGGGAATGAGCACGGCGAAGACCATGGCGCCCATGGCGCCGAGGCGGACCCGCGGGTCGTGGACGAAGGCGCCGTCGCGCAGGTTTTCAGGCAGCAGGGCGGCCAGGGCCGGATCGCCCTTCAGCACGGACGGCAGGACGCCGAGCAGGACCGGCAGGACCAGGGCCAGCAACAGGCCGATACTGGTCAGGGCCATGACATAGGTCGCGACGCGGGTGCGCTCGTGATAGTCGGGCGACAGCTCGCCGCTCCACGCCGAGAACGGGATGGTCAGCAGCGAATAGCCGATGAAGAACAGGACCAGGGTGGCGGCCAGGCCGATCGGCCCGAAATGCGCCGGCGGAAAGAACAGGGGCACGGCGCCGGCGCCGAACAACAGGCCGCCCAGAAGGATATAGGGCCGGCGGCGGCCGTGCGGGCCGCGCGTGCGGTCGGACAGCACGCCGACCAGGGGATCGATGACGGCGTCGAGCAGGCGCGTCACCAGGAAGACGAGGCCCAGCGTCGCCAGGCCGAAGCCGAACGAACTGGTATAGAGCGGCGGCAGGTAGGTGGTCAGGGGTACTTCGATCGCCGCCACCGGCAAGGCCAGCAAGGCGAAGCCCAGCAGGTTGCGCGGTTTCAGCCGGCCGGCCGGCGGCGCGGCCGGACGCGCCGCGGCGGTGGGAAAGGCGATCGGTGGGGACAGGGTCTGCGTACGGGCCATTTCGGTCTCGCTTTCGGACAGGCAGGCTTTCGGGGGAGGACGAACGGACGCACCTCGCCGGCAGGCCGGCCGCCAGGGCGGGCCTTCCGTCAGGACGGGTGCGGAGGGGGCAGATTACGGCCGGCGGCGACAGGTCGCGGCGGCGGGGGCAGGCGTGAGCTTTCCATGAACCGTGGACGTCATGGTGTATCCCTTTGTGTTGCGCCGCCCGGCGCGCGCATGCGCTACCGGCGGCTCGCAATTCCCTCGCGAGGCCGCGAGGGTATCGATGTGGCGATTGTCACGAAGGGATCCGAAAGTGTGTTTCGGGTACGACCGGTCCGTTCAATCTACATAGAATTGGTAGAGTTTGGACTCAATCGATAAAAACTAAACGCAGCGCCTCGCCGGGCTAATGCGGCGCCACCATAGCCCTCGCGGCGGATGACAGCGCTGACACGCTACCGCTTTGCAACGACGAATTTGTGCTCTGCGAGAGCCGCACGGGAAAAGGCGGCGTTAACAATTTTAGATATAATATGCCTTTTTAAATTTGAATTTAGTGTCTTTATTTTATTATATATGAAATAAAAGCCTCTAAAATCAAGGACTTGTGTGTCATTTATGCTATTGTTCGAGGCAAAGTCTCACACCGTAAGCGCTCCCTATGGAGTTTGTATGACATTATGATAGCGTTGTCTGGACCGCGAACCGGCTTGTGTGACGCCCCTCCCAAGGCGTCGGCGAGACACGAATTCGCGTCAGTCGGGGAGACGGAACGCAAAGGAAAACACACCGGAACGAGGCGGTATGCCGTCTTGGTGTTTTTACATTTGAACATTGTTTCATATGCGCGACGAAAGTCGCACGTTTCCATCCCCGCTGAACCGTCAGATCTCATCGCCGTTCGCGATCTTTTGAGCGGCGAATCTTACTCAGGGAGAACAGAGTGAAAAATTCAAAAGAAACGCGGAACTTCGTGGCATTGATGGGTGGCGCCTCGGCCCTGGCCCTCGGCATGATGATTCCCGCTATGTCGATGGCACAGACGACGACCGACGCCACGACCGCCAAGTCGGACAGCACCGTGGTTGTCGTCACGGGCATCCGCAACCAGCTCAAGACGTCGCAAAAGATCAAGAAAGATTCCAACCAGATCGTCGACTCGATCACCGCGGTCGATATCGGCGCCCTGCCCGACAAGACGGTTGCCGATACGCTGCAACGCATCTCGGGCATCAGCATCACGCGCGCCGCGACGCCGAACGACCCGATCCGCATGACCGCCGAAGCCGGCGACGTGCTGATCCGCGGCATGACGTTCACGCGCTCGGAAACCAATGAACACGACATCTATTCGGCGCAGAACGGCCGCTCGCTGAGCTGGGGCGACGTCTCGGCCGACCTGCTGGCCGGCGTCGACGTCTACAAGAACCCGTCGGCCGACATGATCGAAGGCGGCCTGGCCGGCACGATCGACCTGCGCACCCTGATGCCGTTCGACCAGAAGAAGGACATCATCGCGCTTGACGTCGACGACGCCTATGGCGACCTGCAAAAGAAGAACAAGCCCTCGCTCAGCGGCCTGATCTCCAAGCGCTTCGACACCGGCGTCGGCCAGATCGGCGTCCTGCTCGACGTCTCGTGGTCCAACGAAGGCAACCAGACCGACGCCATCAGCCTGGACAAGCTGGTCGAGGTCGGCACCACCAACGACTGGGTGCCGAACACCATCGGCTATCGTACGGTCGACTGGAACCAGGAACGCCGCGCCGAGAACTTCGCCGTGCAATGGCGCCCGAACGACGACACGCAACTGTTCTTCCGCGTGTTCGACAGCCGCGCCATCATCAAGAACCTGGAATACGACAACCAGATCGGCGATTTCTCCGAAATCACCACGGGCGCGGTTTCCACCAAGAACCCGGACGGCACGCCGCTCTATACTTCGAACTACACCTACAACAGCGACGGCGACTTCCTCAGCGGCACGATCCCGAACAACTCGCTGTATACGGACACCCGTTACGAGATCAACCACAACGAGACGACCGACTTCACGGTCGGCGGCAGCTGGCGCGTCAACGACAAGCTGACGCTGAACGGCGACGTCCAGTACCTGACCTCGTTCCACGACATGACGTCGATGACGGTCTTCCTCTACGACCCGACCGACCTGCCGTCGATCAATGTCGACCTGACCGGCAAGCTGCCCACGCTGACCTATGCCACGCCGAACACGGCCATCATCGGCAACTGGTATCTGTCCAACGCGATGGACCACGAAGAAAAGAGCCGCGCCAACGGCGTCGCCGCCAAGCTGGACGCCAAGTACCAGCTGAGCGACGACGGCTTCATCCGCGACTTCAAGATCGGCGTGCGCGCCACCGACAAGAGGTATCTCGACGAATCGACGGACTACAACTGGGGGACGCTGGGTGAAGATTCCGGCAACCCGACCTACGTGTCCTCGACCAGCGCCTTCGTCGACAACTTCAGCAACTTCATGCACGGCAGCGGATTCGCGGCGACCCCCGTCGTCATGGCCAACCCGTCCTTCGTCAATCAGGGCCCGCAAGCCGCCTACCAGATGCTGAAGTCGACCGAAACGACCGGCTGGGGCGCCTGGGTTCCGAATGCCGACTCCGGTTCCGACTGGGATGGCGGTTCGGGCTATGTCAACATCCATGAAAAGACCGCCGCGCTCTACGCCGTGGCCGACTTCTCGAAGAATGTCGACGTCTTCGGCGGCGCGCGCGTCATCGACGGCAATTTCGGCGTCCGCGTCGTCAGCACCGACACCGTCGCCAACGGCTTTATGAAGGTTACCGCCCCGGCCGCGCCGACAGGTGGCACCTGCTCGTCGACGCCGGCCAGCTATTGTACCGACCTGGCGAACTTCTCCACCTTCACCGCCAGCACCTATCCGGTCGACGGCAGCCGCAAGTACACCACCGCCCTGCCCAGCCTGAACGTCCGCTTCAAGTATAACGACCAGTGGCAGTTCCGCTTCGCCGCGGCCGAAGCCATGCACCGTCCGGACTACAGCCAGCTCGGCGCCTATGGCAGCCTGACGCCGACCTTCGCCACCACCCCGGTAGTCAACGGCACCTATACCGTGACCAATGAAAGCTTCTCCGGTATCACGGGCAATCCGTACCTGAAGCCGATGCTGTCGACCAACCTCGACGCCACCGCCGAATGGTACTTCTCGTCGACCGGCAGCCTGACCTTCGACATCTTCACGAAGAACGTCCGCGACTACATCACCGAATATACCGATGCCGTGCCGTTCACGATCAACGGCAAGTCGGAAACCTTCGACGTCGTGACCTATGAGAACACCGCCCGCGCCAAGGCGGACGGCTTCGAACTGGTCCACAAGCAAACCTACGACGCGCTGCCCTCCTTCTGGTCGGGCCTGGGCACCACGGAAACCTGGACCCACGTCGACTCGCACGGCGGCGGCAACTCGCCGAACGACGTCACCAACAGCAGCGACGTCACCGGCGCCAACCTCTCCGGCCTGCCGTGGGAGCAGATTTCGAAGGACACCTACAACCTCGAAGTCTTCTACGAAAAGTACGGCCTGCAGGCGCGCCTCGCCTACAACTGGCGCTCCAAGTTCCTGCTGACCGCCGACGCGGCCAATGTCGACCGTCCGATCTGGTCGGGCGCCTACGGCCAGCTCGACGGCTCGGTGTCCTACGACATCAACAGCAACTACAAGATCGGCCTGCAGGCGACCAACCTGCTGAAGGCCAACACCAACCTGCGCGTCAGCAGCGACCTGAGCAAGCCGTTCGATACGCAGTACTACGCGACCATCGCGACGGACCAACGGATTTCGGCCTTCTTCCGCGCCAAATTCTAATAGAGACGGCGCGTCGCACGGGTTATGCTGACAACCATGTGCGACACGCCAACTCCCTGACGAAGATAGCCCTTCTCCCTTGCGGAGAAGGGCTATTTTTATAGCCGCGAATACAACAGCCATGACGCTAAACGCCATCAAACGCATTCTCATCGCCGGCGGCGGCACGTCGGGCTGGATGACCGCGGCCCTGCTGCGCAAGGCCTTGCCGCGGACCGTCGAGATCCTGTTGGTCGAGTCCGAGGACATCCCGATCATCGGCGTCGGCGAGGCGACCATCCCGACCATCCGCCATTTCAACGAACGCATCGGCCTCGACGAAAAGGCCTTCATCGAATTCTGCCAGGCCTCGTTCAAGCTCGGCATCGAATTCCTTGGCTGGGGCGCGGCCGACAGCCGCTATTTCCACGCCTTCGGCGACTTCGGCGCCTATTCGCCGACGGTCTACGGCCACCAGGTGGTCTACAAGCTGCGCGCCCAGGGCCACAAAATCGCGCTCGGCGACCTGTCCCTGCCCGAACAGATGGCGCGGCACGGCCGCTTCTTCCCGCCCAATCCGAACCCGGCCTCGCTGATGAGCGCCTATAGCTACGCCTATCATTTCGACGCCGCCCTCTATGCCCGCTTCATGCGCGACCACTGCGAAAAGGCCGGGGTCGTGCGCAGGAACGCCCGGATCGAGACGGTCAGGCTCGATCCCCACTCGGGCCATATCCAGAGCCTCGGGCTCGGCGACGGCACGGAGGAAACCGCCGACCTGTTCATCGACTGCACCGGTTTTCGCGCCCTGCTGATCGGCGAGGCGCTGAAGACGCCGTTCGACGACTGGTCGCGCTTCCTGCCGGCCAACCGCGCCTGGGCGGCGCCGACCGGCCACACCGCCGCAGCCATCGCCCCCTATACGGTCAGCCAGGCCCACGATATCGGCTGGCAATGGCGCATCCCGCTGCAGCACCGCATGGGCAATGGCTGCGTCTTCTCCAGCGATTTCGCCGACGAACAGGCGGCGCTCGACACCTTCGTTCGCCATCTCGACGGCCCGCCCCTGGCCGATCCGCGGCTGCTGAAATTCACCACCGGCCGCCGGCCGGTGAGCTGGCACAAGAACTGCGTCGCCATCGGCCTGGCTTCGGGCTTTCTCGAGCCCCTGGAATCGACCTCGATCCAGTTGGTCCAGCTGGGCGCGATCACCCTGGTCGACCTGTTCCCGCTCGACCGGGAAGATCCGCTGTCGCGGGACGAATACAACAAACGCATGGGCGGGCACTACGACGCCGTCCGCGACTTCGTCATCGCCCACTATCACCTGAACGCTCGCGACGACGGCGACCTCTGGCGCTATACGCGCGCCATGGAAATCCCCGACAGCCTGGCCGAAAAGCTCAAGATCTACCGCCACCGCGGCAAGGTCCTGATCGGCCCCTACGAACAGTTCCTGACGGCCAGCTGGGTCAGCATCCTGGCGGGCCAGGGCTGTCATCCGGCGCATCTCGATCCCCTGGTCGACGGGGTCGCCGACGCCGACGCCCTGCGCTTCGTCCGGGAACGGACGGACGGCATCCGGGACATCGTCGGCAAGCTGCCGGCGCACGCCGCCTTTATCGCCGAACACTGCCCGGCCCCCTCGAACTAGGATCTTCGATGTCCCGTTTCATCCGAAAAATCGTCATCGCCGGCGGCGGCACGGCCGGGTGGATGACCGCGGCCGCCCTGTCGCACTACGTCGCCCGGGACGTCTCGATCCGCCTGGTCGAATCCGACCAGATCGGCACGATCGGCGTCGGCGAGGCCTCGATCCCGCCGCTGATCGGCTTCAATCAGCTGATCGGCCTGGACGAGGCGATCTTCATGCGCGAGACCGGCGCGACCTTCAAGCTGGGCATCGAATTCACCGGCTGGGACCGGCCGGGCGAGACCTATCTGCACCCCTTCGGCACGTACGGCACGGCGCTCGGCCTGACGCCGTTCCACCAGGCCTGGCTGCGCGGCCGCGCCCTGGGCCACGCCGCGCCCATCGCCGACTATAGCCTGAATACCCGCCTGGCCGCGCAGAACCGCTTCCTGCCGCCGTCGACCGACGCCAATTCGGTCCAGTCGACGCTCGGCTACGCCTATCATTTCGACGCCGGCAGATACGCCGCCCTGCTGCGGAAAATGGCCGAACAGCGCGGCGTCGTGCGCACCGAGGGCCTGATCGCCGGCGTCGACCTGGCGCCCGACGACGGCGCCATCGCCAGCCTGACGCTCAAGGACGGCCAGGTGATCGAAGGGGACCTGTTCGTCGACTGCACCGGACTGCGCGCCGCCCTGATCCAAGGGACGCTGAACAGCGGCTTCATCGACTGGTCGAACGAACTGCCGTGCGACCGCGCCGTGGCCGTCCAGTCGACCCGGGAAAACGCACCGGCCCTTCATCCCTACACGCAATCGATCGCCATGGCGGCCGGCTGGCAATGGCAGATCCCGCTGCGTCACCGGACCGGCAACGGCCTGGTCTATTCCAGCCGCCACATCGACGACGATCAGGCCACCGCCTACCTGATGGCCCGCCTGCCGGGAAAGGCCCAGACCGAACCGCGCCTGATCCGCTTCACCTCGGGCCGGCGCCAGTCCGCCTGGGTCAAGAACTGCGTCGCCATCGGCCTGTCGGCGGGGTTCCTGGAGCCGCTGGAATCGACCTCGATCCACCTGATCCAGAAGGGCGTCCTCAAGCTGCTGCAATTCATGCCGGAAACGCGGATTTCCGACGACCTGCGCGACAGTTTCAACCGCCAGACGGCGGACGACTACGAGGACGTCAAGGACTTCCTCATCCTCCACTACAAGGCCAATCGCCGCGAGGGCGAGCCCTTCTGGGACCATTGCCGCCACATGGCGGTGTCGGAACCGCTGGCCCGGCGCATGGCCCTGTTCCGGCAGAGCGGACGCCTGTTCATCGAACAGAAGGAGCTGTTCAAGGAGGCCAGCTGGCTCGCCGTCATGCTGGGCCAGGGCCTCGATCCGCAAGGCTACGATCCGCTGGCCGAAGCCCTGCCGGCGCCGGAGCTTGTGGCGCGTCTGGACGCCATGCGCGGCCTGATCGCCAGGGCCGCCGACCAGGCCGGCGCGCACGAGACGGTGTTGCAGAGGTTGTTCGGTTAGAGCTCCAGCCGGTCGCGGCACAGGCGTCGTGGCGCCGGGCGGTGGCTGACCAGGACCAGGCCCTGGCCGGTGACGCTCAGGTGCGCGTCAAGGGCGTCGATCAGCGCCGCTTCGGTCGCCGCATCCAGGCCTTCGGTCGGTTCATCGAGCACCAGTATGGGTGCGTCGCGCAACAGGGCCCGCGCCAGGGCCAGCCGCTTGCGCTCGCCGCCCGACAGGGTCACTCCGCCCTCGCCGACCCAGGTATCGAGGCCACGGCCCAGCCGCGCCACGCGGGCGGACAGTTGCGCGACGCCAAGCGCCTCGTGCATGCGCGCGTCACTGACCGGCCCGGCCAGGCGCAGATTGTCGCGCAAGGTGCCGTCGAGCCCCGGCGCCTCCTGCGGCGCCCAGGCAAAACGCGCCGGATCGGTGTCGAGGCCCGGGCGCAGGCCGATCAATTGCTCGATCAATCGCGTCTTGCCGCTGCCCGACGGCCCGTCGATCCATAGCCGCGTCGAACGGTCGATGGCGAAACCGCCCAGGCGAAGGTCCGCCGGCGGAGGGCCGGACACCGCTTCCGGCAGATCGCAGAGCGTGGTCAGGCGTTCGACCGCCGCGTCGAACAGGGGTTGCTGGGCCTGGCGGCGCAGCCACGGTCCCAAGGCCTCGAAACCGACGGTCAGGGCCAACAGGCCGAGCGCCAGGACCGGCATGGCCGCATGGGCGTGGGTGGCGGCCAGCAGCGCCGCGGTCAGCGACAGGATGATGAGGCCTGCGGCGCGGGCGCGCGCTTCCTG
>FTDB01002231.1_pt1 | contig 10927 bp, 12 predicted proteins | sample 1639741 | NCBI WGS metagenome assembly FTDB01 (sample SAMEA3914869, study PRJEB12502) | metagenome | biome: forest; material: soil | place: USA | collected 2012-03-12 | depth 0.1 m | reverse complement strand
TCGGTGAAGCCCTGGCCATAGCCGGTCGAGCCATGGAAATCGACCATCACCACCGCATAGCCGGCACCGGTGAAGCTGGCCGCGTTCCAGCGATAATGGAACATGTTGCCGAACGACCCTTCCGGCCCGCCATGGATCAGGAAGGCGACCGGATAGGTGTGAGCGGCGTCGAAATTGGCGGGTTTCACCAGATAGCCATGCACGGTCTCGTCGTTCCAACCCTTGAAGCTGAACTGCTCGGCCTCGCCGAAATGGACATCCTTCAGCTGCTCGGCATTGAGGTTGGTCAGGGCATGGGCGCCACTCCCCTTCAGATCGGCGGCGAACAGCTGGGCCGGATGGGACAGATCGTCCTGCACATAGACCAGGCCCTTGGCGCCGACATCGAAGCCGGTGACATGGCCGGGGCCGGTGAGGGCGGTGATCTTCTCGCTTTTGACGTCGAGGGCGAAGATCCTGGTCTGGCCGATATCCTCGGCGAGAACGAACAGAGTCTTGCCGTCCTGCGACCATTTGATTGCCGAGGCCGAGCGATCCCAGCCGGCGGCGATCTCATGCTCCTGGCCATTGCTCTGGTCGCGCAGCACGATATGGAAACGGTCCGATTCCGCACTCGGACGAACCTGGCGGCGATAGGCCGACCATTTGCCGTCGGTTGAGAAGACGGGGGCCGCGTCCCAGGCCTTGTTGGCGTCGGTCAGGTTGACCGGCTTGCTGGCGGTCCCGAGTGCGACGGTATAGAGGTCGAAATTGGTGCTCCAGGCCTCGGTCTGCCCGGCGATCTTGGCCGAGAAGGCCAGTTCCTTGGAATCGGCGCTGATCGCGAAATCGTCGTCGTCGCCGAACGGCTTGTTGGGCGTGTCGGCGTCGAAACCGGCCATCATGTCGGTGGGCTTGGCGCCCAGCGCCAAACCCGCGCCATCGACGGCCAGCGCGAACAGATGGTTGCGGGTGCCGTCGGCCCAGCTGTCCCAATGGCGCACGAACAGCCGGTCATAGACCTGGCCGCTCGCCTTGCGCGCCTTCCTGGCCGCCAGGCGGTCCTTGGTGCAGGCGAAGTCGGAGCAGTCGGGGAACACGGCCTGGCTGACCACCAGGGTCTTGCCGTCGGGGCTCAGCTTGAAGGCCTCGACCTCGAGCGGCATCGAGGTCACCTGGGTCGCGGTTTCGCCCTTGAGGTCGGTCTTGAAGACTTGGCCGATATCGCCTTCGCGGTCGCTGATGAAATAGATGCTTTTGCCGTCGGCGGACCAGCGCGCGCTCGAGACACCCTTGTCGGAGATCGCCAGACGGCGCGGCGAGTCGTGGCCGGTGACGTCGGCCAGCCAGACCGCATGGCGCGACTTGTTGGCGGCGTAGTCGACGCTGCGCACATCGTAGAGCGCGTAATGCCCGTCGGGCGACAGGCGCGGATCGGAGACGCGCTCCAGGGTCGCCATGTCCTGCGCGGTGAAGGGCCGCGCCAGGGCGCCGGCGCTCACGAGCGCGCAGAGCGCGGCGGCCGAGGCGAGACGAAGAGATTTGTGCATGAAGAGGGAATCCCCAGATGGAAGTGCCGAACGACGTTGAAACATAATTACCCGTCGGCTGACTCAGGGCAAGCGGATGCGCCGTCGCTTTAAGGCGCGAAACGCGGCACCATATGAGGCAGGTGGAGAGAGTGAAGACCATGTCCGATGTGCCCGAGGGCGGCCCTGAGCGCCGCGCCGCCTTGACCCGGGAATTGCAGGAAAGCACCGGCATCGACGACGCCATGATCGAGCGTCTCGTGCGCGGCTTTTACGGCCGCGTGCAGGAAGATCCGCTGCTGGCGCCGATCTTCCTGACCAAGGTCGAGGATTGGGAGGCGCATATCGCCACGCTCTGCCGCTTCTGGTCCTCGGTGGCGCTGATGACCGGACGCTATAGCGGGCGGCCGATGCAGGCCCACGCCGATCTGGCCGTCGAACGGCGGCATTTCCTGCGCTGGCTGGCGCTGTTCGAAAAGACCGCCCGCGAGATATGCCCTCCGATTGCGGCCGAACATTTCATCGAGCGCGCCAAAAAGATCGCCGAAAGCCTTCGCCAGGGGATTTCCTTGCATCAGGGGCGGCCGATTTGATCCTCCGGCGCGCCGCCTTGCTTCTGGCAGTGCTGGCCGGACCGGCGGCCGCCGAGTGCACCATCAGCATGCGGATGGATCAGGACCCGCCTTATCTGACCCGCCAGCCCGACGGTACTGCGACCGGCATCAATGTCGACGTGGCGCGCGAGGCTTTTCGCCGCATGGGCTGCAAGGTCGAGTTCCGCGACGTTCCTTTCGGCCGCGCCTTGCGGGAATTGCAGGAGGGCACGCTCGGCGTCGTCTCCGATATGTTCGAGACGCCCGACCGCGAGTCTTTCGCCCTGTTCTCGAAAACCGGGAACCGGATCGCCAATCGACTCTATGTCCGGCTGGCCGACAAGGATCGCTGGAAGATCGAAAGCTATGACGATCTGCCGCGCCAGGGGATCAGGCTGGGTATCGAAACCGGTGCCTTGGCCAGTCCCGATTTCAAGGGCGTTGCCGACGCCCCTGCGGTCCATTCGATTCTCGTGCCCGCCCGCACCCATGAAAGCCTGTGGCGCATGCTGGCCGCCAGCCATGTCGATGCGGTGATCATGGACGATCTGACCGCGCTGACCGAATTGCGCCAGCTCGATCTGGCCCAGGCCATCACCGGGACCGGCTTCGTCGCGTCGATCGATCCCGCCCATTTCGCCTTCTCCCGCGCGCTGTTCTCGTCCGACGACGTGCACCGTTTCGACGAGACGGTCGCCGGGATGCGGCGCGACGGCACGGTGGCGAAGATCCTGGTCCTCTACGGTATCGACCCGGGTGCGGCCGTCGATATCCAGGACTGAGCGTTCGTCTCTCCGGCGAGGCTGTTGATCGAAATGCAGATGCCTCGCGACGGCTTCCAAAGCGACCCTTCACGATCTTCATGGAAGGAGAGAAGGATGCGAGCGCTCATTCTGGCGGCCCTGCTGGTCGCCGCCCCGGCTCTGGCGGACACGCTGCCGCCCGATCTGGCCAAGGCGGCCGCCGAGTATGACCAGGCCCAGATCCACAATGACGGCGCCGCTCTGCAGCGCTTGCTGGCCGACGACTACACGCTGGTGAATGGCGGCGCGGAGATCTCCACCAAGGCCGAGTTCATCCGCGATTCGACGGCGCCGGGTTTCTCGCTCGAGCCTTATACCGTCGAGCATGAGATCAACAAGGTCTGGACCGACGGCGCGGTGCTGTCGGGCGAAGTGACCTTGCGCGGCACCGACGGGGGCAAATCCTTCGCCAGCCATATGCGCTTCGCCGATGTCTGGGCCAAGCGCGCCGGCAAATGGCAGGTGATCTTCACCGAAGTCACCCGCTTCCCGAAGGCCGGATGATGCGCGCGACATTGTTCGCCGCGGCGCTGGCTTCTCTAGTCGCCCTTTCCGCCGAGGCCGCGACGCCTCAGCCACCCGTTTTGTTCGTGCATGTGAATGTTGTGCCGATGGACCGCGAGCGGGTGCTGCGGGATCAGTCGGTGCTGGTAAGCGACGGGGTCATCGCTGCCATCGGCGCGCATCTCGACGCCCCCAAGGAGGCCCAAATCGTCGATGGCCATGGAACCCGATATCTGTCGCCGGGCCTCGCGGACATGCATATCCACTCCACCACCAGCCGCGACATGATCCTGTATCTCGCCAACGGGGTGACCTCCGTCCTGAACATGGGCGGCGAGCGGAACGGTTTCATGGATCAGGCCGTGCCCAAGCTGAACAGCGGGGAGCTCCCGGGGCCGCATTTCTATTCGAGCTTCATCGTCGACGGCACCCCGGAATATGGGCAGTTCGTCGTGACGACACCGGATCAGGCGAGGGGCCTGGTCGGCACGCTCAAGGCCAACGGCTACGACTTCATCAAGGTCTATAACAACCTCGCCCCCGACAGCTTCCAGGCCTTCATCGATGAGGGCCGCGCGCAGGGCATCCCGGTGATCGGCCATGGCCTGACGCAGGTCGGGCTGGAAAAACAGTTCGCCGCGGGCCAGCCGATGGTCGCGCATACCGAGGAATATTTTTACACCGTCTTCTTCCCCGCCGGCGTGGATGTCGGAACTCAGGCGCCGAAACCGGACCAGATTCCCGCCGCGATCGCCTTCACCAAGCGCTATGGCGCCTATGTCACCGCCGACCTCAATACTTACGCCACCATCGCCCGCCAGTGGGGCAAGCCGGAGGTGGTGACCGAGTACCTCAAGGCGCCGGAGGTGCGTTACCTCGATCCTTACGACCGGGTGGCCTGGCGCACATCCGATTACGCCGAACGCAAAGGAAACCTCGACGATCGTGTCGCCTTCCTCAAGGTCTTCACCAAGGCCTTGAGCGACGCCGGCGTGCCGCTCATCACCGGCACCGACGCCCCCGCGATCCCCGGCCTCGCCCCGGGTTTCTCGCTGCACCAGGACCTGCATCGCCTCGAAGCGGCAGGCCTCAGCCGCTACCAGGTGCTGACCGCCGCCACCCGCACGCCGGGCGAATTCATCGCCAGGACCAAACCCGGCGGTCTTCTTTTCGGCACCGTGACGGTCGGGGCACGCGCCGATATGGTCTTGTCGGCCGCCAATCCTCTGGACGACCTTTCAACGCTGGAGAAGCCGCTGGGCGTGATGGGACATGGGCGCTGGTATTCGGCGGAGGCCTTGAAGGCGCTCATGGACGGCGTCGCGGCGAAATATCAGGCGGCGACGGCGCCTTAAGCAGCTGCCTTTCCGGAAGGCCGTCCGCCGGCGTCTCGCGTCACTTCAGCATTGTCTAGGAAGAGGCGCCCGCTGGCCCGGACCCCATGGCGTCCGCGACGAGGTCCTCGAACACGCCGAGATCCAGGTCTTTGACGGATTTGAACTTGATGCAATATCCGGTGATCTTGGCCTTCCCGAGCCGCGATCCATAGGTCTCGGACAGATAGTGCTTGTCTTTGAGACCCATGACGTAGACCGATATTCCGGAGGTATTGGCGCTGAGGCCGATCTTGTAGAACGCTCTCTTTTCCCCATTGGCATAGCTGAGCGTTTCCGACCCATAGCCAATATTCGGATTTGAAACGACCTTGCCGTCATCGTTCCGTCCATCCAGGAACCAGAGCTTGGCATCGGGCGAAATCTTCAAAATGCGCCGATGCAGATCCCTCAATTCCTCGCTCTTCGCCGGAGACTGATCGCCGATATATCTGTCGATCTGCTCATGCACGCTCATGAAGGTTTCCCTTTCCACTTCGCGAGACCGCACCTCGGACCGCGAGCGCCAACCTACCAGTTTACGCCCGTTTCAACGCCGATCATCTCGGGCAAGCGGCGGCTTTTTTGGGGGTTAAGCTTCTTTGAACCCTGGAGCAAGGCTGGGGCGGAAATTAAAAAGCCGCAGTCTCCTGCGGCTTTTTAATGGTGCACCCGGAGAGATTCGAACCCCCGGCCTCTGCCTTCGGAGGGCAGCGCTCTATCCAGCTGAGCTACGGGTGCGCTGGACCGTATGAGAAACTCCTACGGGAACGGTTCGTATAGCGCAGGTGGACAGGAGATGCAAACTGGAGATGGTGAATGCGTGGCGGTAGGGGGGCTCGAAGCTCTCCCGATGCACGGTGAATGTGCCTAGAACGTGGCTGGGCTTTCCCTTTCGTTCAGCCTTTCTGAGTAGGCGCCATCGCTTATTTGCTGGGGTCATTGCAACATCAGGGCAGCTCTATTCGTTAGGAATCAAAATCGGATGGTGCGAGCCTGTAAAGTCAGGCGCTTCAAGAACCGTGACGCTACTCGCATCCACTTTGAATTCGTCCTCAGTTCGGCTGCAATAATATTCAATCATCGCTTTCTTTGCTGTCGAAATATCATCGTAGAGATGCGACTCTTCTAACCGGGTCCATATCACGTTCCCCAGTTCGCCAATTTGCCTGCATTCTTCGACAAACTGAAGCCGGCTGTCCTCCAATATGTAAAGGCCGACTCGAATGTCGGGCCAGGTTGTCTGAATCATCGCGACAAGTTCTGGCATATTGAGCCTCGGAAATTAGGGGCACAGCTGCAGCCATCATAGCCCCCTGCCGCCTTGTGATCGAGTTTCAAGCTGATACAGTGAACGAATGGATATCTCCCGCAGCGTGTCGCGCCGGCTCTTGCGAACAAAACCCATCGAGGTGACCATCGCCGGCGAAGCGGGCAAGCCCCGCCCTCTGGCTCGCTCCATCACCCTGTTCCAGCTCACCATGCTCGGCGTCGGCTGCACCATCGGCACCGGCATCTTCGTGATCCTCGGCGATGCCGTTCCCAAGGCCGGACCGGGTGTGGTGCTGTCCTTCGCGTTGGCCGGGATCACGGCCGCGTTGACGGCGCTCTGCTTTGCCGAATTGGCGGCGGCGATGCCGGTGGCGGGATCGTCCTATTCCTATGCCTATGCGACGATGGGCGAGCTGGTCGCCTATCTGGTGGGCTCCTGCCTGGTGCTGGAATATGGGGTGTCGGCGTCGACCATCGCGGTCGGCTGGGGGCAATATATCAATGAGCTGAGCGTCGATCTGTTCGATTGGCGCTTGCCGCGCGAAATCGCCAATCCGCCCGGAGTCGATGGCGGAATCTTGAATCTTCCCGCCGCGATCGCGGTCTTTCTCGGCGGCCTGCTGCTGATCAGAGGCGCCCGCGAATCGGCGGGCGCAAACGCCGCCTTGGTCGTGGCCAAGATCCTGGTCCTGGTGATGTTCATCGCCATCGGCTTTTCGGCGTTCAGCTCGGCCAATCTGCATCCTTTCATGCCGAGCGGCTTTGTCGGCGTCGGTGGCGCCGCGTCGAGCATCTTCTTTTCCTTCATCGGCATCGACGCCATTTCGACGGCCGGCGAGGAAGCGAAGAATCCCAAGCGGGATCTGCCTCTGGCGATCATCTTCTCGCTGGTGATCATCACCGCCGTCTATGTCCTGGTCAGCTTGGCGGCGGTCGGCGCGCAGCCGGTCGGCGATTTCAACGATACCGAGGCGAGCCTGGCCCAGATCCTGCGCCAGATCACCGGCGCCACCTGGCCGTCGGTCATCCTGTCGGTGGGCGCCATCATCTCGATCTTCAGTTCGATGCTGGTCTGTTTCTACGGGCAGACCCGAATTCTGTGCATCATGGCGCGCGACGGGCTGGTGCCGCAATTTCTCGCCCGGGTCGATCCCAGGACGCAGACGCCGGTTCGCAATACGGTCGTGGTCGGGCTGATCCTGGCGGTCACCGCGGCGATGTTCCCCCTCGATGTGCTGGCGGATCTGACCAGTCTCGGGACGCTGGTCGCGTTCATGGTGGTGTCGCTGGCCGTCATCATCCTGCGGAGGAAGCGCCCCGATCTTTCCCAGGGCGGATTCCGCGTTCCCTTCTACCCCATGACCCCGCTTTTGAGCGCCGGCTTCTGCCTCTATCTGATCGCGGGATTGCCGGCGCAAACCTTCGTCTTGTTCGGTTTCTGGGTGGCGGCCACGCTGCTTCTTTACGCCTGCTTCGGATGGCGCAGGCCCGTCCTGTCAGCGTGATCCTTCCGCGGCGATCAGCTTGTCGAGCTGGCGGCGGAATTTGAGCGGGCCGGCATCGACCGGAAGATTGATCGGCGGGATCGCCGCCTTCTTCAATCCGGTGTGACAGGCTTCGAGAACCGCCTTGTCCTCCAGAAACGCGTCGCGCACGCCCTTGGCCATCGCCGCGCCGATCGTCGGATCTCTCGGCGCGACATTGCTGATCTGAAAATAATAATAGCGGGTATGGTCTTCATCGACCGGCGTCATGAAGTTGTAGGAGTTCATGACATAGGCATTGTCGGGGATCGGCCTGCCCACGCCGCCCGAACCGGCGGGCACGATCAGCGCGATGATCAGCGCATGGGCGGGATAGCGGACTTCATAATGCTGCAGACGGTCGCACGGTCCCTCGAAGGGAACCAGCGGCTTGTAGAGGGGCGCGATGTCCGTGCCCATCATCCATCGCCAGACAGTGACCCCAGCGGCGCCGGCATCGATGGTCAGCGGCGCCTGTTCGGCAGCGGCGAAGCCGAAGCTGGTCGGATGGACCCAGGCGACATGGCTGGGATCGAGAAGATTGTCGCAGACCAGCAGATAATTGCAGGCGATGTCGATCGGCTCGCCCCCGCTCAAGCCCCAATCCGGCGCCCCATAATTCTCGACCGGAAACAGCGCGCTTTCGTCCGCCAGCGCCGCGTCGCCCATCCAGATCCAGACATGGCCGAATTTCTCGAGGACGGGATAGGAGCGGACATGGATTTTCTGCGGCACCTGCTCGACCCCCGGCACCCGTAGGCATTGTCCCGCCCGATCGAAGACCAGGCCGTGATAGCCGCATTCGACGGCATCGCCCTTCAGGCGGCCCATCGACAGAGGCAATTTGCGGTGGGGACAGGCATCGGCCAGCGCCACGGGGGCACCGCCTTCGGTGCGATAGAGGACGACATCCTCGCCGAGGACGCGGGTGGCGCGCATCCGACGCGAGACTTCCTGGGCGGTGGCGACGATGTACCAGGCATTGCGCAAATACATGAAGGCCCCTTATCCAAACACACCACTTTGATGACGGATTTAGCTAAATTTGCCGCCCTGAAGCCAGCGATCTGGCCGAATTCCGCCATTGGTACGGCTCTTGCTCTCTCATCTCTCATGGTTTGATCAAGAGAGGTTCGTCATGCGGTTTCTCGTCTTTGTGCTGATCCTGGTCGCGATCTTTCATCTCGCCTTTCTGTTCAAGGTGGCGTTCGCGATCATCCTGGCCTCGGCGCTGGTCCTCGGATTTTGGGTCCTGTGGCGCCTGAAATGGGTCATCCTCGGAATTTTCGGGCTCGAGGAACTGTTCGGCGATTGATCAGCCGGCGCGGCGCAGCCGTCCGGCGAAGTCGAGCCACAGCGAGGTCTTGTGTTCCCCGCCATCCATCACCCATTGATGGGCGTGGGCCAGCGAGCAGCGTTCATATTTTACGCCCTGTTTGATTTCGGGATGATCGCCGGCGAGAGCGCTCTTCGCGTCCTTGCCCGGCATCTCGACCAGGCTCTTTTCTCCCTTGGCGGAGACTCTGAACAGGTAAGCCATTCTGCATTGCCTTTGTCGCGTGCGTTGAATCCGCGTACTCTACGCCCACAATAAACAACGTCCGGGAACCTGTCATGATTCGCTCATTCGCCGTCATCGTCGCTCTCACTTTTTCGACCATCGTCATCGCCGCCGAGGCGGTTTCGCCGACCATCACCGCGGCGGTGGCCGAGCCCACCCGTCCCGATGCCGACAAGGCGCGCGACGCCTTGCGCAAGCCGGCCGAAGTGCTTGCCTTCGCGGGCGTCAAGCCAGGCATGACCATTGCCGAGATGGCGCCGGGTGGCGGCTATTACACCCGCCTTCTCGCCAAGGCGGTCGGACCCAAGGGCAAGGTCTATGCGCTGGTCTCGGCAGCCCAGGCGGCCCGTCCGGGCGGGCTCGACGGCGTGAATGCCGTGGTGGCCGCCAACCCCAATGTCACCATCGTGACGATCGACTATCCGGCCCTGTCGCTGCCCGAGAAGGTCGATCTGGTCTGGACCACCGAGAATTACCATGACTTCCACAACGGCCCGACCGCCAACATCGCGGTGCTGGACAAGGCGGTCTTCGACGCGCTGAAGCCGGGCGGAATCTTCTATGTCGAAGATCATAGCGCCGCGCCCGGCGCCGGGCTCGACGCCACATCCTCGCTCCATCGCATGGATGAGGCGATCGCCAAGAGCGAACTGACCGCTGCCGGCTTCAAGATCGATGCCGAAGGCGATGTTCTGCACAATGCCGAGGATAACAAGACCGCCAAGAACAGCGAAGCCGGCCATTATGTGACCGACCGCTTCATGCTGCGGGCGAAGCGCTCCTAAACGGGACGGGGCTTGGCGCGATTGCGGCCAAGCCCTTTCCGGCCCTCCACCAGCTTGCGGGATTTGGCGGCATTGCCGCAGGTCGCCATGTCGCACCAGACGCGCTTACCGCCCTTCGAAGAATCGATGAACAGCCAGCCGCAACGCTCGCCGCGGCAGAGACGGGCGCGGTCGCTGGGCAGCCGGCACAGCAAATCGACCGCACTGCCGGCGATCTGATCGCGGATCAGATCGAAGCCGCTGGTCCCTATTTCCAACCGGGCCCTCACTTGGTGATCGCCGCAGGCGAGATGCTGGCGGCTTTGCGCTTCTTTCCACGCCGTTTCGATCGTCGAGACGTCGAGGGCTGGCGGCGTCTCATCCCGGATCAGCGCGGTATAGGCTGCATAGAGCGCCTCGCGGAATTGTTTGAGCCGATCGAGCGCCTCCGCGGCCTCTCGCGGCGAAGCGGTTGCCCGCTCGGTCAGCTCATCCAGAGCCTCCGCCTCCGCGATGCCCGCCAGACGAGCCCATTCCACCAGCCGCGGATAGCCATCCAGCCAATCGATCGGCGGCGCCACATCCCGCGACGTCACGGTGTTCACCAGATCCAAGGCCGGATGGCCCCCGACGATGTCATGAGGCGAGAAAGGGCGGGCGACGACGATCATACCGGTAAAATCGCTTTTAGTGGTTGACGGGGTACTGTTACCGGATAAAGATACATTATCGGTAATGCGGCGGCAGGGGGAAACAGGCATGAAGGAATTGCGCGCCGTTCTTCTATCGATAGCGCTGATCTTCACTGCTCCCGTCGCCCACGCCCAGGCGACGATCCAGCCGCTGACCGGGATTATCGAAGGGCATCGCGTCGGCGGCGTCACGGTCGATCTGACCGGCACCCTGTTCATCGCCGATTTCGGCGATATCGTCTGGAAGATCTCGACGGATGGCGAGCGCTCGATCTTCGCCAGCGGGCTCTATGGCAGCTCGGGGAACAGCGTGGATGCGGAGGGCAATCTTCTG
>FTDB01002350.1_pt1 | contig 10930 bp, 7 predicted proteins | sample 1639741 | NCBI WGS metagenome assembly FTDB01 (sample SAMEA3914869, study PRJEB12502) | metagenome | biome: forest; material: soil | place: USA | collected 2012-03-12 | depth 0.1 m | reverse complement strand
CCATGTTGGCGAAGGCCGACATCATCATCTTGACTTCGGTCGGCTTGAAGACGCGCGAATAGCGTTCCAGGTAGTTGTCCTGAACCTCGATGTCCGACTGCGTGAAGAAGCGGAAGATCTGCGTCAGCAGGTTACGCTCGCTGTCGTCCAGCTTGGCCGCCCAGTCCTTGCAGTCCTCGCCCAGCGGCACTTCTTCCGGCACCCAGTGGACCTGCTGCTGCTTGCGCCAGAATTCGAAGGCCCAGGGATAGCGGAACGGCTTGTAGGAATGGCTGGGGGTCAGAAGACCGGCCTGTGACTGCGACAACAACAAGGAGCTCATGATAGCCAATTCCCGAATCGAACACTGCGCCCGAAGGCCTCACCAATATCACCACTTATTGTGGTTAAGGCTAGGTTAAGATCTATATATTGTGTGGATAAGCGGCTGGGGCAAACGGCCGCACGGCAAACGCTAGCATAGCCGCGCACAGAGTCGAAGGTCCGATCGGCCGTTACGGGAAATTGTGATCGCGCGGCGTTACGCCATAACACCTGACCTTGAAATCCCGCGTCGTTTCCCTTATGCCATGCAAGGTCCGGGGGATCAGGGACAACCTGAGGGGAGGGGATAATGCCGACTTTTAAATATCGTGCGCACGCCCGCATGCGCGTCATGACGACGGTGGCCGCCGCCGCCATGCTGGCTTTCACGGCCGTGGCCCACGCCGCGCCGATGCCGCCGGTCAGCTTTCCGCAGGACCATTCGGTCACCAAACCCGATCCCAACCAGGTGTGGGGCCGCCTGCCTAACGGCATGAGCTATGTCATCATGCACCACGCCGTGCCGCCGCACACCGCGTCGATCCAGCTGCGCATCGCCGCCGGCTCGATGATGGAAAACGCCGCCCAGCGCGGCCTGGCTCACTTCGTCGAACACATGGCCTTCGAAGGCTCGACCAATCAAAAGCCCGGCGAGCTGAAGGCGTCGCTGGAGCGCAAGGGTTTCATCTTCGGCGCCGACGCCAACGCGATCACCAGCGACAGCCAGACCGTCTACATGCTGAACGCGCCGAACACCGAGGCCGACACCTTGTCGACCGCGCTGTCGTCGCTGCGCGAAATCGCCGGCAACCTGACCTTCGATGCCGGCGCGCTGGATCGCGAGCGCGGCGTGGTGCTGTCGGAAGAGCGCGCCCGCGACTCGGGCAACCTGCACGAGGCCGAGCGCTACAACGCCTTCGTCTATCCGGCGCAGAAGTACGGCGGCGGGTTCAGCATTCCCATCGGCTCGCGCGACATCATCCAGTCGGCGGGCCGTGACGACCTGATCGACTTCTACAAGACCTGGTACCGGCCGGAACTGGCGACGCTGGTCGTCGTCGGCGACATCGACCCCAAGGCGGTCGAGGCCGAGATCAAGGCGCGCTTCGGCGACTGGCAGGCCGCCGCGCCTGCGCCCGAAGAGCCGCAGTGGGGCACGCGCTCGCCGCGCGGCGTCCAGATGTTCGAATACACGAACACGGGCATCACGCGCCGCCTGCACCTGGAATGGATACGCCCGCCCGAGACGCTGCACGACACGGCCGAGCGGCACATCGCGCGCACCCAGGAAGCCGGCCTGATCCTGCTGCTCAACCGCCGCCTGGCCGTCGCGGCCCAGGCCAAGGACAGCGCCATCCTGCGCGCCTCCGCGGCGCAGGGCACGGCCTTCAAGACCAGCCGCATCGTCGCGCTCGACATCACACCCAAGCCGAACCAGACCAAGGCGGCCTTCGACCAGGCCTATGCCGTGCTCAAGACCCTGCGCGACCAGGGCGTCACCGATACCGAGGTCAAGCGCATCGCCGCCGAAACCGCCGAGGCGCGCGCCCGCGACGTCAAGGGTTTCGACAGCCGCACCAACAAGACGATCGCCGACATCATCCTCGGCAACATCGCCGGCGACATCGTGGTGCGCGACCTGAAGGAGACGCTGGCCGGCTTCGACGAGGTCACGCCGCACCTCGACAAGGCCGGCTTCGACGCCGCGGCCAAGGCCCTGTTCGCGGGCGACGGGCCGGTGCTGTCGAACTATGGCCCGACGACGACCGATTTCGACCAGACGGCGTTCAAGGCCGAGTACCTGGCCCAGGAGGCGGCGCCCGACGTACCCTATGTCGAGGCGGCGCTGACGCCCTGGCCCTATACCGATTTCGGCCCGGCCCAGGCGCCGGCGTCGCACACGGTCGACGCCGATTTCGGCTACGACCACTTCGTCTATCCCAACGGCGTCGTGCTCAACGTCAAATCGACCACCTTCGACGCTGGCTCGGTCGAGGTCGGGGTCGACTTCCTGGGCGGGCGGCAACGCTTCGATCCCAAGACGCCGCGGCCGCTGCGGCTGGCCATCGGCGCCGCCTTCACCTCCGGCGGATTGGGCAAGCTCGACTACACCGCCATGACCAATGCCCTGACCGGCAAGCGGATCTCGGAAAAGCTGACCGTCGGCGACAGCGCGGCGACGCTGAGCGGGACGACCTCGGCCGACGACCTGGCGACGGAGCTGCAGGTGCTGATGGCCTATACGGTCGATCCGGGGCTGCGCGGCGCCGATTTCGACCGCTACAAGACGGCCATGGCGAGCGAGATGAAGTCGCTGCGCGCCGCGCCGACCGGCATGCTGGCGCTTGAGTTCAACAGCGTGATCCAGCCGGGCGACTGGCGTTACGACGACCGCGCGCTCGACAGCGTCGCCACCACCTCGTGGAGCGACATCACGCCCATCTTCCGCGAACTGTTGAGCGACACGCCGATCGTCATCACCCTGGTCGGCGACGTCGATCCGCAGACGGCGGCCGACGCGGTCGCCCGGACCTTCGCCACCCTGCCCAAGCGTCCGGCGAAGGCGCCGAAATTCGCCGGCGCCGACGAGACGCCCTTCCCGCCGCCGCCGGGCGAGCACGTCTTCTATCACGACGGCCGCCGCGATCTCAGTGTCTCGACCCTGGTGTGGCCGACCACGGGCTTCTATACCGACGTGCGCAGTTCGTACCGGCTGTCCCTGCTGGCCCTGGTCATCCGCACCCGGCTGTTCGACAGCCTGCGCGAAAAGCTGGGCGCGGACTACTCGCCGACCGTGCACAGCCAGATGGACGACGACTTCCCCAAGCTCGGCTACATCCGCGTCGACGCCCAGGTCAAGGCCGGCGACGACAAGGTGTTCCGCGACACGCTGACCACCATCGCCGCCGACCTGCGCGCCCATCCGATCAGCGCCGACGAACTGCTGCGGGTAAAGGCGCCGATGCTTCAGGCCATGGACAACGACGCCAACTCCAACCCCTACTGGTTCTCGACCGTCGGCTGGCTGGGACGCCAGCCCGAGGGGCGCACGGCGGCGCTGAACCGCAAGAGCTATATCGAAAGCACGACGGCGGCCGATCTTCAGGCCCTGGCCGGCAAGTACCTGAAGGACGACACGGCGGTCTATATCCGCGTCGTACCGCGCGACGCCCCGGCCAAGGTCGACGACGGGCACTGAGGCGTCTTTCTCCCCGGACGCTTCGCGACCGGGGAGAACGGATCTAGCCTAGTTGATCTGGAACCGCCGCCGCCCGGCCAGCCCCGCCAGGAAGGCCAGGGTCAAGGTCAGCAGCGACTGCACGGTCGCAATCACCTTGACGCGGAAGTCGAAGCCTTCGTCCGGCGAGAAGACCAGGTCGTGCGCCCACGGATCGCCGCCCGAAAAACGCTGCGGGTCCAGCACCGAGAACGGCGAGAACACATTGTTCCAGGCAAAGCCGAAGGCGCTGTACAGGTGCGACGGCACGAATCTGGCTCCGGCGGCGAACAGGTTCTCGTGGTCGCCCATGGCGAAATAGACCAGGCTCAGTCCGACATACAGGGCCAGCATGACCAGCAGCGGCCGGAAGATCGAATTGCCGTAGTCGGAAATGCCCCAGTAGACGAAGGAGGCGATGCGCTCCCACCACGGCACGTCGGTGCGCTTGCGCCGCGCGCGCAGTTCGTAATTGAAGAACTCGCCCTCGCGCACCCGGTCGCGGCGGTCCTCCATCATCTGCTTCAGCGTGCGGAAGCTGGTCTCCAGCCCGTCGAAATAGCCGTCGGCGGTGAAGTCGTCGCCGCGCCGGGCGACGCGCGCGCGGCAGAAGGCTTTCTTCCAACTCGCATAGTCGCCGCTCCCTTCGCCGAGATAGCGCAGGCGCAGCAGCGCCTCCGGATATTTCGGCAGGCGTTGCGGGCTGTAGCGCAGCGCCTTGCGGAAGCCGGTGCCGTGGAAATTGACGCTGGCGTGGACGTCGGAGCCGAAGAACTGCGCGCGTTCGTGGAACTCGGCGCTGCGGAAGGTCGACGGTGACAGCAGGTCGCGGTTGGAGAAGTTGGCGTTTTCGTAAAATTGGGCGCGGCGCGCATGCACCTTGGGCAGGGCGCGGAAGCTGTTCTCCGACGGCCCGCCGGTGGCGTCCAGCGTGCCGGTCAGCCCGGCCGGTTCGCCGTCGCCATTGGCCTGCAACCGGATGGCCTGGGGCGACTGGGCGATCGGGTCACCGTCGGTCGCGCCTTCCAGGTTGACCTTGCCGTAGAAGCGCGCGTCGTTGATCGACAGCCGGCGCACGAAGGCTGACTTGTAGAAGCCGAGATCGTCGAGGCATTGCACGCCGTCGAACAGGGCGCGGTTGAGGAAACGCACACCGAAGAAATCGACCGCGCCGCCGAACCATGCCTGTTCGAACTGGGCATGATGGCTGAACACGGCTTCGGAAAAATCGGCGCGGCCGGCAAAGCGTGCACCGGTGAATACCGAGGTGTCGCCAAAGGTCGCGCCGGTGAAGTCGGCAACGCCCAGGATCTGCGCGCGTTGCAGGCTGAGCGGGCCAAGACTTGCGCCGCGCAGCCCGATGCCGCCGGCGAACACCGCGTCGTCGGCCCACAGGCTCCACTTGCCGCCGCCCAGCGTCCCGGCGATCCAGGCCTGGTCGACGCACAGGACGGCTGAGCCGAAGTCGAGCGGTCCGATGATGTAGGCGCGCTGCGCGTTCAGCCAGAGCTCGGGATGGGGTGCCGCGGGCAGGGGCGCCACGACGCCGGTGAACAGCACGCAGGCATCGAGCATGCGCTGCGCCAGGTCGCCGGACAGCGCCCGCCACTCGGCGTCGCTCCACGCGGCTTTCGGCGAAGGCGTGCCGTCGGCGAAGGCGAGGGGGCAGTGGAACCGCGTCCAGCGCCGAGTCGTGCCGGGTTCGGCGATCAGCCGGTCGACCTCGGCGGCCCAATAGTCCTGAAGCGACTTCAGGCCGATGTCGGCGCAGGCTTCGGACGATTTGGCGGCCAGGCCGTCCCAGGAAAAGTCGGCGGCGCGCCAGTCTTTCCACCACTGGGCTTCGAGCGCTGTCATGTCCGGATTGGCGTGTGCCATCTAGTCCCCCCGACCGTACGGTCACGGAACCTTAACACGCCTTGTTAACGGTTTGAATACGGATGAAGTGCGGCAAGACTCTCCTCCCCATTTTGTTAAAATGGGGAGGTGGCGCGGCAAGTGCGTAGCACGACGTCCGCGACGGAGGGGTCACTTTCCGGCGATGGCGAATGCTCTGGCGACAGCAAGTGACCCCTCCGTCATCGACGCGCCCTTCGGGCTTGCGCTGACACCTCCCCATTTTAACAAAATGGGGAGGAGGGAATCGTCGCCTCCACCCTAAACCGCATCCACCGCGACGCCGCCCGCCTTGCGCAGTCGCGTCACGTCGCTGACCGGCGGGGCGCCGAACAGCCGGCCGTATTCCCGGCTGAACTGCGACGCGCTCTCATAGCCCACGGCAAAGGCCGCCCGTTCGGCGCGCACCCCGTCGGTCAGCATTAGCCGTCGCGCCTCGACCAGGCGCAGCTGCTTCTGGTACTGCAACGGGCTCAGACTGGTGATCTGCTTGAAATGCTGGTGAAAGGCCGATGGGCTCATATGCGCCCGGCGCGCCAGTTCGTTGACATTGACTGGCCGGGTGAAATCCTGGCGCAGGTGGCGGATGACCTCGGCGATGCGCGATACGGCCGAGCCGCCGGCGGCGATCTGGTGCACCGCCGCCGCCTGGTCGCCGGTCATCAGGCGGTAGTGGATCTCGCGCAGGATCAGCGGGGCCAGGGCCGGGATGTCGCGCGGCGTGTCGAGCAGCCGCATCAGCCGGTGCGCGGCGTCGAGCAGGCCGGGATCGGCCGCGCTCAGCGTGAGGCCGCGCCGCGACGCCACGGGTTCCAGTGGCGCCACCACCGGCAGCAGGTCGCACAGCAAGGCCCGGTCCAGCGCGATCTTGATGCCGAGGTAGGGTTCGCGCGGCGTGACCTCGGTCAGGTAGGCGGCGATCGGCAGGTCGACGGTGATCACCAGGTGCTGGCCCGGCGCCGGCCAATAGCTTTCCTCGCCCAGAACGATCTCCTTGCGGCCCTGGACCATGATGGCCAGCAGTGGATCGGCGATGGTGCCCACCGACTGGTGCGGCTCGGACTGGCGCGCATAGGTCAGGCCCGGCACGGCGGTTTCGTACAGTCCGTCACCGCGGTCCTTGGTGTAACAGGCAATGTCGGCGGCCATGGCGCGCAGCCGGGCGGCCACGGCGATCGGATCGGTCATGCGGGGAATCCGGAAGAAACAAGGCGCGCATTTTACCGCCCGCCCGCCGCCCCGGCAAGGCGCCCTGATGGAGGATCGGGCAAGACTTGGCCAGCTTTGGGTATTTCGGGCGGCGCTTTCGCCGGCTAATTTACGGGGCGTATGCGACTCTTCTCACATCACCCACGTTCGACCGGCGGCGAGACCGGTTTCGCGCCCGATGGGCGTGAGGCCCTGCGTCTGCGCCTCATGCTCTATTGCGAACGCCATATCGATGGCGGCAGCGCCGCGGCGCCGGCCCGGCTCGACCGCCGTTTCACCGCCTTTTTCACGGCGGCCCAGCGCGAAGGTTATATAGACGCGGTGTGCGATCCGCAGACCCTGGCGCACCTGTTCGTCGCCCTGTTGGCCAGCCTCGACCTGCATGCGACCGGTGGCGCGGCGCCGCACGACCTGCGCCACATGGCGGCGCACATGATCAAGCTTATAGTGGTTTAGCGGCTTAACCGCCGGTGGCCTTCAGCCCGTCCCACGAGCGCGCGGGCGCCGTGGCGGCGACGGGCGTGGTCGCCGGGGCCTGGCTCTGCATGGCGCGTTGCAGCCAGGCCAGGTTGGCGTCGGCGACATCGGGCGGCAGGTCCTGGCGCAGCAGCTTTTCGGCCTCGGGCATCTTGCCCTGCAGGCCCAGCACCAGGGCCAGGTTCTGGCGTTCCTGCATCGTCGCGCCCTTCGTCGCCACGGCGATGCGCAGCAAGGGTTCGGCGGCGGCGAAATCGCCGGCGCTGACGTCGGCCATGGCGATATTGGTCAGCACGGCCGGGTTGCCGGGCGACAGCTTCAGCGCCGTCTGCCACGCGGCTTGCGCGTCGTCCGGGCGCTTGGTCTGCTGATAGGCGACGCCCAGCAGCGACCAGGCCTGCCAGTCGTTGGGCTTCAGTTCCGACAGGTGTTTCAGCGGATCGACGGCGTAGAAGCCGTCGCCGGCGGCGATATGGGCGCGTGCGGCGGCCAGCAGGGCGTCGGTATTGTTCGGCGCGAACAGCAGCACATTGTGGGCGGTGTCGGCGGCTTCCTGGAAGCGGCCGATCTGGCGCTGGGCGTTCGACAGGTAAAGCCCGATCTTGGCGTTGGTCGGGTCGTGCTCGAACTGTTCGGCGAAGAAGGCGGCCTGGCGCAGCGGATCGTCGCGCAACGCGCTGTCGATCTGGGCCTGGGTCGCTCGGGAAAAGCGCTCGGGCGCCGGCGCCTGGTCGTTGATCGTCTGGCCGTTGCCCGGTTTGGCCTTGGCCGGATCGGCCTGGGCCGCCACAGGCGCGGTGACGCCGGCCGCCAGGGCCAGAACGGAAACGGTCAGGATAAAAGCACGCATCGGGCGACTCGCGGAAAATCGGCTCCCCGGTTAAGATTTCGGTGACAGCGATGAAGATAGTATTAAAGGGGTAGGTAAAAAATTAACCACGTTTGCCCCCGCCCATCGGATCACGCGTCGACCATGCCCAAAGCCATCCCCCTTCCGCCCGTCAAAACCAGCCACGCCGTCTATGCCGTGTTCGAGGACGATGCCGCCGCCTTGGCCGTCGCGCTGAAACCGGCCCAGGCGGCTTTTCTCGCGGCGCGCAGCTTTACCGGCAAGGCGGGCAGCCTGGTCGTCCTGCCGAACGACGACGGCACCCTGATCGCCTGGTTCGGGCTGGGCGCGCGCAAGACCTACAATCCGCTGAGCTTCCGCGGCCTGCCCGGGCAGTTGCCCAAGGGGACATGGGCGCTTCACGTCGACGACGCGCTCGACCTGGCCGCTATCCACGTCGCCTGGGCGCTGGGCGCCTACAGCTTCGGCCGCTACAAGGAGACGCCGAAGACGATCGAGGCGGTCCTCGACGCGTCCGCGCTCGACAAGGGCCAGAAGGCGGCCGTCGCCGCCGAGGCCGCGGCGCACGCCCTGGCGCGCGACATGGTCAATACGCCGGCCAACGACCTGGGGCCCGCCGAGATCGAGGCGGAGGCGCGCAAGATCGCCGAGGCCCACGGCGCGGCCATCGCCGTCACGGTGGGCGACGATCTGCTGGCGGCCAACTATCCGGCCGTCCACGCCGTCGGCCGGGCGGCGGCGCCGGGCCGCGAGCCGCGCTTCATCGAAATCCAGTGGGACGCGCCGGGCGCGCCCGATGCCCCGGTCGTCGTGCTGGTCGGCAAGGGGGTCGCCTTCGATACAGGCGGGCTCGACATCAAGCCGTCCTCGGGCATGGGGCTGATGAAGAAGGACATGGGCGGCGCGGCCCACGCCCTGGCGCTGGGCCAGTGGATCATGGAGACGGGGCTGGAGGTGCGGCTGCGCATCCTGATCCCCGCCGTCGAAAACGCCATCTCCGGCGGCGCCATGCGCCCGTCCGACGTCCTGGCCTCGCGCGCCGGGCTGAGCATCGAGGTCGGCAATACCGACGCCGAGGGTCGGCTGATCCTGGCCGACGCCCTGACCCGCGCGTCGGAGTTGTCGCCCGGCCTGACCATCGACTTCGCCACCCTGACCGGGGCGGCGCGCGTGGCGCTGGGGCCGGAAGTCGTGCCCTTCTATACCGAGGACGAGGATATCGCCCGCCGGCTGGAAGTGGCGTCGATCGCCCGTCATGACCCGGTGTGGCGCATGCCGTTGTGGGGCGGTTACCGCGACGCGCTGGAATCGGACATCGCCGACCTGCGCAACGATCCGGCGGGCTGGGCCCAGGCCGGGTCGGTGACCGCGGCGCTGTTCCTGCAACGCTTCGCGCCGAAGACCGGGGTGTGGGTGCATTTCGACCTGTACGCCTGGAACCCGCGCGGCCGCGCCGGCTGGCCGGTCGGCGCCGAGGCCCAGACCCTGCGCGCCGTCTATGGCGTCATCCGGGATTTTGTGTAGATCTTCGTCCGTTCCCGGACGGCTTGCCCCATTTCGGCGGCTAAGGCGCAGAATTTTACCGTTTTTTCTGCCCCTGATGGCGGCAGGGAATAACAAGGCCGTGAGCGGGCGGCACTCGCGGCCTTGTCGCAACCCCTTATGCTGCGGCGCGATAAGTCAGGCCGGAATACACGAGGCTTCGGTTAAAATAAAAATCGCATAAGGATAAAATTCTGCGTGAGGCCGCGTTAAATATTGCGGCGTATTCAATAGCGAAAACGACACCTTTCAGCCGCATTTGGTCTCGATATTTGCCCGGCGTTCGACGGGCCGTTCAATAAACCGGTTCGAGATCGAACGTAAGGCATCAGCCGTTAAAACAAGAATGCAGACTATACTTCCTGATTTCAGGTTGTGATTGGCTGCGTGCGTGTTCTGACGGCTTATCTGTTGGAGGACCTTCATCATGAAAACTGTCCGTAACATCGCCGTTGTTGCCGCGCTTGCCGGCGCCGTTGCCCTTCCGGGGTTTGCCCATGCCGGGACGCTGAGCGATCTGCTGAGCGGCGTCGGCGTCAATGCCGGCGTTTCCGCCAATATCCTCGGCATCCTGAGCGCCGCGCTCGGCCTGTCGGTCTCCGGATAGGTCCTGTTTGCGCACGGGCCCTGGCCTCGCCAAACGCTTGCGCGTTCGGCGAGTCCGGCCTGAGCGCAGGCTTGTTCCGTCCCCCGGACCCGTTCCGGGGGACGGTCTTTATTTACTGATTATAAAGGAAAAACTTTCGCGGAAACGCGCCGTTCACCCTCGCTGTCAACGTTTCCTTTGCATCCCGGTGATAGTCTGCCCACATCGAATTAGTGCAGGCAGTCCGTTCAATGACGCAAGAAAGCGACGATCCCTTCGACAAGCGCATCATTCCGTTCAAGGACGGAATGACCGATGAGGCCCATGAAGGCCTTATCCGCGCCAAATCCTATGTCGTGGGCGAAATCCTGAGCTGCCACGTGGCCACCGCGCCGATCCTGGCCGCGCCGGAACTGGGCGCCGAGCAACTGGACCAGCTCCTGTTGGGCGAGCGCTTCAAGGTCATCGAGCGCAAGCATGACTTCTATTGGGGCCAGGCCCTGCGCGACGGTTACGTCGGCTATGTGCCGGTCAGCGCCTTCCATGGCGGCTGGTACCTGCCGACCCATTACGTCGCCACGCTCCGCACCTATGTCTTCGCCGGCCCGAACCTGAAGTCGTCGATCCTGACGGCGGTCAGCCTGAATTCGCTGGTCACGGTGTCGCGCCGCGAAAACGGCTTCGCCTATATCAACGACATGGGCTGGGTGTTCGAAAAGCACCTCAGCGACTTCCACGACTTCGCCGACGATTTCGTCGCGGTCGCCGAATCCTACATCAACGCGCCCTATCAATGGGGCGGCCGCGAAAGCATCGGGCTCGACTGCTCGGGCCTGCTGCAACAGGCGCT
>FTDB01002543.1_pt1 | contig 10937 bp, 4 predicted proteins | sample 1639741 | NCBI WGS metagenome assembly FTDB01 (sample SAMEA3914869, study PRJEB12502) | metagenome | biome: forest; material: soil | place: USA | collected 2012-03-12 | depth 0.1 m | reverse complement strand
TCAAGAGGTGACCATCACCGGTTCGCGCATCAAGGCGCCGAACCTCACCGCTGACAGCCCGGTCTCTGCCGTTTCGGCCGAAGAAATCAAGCAGCAGGGTACGACCAACGTCGAATCCATGCTGATGAACCTGCCGGCCGTCTCCGCCGATCTGGGTAACCTCGGCTACAACACCGGTGGTGTTGCGAACGTCAATCTGCGTAACCTCGGTTCCAGCCGTACCCTGGTCCTGATCGACGGCCAGCGCGTCGGCCCGTCCGGCCCGACCAACCCGGCCGCCGACTTGAACATGATCCCGGCCGCCCTGGTCAAGAGCGTCGAAGTGCTGACCGGTGGTGCGTCCGCCGTGTACGGCTCGGACGCCATGGCCGGCGTCGTGAACTTCCACCTGCTGAATAACTTCGAAGGCGTCATGTTCGACGAGACCTTCAGCGGTTATGCGCACAGCAACACCAACACCGAAGCCGACAACCTCCTGAACAACGGTGTCGGTGGCGTCAACGGCGCGGCGACTTCGCCGATCCCGTATCGTCAGGGCTCCCAGTGGGACGGCTTCGTCCGTGACACCTCGGCCGTCATGGGCGTCAATGCTCCGAACAACAAGGGCAACGTGACGATGTGGGCGGAATACCGTTCCACGACCCCGGTTGTCGGCGGCATGCGCGACACTTCGGCCTGCTCGCTGACCCTGACCAGCTCTGCCCCCGGCAAGACCTGCGGCGGCTCGGGCACCGGCGTGTACGGCAAGTTCACCGCGACCGCTTCGGTTCTGACCGCCAACGGCATCGCCGGCAAGAACGCCACTCTGGTGGCGAACCCGAACGGCACCCGTACCTTCATCGTTCAGACCCTGGCGCAGTACTACAACTTCGCCGGTACCGCTTATGAACAGTCGCAGGACGATCGCACCTCGATCGGCGCCAACGGCCACTACCAGCTGGCCAGCTGGGCCGAGCTGTACGGCAACCTGATGTTCATGCATGACTACAACACCAACGACATCGGCCCGGCCCCGATCGCCGGCTCGGCCTCGGCCAGCCCGCCGTTCGTCAAGCTGAACGTCGCCTGCTCCACCTTGGGCACCGCTCCGTCGACCGATCCGCTCCTGAAGGGCCTGAACCAGCAGCAGCTGCTCGGCTGTAACGGCGCTGACGGCCATGGCCCGCTGCAGGCCACGACCACCACCAACGTGCCTGGTCTGCGTCTGCTCCTGCCGCGCGAAACCCAGCAGGACACCTATCGCTACCGTGCCATCGCCGGCATCCGTGGCGACATCAACACGGCGTGGAGCTATGACGTTTCCGCCAACTATTACCGCACCAACATCACCGCGGTTGCTCTGAACAGCCCGACCGTCTCGAACTATTCGAACGCGATGGCCAATCAGACCCTGGATCCGTTCCAGTACAACCCGGGTGTGCAGGCCGGCCAGGAAGCCAGCCTGGGCGCCGTCGGCATCGACACCGCCTACACCAACGACTATGACGTCGTGGCGTCGGTCAGCGGCGATCTCGGCGAATATGGCGTCATCAGCCCGTTCGCCAAGAACTCGGTCATGGCCGTGCTCGGTGTCGAATATCGTCGTTCTGAAGTGGCTCGTCTCCCCGACGACGCCGAGCAGAAAGGCCAGCTGATCGGCTCCAACGCGATCACCGCCTTCAGCGGTGCCGAAGCCAACCGCGAAATTTTCTCGGAAATTCGCGCGCCGCTCGTCGAGGACAAGCCGTTCGTCCATGCCTTGGACGCCAACTTCTCCTTCCGTCACACCGAAACCGCGGTCCAGGACTCGGGCAACTCCTTCTCGGCTAACACCTGGAAGATCGCCATGGACTACGCTCCGGACAACCAGCTCCGCTTCCGTGGCGGCTACAACAAGGCCGACCGTGCGCCGAACACTTTCGAGCTGTTCCAGCCCACGCAGGCTTATGGTGGTCTGGGCGGCGGTACCGATCCGTGCGCGGCCGGTTCCTCCAACCCTGCCCCGATGGCGGCTTGTACCAATCCGGCCCTGCCGGCGGGTGCTCGCGTTCCGGCCAGCCAGTACACCAATGGCGCGTCGAACGTCCGCGATTGTAACGCTCAGCAGTGTAACCTGAACATCGGTGGTAACCTGGCCCTGAAGCCGGAAAAAGCCGACACCTGGACCTGGGGCGTGAACCTCACCCCGGACTTCCTCCCGGGCTTCACCGCGTCCATCGACTATTGGGACATCAAGATCAATAACTACATTGGCTCGATCCCCGCTTCGTCGATCCTGACCGGTTGCTATAGCGGCCAGTCGGGCTATTGCTCCTACATCCATCGTGACCCGACGGATGGCTACACCGTTGACAACACCTCGCTGGGTAGCGTCGACAACTTCCTGCAGAACGTCGACTCGCTGCACACCAATGGTGTTGACTTCGATATCGGCTATCGCAAGAACCTCGACGACCTGGGCTTCGCCTCGGGTCTGGGCGCCATCTCGCTGGGCCTGATCGGCACCTACACCATCGAGAACAAGACCCAGATCCTGGACAGCCTCCCGACCTATGATTGCGCCGGTCTGTTCGGCACCAACTGCGGCGTTCCCACGCCGAAGTGGCGCCATACCTTCCGCGCGACCTATAGCGCTCCGTGGGGCCAGGAACTCACCTTCGCGTGGCGCTACATCGCCGGCGTGAAGCTGGACTCCAACGATCCGGGCCAGCCGAACTACTCGGCCGGTGTGTTCGACACCGTCGACGCCAGCATCCCGAACTACAGCTACTTCGACCTCGAAACGTCGTACACGCTGTGGGACAAGTACACGCTGCGCGTTGGTGTGAACAACCTGATGGACAAGGATCCGCCGCTGCTGGCCATCAACCCGGCCATCCTGGGCGTGATTCCTGGTACCACCATGAACGCTTTCACCACCTACGACACCCTTGGTCGCATGGTGTTCATGAACTTCAACGCGAAGTTCTAAGAAAGTCGGTTAAAAAGGAGACGGCGGACCCTCGGGTCCGCCGTTTTTCTTTTGGCTCCTAAGGTCTATGATGGGGGCCGAACAGAGTTTGGACCTTATTCATGACAACCCAGCAATTTCCGTTTCTCCGCAACGCCGCTCAGAGCCTGTCGGAAGGCAATATCGGCGATGCCGAACGCTGGTGCCGCATCGCGCAGGTCGCGGCCCCCCATATTCCCGACACCTATCAGCTCTCGAGCGGTATCGCCGATTTCACCGGACGCGCCGGTGACGCGCTGACCTTGATCGACCGCGCGATCGGCATCGCGGCCCGCAACGCGCTCTATCCCTGGCAGAAGGGAAGCCTTCTCTATCGCCAGGGCCGCCGCCAGGAGGCCGTCGACGCTTTCGGCCATTCGATCGAGCTCGATTCCCATGTCAGCGAGAGCTGGTTCGACGCCGGCGTCGCCTTGATCCCCGACAATCCGGACCGCGCCTTCTTATGCCTGGGCCGCAGCGCCCTCCTCCAGCCCGGTTTCGGCTTGGCGCATCAGGAGATCGGCAAGCTTCTGCAGGCTGCCGGCCAGAAGGAAGGCGCCTTGCGCCGCCTGAGCCGCGCCCTGATCTGCCAGCCGGACAATCCCGACAGCCATAACGATCTCGGCAAGTTTCATTACGAGCAGCGCGATTTCGCCACGGCCCATAAATATTTCAGGGCTGCCGTGGTCATCGATCCGATCCGCGCGACGACGCTCGGCAATCTCGGCCTCACCGCCCAATCGCTGCGGGAATACGCGGCGGCCACCAGCTGGTTCGGCCATGCCGTCGCCATCGAGCCTTGGAACGCCGATCATGTGTCCAGCCTCGGCAATATCCTGCAGATCACCGGACGCCTGGAAGAAGCGGAAATGCTGATCGCCGCGGCCGGCGAGATGGCGCCGGACGACGCCAAGGTGCAGTATGCCGTCGCCCATAGCCGCCGCATCCGCAAGGAAGATCCGCAGATCGCCGCCTGGGAAGCGCTGGCGCAGCGGCTTCCCGAGCATGATCTCGACAGCCGCTCCCATCTTCATTTCGGCCTGGCCAAGGCCTATGAGGACATCGGCGAGAATGACAAATCCTTCGACCATCTGCTGACCGCCAATGCCGCCAAGCGCGCTCTCGTCGCGTATGACGAGCCGGCCACGCGCGCCAAGCTCGACCGCGTCAAGGCAACCTTCACCGCCGAATTCATCCGCCGCCTCGAAGGCACGGGCGACAAATCGGACCAACCGGTCTTCATCATCGGCATGCCGCGCTCGGGCAGCACCCTGGTCGAGCAGATCCTGGCCAGCCATCCGGATATGTTCGGGGCCGGAGAACTGACCGATCTGACCGATCTGACCGATGGTCTCGGCCTGGAAGGCAACGTCTTTTATCCCGAACTCGCGGCGGGGATGAGCCGGGACGATTTCGCGGCACTCGGCGGCCGCTATGCCTCGACCCAGGCGATCCGCGGCGGCGACGCCAAACGGGTCATCGACAAGGCGCCGGGAAATTTCTGGATGGCCGGGCTGATCCATCTGATGCTGCCCAATGCCAAGATCATCCATACGCGCCGCGATCCGGTCGATACCTGCCTGTCCTGCTTCTCCAAACTGTTCCAGGATGTCGCTTTTACCTATGATCTGGCCGAACTGGGCCGTCATTGGCGTCTCTATGACGAGCTGATGGCGCATTGGCACAAGGTTCTGCCCGCCGGCACGATCTTCGACCTGCAATATGAAGATCTGGTCGCCGATCTGCCCGGCCAGGCCCGCCGCCTGATCGATTATTGCGGGCTCCAATGGGACGATGCCTGCCTGTCTTTCCATGAGACGGCGCGCCCGGTGAATACGGCCAGCGTCCTGCAGGTCCGCCGTCCGGTCTATCAGGAGTCGGTGGGCCGCTGGCGCCCGGCGCCCGAGAAGATGGCTCCCCTGCTGGATGCGCTGGCGGGGGCTTAGGCGATGGAGCCGCAAGCCTTAAGGCTGCGCGTTGCCGACCCCAACGCCGCCCGTCTGAACGGCGAGGCGATGCAGGCCATGGCCGCGCGCCGTCTCGGCGATGCGCGGCGCCTGCTCGAAGAGGGCTTGCGGCTGGATTCCGGCCATATGCCGCTCTGGCTCAATCTGGCGGCGATCCAGCGGGTCGAAGGCGATATCGGCGGAGCCCTGAATTCGGTCGATGAAGCCCTGAAACTGGAGCCTATGGCTTTCCCCGCCCTGCTGATGCGCGGTTCGCTGCTCGAAGCCAAGGGTCTGCCGCGCGAGGCGGCGCGCGCTTACAGCGTCGCACTCAGCCAGACGCCGCCCGCCGACCGGCTCGACGAAGGCATGCGCCAGGCCGTCGCCCGCGCCAACCAGGTCCACGACGCTTTCGGGCGCGAGCTCGAGGCGCATTTCGAAGCGCAATTGCGGCCTCAGATCGGCAATGGATCGGCGGCCTCGTCCCGGCGGATGAATCAGTTTCTCGATCATATGACCGGCAAGCGCCGCCCTTATCCGCAGAAACCGACCAATTTCTATTATCCGGGACTGCCAGCGATCGAATTTTACGACCGCGAGGACTTCCCCTGGCTCGACATGGTCGAAGCCGCGACCGACGATGTCCGCGCTGAATTGCTGGCCGTCCTCGGTGCGGAATCCGGCCAGAAAGAGCTGGAACCCTATATGCAGCGGCCCGACACGGAGCCGGTTCAGCAATGGGGCGAGCTCAATAAGTCGCTGAAATGGTCGGCCTATCATTTCGCGTTGATGGGCAAACTCTATGACGAGCATCGCCGCGCCTGCCCGAAGACGGCTTCTTTGCTCGATCAGGTGCCCTTCCCGCTGGTGCAGAATCGCTCGCCGGCGGCTCTATTCTCGATTCTTCAGCCGAGAACCCACATTCCCGCCCATAACGGCGCCGGCAATGTGCGGTTGCTCTGCCATTTGCCGCTGATTCTGCCTGGCAATTGCCGTTTCCGCGTCGGCAATTCCGTCCGCGAATGGAAGATGGGCGAGGCCATGATTTTCGACGACACCATCGAGCATGAGGCCTGGAACGACAGCGATCAGGTGCGCGCGGTGCTGATCTTCGACATCTGGCACCCGATGCTCACCGCCGAGGAACGCGACTTCATCAGCCGCTCCCTCGCCAGTGTCGATGAATTCATGCAGGACGCGTGATCAGGCCGGCACGATGTCGAACGACACCGTCAGACGCTTCTGATCGCCCACCGTCGGCAAAGTCCCATGCGTCATATAGCTCGGGAAGAACACCACCATGCCCGGCTGCGGACGGACCGCCTTTTCCCAGGACAGGCTGCGCGCTTCCGGGCGCTTGAATTCGCCGAACTTGATCCAGCCCGGTTTTTCCGACTCGTCTTCCAGGCAATCCGGCAGATCGACGTAATAGACGCCGCTGATCCAACCCTTCGGATGGATGTGGTCGACGTGATGCCCGCCGCCATTCAGCCGCACCGACCAGGAGCCGGCCCAATCCAGGCCCTTGGCCTTGCGGCGCAGGAACGGATGGTCCGCGTCTTTGGGCAGACCGGCCACGAATTTGGCGGCCGCCACCCGGACGGCCTCGCCCAGAGAGACGATCGCCGGGTCGACACCCGGCCGCGTGAATAGGGATTCATAGGTTTGCGAGCCGTTGCGCAGGGTCTGCTGCACGGGCTCATGCTGCGCGTGATGCAGCAGATCGAGCTTTTCGGCCAAATGGCCGTTAAAGGCTTCCAGCGAGTCAAAGCCTTTCGGTGCGGCCAGAATCTCGCTATGGACGAAGCGCTCATAGTCGTAAAGCCGGTGCGCGCCCGCCTCGTCGCCCAACAGGCGCATCGCATTGGCCTGCAAGCTGATCGCGATCTGATTGGTGGGATCGAGCTCTTCCATGCGGCGCGCCATCTGCAGGGCCTGATCGGGCACGTCCTGCTGGAACAAGGCTTCGCAGAGCTTCATCAGAAGATCGAGGGAGAACGGATCCTGCTGCAGGCCCGTGGCAGCGAGCTGCATCGCCGCGTAGGAATTGCCCTGCGCCAGCCGCAGCGCCGTCCACAGGCGGAATTGCCCGGGCGTGCCGGGACGCAGCTTCTCGGCGGCGACCAGGTCTGCCTCCGCTTCTTCCAGACGATCGACTCGCAGCAGGCTTTCGGCCGACATCTCCAGCACGTCGGGATGGTTGGGACGGGCCCGCTTGGCATAGTCGAAGGATTTGCCCACTTCGTCCTTGCGGTCGCTCTGCCACAAGACCTCATTGAGGTTGGTATGGGCGAAATAATTCAGCGGATCGAGCTGAATGGCCTTGAGATAATTGCCGATCGCATCCTCGATGCGGCCAGCGCCCAGCAGCGCATTGGCGAGATTGACGAATATCTCGGTGCGGTCGGGGACCAGGCGCGGCACCTGCTGCAAAATCTCGACCGCTTCGGGATAGCGCAGACCCGCGGTCAGCAGCTGGCCTAAATTATTGAGATAATAGGGATTTTCCGGCTCTCTCGCCAAGCCGTCGCGCAGCAGTTTTTCAGCCTTGTCCGGCTGGCCGCGCTTCTCGTGGAGATTGGCGAGCGTGACCACCGCGGCCACGGAGTCGGGCTGCAATTTGTGCGCGGCCTTCAGGGCTTTTTCCGCCTCATCGAGGCGCCCGAGAGCGAGCAGCAATTCGCCATATTGAATCTGGGCATTGAGTGATTGCGGCGCCAGCTTGACCGCCTGAGAATAATGCTCGAGCGCATCCTCGGCCGCGCCGCGTTCCAGCAGCAGATTGGCGAGGTTGAAATGCACATTGGGCTGGCTCCAGCTCTTGGCCAGCGATTTGCGGAACCATTGCTCGGCAATTTCGATATTGCCCTGTTCCTTGACCAGCAGCCCCATCAGCTGCATGGCGTCGGCATTGTCGGGCTCCAATTCGAGCGCCTGGCCGAACATCTGTTCGGCCAGGGCGCGATTGCCGGTGCGGTGAGCGGAAACGCCGGCGGAAATCATGGCCTGGGCGTTCTGGCGGGGGGAGAGCGGCGCGGCCGCGGTTCCCGAAAAGTTGCTGTTTTGCGTCATGGGGCGGGACTTTATCAAATCCCGCCCGAGACGTCACTCATGGCGGAGCGCATAACCCGGCCGGGTATTGGCCGAGGCGAAGGCCAGGGCCGACACCGTTCCCAGAGCGACCAGCAGCGCGGTCCCTCCTCCGGCCAGGAACGGCACGACGCTGATTGCGATGCGGTCGTTGAACTGCTGCAGCCAGTTGCTGAGCACCAGATATCCGACCGGCGCGGCGATCACATTGGCCAGCAGCACCGGGCGCAGGAACTGCCCGACCAGGAGACCGATGATGGCGCCGCGCGAGGCACCGAGGATCTTGCGTACCGCCACTTCCAGCATGCGGCGCGAAGTGCTGAACGACGCCATGCCATAGAGACCGATGCAGCCGACCAGCGCGGCCACCAGGGCGCCGATGCCGAACAGATGCGAGCGCTCGGTGTCGGCCTTGTAATATTTGTCCATATTTTCCTGGGCCGAGATCGGGCCGGCCGGCACCTCGGGCGCGGCCGATTGCCAGGCGGCCGACAGACGGCGGCGCATCTCGGGCTCGGAGACGCCCTCATAACGCACCGCGAACATCTGGTTCGACTTCAGTTCCCGGTTGAAATAATAGTACATCGGCAATGTTTCATCCTTGGGCGAGCGAAACATCAGGGTCTCGATCACGCCGACGATCTGCAAAGGCTGCTTGCCCGAATAGGCGACCTTGCCGATCGCTTCCTCGGGCGTCTTGATCTGCAGTTCCTCCATCGCCTTGCGGCTGATCACGATATTGACCGGCGCGGCCTCATCGGACGAAACGACGTCGCCATGCGCCTCGTCGAGAAGACGGCCGGCGAGCAGCTTGACGTCATAGGCCGCGAAGAAATTCGGCCCGATCGTCGAATAGGTCAGATTGGTCTCCGCGCCGGTATCGCCCGGCAGCTTGACGTTGGTGCCGTTGGTCAGGTCGTCGTCGCCAGCCGCGCTGTTGCCGAAACCGACCAGAGTCACGCCCGGCACCTGCTCGAACGCGGTCTTCAAGGCCTGTTTCATCGGCACGGTCAGTCCCGAATCATCGGCCGGCACGATCATCAGGCCGGCGCGGCGAAAGCCGAGATCGGCAGTCTTCATATGGTCGATCTGGCGCTGGAAACCCCAGGTCAGAACGAAGAAGGCGATCACCACGGCGAACTGGATCACCACCAGCGCCTCGCGCAGCCGGATGCCGGCACGCCCGCCAGAGGGAGACCGGCTGGAGGCCAGCACCTGGGCCGGTCTGAAACCCGACAGCACGAAGGCCGGATAGATCCCCGCCACCAGCCCGAGAGCCAGCACCGCGAGCAACAGCGCCGCGAGAAAGCCGCCATGCTGGCGATAATCGAGCGAAATATCGAGGCCGCCCGCGGCATTGATGACCGGCAGGCAGAGTTCGACGATCGACAGGCCCGCGATCGCCGAGGCCAGGGTCGTCAGCAGCGCCTCGCCGAGAAATTGCAGGCGCAGATCCGTGAGTGTCGCACCCAAGGTGCGGCGCACGGCGACTTCACGGGCACGCATCCCGGCCCGCGCCGTCGCCAGATTGATGAAATTGATGGCCGCGATGAAGAAGGACAACAATCCGACCAGGGCCAAGGTGACGACCGCGGCGGCACTTTGAGCATCGCGCAGATGGAGGTTTCGGAGCTTGAGCAGACGCAGCGCCTCGATGGTGTGATAGGGAATTCCCGGCCGCGATTCGGCAGCGCCCTTGCGATCGACGAACGCGTCCATTCCATCCTGAAAGCGATCGGCTTCGACCTGGGTTTCAAACCGAACGAAAGTCAGCAGCGTGGTCGAGCCCCAATGCGCCCAATAGTCATTCATGTCCTTGTGCGATTCGGGGGTCAGCAGACGCACGAAATCGAAGTTGCGGTCGGTGTTGTGCGGCAGATCGCGCAGAACCGCCGAGATGGTATAGGTTCCGGGCGCGACGTCGTCGAAACGCAGCGTCTCGCCGATCACATCGGTGCGGCCGAAATATTTGCGGGCCATGGATTCGGTCAGCATGATGCGCCCGGGCTCCAGGGCGCCATTCTTGTCGCCGGCCACCAGGGGTAGGTCGAACAGCTTGAAGAAGTCGGGGTCGACCAGCTGCTCCTTCTCGCGCACGACATCGGCGCCGAGATGCATATTGGCGCTCAATTCCCAAACCCGGGTGGCGACCAGGTCGGGATAATCCTCATGCAGCTGATCGATCAACCCGCCCATGCTGGTCGTGGTCTGCTGCGCGGGGCGCCCCTGCAGCGTCCAGAGCGTGCCGAGGTCATAGATCTTGTCGGCGTTCGGCACCCAGTTTTCGAAGCTGGTCTCGAAGCGCGCATAGAGGCTCAGCGTGATGAACACCGCGATGCCGAAGCTCAAGCCCAGCATGTTCAGGCCGGCATAAAGCGGATGGCGCACCGTCACGCGATAGAAGGTCAGGAAGATATTCTTGAGCATGGCTGCCTCCTCACGCGGGGACGCGGTTGACCGACAGCACCAGGCGGCCGTCGAGAATATTGACCACGCGGCTGGCCTGATCGGCCTGGCTCTGCGAGTGGGTCACCATGATCACCGTGACCCCGGTGGCGTTCAGGCTCTTCAGGATTTCCATCACCTGATTGCCGTTCTCGGTATCGAGATTGCCGGTCGGTTCGTCGGCGAGCAGGAAGGCGGGCGAGCCGACGATGGCGCGGGCGATCGCAGCGCGCTGCTGCTGGCCGCCCGACAGCTGATGCGGATAATGATGGGCGCGGTGGGCGATGCCGACCTGATCCATCGCCTCTTCCACCATCGCCTTGCGCGAACCGGCCAGGTTCTTGCGGTAGAGCAGCCCGAGTTCGATGTTCTCGCGGATGGTCAGATCATCGACCAGATTGAAGCTCTGGAAGATGAAACCGAGATTGTTGGCGCGATGCTCGGCCAGCCCGGCCTCGTTCATCCGGGCCAGATCCTCGCCGTCGAAC
>FTDB01001645.1_pt1 | contig 10981 bp, 10 predicted proteins | sample 1639741 | NCBI WGS metagenome assembly FTDB01 (sample SAMEA3914869, study PRJEB12502) | metagenome | biome: forest; material: soil | place: USA | collected 2012-03-12 | depth 0.1 m | reverse complement strand
GGACAAGCGCGCCGATCTGCCGACCGTCGGCTCCGATACGGTCCGCCGCGCCGCCGCAGCGGGATTGCGCGGCATCGCGGTGGAGGCGGGGGCGACGATCGTCGTGGATCTCGACAAGATGGTCCGCGAAGCCGACAAGGCGGGGGTCTTCATTATGGGGATCGCCCCATGAGCGACCCGCTAATCTACATCATTGCCGGCGAACCCTCCGGCGATCTGCTGGCGGCGCGGCTGATGGCGGCGCTGAAGGAATTGACCGGCGGCGCGGTGCGCTTCGCCGGTATCGGCGGCGAGGCGATGCGGGAGCAGGGGATCGACAGCCTGTTTCCCCAGGCGGATCTTGCCGTGATGGGTTTTGCGGAGGTCGTGCCGCGCATTCCCAAGATCCTGCGCCGCTTGCGCGAAACATTGGCCGATATCGAGGCGCGCGGGCCGTCGCTGATCGTGACCGTCGACAGCTGGGGCTTCACCGGTCGTGTCACCAAGGCATTGAAGCAGCAAGGCTCGACAATTCCGCGGCTGCATTATGTCGCGCCGATGGTCTGGGCCTGGAAGGAGACGCGGGCCAAGGCCCTGGCGGATCGCGTCGACCGGCTGCTGTGCCTTCTGCCCAACGAACCGGCCTATTTCGAACCCCACGGCTTGAAAGCCGTCCATGTCGGCCATCCGGTCCTGGAACGGCTGGGCGAGCCGGGCGATGGGGCGGGGTTCCGCCGGCGTCACGGCATCGCCGACATGGCGCCGCTGCTCTGCGTGCTTCCCGGCAGCCGCCACTCGGAAACCTCGCGCCTGCTGCCCGTCTTCGCCGAAACCGCCCATCGCCTGCAGAGCCGTTTCCCGGATCTTCAAATCGTCGTTCCCAGCGTCGAGACCGTCGCGGACTCCGTGCGGCGCGCCGTAACGGATTGGCGCGTTCCCACGATCGTTGTCGATCCGACCGAAAAATGGGACGCCTTCGCCGCGTCCGACGCCGCTCTCGCAGCTTCTGGAACTGTCGCGCTTGAATTGTCCGTCGCGCACGTACCAATGGTGATCGCTTATCGGATGGCGCCGCTGACGGCGATGGCGGTGAGACGGCTTATCAAGATCAAATATGCCTGTCTCATCAACTTGCTGCTCAACCGGATGGCGGTGCCCGAATTTATGCAGGAGGCGTGTGAGCCGGAAAGATTGATCGATGCTTTGCTGCCCTTGCTGCGGGATGGTCCGGAGCGGCGCAAACAGCTCGAAGATTGCGCGGAAGCGCTGGGTTTGCTCGGTGTGGGAGGCGAAAGTCCCAGCCGGCGGGCGGCGCGTGAAGCGCTCTCGATGATCCGCAATAATTAAGCGGTTGATCAAATACTTATGGCGCAAAGGGATCGGAAAAACAGAGGGAATGCGACCCTATCGCAGACAAGGCTTGATTCAGTCGACGGCGAGTCCTTCCGGAATCAGAATGTTGTCGTGTTTCAAGGTTTCCGATAATGTCATATCAATGACTCTTGGGTGGAAGAGTTAACAGGGGCGGCACTAATGAACATACTTACTAAGTTCTCGTGGGAATTGAAAATTTGTACGATTGCCGTACTATCGGTTGTGTCCGGTGCAGCCTTCGCGGGCGACGCGCCGCCGGCCTATAACAAGACGGTAATGGTCGCGGTTTCCGGCAAGGTCGAATATCCGAAGATGGCCAAGATGCGTCATCAGGAAGGTGTCGTGACGGTTGCGTTGACGGTCGATGCCAGTGGCGCGGCCACCGCGGCGGTCGAGAAGTCGTCGGGCATCCAGTCGCTGGACGACGCCGCGCTTGCGGCGTGCGCCGCAGCGGCTCCCTTCCCGGCGCCGCCTGAAGCGGGTACCGTGGTTCATGGAAATATTCGCTTCGCCTCCGAATAAGGGCTGAAGCCCGGGCGGGTGAAATTTTGGGGGTAAATATGGCGTTTCTGGAAAATCTGAAGGTCGCGTCCAAGGTCATGCTGTCGCTGGCCTTGATGGCGTTCATCGTCATCGGTGCGGTGGCCTATTCCAGCATCCGCATGTTCAGCATCGACAGCGGTTACACCGCGCTGATCGATCAGGACGCGGGGATGTCCAAGTTGCTGGGCTGGGCCAGCCAGCGTCTGACGGCGGAAGGTCACCTGCAATATCAGCTGATCCTCGAGAGCACGCCCAAGGGCGTCGACGCGCTGAAGGCCAAGATGGGGAAGAACGAGAAGGAATTCGCCGATCTGGTCGCACAGGCCAAGACGAAAAATCCGGCGATGGCCACTCGTATCGAAACCATCGCCGGCGGTTTCAAGGATGTTCTCACCCTGGGCCATCAGGCGCAGGAGCTGGTCGAGAAATCCCATGACGTCGAAGCGCTCGATCTGGTCCGCCAGAAATTCGATCCCGCCTTGACCAAGATCGAGACCGATCTCACCGCCCTGGTGGAAGAAGTCGATCAGACCATGCAGGCCGACGCCAAGGGCCTCGGTAATTCGACCAGCAACACGGTCATCTTCACGCAGCTTCTGGTCGGCGTCGGTCTGGTCGTAGTGCTGGGCGTGGCGCTCCTGATCACGCTGTTCGGCGTGTCCAGGCCGCTGACCGAAATGTCCGAGATCATGGGCGAACTGGCCAAGGGCCGCTTCGACATCAATGTGGTCGGCCAGAACCGCGTCGACGAGATCGGCACGATCGCCCGCTCGGTGCAGGTGTTCAAGGAAAACGGCCGCGCGATGGAACAGATGCGCGTCGAACAGGAGGCCGCAAAAGCCAAAGCCGAAACCGAGCGCCGCCAGATCATGCTGCAGCTCGCCGACAGCTTCGAAGCCGAAGTAAAAGGCGTGGTGCAGACGGTCTCCGCCCAGGCCTCGCAGCTGCAATCGACCGCTCTGTCGCTGTCCAATGTCGCCGACAAGGCCAAGGGCCAGTCCAGCACCGTGTCGACTGCCGCCGAACATGCTTCCAGCAATGTGCAGACGGTCGCTTCGGCCGCCGAGCAGCTGGCTTCCTCGATCGGCGAGATCGCCCGCCAGGTCGCTCATTCCTCCGATCTCAGCCGTTCGGCGGTGGTCGAGGCCAAGCGCACCAGCGAGATCGTCTCGGCGCTCGCCACGTCGGCCCAGAAGATCGGCGACGTGGTGAACCTCATCACCGACATCGCCAGCCAGACCAACCTTCTGGCGCTGAACGCCACCATCGAGGCGGCCCGCGCCGGCGATGCCGGTAAGGGCTTCGCGGTCGTGGCCGGCGAAGTGAAGACGCTGGCCAATCAGACCGCCCGCGCCACCGAGGAAATCGGTCAGCAGATCAACGGCATTCAGGCCGCGACCCGCGAAGCCGTGCAGGCGATCGAAACCATCACCGGCTCGATCACCAACATCAACGACGTCGGCACTTCGATCGCTTCGGCGGTCGAGGAGCAGGGTGCGGCGACCCAGGAAATCGCCCGCAATGTCCAGCAGGCCGCCGAAGGTACCCGCGAAGTGTCGTCGAACATCTCGGGCGTGCAGCAGGCGGTGGAAGAAGCCGGCGCCGGAGCGAACAATGTTCGCGACGCCGCCCGCGATCTGTCGAACCAGTCCGAATCGCTGACTCAGCAGGTCGACCGCTTCATCGGCCGCGTTCGCGCTGGTTGATCGACCGGTCGGACAAAAAAAGTGGGCCGATCCCGGGAAACCGGGGTCGGCCCCTCTTGTTGTAGGCCTGGATTTCTGCGACCCTCTCCTGGGAAGAGATTGATTCCAAGGGAGGATTTCCGACATGAAGCGACAGTTTGGACTGGCTCTTGCTCTGGCCGTGCTGGTCGGCTCCGGCGCGGCTCTCGCCGTCGATCCGGCGGCTGCGATCAAGGAACGTCAGGAGTTCTACAAGGAACTCGGCAAGAACGCCAAAGGCATCGGCGACGAGTTGAAGAAGCCCGAGCCGTCTATGGCCGACATCCAGAAGATGGCTGCCGCCATCGATGCCGCCGCACCGAAGATCCCCAGCCTGTTTCCCGCCGGCACCGGCCCGGAAGCCGGCGTCAAGACGAGCGCCAAGGCCGAGATCTGGCAGAAGGGCGATGCCTTCAAGGCCGCTGCCGATAAGCTGGTTCCCGCCGCTCATGCCCTCGACGCTGCCGCCAAGAGCGGCGACATCGCCGCGGTCAAGGCCGCGATGCCGGCCGTCGGCGGCGCCTGCAAGGGCTGCCATGAAGAGTTCCGGACGCAAGAGCACTAAGCTTTGGCAGGGTGGTTGAACAACGGCAAGGCAGGTCCCCTGGTTTGGGACCTGCCGACGCGGTTCTTCCACTGGACCCTTGTGCTCCTCGTCGTGGTCGCCTGGCGGACAGCCGAGACGCGCGACCTTTCCACTCACATATTCGCCGGCTCCGGCGTCATCGGGCTCCTGGTGTTCCGCCTGTGGTGGGGCCTGTTCGGCAGTTCGACGGCCCGCTTCGTCAGTTTCGTCAAGGGACCGAAAACGGTCCTGGCCTATGCCCGGTCCCTCAGACATTCGGCGCTCGAACCCGGCCACAATCCGATGGGCGGCTGGAGCGTCGCAGGCTTGCTGGTCTGCCTGATCCTGCTGACCGGTTTCGGCTTATTCGCCGACGATGTCGATGCGCTGAACCCGGGGCCGTTCTCCGACAAGATCGATTACGACGCCAGTCGCCTGGCTTCGCATCTGCACGCCTGGGCCTTCGACGCCCTGGAGATGCTTATTTGCGCGCATCTCGCCGCGATGTTGTTTTACGCCCTTTTCAAACGGCAGAATTTGGTGGGCGCCATGGTCACCGGCCGGCAGAGACATCTCGATGGGCATGAGGATCTGCAACGGGGCTCGCCGCCGATGCTGGTGATCGGCCTTGTCCTGGGGGGCGCCGTGACGGTCTATCTCGCGCATCTTGGCGGCTCCTTCTGATCAGCCGGCTGCAAGCTGGCTGAAACCTTGAAAATCAACCACCGGCCGCAGCAGACCCAGGAATCCCGCGAGGAATTTCCAGCTCGCCTCGTCATGATCGAGATGATGGGTGAGCAGACCGATCGGACGGGTGAAATCTCCATGATCCCGCCGCTCGGCCAGCTGGCGGCGCAGCGCTTCGTAGATTCTCGCCGCTCCTCGGAAGCGGGCGCCGCCCTTCCAGCGCAGCAGATCGATATGAGTGTCCAGGCGCTGGAAACCGGGCTTGTCGGCGCCTTCGCCATTCCAGCCCGACAAGGCGAAATAGCCGGCGATCGCCAGCGCTTCGAGCAAGACCGGCTCGACGCGGTTCCAGGGCGGTGTGTAGAAGACGGGATCGAGGCCGGCCCGTTCGAGCGCATGGCGACCGGCCAGAATTCCCCGCGCCAGCGGCACCGGAGCGACGGCGCTGGTATAGTCGGCGCCGGGGCCCTCGGCCGGCATGCGGCGATTGATATGGTCGACGCCATGCTGGGAGACGGTCACCATCGGATTGTCGATCAGCCATTCCGCCAGGGTCGGGCTGACGCCATGGGGAATCACCGAGATCGACAGCGGCAATCCGCCCGCGACCTCGCTCAAGCGGTCGAGGGCAGGGGAGATGCCGCGCGCGTCGTCATCGCGCCACCATAGAAGAGGGCGGTGGCCACAGACATGCCAGCGCTCCAGTTCGCGCAAAAGTCGGTGCCGGGCCAGCAGGATCATTCGGCGGGAAAACCGCGCACGTCATGGAGATCGATCGCCGTCGTCGCCGCGGATTTCTCGGCCAGTATCAGATGCGCACGCAGAACGGACAGATAGGCGAACAACCCCGCCATCAAGGCGATCAGCACGCCCCAGCGGCCTTCGCGATAGCCCTTGCGGCGGACATAGCATTTCCAGAAGCGGCGCACGCCACGGAACGCGGCGCTGCTCAGGGAGCAGACCCGGTCCTCATCGACCAGATCGAGGGCACGCAATTCGGTATAGCGGTCGAGCCGGCGGATCATGTCCGAGACATCGTCGTCGACATGATGAATCAGGGCGTTCTGCAGACGCCCGCCGCCGACGCCTTCGAGAATTGTGCCGGGATGCACCCGCTGCGATTTCCAATGTTTGCAGCCGCGGCGATACAGGCGCGTCACTGCCGAGGTGCCGAACGAACCGCCCCAGCCATGGCGGATCAGCCGCGTGCCGACATAATTGTCGACCGGGATCAGGAAATGCGAAGGGAGGATCGCCGAGGCCGCGGTGAAGCGCACTTCCTCCGCCAGCGCCTCGCTGACGATTTCGTCGGCATCGACCTCGAAGATCCACTGGCCGGTGCAGGCCTCGACGCCGGCGGTACGGCGCGGGCCTTCGAGCGGGAAAGCGCCGGTGACGGTGCGGGCGGCGTAGTGCTTGGCGATCTCGGCGGACCCGTCGGTGCAGCGGTCGAGCACCACCACGATCTCATCGGCGAAGCGCAAGCGTTGCAGGCAGGCGGCCAGCCGCTTCTCTTCATTGTGAACGCAGACCAGCGCGGAAATTTTCGTCGTCATGGAGCCCCCCTCGAGACATGGCCTCTCCCTAGGCCTTTCCTCTAAGACGCCACCGTGCGAGGTCTCCCTCAGGTCAAAAATGCGCGGAAAGAATCAGACTTAAAGTGCGCGGGCGCAGCGGGGTCACCTGGCGCACCTGGCCGAAGCTGAAGGGGTTGCCGAAGGCGAAAGTATCGCCTTCGATATTGGCCGGATTGTCGAGCACGACGAGAAGGCGCCACCCGGCCGCGGCGAGTCCGGCGCTGATCCGGCCGGTGACATAACCGCCCATGCTCTGCGAGAGGGCCGGTTGAAAGGTCAGACGCGAGCGTCCGACATAGTTCGCCCTGCCGGCGAACTGCAGGCTGAAATCGTCATCCAGAGGAATTTCATACTCGGCGGTGCCGCCGAAGGAAACGGTGGCGACCCCGGGCAGACCGGATGTCGCCGGATTGACGAAAGCCGGCGAGATATTGGTCAGGCGGGCGGAATCCAGCAGCCAATCAATGCCGAGCGTCAGCCCCGTCAGCGGCCGGACCACGGCCTCGGTCTCCCAGCCCAAAACGCGGGCATCGCCGACATTGGTGGTGTAAGACAGGCCCGACGCCAGATATTGGTCGGTTTGAACGTCGCTCCAGAAATCGTAGAACAGCGCCGAGCGGACCTCATAGAAGCCGTCGCCGGAGCGGCTTTTCACGCCGACCTCGCTATTGTGCAGCCGGTCCGGATTGAAGGTCTGCTGGGAAGCGGTGGGAGCCGCGATGCCGCCCGAGTTGAAGCCGCCCGGCCGATAGCCCTCGGAATAGAGCGCATAGACCATATCTTCCGGCGTGATTTCGCGCTGAAGCGAAATCTTCGGTGCCCATCCCCGATATTGCGACTCCTGCTGCACGCTGCGCATGCGGGGCGGGGAGGTGGTGACGGTCGAGCCCATGCTGAGCTGCGTATAGAACAGACGGACTCCGGCCCTGGCCAGCCAGCCGCTGCCGAGGTCATAGATCAGTTCGCCATAGGGTGCTGCTTCCGTCAGGTGATCGGTACGGCTCACCTGATAGCGCAGCAGCAAGGGGGAGGCTGTGCCGGACCCATGCGAACTGAGCTGAGCATTGCCCTGTTCCTCGGTCCGGGCGGCGTAGAGACCGGCCAGCCATTGAAGCGGTCCGCCATTCGACGAGGCGGCGACCAGGTCCTCGATCAGAAGATTGCTCGAGGATTTCTCGTCGAAAATGCCGACATCCTGGCTGTTGTCGTCGTCGAACAGAGAGAGCGCCGCCGAGGCGTCATAGCGGTTCGAATAGCTGTGATGGACATAGCCGGTCGATGAATCGATCCGCCCCCAATCGAGGAGTCCGCTGATGGTCAGTGAGCCCTGCGCAAAGTCGTTGTCGTTGGATTCGCCGACGCGATTGGCGCGATTGCGGGGAATCGGCCCCACCGTATATTGCGAATCTGCCGAGTTCAGTCTCTGCAGCGCGCCCGCCGCGGTCACGGTCCAATCGTCGCCGAGCCTGGTTTCCAGCGCGGCCCGGCCGCCATCGCGGATGGTGCGGTCGACATCCGACTGACGCAGATCGCCATTATTGAGGTAGCCGCCGGCAAAATCGCCGTAAGCCACGACGCGCAGGGCGGAGACGCCCTGGGCGAGCGGCAGATTGACCATGGCATTGGCGGACCGGGAAGAAGAGGCATCCTGGGTCCAGCCATAATCGAGCGACAGATCGGCGCCGTAGGATTGCAGGTCCGGCTTATGGGTGACCATGCGATAGATGCCGCTCAAGGAGCCGCTGCCATAGAGAGCGCCCTGAGGGCCGCGCATCACCTCGACCGCTTCGACGTCATAGAGCTTGAGATCAGGATCGGGGGCGTTGTAATTGACCGGCAACCCGTCGAGATAGGTCCCGACCGTCGATTGGGTACGCCCGGTGAAGGTTCCGTCCGACAGGCCGCGCAGCATGATCTTGTCCCGGCCCGGACCGAGATTGGTCATGCTCATGCCGGCGACGCGTCCCGTAGTGTCGGAAGTGTCGACGTCGTGGGTGCTGCTCAGCTGGGCCGCGGTGACGACGCTGAGCGCATCGGGCAAACTATCGGCCGTTTCCCAGCCGCGCTTGCTCGAGGTTACCATGATCTCTTCAGACGCAGCTGAGGCGGGCAAGGAAGCGGCCTTGACCGGCGTCTCCGCTCCCGGCAACAGGCGCACGGTGCGGGGGTCGGCGAATTCGAAGCGGCAAGGCGCGCCCGCCAGCAGGCGCCGCAGCCCTTCATCGAGCGTGAAGCGGCCCTGAAGCCCCGATGTCGTGCCGGAACAGGCGCCGACACCGCCGATCGAGATTTCGGCCTGCAGGGCGAAATCGAGCAGGGCTTCGGCGACGGATTGAGGGCGGATGGAGAAGGAGCGGGGGCTTGGATCCGGGGCCGCTGCCGCGGCCATGGCGAACGGCAGCGCCAAAGCGCTGCCGGCGCAAAGACGCGCGGCTGTGCTCAACCGGATAGGAATGACCCTGCTCCCCCCTTATCGTGCGGCGTCCTTGGCGCCGACGACGATTCCCTTTGAAGTCGATTGGGACCACAGAGGGGCGATCAGAGTCAATCGCCGAACGACGCTGTCCTCGTCATCGAGGACCAGCACGCCGGAAAAGCGCATCTCGGCGGTCTTGTGGTCGGCGGTCGAGATGGGCTGGGAGAATTGCGCATTGAGATCGGCGACCACTTCGGACAGCGGCCGGTCGCGATAGACCAGGCGGCCGGTGCGCCAGGCGAAGACGTCGTCGGGCGAAACGGTGCTGGCCTGGATGGTGGTCGTGCCGATTCGGTGATCGATGCGGTCGCCCGATGTGAGGCGGACGGGAGTGCCCTGGGTCGGGTCGAGCGGAGAGACCTCGACGACACCACGGCGCACGGTGACGGAAATCTGCCCGTCGCGCTGACGGACATCGAATTCGGTGCCGACGACGCGGATCCGGCGGTCGCCGGCGGCGATGATGAAGGGGCGGGCGGCATCCGGGGCGACGTCGAAGATGGCCTCGCCCTCATCCATCTTCACATAGCGCTCGGCGGAGGCCAGGGCGACCGACAATTGGGTGCCGCCGGCCAGATCGATATGGCTGCCGTCAGCCAAAGCGACGGTCGAGCGTTCGCCGGTCGCGGTTTCGTAGAAATTCTGCACCGGGGCATGATGGCCGGTCGATTGAATGAACCAGCCCAGGGCCAGGGCGGCGGCGAGGGCGGCACCCGCCGCGAAGGGCCAGCGGCGAGGCGCGGGGGCCGGGATGCTGATGCGCCGTTTCAGGGCCGGCCCGTGACGGTCGATCTCGAGCCATAGCGCCAGCGCCCGGTCATAGGCGGCCTCATGGTCCGGCGATGCCTGGAGCCAGGCGTCGAAGGTCAGCCATTCCGTTTCGCCGGCAGCAGGATCCTGCAAACGGACGACCCATTCGGCCGCTTGCGCGTCCGGGGCTTCCTCCTGCATTCGCTGCTGTTCCATGATCTGTCGATCCCTGTCCATAGTCCTATGACGCCACCCTCGAGCGGTTCCCTCATGCTGCTCGAAAATAATTCACTCAATCTTACGTATAATCAGCTTCAACGCAGCACTGATATGTTTTTCCACCGCGCTGACCGAGATGTTCATGGCTTTGGCCGTTTCCGCCTGGGTCAACCCTTCCAGTTTCTGCAGCCGGAAGGCCTGCTGCATCTTGGCGGGCATTTCCTCGACCAGCGCCACCAGCTTCGCCAGGCGCCGGCGCGCCGCGAGCGCGTCGTCGACCGCGGGCTCGCCGGTCCGCAGTTCCTGGGTTTCCTGCCATGCGCCGTCGCGCGAGATCGTGCGGCGGTCGTGACGCAGCCGGTCGAGCATCAGGTTTTGAGCGGCGCGAAAAAGAAAGGCCGAGGGGTTTTCGATCGACGCGGGAGCCTCGAGCGACGAGAGCTTCAGATAGAGTTCCTGCACCAGATCTTCGGCCGCCGCGACCGAGCCTAGGCGCGCGGCGAAGAAGCGCACCAGAGAGGGACGCTTCTCGAGATAGAGCTGGAACAGGTCTGTGCCGTCGGCTTGCATGCGATCCATAGAAAAAGGGCCGGTCTCCTGAAAGACCGGCCCGATCTGGTGTCGCGCCGCTTAGGTGCGGGCGTTCAACGGGGTGTATTTGCGCTGCGTCGCACCCGTATAGAGCTGACGCGGACGGCCGATCTTCTGGTGGGGATCGCCGATCATCTCGTTCCACTGCGCCACCCAGCCGACGACGCGGGCGATGGCGAACAGGCAGGTGAACATCGAAACCGGGATGCCCATGGCGCGGAAGATGATGCCCGAATAGAAATCGACGTTCGGGTACAGCTTCTTCTCGATGAAATATTCGTCCGAAAGGGCGATACGCTCGAGTTCCATGGCCAGCTTGAGGAGCGGATCGTCGCGCACGCCCAGCTCGTCCAGCACTTCGTTGCAGGTGCGCTGCATGACTTTGGCGCGCGGATCGTAGTTCTTGTAGACGCGATGGCCGAAGCCCATCAGGCGGAAGCTGTCGTTCTTGTCCTTGGCGCGCTTGATGAATTCGGGGATGCGCTCGACGCTGCCG
>FTDB01000893.1_pt1 | contig 11010 bp, 7 predicted proteins | sample 1639741 | NCBI WGS metagenome assembly FTDB01 (sample SAMEA3914869, study PRJEB12502) | metagenome | biome: forest; material: soil | place: USA | collected 2012-03-12 | depth 0.1 m | reverse complement strand
TGCCGGCCTGCGCGTCGGCGTGAAGCAGGGCGGCTGCGCCGGCCAGGAATACGTGCTGAGCTATGCCGAGGAAGCCGGGCCGATCGACGAGGTCGTCACCGACAAGGGCGTGACCATCCTGATCGAGCCCAAGGCCGTGCTGTATCTGGTCGGCACGGTGATCGACTATGAAACGACGGCCCTGGCGTCGAAGTTCGTGTTCAACAATCCGAACGAGACCGATGCCTGCGGCTGCGGCGAGAGCGTGACCATCAAGCCGGTCGCCGAAGTCTAGACCACCGTTTCGTGCATCAGCACCCAGCTCAGGGCGTCGTTCAGGCTGGTGAAGGCGCGGCGCACCTGGGTCGGGAAGATCCGGTCGTGCGCGGCGATGCGGGCCTGGGTGAGGGCGCTGCGCGTCACGAAGGCAATGCGCGGACGCGACGGGTGGCCCTGGGTGATTTCGTCCCACACCGCGCTCATGCGCTTGATGTCCTCGAACTGGATCATGCCGCGGAATTTGCGGTGGTCGATCAGCCGGTTGTAGCGCCACAGCTCCGGGACGCTGCGATAGACCGCGATGATGCGGTCGGCATAGTGGGCGCTGGGTTCGCGTCCGATCAGACGTACCGTGATCAGCCTGTTTTCGACATCGACGGTGTGGGCAAAGGTCGGATCGGCCATGAAACGCTCCCGGTACAGCGGGGAGTAGATACGGAATTGTCTGACTTTTTGGTTAACGTCGCGGAAACCCTGCGCGATTGACCTGACGGGCGAAACGCGTTAACCATTAGGCCGGATCAGGGAGGGGTGAATGCCCAACACGGCCAGGCGGATGCCGGTGCTTGCCTATTCGCTGTCGGGGCTGGCGGCCCTGCGCGATTCGCTCCTCTATATCCCGGTCTGGATCGTCGTTTTCATCGTAATTTCCGTGGTTTATACCGTGTTCTTCAACATGGTCGCCAGTTATCATGCCGGTCAGATCCTGATCAATATCCGCCATTACGCCACGTTCGACTTCGCCAACCTGTCGGACGCCAACAGCCTCGACTATGTGCTGCAGCTCAAGGATATCCTGGAGTTGGCCCTGCCGATCGCCCTGGCCTATTTCACCGTCATCCCGATCGCCGTGGCGCGGTCGCGCCTGATCCGCGGCGGCGACGCTACCGCCCATATCGGCTTCGGCCAGTCGGAACTGATCGTGGCGCTGAACACGCTGATCTCGTACGTGCCGGTGATCCTGGTCCTGCTGTCGCTGCACATCGTCTTCCATGTCGTCTCCGACTTCCTGGCGCCGCACCTCAGCGTCGCCGAAGGCGCGACCGCCGCGCCGGCCCAGGCGCCGGACTGGACCCGGCCGGTGTTCGGCGCCATCACCACGGTGACGGCGGTGGTGCTGTTCTTCTTCACCTATGTCCGCACCTCCCTGTCCCTGCCGTACAGCGTCGAGGAAAACCGCCTGGGCGTGCTCTATTCGTGGCGGGCGACGTCCGGCCGGTTCTGGACCATCGCCCAGATCGAGGCCCTGGCCGTGGTGTGGGGCGCGCTGGCCTGCGCCGTCGTCTATGGCCTGTTCGTGCTGGTCTATGAGTTTCTGTTCGAGAAGGTCTACACGCTGCGTTATTCGATCGTCTTCACCGGCGAGATGAACGCCCAGTGGTTCTTCAACCTGCTGGCCATATCGGTGATCTTCATCCTGTTCCTGACCTTCACCTTCGGGCCGATCGTGCAGATCTACCGTTTCGTCCGCCCGATCGACGAGGCCGCCGAACCCGACGACATCGGCGGCGAAGACCCCGATCCGGTGACGGCGTAAGGCCGCGCGCAGCGTCTTCTTTAATTCAGGATTGGACGCGGGCGGGGCTCATGCGCACGGACTATCTGCGTCCATCTGTGGATAAATCTTCTTTCCGTATAGAAGGTTATCCACAGATGGATGCAGATTTCGGGGCAATGATCTGATCGCCGGTGATGTCTCAGATCAGAGGCGCTGCGCGCGCTCAGTCCGCCACCAGCACGCTCTCGGTCACTGGTTTGCCCGTCGCCTCGGCGATCAGGGCCTGTGAGCGCGTCTCGATCTGCGCCTGCAACTGCGCCATGAAGGCGTCCTTGGCCATCGGCGGATAGATGGCCGGCAGGAATTCCAGCACCGCCGTGCCGGGCTTCTTCTCGAACCGCTCCTCCTGCCAGAAGCAGCCGAGATTGGTCGCCACCGGCACCACCGGCATGTCGAAACCGCTCATCATGTGCCACACGCCCGAACGATAGCGGCGGTGCGTGCCCGGCGCGTTGAGGTGGCCTTCCGGATAGATCAGGATGCTGCGGCCGTCCTTCGCCGCCTCGGCCGAACGGTTGGCCAGGCGCCGGCGCGCCTCGACCCCGCCGCAATGGTCGACGACGATCGCACCCAACTTGGTCAGCAGGTTGCCGACCAGCGGATATTTCTCCAGGTGATCGCCGGTGACGAAGGCAAGGTCGGGGATCTGCGAATAGATGCAGAAGCCGTCGCCCCACGAATGGTGCTTGCAGGCATAGATCACCGGCCGGTCCAGCAGGTTTTCACGGCCGCGCACCTCAAGCCGGATGCCGGCGAAGACGCGCATCGCCCACACCATGCGTTTCGTATAGCGCGCGATGATCCAGCCCACCGGCCGGCGGCCCGGCAGCAGGCTGGCGGCCACCGCCATCAGGCTGTAGCCGACCGACAGGACCCAATAGGCGATATTGAACAACAGACTGCGCATGACCATCCCCGTGTTGAATGTCACTTGAACATTGTTCAAAATATTTGGCAAGGAAAATCTGCGACGCAAAATATAATCATATAAAGATATCTTTATATCTTTATTGACTCGCGCCAGTGATGCGGTTAGCTTGCCGGTGTCATGGTTCCGCGCGGCCTTAAACCGCGCGGCTAAGAGGGAAGCCGGTCGAAGGCCGGCGCTGCCCCCGCAACTGTATGCGGCGAGCTTTCATCCGTAATGCCATTGGGGCCTCCGGGCCCTGAGAAGGCGGGGTGACGGCCGCGACCCGCGAGCCAGGAGACCTGCCATCGACCTCATATCCATCCCGGGCGGAGGGCCACGGGCATGCGCATCACCGCTGCGGGCGCCTCGTCCGCGGCCGCGTCGTCGCGCACGCCCGTTCCCTGCCCAAAATCGCGAGAAACGTCGTGTCACATAGTCAACTGCCCGTCGCCACCCTGGGGACCCCCCGCATCGGTCTGAAGCGCGAGCTGAAGTTCGCCCTGGAAAGCTACTGGTCGGGCAAGTCCGACCAGGCCGCCCTGGTGAAAACCGCCGCCGAGCTGCGCGCCATCAACTGGGCCCGGCAAAAGGCGAGGGGTGTCGACATCATCCCGTCGAACGATTTTTCCTTCTACGACCAGGTACTGGACATCAGCTTCATGGTCGGCGCCATTCCGGCGATCTACGGCGACAAGGCCGATCTCGACACCTATTTCGCCATGGCGCGCGGCGCCCAGGGAGCCGGCCACGAGGTCTGCGAACACGGCCACCACCACCACGTCCACGGCGTCCCGGCCCAGGAAATGACCAAGTGGTTCGACACCAACTACCACTACATGGTGCCCGAATTCACCCGCGACCAGACCTTCCGGCTGACCTCGTACAAGCCGCTCGACGAATACAAAGAAGCCAGGGCGCTGGGTTACCAGACGCGTCCGGTCCTGGTCGGTCCCGTGACCTTCCTGAAGTTGGGCAAGAGCAATGACGACAGCTTCAACCCGCTGTCGCTGATCGACAAGCTGGTCCCGGTCTATGTCGACATCCTGACTCGCCTGCGCGACGCCGGCGCCGAATGGGTGCAAATGGACGAACCGGCCCTGGTGCTGGATGGCGAGATCGAAATCGCGGCGGCGCTGCAGAAGGCCTACGCGGCCTTCGCCACCCAGGTGCCGGGCCTGAAGATCATGCTGGCCACCTATTTCGGCGGGCTTGAGGAGAATCAGGACCTAGCCGTGTCGCTGCCGGTCGCGGGCCTGCACCTCGACCTGGTGCGCGCGCCGGAACAGCTTGACGCCGTCCTGGCCAAGGCGCCGCAGGACCTGGTCGTCTCGCTGGGCGTCATCGACGGCCGCAACATCTGGCGCGCCGACCTGGCCCGCATTGTCGACCGGCTGGTGCCGGCCATCGCCGCGCGCGGCAAGGACCGCGTCCAGATTGCGCCGTCCTGCTCGCTGCTGCACGTGCCGATCGACCTCGACCTGGAAGACGCGCTCGACGCCGACGTCCGGTCGTGGCTGGCCTTCTCGGTGCAGAAGATGGACGAACTGACGACGATCGCCTCGGCGCTGCGCGGCGACTATGACGGCGCGGGCTCCAGCCTGGCGTTGCTGGACGACGCGACCCAGGCCGCCGCGGCGCGCCGCACCTCGCCGAAGATCCACAGCCGGGCGGTCGCCACCCGCCTGGCCGCCGTGACCGCGGCCGACGCCGTGCGCCTCAGCCCGTTCCCGGCCCGCGCCGCGCTGCAACGCGCCCGCTTCGACCTGCCGGCCTTCCCGACGACGACCATCGGCTCGTTCCCCCAGACCGCGGAAGTGCGCCAGGCGCGTTCCGCCCACGCCAAGGGCGGGCTCGATACGGCCGCCTACGAGACCTTCCTCAAGCAGGAGACCGAACGCGCCATCCGCTGGCAGGAAGAGGTCGGGCTCGATGTCCTGGTCCACGGCGAGTTCGAGCGCAACGACATGGTGCAGTATTTCGGCGAGCAGCTGTCGGGCTTCACCTTCACGAAGCACGGCTGGGTCCAGTCCTACGGTTCGCGCTATGTCCGTCCGCCGGTGCTGTTCGGCGACGTCTCGCGGCCCGACCCGATGACCGTGGCGTGGTGGCAGTACGCCCAGTCCCTGACCGGCAAGCCGGTCAAGGGCATGTTGACCGGCCCGGTGACCATCCTCAACTGGTCGTTCGTCCGCGACGACCAGCCGCGGTCCGAAAGCTGCCGCCAGATCGCCCTGGCCATCCGCGACGAGGTCCAGGACCTGGAAAAGGCCGGCTGCCGGATGATCCAGATCGACGAAGCCGCCCTGCGCGAAGGCCTGCCGCTGCGCCGCCGCGACTGGCAGACCTATCTCGACTGGGCCGTGGAAAGCTTCCGCCTGTGCGCTTCGGGCGTGGCCGATGAGACCCAGGTGCACACCCACATGTGCTATTCGGAGTTCAACGACATCATGCCGTCGATCGCCGCGCTCGACGCCGACGTCATCTCGATTGAGACCTCGCGCTCGAAGATGGAACTGCTCGACGTCTTCAAGACGCAGAAATACCCCAACGAGATCGGGCCGGGCGTCTACGACATCCACAGCCCGCGCGTGCCGGATGTCGAGGAGATGGTCGAGCTCTTGTCGCTGGCGCGCGAACGCCTGGACGACCGGCAGATCTGGATCAATCCGGATTGCGGCCTGAAGACCCGCAAGTGGGACGAGGTCAGGCCGGCCCTGGTCAACATGGTCGCCGCCGCCGCAAGGCTGCGCGAAGACGCCTGACCGGCGACGACGCTATGAAAGGGGCGGCGGAGGTCTATCCGTCGCCCCGGTTTCATCATTTCGTGCTATGGAAAAGTCCCATGACCGAGACGCCCGAATTCATCCGTCCGCAACTGACGCCGCCCGGTGGCGAGACCCGGGTGCTGCTGCATTCGTGCTGCGCGCCGTGCTCGGGCGAGGTCATGGAAGCCATGCTGGCCTCGGGCATCGACTACACCATCTTCTTCTACAATCCGAACATCCACCCCGAGCGCGAATACCTGCTGCGCAAGGAGGAGAACGTCCGCTTCGCCGAAAAGCACGCCGTGCCCTTCGTCGACGCCGACTACGACACCAACAACTGGTTCGCCCGCGCCAAGGGCATGGAATGGGAACCGGAACGCGGCGTCCGCTGCACCATGTGCTTCGACATGCGCTTCGAACGCACGGCCCTTTACGCCCACGAGCACGGCTTTCCGGTGATGACGTCCAGCCTGGGTATTTCCCGCTGGAAGAGCATGGCGCAGATCAATGACTGCGGCAGCCGCGCCGTCGCGCCCTATGACGGCCTGAGCTATTGGGATTTCAACTGGCGCAAGGGCGGTGGCGCGGCGCGCATGATCGAGATCTCCAAGCGCGAAGAATTCTACCAGCAGGAATATTGCGGCTGCGTCTATTCCCTGCGCGACAGCAACCGCCACCGCCGCGAGACCGGACGCGCGCCGATCGAGATCGGCACGCAGTTCTACAAGGCGTCGGACGACTGAATCTTAAACGGCGCCCGGGCGGTCCCAGATCTGTTGCGGGCTGCCCGACAGGGCGCGGTCGCCGCCGTCGTGCAGGTCGAGGACGACGATCTCGTTCTCACCCGCCTTCAGCCAGTCGCCCGGCACGAACACGGCCTGCTGCGGGCCGACCGACCAGTAGCGGCCCAGGTTGTGGCCGTTGACCCAGACATAACCCTTGCCCCAGCCGCGCAGGTCGAGGAAGGTGAAGCCGGTCTTCGTCAGCGTGAACGTGCCGCGGTGGAAGGCCGCCCCGGCGACCGGCTTCGGCGAAAAGCGCAGGCGCGACAGATCGTCGAGCGGCAGCCGGTACTGCGCCCAGCCTTCGACGGGCTTGCCGTCCAGGGTGACGGCGCCGATCAGGCCCTTCTGGTCCTTGCCGATATTCTTGCCGTAATTGCAGTGGCCTTCGGTGTCGACCAGGACGTCGAGCGCGGCATGGGCCGGCAGGTCGATATCGGCGGTCGTCTCGCCGAAGCGGCGGTCGAGGACGGCGTGCACCTGGCCGCCGCTGCCGATCAGGGCGTAGTCGCGCACCTCGCCAAAGGTCAGCTTGCCCTTCAGCGCGCCCTTGGCCTTGTGGCGATACAGCACCATGCCGTGGGTCTGGCCCAGCGCTTCCAGGCTCTGCGGCGCTGCAGCGTCGACCGGCGCCGTCAGCAACTGGTCGAGCGAAGCCTGCTCGGTCAGGTGCAGGCGCGGCAGGGTAATCGACGGTTCGGGCTCCGGCATCGGCGCGAAGGCGGCCGCCGGCAGGTAGTTGCGGAACAGCTCCAGCACCGCCTGGTATTTCGGCGTCGGCCGGCCGGCCTCGTCGAGCAGGGCGTCGTAGTCGTAGCTGGCGATGTCGGGCTGATAGCCCTTGCGGTCGAGGTTGGCGCCCGGCGTGAAGCCGAACGAGGTGCCGCCGTGCAGCATGTAGAAGCTGATCGAATATTTGCGTTCCAGCATCCATTTCAGGCTGTCGAGCAGGGGCTGGGCCGGCATGGTTTCGTGCAACTGGCCATAGGCGTCGTACCAGCCGCCCCAAAGTTCCGAGCAGAAATAGGGGCCGTCCGGCCGCGTTTTGGCGCGCAGGGCGAATTCCTTTTCGGCGACCGCCTTGGTGCCGAAATTGATGCCGCTGACCACGCCGGGCACCGAACCCTTTGCGTTGAACTCGGCCGGATTGGCGGTATAGAGCAGTCCGTCGAAGCCGGCGTCGCGCAGGGCCTGCTGCTGCGCCAGCAGATAGGCCTGGTCGCTGCCGAAGGCGCCGTATTCGTTCTCGATCTGCGTCAGCACGATCGGCCCGCCGCGGTCGATCTGCAGCGGCGCCAGTTCCTGGCCCAGCCGCTTCAGCCAGCCCTTCATTGGCTCGAAATAGCGCGGATCGAGCGAGCGCGCGGCGATGTCCGGCGTCGGGAACAGCCAGGCGGGCAGGCCGCCGCCGTCCCATTCGGCGCAGACATAGGGCCCGGGACGCAGATTGACCAGAAGGCCTTCTTCCTGGGCCAGGCGGACATAGGCGGCGACGTCGAGATTGCCCGAGAAATCGTAGTGGCCGGGCGTGGTTTCGTGCGCGTTCCAGAAGACGTAGGTGGTCAGGGTGTTCAGACCCAGCGCCTTCAGCTTCTTCAGGCGGTCGCGCCACGAGGCGCGCGGGATGCGCGGATAGTGCATCTCGCCGGCCAGGAGCTGGAGCGGCTGGCCGTCCAGAACGAACTGGTCGTTCGCCACCCCGAAGCGCGGCGTGGCGGCCAGGGCCGGGACAACGGCGCCCAGGGCGCCGACAGCGGTCAGGCCCAGGCTTCCGGCCAGAAAGGTGCGTCGTGTGGTCATGGTGTTTCCCCCGCTTGTGTCATTCGCTTGTGCGGCTCAGTCGATTTGTATGACAATAAGCCGCCAGTGGTCAAGCGCTTGCAAATCGAATGGCCCGCCCGTTATGGCGTTGACCTGATGTCATGCCTCCCCGGCTATGCCGGGGAGGGGGACCGCCCGTAGCGCAGCGAAGGGTGGTGGAGGGGTTTCTTACTTTCAACGCGCTGAAGTTAAAGTAAGAATCCCCCTCCACCACGAGCCTTTCTTATCTGCATCGACGTTCGCGCCGGCTCGCGGTTCCCCTGCCTCGCCGGCCCGCGCCCAGCAAAAGCTGGGGAGGCATGAATACGAACGAACGGCGCAAACGCAAAAACGACGCCGAAGCGCCGTTCTTTATACATTCGTCGATGATGGGGCTCAGGCCGCGGTGCTGGCGGCGCGGATGGCGCCGGCCACAGTGACCTTGTTGCGGCCGTTGTTCTTCGATTCGTAGAGCGCCTTGTCGGCGCGGTCGACCAGGTCGAAAGCGTCCTCGCCGAACTCGCGCTGGGCCAGACCGGCCGAGATGGTCACGGCGCCCAGGTCTTCATTGGTCGAGCGGCGCTTCAGGACGCGCGAGGCGATTTCCTGACGCGCTTCGTTAAGGATGCGCTCGACCGCCGCGGCCGATTCGCCGGGGAACAGCAGGCCGAATTCCTCGCCGCCGTAACGCGCCGCCAGGCGCGGCGGGCGGCCGATACGGGCCAGAACGGAGGCGACGTAGCGCAGGACCTGGTCGCCCGTCTGATGGCCCCAGGTGTCGTTGAAGCGCTTGAAATGGTCGATGTCGATGACGGCCAGGGTCAGGGCCTTGTCGTCATTGCCGTCGCAATGGCCGTCCAGCGCTTCGTCGAACGACTTGCGGTTGGCCAGGTTGGTCAGGGCGTCGGTCATCGCCTCCATGCGCACCTGGTCGAGGTGCTTGCGCAGGCGGCCGACTTCACGCGACGAATCGGACAGGCGCGTTTCCAGCAGCGAATGCTGGGTCAGCACCATGTTGGTGGCTTCGGTCAGGGTGCGGACAAGGCCTTCGATCGATGAGGCTTCTGCGCCGGCCATCGAATCGCGCGCGCCTTCCAGCGTCAGCGAATAGGTCTTTTGCGTCTTTTGCGCTTCGGAGATGATCTCGGTGATCGACGCCAGTTCGCGCGTCAGCTTGAGGCCCGCGTCGCGGACTTCGTCGTTCAGCTTCATGCGCGGAATGAACTTGCAGGCCAGGCTTTCCGAGACGTCCTCGGTAATCTTTTCGCCGGCGGCGATCAGACGCTGGATTTCCTGGGCCAGGGCGCACTCGGGATCGCCGGCAACGTAGAGCCACAGTTCATAATTGATCGGCGTCGGCCAGACACCGTGCTCCTGCATCAGGCGCAGCGCCTCACCCGCCAATGCATAGGCGTTTGGGCTTCTGACGCTGACTTCTATGTCGTTGCTCATTCTTGCTTCCGGCCGTCCCTGATTCCCGGTGACGACGAAACCTTAGCGCAATTTCTCTGACAGGCGGTTAACGCCGGGCAATAATTGCAAATTTATAATTTTACCGCAGGTCCGCGCATCATGAAGGCCGGCATATGGTCGCCGAAGGCGCCGTCCGGATCGCGGCGGGAGGCCGGTTTTTCCTCGGATTTGCGTGCATTGCGCTCGCCGCGGCCGCCCTTTGCCGGGGTAGCCGCCGGGGCGGGCGCCGCCTTGGCGGCCGGCGCGTCTTCAACCACGGCAGGGGCTACCGCTTCCTTCGGTTGCGGAGTACCGGAATCACGGGCGCGGACGGGCTTGTCCGCTTCGCTCTTGCGCTCGCGGCCGCTGGATTCACGACCTCCCGACTCGCGCCCCCCCGACTCGCGTCCCTTGCCGCGGCCGCCACGTTCCTCGCCCCGCCGGCCGCGCGAGCGATCGCGCGAATCGTCGGGATTATCGGACAGGTCGCTGTAGTCGACGTCGAGATCGAGCACCGCCGGCTCTTTCTTGATCAGCTTGATGACCTTGTCGAAGTTCTTTTCGTCGGCCGGCGACAGCAGCAGGTAGGCTTCGCCGGTACGGCCGGCGCGGCCGGTGCGGCCGATGCGGTGGACGTAGTCGTCGGCATGGTGCGGCACGTCGAAATTGAAGACGTGGCCGACGTCGGGAATGTCCAGCCCGCGCGCGGCGACGTCGGAGGCCACCAGCAGCTTCAGGTCGCCCTTGCGGAACGAATCGAGCGTCTTCATGCGCAGCGCCTGGTCCAGGTCGCCGTGGATCGGTGCAGCGTCGAAGCCGTACTTGGCCAGCGACTTGGCGACGATATCGACGTCGGACTTGCGGTTGCAGAAGACGATGCCGTTCTTGATTTCCAGCGTCTTGAGCAGGGCGCGCAGGGCCAGGCGCTTGGCGCGCGGGTCCTTGTGCGGCACGCGCAGCACGTACTGGGTGATGTTCTCGTTGGTCGAGGCCGGGCGCGACACTTCGATGCGCACCGGATTCTTCAGGAACTGCTCGGTCAGCCGGGTGATTTCCGGCGGCATGGTCGCCGAGAAGAACAGGGTCTGGCGGTTCGGCGGGGTCAGCTTGAAGATGCGCTCGATGTCGGGGATGAAGCCCATGTCCAGCATGCGGTCGGCTTCGTCGACGACCATGATCTGCACGCCGTTGAGCATCACCTTGGAGCGTTCGAACAAGTCGAGCAGGCGGCCGGGCGTGGCGATCAGCACGTCGACGCCCTTGTCCAGCTTGGCGACCTGGTCGGCCATCGACACGCCGCCGATCAGCAGGGCCCAGTTCAGCTTCTGGCCCTTGGCATATTTTTCAAAGGCTTCCGACACCTGGTCGGCCAGTTCGCGCGTCGGCTCCAGCACGATGGCGCGCGGCATCCGCGCCCGCGAGCGCCCGGCGGCCAGGCGTTCGATCATCGGCAGGGTGAAGGCCGCGGTCTTGCCGGTGCCGGTC
>FTDB01000574.1_pt1 | contig 11058 bp, 9 predicted proteins | sample 1639741 | NCBI WGS metagenome assembly FTDB01 (sample SAMEA3914869, study PRJEB12502) | metagenome | biome: forest; material: soil | place: USA | collected 2012-03-12 | depth 0.1 m | reverse complement strand
TTGTCGTAGAGCTGCGGGTCGGTATAGACGTCGCCGCCCTGCTCCCAGTGCTCGAACCACTGTTCCTCGGTCGAATAGCCCATGTTGCGCGCGTCGAACACGCCGTCGTGCGACACCAGACACTTCCACGGCTGCTTCCAGTTGCCGGCGATCCAGTTGATCATGAAGCCGCCGTAGGACGCGCCCAGCGCGCAGGCGCGATTGCCGTCGAGGAACTTGTACTTGGCCAGTGCCGCGTCCCAGCCCTTTTGCAGGTCTTCCAGCGGCCGGTCGCCCCAATGGGTCGAGATGGCGTCCTCGAAGGCCTGGCCATAGCCGGTCGAGCCGTGGAAATCGATCATCACCACGGCATAGCCCGCGCCGGCATAGGTTTCCGGGTTCCAGCGATAGCTCCAGTCGTCGCCGAACGAACCCTGCGGTCCGCCGTGGATCAGGAAGGCGACGGGATACGACTTGCCTTCGACATAACCCACCGGCTTGATGACGTAGCCGTAGACGGTGTCGTTGTTCCAGCCCTTGAACGAGAACTGCTCGAAGGCGCCGGTCGCCAGGGTTTTCAGGCCGGCGTCGACGCCCAGCAGGTTGACCGCGCCGTCGTCGGCGAAAGCCGCCTTCGGGCTGGCCAGGTAGGCGAAGGACGGATGGGTCAGCGAGTCCTTCATGAAGACCAGGCCCTTCGGCGTTTCGAAATAGGCCGTGGTGTGACCGCCATCGTGGGTCAGGGCCACCGGCTTGCCGGTCTTGATATCGACGCGGAACAGGTTGTGCTGGCCCACATCGTCGGCGTCGACCAGCAGGCTCTTGCCGTCCTTCGACCATTTCAGCGAACCGGGCGAACGGTCCCACGCCGGATCGAGTTCTTTCGTCGCGCCGGTGGCGAGGTCGCGCAGCATGATGCCGTAGCGGTCGGCCTCGAAGCCCGGACGCTTCATGGCGAGATAGGCCAGGGTCTTGCCGTCGGGCGACAGGTGCGGCGCGGCGTCCCACGCCTTGTTGGCCTCGGTCAGGTCAGTGAGCGCCCCGCCGGCGACCGGCACGGAATAGAGGTCGAAATTGGTGCTCCACGGCTCGGTCTTGCCGGCCAGCCGCGCCGAGAAATAGACCGTCTTGCCGTCGGGCGAGATCGTGTAATCGGCCTCGTCGCCGAACGGCTTGGTCGGCACGTCGCCGTCATAGCCGGGGGTCAGGGCGACCGGTTTGCCGCTTCCATCCAGATTGACGAAGAACAGGTGGTTGCGCGTGCCGTCTTCCCATTCGTTCCAGTGGCGGACGAACAGCCGGGTGAAGACCTGGCCGGTCGACTTGTCGGCCTTGGCGTCGGCCTGACGCTTCACCGTGCAGTCGATCTCGTCGCCTTTACAGTCCGGATAGACGGTCAGGGACAGCACCACGCCCTTGCCGTCGGGCGTGATCTCGAAGGCGCCGACGTCGAGCGGCAGTTGCGTCACCTGGGTCGCCGCGGCGCCGGTCAGGTCGGTCTTCCAGATCTGCGACGAGCCCGAACGCGACGACAGGAAATAGATCGTTTTGCCATCGGGCGAGAACTGCGGATCGGCCGCGCCGCCGTCCGATGCCTTCAGCCGGACTTCCGGGGCGGCGGGGCTGTTGAGGTCCTTCAGCCACAGGGCATTGCTGCCCTTGTTGTGCTCCAGGTCGGTGGCGCGGATCTGGGCCACCATGTAGCGGCCGGTCGTGTCGACATTGATGGCGCCCAGCCGGTCCAGGCCCAGCATGTCGGTATAGGTGAACGGCTTTTGCTGGGCGTGTGCCGCGCCGGCGGTTGCCAGGACCATGGCCGAGCCGGCCATAAGGAAGGATTTCGCGATCGTCCCAAATTTCAAAGACATGAGCCCACCTGTTTTGTCGCGGATGTTACGATTGGCGTCAGTTAAAGCGCCGTTCGAAGCCGCTGTCGAGGGCTATGTGGCCGGGACCTATCCCGCCTGCGCCAGCAGGGCGCGGATGTTTTCCATCGCCATCTTCGTCTGCTTCGGGATGCGCCCGCGGACCGAAAACCCGATCAGCTTGGCCATCAGCGTGTGCGGCTTGATCTCGATGCGGTGGACCAGGCGGGTGCCATCGCCGGCCGCGGGCGCGATATGAAAATCGACCGCCACCGAAAACATCGAGTCGTAATATTTATAGCCGAGCTGGCGGTCGGCCTCGTAGGCGACGATATTGCCGTCCATGACGCCGTGGTGATTGCCTTCGCGATAGGCGTAGCGCAGCTTGTCGCCGACCTTGTTCGGACCGTGCCCTTCCTTGGCGACGCCTTCGCAGCGCTTCAGCCACAGCGGAACCTTCTTGAAGTCGTCGAGGAAGACGAAGACCTGATGTGGAGATTGCGGCAGATCGATGCCGTGCTCGAACACAATGGCCATACGCTTTAGCTCTCCAATTCCAACCCGTTGACAAGCAGCGGTTTTAAGTCAGCCTAGCACAGGCGCGCCGACACACAAGTGCCACAATGGCCCGCTTGAGAACCTGCATGCAACATATCCGCCATCACCTCATGTGCCTGCCGATCATCCGGCATATCCGGCACAAGCCGCGCCTGTTCATCGCCCTGGCCGTGGGCCTGGCCGCCTTCTGGCTGAGTTCGGTGTATACGACGCGGCTGACCACGGCGGCGCTGATCGGGTGGAACAGTTGCACCCTGCTCTATCTGGGCATGTCCGTGGAGACCATGTTCAATGCCAGCCACGAACGCATGCAGAAGCGCGCCCAGTTGCACGACGACGGCGAAGGGGTGATTCTGCTGCTGTCGGTCGCCGCGGCGATCCTCAGCTTCGTCGCCATCGTCGCCGAACTGGCGACGACCAAGACCGCCACCGGCTGGCTGAAGGCCATGCATATCGGCCTGTCGGGCCTGACCCTGCTGACCTCATGGGCGTTTATCCACACCGGGTTCGCCTTCAACTACGCCCACGGCTACTATGCCCATTCCAGCCGCAACAAGGGCGTGCCCTGCCTGATCTTCCCCAATACCGACCAGCCGCACTATACGGACTTCCTGTATTTCTCCTTCATCATCGGCACGTCCGGCCAGACGGCGGACGTCAGCTTCGCCACCACCGCCATCCGCCGCGTCGGTCTGGTCCATTGCGTGCTGGCCTACCTGTTCAACGCCACCGTGCTGGCCCTGATGATCAATATCGCCGCCTCGCTGATTTAATTTTCCACCCGATGTAACCGCATTATTTACCGGCGCGTATGACCCTGTAGGCACAGGGACATAAAACATGTCGATCGGCAGTACGAACTATCCGCAACCGGTTCAGGTCAATGGCTATACCTGCCATAACTGTACCGACGTCGATAATGCCAAGAAGCATATCGATCCGGCGCACCCGAAGTCCGGCCCTTACGGCGTCAATGCCGCGACCGATCCGACCCGGGAAAAGAGCTTCATCCAGTTCGGCGGCAGCCTGAGCGGCGTCCAAGCGGATTCGTCCGGCACGACCACGGCGCAAGTCACCGCGCCTGGACAAAGCGTCGACCTCTTGGCCTAGGAATCTTACTTCCTTTCGGTTTCTGGAAGTAAGAAACCCCTCCACCACGCGCCGAAGAAGGCGCGCGGTCCCCCTCCCCGGCATAGCCGGGGAGGCATGAAATAAAGAGATTTGTTTTTTAGAACGCCTTGCTGAAGGTCAGCATGGCCGCCTGGTCGCGCTGGCTCTGGGAACCGAAGGTGCCGCGGTATGACGCCTTCAGGTCGAACTTGGCGACCTTCATCGACAGGCCGAGGCCGACCAGCACCCCGGGATTGCCGACCTTGCCCATGGCGTCGGCAAAGGGCTGGGCCGTATTGCCGATCAACTGCCCCTTCAGGTCGCCCTCCTTGCCGCTGAGCACGCCTTCGTAACCCAGGACCGCGTCGAAGCCGACACGCTCGCTGAGCCGGCCGGCGGCGCGCAGTTCGGCCGCGCCCGACACCGCATTGACGTCGCGGTCATCGAAAGCCACGGCGGCCAGCGGCCCCAGTTCGCTGAAGCCCGACATCTTGGCATCGGCATAGGACAGCCGCGCCAGCGGGGTCAGGGTCCAGCCGCCCATGTCGTGATCCCACCCGGCCTGCAACGCCGCCGATACCGACTGCGCCTTGACCTCGGTGCGCCCTTCGGTCACCGGCCCGAACAGGGTGGCGCGGCGGTAGTCGCCGAACGAGGCGAAGCCCGCCCCGCCCGACAGCGACACGAAACGCCCACCCATGCGCCAGTCGAGGCCGACATCGACGCTGACGTCGGTCGGGTTGGCGGTGACCATGAAGGCCTTGGCATCGCCGTGCAGCGCCGTCATGGCGACGCCCAGCGAGAGGTTGCCGCCGGCCGAATGCACGGCGCCGGCATGGAAGCCCGACAGGTTGTAATCATAGACCTTGGCTGAGGTGGCGCTCGACGTCCCGCCGATCGTCGCCTGCTGCATCACCGTGACGTCTCGCGCCGCGCTGACGCCGACGGCCGAAACGAAGTACCGGTTCTCGCCTTCCGAGCCATGGCCGGCGTGCAGTTCGTCCGCCAGGGTCGCGGCATTGGCCCGGCGGGTCTCGTAGGTTTCGTCGGCGATCATGCCGACGCCCGACGCGAGGGTCGGCGTATACAGGTACTGCGCCGCCAGGTTGGCGATCAGCCTGTGCCCCGTCGACGTCGGATGGACCGTATCGAAGAACAGGTAGCTGTTCTGCGTCGCGGCGCTGCCCGTGACGCAGGCGGTGACCAGCACGCAGGCCTGGGTCACGTCGCCAAGACCGAAGGCGCCCGGATTGGCCATGATGACGTGGAAGGCCGAATTGATGTCGACCTCGATGATGTTGCTGCCGGTATGGGCGGCGGCCTGGGCCTTGAGATTGGCGTCGAGCGCGGTGTTGAAGGCCGACGACGAGAAGGTGGCGATGGCCGAGGTCGTCGGATCGGTCGAGAACTGCGGCGTCGAGCCGAGGTCGGGCAGGTTCATGACCAGGATGGTCTTCGCCCCGGCGGCCGCCAACTGGCCGACCTGGGTGCCGGCATTGCCCGCCGCGGTCGTCGACACGCCGGTCATGATGGTCGTCGCCGTCGACGGGCTGGCCGCGGCGGCCGGCAGGCCCTGGAAGATGTCGTTGGCGCCGATCCACATCGATGCGACGTCGTTGGCCCCGAAGGTGCCGCCGTGGCCCAGGTAGTTGGCGATCTGCGACGGCGTGCCGGGGATCGGGCCGTTGGAGTTCGCCGCGCTATCCGACCGCGCCCCGCCCCAGGCCTCGTCGATCGAGCCAGAGGTGTACGAGGTCGCCGTGTACCAGCCCTGCAGGCCGCCGGTCAGGTATTCGGCCCACACCTTGTCGTTCGTATAGCGCTGGTTGTAGGGCGGCGAGGTCGGCGTATGGGTCGCCGTATACAGGTTGCCGTTGTCGCTCAGGCTGTCACCGAAGACGACCAGACGGGAAAAGGATTGGGCCTGGGCGGCGGTCGCGGCCATCAGCGGCAGCGCGGACACCATGGACGCCAGCAGCGCGACGGCGCGCGCCTTCCGTGCGAAAGCTTTGTTCATTTCAACCCTGCGATTCTTTTATGGCGGCGTCTGAAGCACCGCATCGTCGCAGTTTACGCGGACGGCAACTCTACGCAAGATTGTCCTTACGTCAAGCCGCCGCACATTTCCGTGGCCTGTGATATTTTTGTGTAGGTGTTTTTGTGCGCTCAGGCGCCGCGCGGGCTCGCGCCACCTACAGCTGCGATTTCGGCGGGATATTGCCCCAGACCAGCTGCGTCGACTCCGGGCGTGAAAACAGCGGGCTCGGCACGACCTTGCCAGGCGCTTCGCCAGGGATTCTTCCGTCACCGGCTTGGTGATATAGCCGCACGCCCCCAAAGCCAGAGCGCGGTTGACGTCCGTGCGCGTATGGCTGGCCGACATGACAAGGACCGGAATCGCCTCCACCTCGGGCATCTTGTGCCGGTGCTTGAGGAACTCGAAGCCGTCGAGTTCCGGCATGACCAGATCCAGCAATATGGCGTCCGGGCGTTCCTTCATGGCGCAGGCCAGCCCCGCCATGCCGTTGTCGGCGATGCGCGCCGCGTAGCCCAGGCGCGTCAATGTCATGCGGACGAATTCCGAAACGAACGGGTCGTCATCGACGACGAGGATGGTCTTCCGGTTCTGCGTCAACTGGGAGATAATGGTCACGTGACGTTGCCTCCATGCTCTACATTCCGTCTTGGCGGCGGATTGCGTTCACAATAACAACGATATATTTCATCACGGTTAATACCATAGGTTGTGCCGGCGAAATATTTCCTAACCGACCTTCAGCGCCAGACGGTCCAGCCGGGCGCGGATCCCGGCGACGACGCGGGCGCCATCGAATGGCTTGGTGATATATTCGGCCGCCCCTGCCGCCAGGCCGCGGCGGATATCGGCCTCGGAATCGCTGGCGGTGATCATCAGGATCGGCGTCCCGGCGAATTCCCCGGAGGCCTGCAGCGTTTCGAGCAGTTTCAGCCCGGTTATGCCGCCCGGCATGATATCGTCGAGCAGGACCAGGTCCGGCCGGTGCAGGCGCATCAGCCGCAGCGCCTCGTCGGTGTCGGCCGCTTCGATCAGGCGGGCGGCGTCGCCGAGAAGTTCGACGAACAGGGCCCGGACCATGCGGTCGTCGTCGGCGACCAGAACGGTCGGCTTTTCGTCCATCGCCACCGCGGCCTGCGGCGCGGGGCCGGCCTTGCGGCCGAAGGTCTTGCGCGCCGGCTCGGCCGCCGGCCGCGGCGTGGTCGCCGCCCCTGCCCCGCCCGTCTGCGCCGTCCGGCAGGCGGCAATCAGCAGGCCGCCGAGCACCGACAGGTCCGCCGCCGGCATGCCGGGATTGGTGATCAGCCGGTCGTCGATCAGGCGCGCCACCTCGGAAATATCGGCGAAGCCGTAGGTCTTGCCGGTCCCGGCCAGGCGGTGGGCCACGGTGCGGAATTCGGCGCGTTCGGCCACGGACAGGTCGCCGTTTTCGAGCTGCCGCCGCCAGGCCACCAGGCGGGCCACGTGGCCGTCCAGCGACTCGACGTAGCGGCTGCGCAACTCGGCCATGCGCGCCTCGACATCGTCATCGGCCGAAGCGGTGGCGGCGCGGACCTCGTTGAAGGCGTTCCACACCATGGCGACTTCGCCGGACAGCTTCATCGGGTCGAAGGGCTTGGGAATGACCGCGGTCACGCCCAGCCGCAGATAGGCGCGCACCTCGGACTCCTGCACCCGGGCGGTGACGAAGATGACCGGCACTTCGGACAGCTCGGGACGGCGGCGGATTCCGGCCAGGGTCTCCGGACCGTTCATGCCCGGCATCATGACGTCGAGCAGGATGAGGTCGGGCATCAGTCCGCCGGCCAGGACGTCGAGCGCCGCCTGGCCGCTTTCGCAGGTCGTCACCTCGAAGCCGCCGACGACTTCCAGGCACATGCGGACGACGTCCAGGATGTCGCGCTCGTCGTCGACACACATGATGTGGCGCAGGGTACGGTTCATGAGGCTCTCCCCAGGCGACCCGACGGTTCGCCGTTTTCCGTTGCGGTTTCGGCCGGCAGTTCGACCCAGAAGCTGGCGCCCTGGCCCGGTTCGGAGTCGAAGCCGATACGACCGCCCATTTGCTCGACGATCTGTTTGCTGATGTACAGGCCGAGCCCGGCGCCGCCGGTATTGCGGTCGATGGCGCGGTCGGACTGCGAGAACTTGGTGAAGATGCGGTCGCGGAAATCCGGACGGATGCCGGGGCCCTGGTCGGTCACCCGGACGCGGACGCGGCCGTCGGCGACCGTCGCGCCAATGCGCACCTCGCTGCCCGGCGGCGAGAACTTGGCGGCGTTGGACAGCAGGTTGGCGATGACCTGGGTGAAACGGCTGGCGTCGACCGGGCTTCGGGCCTCGGCCCCGGGCTCCAGGACGAAACGCACCTGGTACTTCTCGGCATAGGCGTGATTGGTTTCCACGGCATGGGCCAGCAGGGGACCCAGCGCCTCGACACGAAGGTCGAAGTGCATGCGCCCGGAATCGACGCGGTCGATGTCGAGGATATCGTTGACCAGCCGGATCAGGCGTTCGCTGTTCTTGTGGGCGATGTCGACCAGCTTGGCGACCGCCGGCGGGATATCGCCGGACATGGCGCCCGCGATCAGGCCCAGCGACCCGTGGATCGAGGTCAGGGGCGTGCGCAGTTCGTGGCTGACCAGCGAAATGAACTCGTTCTTGATGTTCTCGGCCGAGCGCCGCTGGATGGCGTGACGCATCGACCGGGTCAGGGCCGACAGGCTGGCGCGCTCCTTCAACAAATAGTCCTGCGCCCCGTTTTCCATGGCGGCGCGTTCGGTGTCCTCGTCGTCGATACTGGTCAGGATGACGATCGGGATGCGCGGCGCCACCGCCTGGACGGCGTGCAGGCCGGAAAAGCCGGTGACGTCGGGCAGGCGCAGGTCCATCAGCACGACGTCGAAGCTTTCCGTCTCCAGCAACGGAATGGCCGTGGCGATGGTGTAGGCCTTGGTAACCTTGCACGCATAGGGGCCGCCCCGCGTCAGGGTGCGTTCGATATAGATCGCCTCGGAGCGCGAATCCTCGATCAGCAGGATGCGCAGCACCGGCGACAGGGCCGGGCGGTTCACGGTCCTAACCCGCCGGCAGGGTGAACTTCACCAAGGTCCCCGGTCCCTGGGGATCGCTGATCCAGATACGGCCCTCGTGCAGGGCCACGATCTTGCGCGCCAGGGACAGGCCCATGCCCGCGCCCGGATAGATGCCTTCGCCGTGCAGCTTCTGGAACGGCTTGAAGATCTTCTCGCGATATTCGGGTTCGACGCCGACCCCGTTGTCGCGCACCGAAAAAGTCCAGGTGTCGCCGGTGCGCTCGGCCGAAACCGACACGACGGGCGGCACGCCCTCGCGGCGGAACTTGACGGCATTGCCGATCAGGAAGTTGAACAGTTGCAGGATCTGGTCGGCATCGGCCATCAGGCGAGGCAGCGTGCCGATGTCCAGCCGCCCGCCGGCCTGATTCAGCTTGTCCTGCATCAGCAGGCGGCAGTGATCGACGATCTTCTGCGTATCGACCGGCACGTGCGGCGCCGCCAGGGTGTTCAGTCGCGAGAAGGACAGCAGGCCCTGCATCATGGCCTTCATGCGTTCGCCATTGTTGATGATCTCGGCCAGCAGGGCGCGGTCCTCGTCGTCGGCGAAGGCGCTCTGGCGTTCGCCCAGCAACCGCGCGAACTCGACCATCAGCCGGGCCGGCGCCCCAAGGTCGTGCGAGACGATATAGGCATAGTCGCGGAACTCCTGCGCCAGGTCGGGCGCGGGCGGCGAGGCATCGGTTTCGGCATAGGATGGAGCGGCCAGGGATTGAGCATTTTGGGCGGTCTGCATGGAAAGCCTCCTCACGCGCGCATCTAGAGAATCACCACTTTAGATTGCGCGGAACTACATTTCAGTTAAAAACGCACGAGAATTACCCGAAGCGGGATCAGGTCGACCGAAATCGCCCAACCGCTCCAACCTGTTGATTACGCTTTACGTTTTCCCCAAAGGAGCGACTACCGCCGGCACGCGATCAACCCTCCGCGCCCGGCAGAACGGCCAGCAGGAAAAAAAACTGTTCGATGGTCGAGACGACGTCGCGGAATTTGTCGAGATCGATCGGCTTGACGATATAGGCGCTGGCGTGAAGATCGTAGCTGCGCGCGATGTCCTGTTCAGCGCTGGAACTCGACAGCACTACCACCGGAATCTGGCGCAGGCGCTCGTCGGCCTTGATGATCTCAAGCAGGTCGCGGCCGCTCATCTTCGGCAGGGTCAGGTCCAGCAGGATGATATCCGGCAGGCGCAGGTCGGCGTGATCGCCCTGGCGACGCAGCATCATCAGCGCGTCCTCGGCGGTGTTGGCGACGTTGAGGTGGTTCTCGATCTGGGCTTCGCGGAAGGCCCGCGACGCCAGCACCACGTCGCCGCGATTGTCCTCGACCAGCAGGATTTCCGCCGGACGCCCTTCCCGTATGAGCAGATTGGCCATGCGCTCCCTAATGCCCCCTCAGCGACTTCGATACGGTGAAATGGAAGATGCTGCCGCCGCCCGGCTTCGCCGTCACCCAGATGCGGCCGCCGTGGCTCTCGGCGATCTTGCGGCCCACGGCAAGGCCGAGGCCTGTCCCCTTGATGGTGTCCCAGGTGTGCAGCCGCCGGAAGGGCTCGAAGATCTGCTGGGCGAAGGTCGGATCGATGCCGATACCGTTGTCGGCGACCGAAATTTCCCAGTGCTCGTCCAGTTCTTGCGCGCCGATGTGGATCAGGGGCGCATTGCCCGGTTTCTGGTACTTGATGCCGTTGGCGACCAGGTTCTGCATCAGCCGCATCAACTGGACGGCGCTGCCGCGCACCGCCGGCAGCGGATCGTGGGTGAGGTGGGCGCGCGTCTCGTCGATCAGCTCGCCCAGATTCTCCATGACGTGGTCCAGTTCGACGCCCAGGTCGACATCGCCGACGCTTAAGCCATCAGTGCCGAGCCGGGCATATTCCAGCAGGTCCTGCACCATGTCGCGCATACGCATGGCCGAATCGCCGACGATCTTCAGGTACTCGCGCCCCTCCTCGTCGAGCCGGTCGCTGTATTCCTTGAGGATGATCTGGGTGAAGTTCAGCACCATGCGCAGCGGTTCCTGCATGTCGTGCGAGGCGACATAGGCGAAACGCTCAAGTTCGGTGTTCGATTCCATCAGGCGCAGCAACAGGCGCTGGCGGCTTTCCTCGGCCAACTTGGCCTTGGTGATGTCGCGCACGATGCCCGAGAAATGGCGCACGCCGTCGATGGCGAAGGCGGACACCGACAGGTCGATGGGAAAGATCTCGCCGGCCTTGCGCCGCGCCGTGACCTCGCGCCCCGCGGTGCCGATGATCTTGGGCAGGCCCGTCGTGCGGTAGTTGTCGAGATAGCCGTCGTGCCCGGCGTGGTACGGCTCGGGCATCAGCATCTTGATGTTCTGGCCCATGACCTCGGCGGCGGTATAGCCGAAGATCGTCTCGCAGGCCTTGTTGAAGCTCTCGATATGGCCC
>FTDB01000915.1_pt1 | contig 11077 bp, 8 predicted proteins | sample 1639741 | NCBI WGS metagenome assembly FTDB01 (sample SAMEA3914869, study PRJEB12502) | metagenome | biome: forest; material: soil | place: USA | collected 2012-03-12 | depth 0.1 m | reverse complement strand
GCCGTAGACGGCATCGTCGCCCACACCGCCATCGAGATAGTCGTTGCCGGTCCCGCCATGCAGGGTGTCGTTGCCGTCGAAGCCGCGGATCGTGTCCGCCCCGTCGAGACCCGACAGCAGGTTGTTGCCGCTGTTGCCGTAGACGAGGTTGTCCAGGGCGTTGCCGGTGCCGCTGATATTGCCGCTGCCCTGTTCCAGCAGATCTTCGACGAAGCTGGTCAGGGTATAGTCGACCGTAGTGCGTGCCTGGTCGTTTCCGCCGGCGTCGTGGCCGCTGTCCGAGACTTCCGAAACCACGGTACCGGCGTCGTTGACATAATAGATGTCATCACCCGCTCCACCCAAGAGCGTATCCCCGCCCGGACCGCCGATCAGGGTATCGGCGCCTGCGTCGCCGTAAAGGAGATCGGCGCCGCTCCCGCCTTCGATATAGTCGTTGCCATCACCACCGCGCAGGGTGTCGTTGCCGTCGAAGCCGCGCACCGTATCATTGCCGGCCATGCCCTGCAGGTCATTGGGCACGTCGTTGCCATAGATCAGATTGTCGAGATTGTTGCCGTAGCCGTAAGAGGAACCATAGATCCCGCCGACTTCAAAAGGCCCTGAGATGAGGATCAGATCTTCGATAAAATTGCCGAGTACGGTATCGCCCCACGAATAGACCAGGTCATGGCCGCCATCGTCAATGCCGCTTCCCGTGGATTCTTCAGACGCCGTATCGCCCGCATCCACGTAATAGATATCATCACCGCTACCGCCATACAGCACGTCATTACTGCCGTATGCGGTGTCGTTGGTATAACCTATCAAAACGTCATCGCCGCCCTCCCCGTAAAGATAGGAACTCACGTGATCGTAAGACGGGAATGACGAGATGGTGTCGTCGCCGTCACCACCATGCGCCACCCCGGAATAGGTATTCAGGCTGTCATCGCCTGTACCGCCATAGAGCGTGCCTCCGCCCGCAATCGTATCGTTGCCCGCATCGCCGGAAAGCGTGTCCGTCCCCGCGCTCAAACCACCCGTGATGGAGTCGTCACCGTCGCCCCCAGACACCGTGCTGGAAAAGCCTACTCTGATAACATCATCGCCGTCACCGCCGTCGACCGAAGCGCTCGTTCCCTCGGAAATCAGGGTGTCGTTACCGCCGCCGCCGGAAAGCGTATCGAGGCTGCTGGCCCCGCCATGAATCAGGTCGTTGCCGTCACCGCCGTCCAGACTGTCGCTGCCCAGACCGCCGAACAGGGTATCGTCGCCGCCCATGCCGCGTAAGGTGTCGTTGCCTCCCAGCCCGTCTATCAGGTCGACCTGGTCGGCTCCGGCAATGCTGTCGGCGCTGTCGGTTCCGTATTGAACCAAATGGACACCGTCAGCCGTGATCGAAAAATCACCGTCGGTGAAATGTATGACCTCGACCCCCGTCAGCGTATCGGCAAGCCCGGTGCTATACTGTTCGAGGATGTAATGGCCAAGACTGTCAAGGCCGAGCAGGTAGTCAGCCCGGCTGGAACGGGCCAGATAGGTATCCGTCCCATCACCACCGTCGATCCAGTTTTGACCAGAGCCGCCGCTGAGCGTATCGTCTCCCGCGCCGCCCAGGAGCGTATCGTTGCCGCCGCCGCCGGAAAGAGAGTCATTGCCGTCGCCGCCATCCAGCCGGTCGTCACCACTTGCAACCACGATCGTGTCATTTCCCGCGCCGCCGGACAGGGTGCTGACGAAAAACGCCCCATTGGACAAGTTGACGACGGAATCGCTCGTAAGCGAGTCGTTACCCGCACCACCGTCGATGATACCCGACGCTTCAATCGTGTCGTTACCCGCCCCGCCGGTAATCGTATTGACGCCGTAAGTATCCCGGACCGAGGAACCATCGTCCCCCAGTATGATACTGTCATCGCCAAGGTCGCCTATGATGGTGTCGTGCCCGGCGCCGCCGATGATCGTGTTGTTGCCCTGACCGCCGGCAATCCAGTCATCGCCGGCGCCCCCGTCGATGTAGTCGTCACCCTTGCCGCCGACCAGGCTGTCATTGCCCGCGCCGCCGTAAAGCGTGTTCTCGCCGCCGGGGTCGGACAGCGTGTCATTGCCGTCACCGCCATCGAGCAGGTCGTTGCCCGCCCCTCCGCTGACCAGGCTGTCATCGCCCGCGCCACCGTAAAAGCTGTTCACGCCGCTGGCGTCCGACAAGGTGTCATTGCCGTCACCGCCGTTCAGCACATCGTCGCCGGCGCCACCGAAGAGGTAGTCGTCGCCACCCAGGCCGTAAAGCGTGTCGTTACCCGCCTGACCGACAAGCGCGTCACCCTGTGCACTGCCCTCAAGGCTGTCCATCGCGCCGCTGGCGATCTGCACCATGAACGTGCCGGTCGCCGCGAACAGTCCGTCGGAAAACTGGAGCTCCTCCACGCCCGTCAGCGTATCCTGCGTGGTGCCGTTCAGCGCTAGGACGTAGAGATGGCCGCTGTCGTCATGGCCGAGAATGTACGACGCGCGTGTGTGGCTATACCTGGCGACATCGGTTCCGGCGCCGCCATCCAGCCAGCCATGGCCGCCGGTGCCGATCAGGGTATCATTGCCGTCGTCACCGTTCATCACGGTCCCGCCGGCGATCAGATCGTTCCCGGAGCCGCCATAGATGGTCGTGGGGTCATGGTCGCCTCCCGTAAGGGTATCGTTGCCGTCCCCCCCCATTATGGTATTGGCGAACAGCGCGCTTGAAAACAGAGACGTGTCCGTAATCGAATCGTCTCCAGCTCCGCCGGAAAGATAGTCGCTATACGCACTGCCGATGATCGTGTCGTTACCATCACCGCCATCGATGCTGCCGTTGCCGCCGGAGGCCAGGGCGCTGATCGAGTCGGCGCCCGCCCCGCCCTCATAGACCGACCAAACCCCATTCGAGAGCTTGGCGGTGGTTATGGTGTCATTGCCGCCACCGCCGTCAACCGACCCGGTTACATTACTGAACAGGTCGTTCCCGGCGCCGCCGACGATGGTGTTGAAACCCGCCGAATCCGTGACATACGATGAATCGTTCCCCAGGGTGATCGAATCGTCCCCGCTTCCGCCCTGGATTGTGTCGTGCCCCACGCCGCCAAGGATCGTGTTGTTTCCCGAACTGACCGTAACGACGTCGTTGCCCGCACCCGGGTCAATCCAGCTGCCGCCACCCGCAACGGAAAGGGTGTCATTTCCGTCGCCACCGGTAATCGTATAATGCCCCGTCTGATCGAGCCCGGCGGCGATACTATCGTTGCCATCCCCGCCGTAGATCGTATCGTGGCCATTGCCGACGACGACGATGTCCGCGCCGCCGCCACCCGAAATCGAATAGTCGCCATTCGCGCCGCTCAGGACGTCGCCGCCGTCGCCACCGCTCAAGGTGCCCGACGCGCCGGTCGCCCGCAGATAATCGCCCAACATCGTGCCGGTTACGCTGCCCGACGCGATCTCGGCATAAAGACCGGTATTGCTCGCCGTCGGCGTAAAAAGCTGGCCGGCGAAATAGAAGTCTTCGACATGACTGACCAAATCAAACGTGTAATTGGCGCCGCCGCTTTTATTGACGACGGCAACGGTGCCGCCTGCATCCATGGCGACGATGAAATTTGAAAAAGACGCATCGTAGGACGCCGAGTCGTGGCCGTCCCCGCCATCGAGCACGTTGTTGCCCGCGCCGCCAACCAGCCAGTCGTCCCCAGGCCCGCCTTCCAGCGTATCGTTGCCGCCATTGCCGATCAGGGTGTCGTTGCCGCCGAGGCCAAGGATCGAATCCGGATTACCTCCGCCGACTATACTGTCATTGACACCATCGGAGCCTGTATAATTGGTCATGTCATGCCTCGGGGCCGGGCACACGAAGGCGCCACCCGCCCCCGCTGGCGATCACATTAACCCTAAAGCGGACAACTGACGATAGTGAATTACGTTCAGAACAGGGCGTCGACGGCGCTCTGACGGCCGCTTTCCAGCGCTTCGGCGCGGCCATGGATATGCGAATCCATTTCGATGACCATGGCCTTCATCTCGACCAAGCGGTGGTCGAGGTCGGCCCGCGCCACGTCGTCATGGACGTTGGAGCTCAGCAGGATGTCGATCGACGAGGCGAAGATCGCCTGGGCGCGTTCGCAGCAGGCGTCGAAGGCGGCGCGAATCTTGCGCGGCGCGTCGGCATAGGCGGCGATGACCACGTCCTTCATCTCGAAGCCCGACTTGTCGAAATGCTCGACATAGCCGTGCGGCTGCCACTCGGTCAGTTCCTCGGCCATGTCCGGCATGTCGAGGCCCATTTCGAACAGCATGATGGCTTCGTTGAACAGGTTGAGATAGTCGGTCGCCAACCCGGTCACCGGATTGACGTTGGCCGCCAGCAAGTCCTGCTCGGTATATGAGTGCATCCCGCCCTTTCGCTCCAACCCCGAAAATTACCGCCAATTCCTTAGTAAAGAATGGATGCGGCGATTCGCAAACGGTGTTCGCATCACAGCGGTATCCGCTCAGCGGTCGGCAAGCCTTTCGGCCAGGCGCAACCGGATGTCGGGCAATGGCTTGTTGTGCGGATGAAAGACGTGGCGTTCGAGGAAGAAGCCGGTCAGTTTCAGTCCGGCCGCGACATCGCCCGTGGCGAGCCCGCCCTGCGACGACAGCATGAAGGCCGGCAAGCGCAGCAGCTTGTCGTGATAGTCGGCGCCGGCCGCACGGCTGACGGCGCGGCCGGACTTCGGACTGACATAGACCAGCGCGTCGCGCTCGCCCGTCACGGCGCAGACCGACAGGTCGAGGCCGAACCCGATCGCTTCGAGCAGGCCCGCCTCGTAGCGCACATAGATGGCCGGCCAGATCGACGGATGATCCAGCACGCCGATCAGCGCGCCCAGAGCGTGAAAGGCGCCCGGCTGGGCCTCGCGCTCGGGCAGGATCGCCCGGGTCATGGCGCAGGCGCATTGCAGGCCGGTCAGCGCGTCGGGATCGTCGAGCACGTCCGGCGTCGGCCCGTCGATTTCCAGCGTCGCCGCGCCCAGTTGGTCGGGATTGCGGGCGCGGTAGTTGAAGACGACGCGGGCGCCGGGTTGCAGGGCCGCCTTCATCCGCCGCGACGCTCCGCCGGCGACGTGCGCCGCATAGACGCCATGGCTGGCCGTCAGCACATGAACGATGGCGCCGGTTTCGCCGTGCCCGCGCGCGCCAAGAACGATGGCGTCATCGGAAAATTCCATAAGCGCTTTCCGAAAGGACGACGCACTTTCCCGATTAGAAAATGCGCCAAATCAAAGACTTTTATTGAATCTCGAATTCAGGAAATGAACCCAAGGCGACAATTCCTAAAATCAGGAATCGTATTCCAGGCCGAACTGCGTATAGAGCGCGCGATCGTCGCTCCACTTTTCCTCGACCTTGACGTGAAGGAACAGATGCACCGGCCGGTCCAGCAGGGTCGCCAGTTCCTCGCGCGACTTCTGGCCGATCCATTTCAGCGTCTGGCCGTTCTTGCCCAGCACGATGGCGCGCTGGCCGTCACGTTCGACGAAGATCGACTGCTCGATACGCGCCGAGCCATCGGGCATATCCTTGAACTCGGTCGTCACCACGGCCGCGGCATAGGGCAGTTCCTCATGCACGCGCAGGAACAGCTTTTCGCGGGTGATCTCGGCGGCCAGGATGCGCACCGGCGCGTCGGCCGCCTGGTCCTCGGGGTACAGCCACGGGCCGGCGGGCATCCGCTTGGCCAGCAGGGTCTTCAGGTCGTCGACCCCACTGCCCTTCTCGGCCGAAATCATCAGCACGTCCTCGACGACGCCCGTCTTGTAGAGCTCGTCGGCGACCGCCAGCAGGTTATCGCGCTTCATCAGGTCGATCTTGTTGAGCGCCAGAATAGCCTTGGTCCCCGAGGCCTTAAGGCCCTCGACGATCATGTCGACATCCTCGACCGCCTTGTGGTCGGCGGCCGTCGCCTTGATGCTCTTCTGGTCGTTCGGGTCGGTCGTCGCCGGCGTGCCGGGATGCTTCACCGCCAGCTGCGCGGCGGCATCGACCAGCAGCACGACGCAATCGGCATCCTCCGCCCCGCCCCAGGCCGAGCGGACCATGGCGCGGTCGAGCCGGCGGCGCGGCTTGAAGATGCCCGGCGTGTCGACCAGCACCATCTGCACGGTGCCGTCGATGGCGATGCCGCGCACCGGAAAGCGCGTGGTCTGGACCTTTTGCGTGACGATCGACACCTTGGTGCCGACCAGGGCGTTGACCAGGGTCGATTTGCCGGCGTTCGGCGCGCCGATGATGGCGACAAAGCCGGCGGCGGTGTTCTGAGTTTCGCTCACTTGAGCCCTTCGCGTTCGATAAGGCCTAAGGCGGCGGCTTTCTCGGCATCCTGCCGCGAGCGCCCGGTGGCCGATTGGGAGGTAAAGCCGGCGATGACGGCTTCGATGGTGAAGATGGGCGCGTGATCGGGCCCCTTGCGGTCGATCAGCTGGTAAACAGGCGGCGGCTTGCCATTGGCGACCGCCCATTCCTGGAGGAAGGATTTCGGATTGGCCCGCCAGTTGTCAGCGCTGTCGGACAGCGCTTTCAGCCACAACGGCTTGAAACAGCGTTCGACGGCTTCATAGCCGCCGTCGCAATAGACGGCGGCGATCAGCGCCTCGCAGGCGTCGCCCAGGATGGTCGGATTGTTGCGCCCGCCGCTCTTGGTTTCGCCGGCCGCCAGCCGCAGGGCCGGCCCGACCTCGAGCTGGCGCGCCACATCGGCACAGGCGTCGCGCGACACCAGGGTGTGGAAACGCCGCGACAGCTCGCCCTCGGTGGCCTCGGGCAAGGCTTCCATCAGAGTCTCGGCGATCATCAGGCCCAGGACACGGTCGCCCAGGAATTCCAGCCGCTCATTATCCGCCTGTTTGCGCGCGCCTTCGGCGACACTGGCGTGCGTCAACGCCAGCTCGAGCATATCCGGCTGGCGAAAGGTGTAGCCAAGGCGCGACTGCAGGGAAGCGATGGCGCTTTCGCGCATATTGGGAGAACGGGACTTGATGCGGGCCATTGGGGCGGCGTTTACACCACGCCCCCTTGCCCGCCAAGGCAATTCTTCGTGTGGGCCCGGTCGGGCGCCCGCGCGCCTACTTGATGCCCTTGAAGAAACGGTCCCAATGGAAGTTCAGCCAGGTCCACGGCTTCCACAGGCTGGAGCCTTCCTTCCACGACAGCAGCACCAGCACGGCGCGGCCTTCGAGGTTGGCTTCCGGCACCATATCGACACCGCCGGTCGCCATCGGGAAACGGCTGTCTTCGGAATTGTCGCGGTTGTCGCCCATCATGAAGTAGTTGTGCTCGGGCACGACGAAGACGTCGGTGTCATCGACCGGGCCGTCCTTGACCATGTCCTGCATCAGGTGGGTGCGGCCGTCGGGCAGGGATTCGGTATAGGCCGTGGCGCTGTCGGTGCCGTTGATGAACTTGGCGTCCTCGGCGGCGACGGGACCGACGACGGCATTGGGCACCGCCTGGTCGTTGATATACAGCTGGTCGTGCTTCATCTGGACGCGGTCGCCCGGCAGGCCGATGACGCGCTTGATGAAGTCGGTCTTGTTGTCCTTGGGCAGCTTGAACACCACCACGTCACCGCGCTTGGGCAGGGTGTTGAACAGGCGGCCCTGGATGACCGGCAGGGCGATCGGCAGCGAATATTTCGAAATGCCGTAGTTCCACTTCGACACGATGATGTAGTCGCCCTGATACAGGTTGGGCTCCATCGACGCAGAGGGGATGGTGAAGGGCTGGAACAACAGGGTGCGCAGCAGCAGGACCAGGATCACCGCCACGGCGACGACGCCGGCGATTTCCTTGCCTTCATCAATGGCGATCTGGGTCGAGGACCGCGTGTCGACCTCTTCGGCGACCGGTTCCGGAGCTTCGGGCACGGGCGGTTGTTGCGCGCGCGCCGCGGCATTCCGGATGGCTGAATCGTCCTGTGTCGTCATTAGGTCCGCCCCTTGAGTTGCTCCCAACACCTAACCTTGGAATGTGGCGAGGGCAAGGCTTCATATGCGCGCATGGCGCGCGCATATGAAGCGATTGTTTGCCGCTCAGGCGGCGCGGGCCTCCTCGCAGCGGCTCGGGCGCGCAGTCGCGCTTGCCGAACACAAGCGTGTTCGGAGCCCCTCCTCCTTGCAAGCACAACGGGGGTTAAATCGCCTCGATCACCGCATAGGCCGTGGCGTAGGGCACTTCGTCGCTCAGGCTGAGATGGATATGCGCGCGCTGGCCGGGATGCAGCTTGCCGCGCAGCACATCCTGCGCCGCACCGTGTAGCAGCACTTCCGGCTTGCCCAGCGGACCGCTGACCACCTCGATATCGACGAAGAAGAAGCCGCGCACCCCCGTGCCCAGCGCCTTGGCCACTGCTTCCTTGGCGGCGAACCGCTTGGCGAAGCTTAAACCCGGCCTGGCGGCGGCATTGGCGTGGGCCTGCTCGTTCTCGGTATAGATACGGTTGAGGAAGCTTGCGCCAAACCGCGTGATCGACTGCTCGATCCGTCTCGCGTCGCACAGGTCGACCCCGATGCCGACGATCATCGCACCGTTCCCGCGGTGGCCACATCCATAAGATCGCACATGCGCCCGATGGCCGCGTCCAGCCCGACGAAGATCGCCTCGCCGATCAGGAAATGGCCGATGTTCAGCTCACGCACCTGCGGCAAGGCGGCGATGAACGGCACCGTGTCGTAGTCGATGCCATGGCCGGCATGAACCTCGATGCCCAGACGGTCGGCCTGCTCGGCCGCGGCGCGCAACCGCGCCAGCTCCCGGTCGAACAGGGCCTGGTCGTTTTCACGGAAGGCGTCGCACAACGCGCCCGTATGGAACTCCACGACCGGCGCCCTCACCTTGGCCGCCGCCTCGATCTGCGCCGGATCAGTGGCGATGAACAGCGACGCGCGAATACCCGCAGCGCTCAGCCGCGCCACCGCCTGGCCGACGGTCTCGACCTGCCCGGCGACTTCCAGCCCGCCTTCGGTCGTGCGCTCCTGGCGCCGCTCGGGCACCAGACAGGCGGCGTGCGGCTTTAACGCCACGGCGATGTCAAGCATCTCCGGCGTCACCGCCATCTCGAAGTTCAGAGGCTTGCCGGCAGCGTCGCACGCCGCCTTCAATGCCGTGATGTCGGCATCGACGATATGCCGGCGGTCTTCGCGCAGGTGGGCCGTGATACCATCGACGCCGGCCTTGAGCGCCTGGACGGCCGCGCGCACCGGGTCAGGGGCGCTGCCGCCGCGGGCATTGCGTACGGTGGCGACGTGGTCGACGTTCAGGCCGAGACGGATACGCCCCATCGCCTCAGGCCTTGGCCAGGCGACGGCTGCCCGGATCCTCGACCGGAATGGCGGCCAGTTCGGGCGGCAGGTTGTCGGCCGGATAGGCCGGCACCTCAAGCGAGGCCAGCGCCACCAGCGGCACGCCGACATCTACCTTGCCGCCCGACCGGTCGACGATGCACGCCGCGGCCACGACGTCGCCGCCGGCCGCGCGGATGGCCTCGATGCATTCCCGCGACGACAGGCCGGTCGTGACGATGTCCTCGACCATCACCACCTTGTCGCCCGGCTCGATATGGAAGCCGCGGCGCAGCTTGAAGGCGCCGCCTTCGCGTTCGACGTACATCGACGGCACACCCAGGTGCCGCGCGGTCTCATAGCCCGGAATGATACCGCCGACGGCCGGCGAAATGACCACGTCGATCTTCGGCGCCACCGCCTTGATCTTTTCGGCCAGCGCTTTGCACATGCGTTCGCAGCGCTCGGCCGACATGAAGACCAGGTTCTTCTGCAGGAACATCGGCGAGTGCAGACCCGACGACAGCACGAAATGGCCGGTGCGCAACGCGTTGGCGGCGCGGAATTCTTCGATCACGTCTTCCGAGGTCATGGTGCCTGAGTCCCTTGTGAATATGGGCGCGGTTTAGCGCGTTCATACCGGCTTTGAAAAGGCGCAATATGACCCGGAATTCAACAACCCGATGACCCGCGCCAGAGCCCCGTCGCGCGGTTATCATCTTGCAGGCCTATCCCCGCACCCGCTCGACGCTTTCGATCAGCGGCGAGGTCTTCAGCGATGCGGCGATATTGGTGATGTGGCGCAGGTCGACCACTTCGATATCGAATTCGATATCCAGGAAGTCGAGCTGATCCGGCGCGATATTGATGCTGACGATATTGCCGCGGGCTTCGCCGATCAGCGTACAGGCCTGGCCCAGCACACCGGGCTTGTTCTGCATGTTGACTCGGATGCGGGCGATCGACAGCGTGTTCTTCTCGGCGTTCAGCGTCCAGTGCAGGTCGATCCAGGCGTCGGTATTGCCGTCCTCGGCCTCCAGCGTCTCGCATTCGATCGAATGGACGTGGACGTCGTCGTTCATCACGATGCCGATGATGCGGTCGCCGGGCACCGGATGGCAGCAGGTCGAGAACACCAGCCGCTGATGATCGCCCAGCACCGAACCGCGCACGAAGGCCGCTCCGCCCTCGCCGTCGCGAATGCGCGTCAGCGTGTCGAGCGGCAGCACCATGGGTAGCTTGAGGTCCGGGAAGACGGCCTCGAGGATCCGTGCCGGCAGGATCTTGCCGCGGCCGCACAGTTCGAACAGCTCGTCCTCGCTGTCGACGCGGAAACGCTCCAGTGCCGAGCGCAGGCTGATGTCCTCCAGCCGCTTTTCCACCTGGGCGGCGGCGCGTTCGATGCCGGCCTTGCCCAGCTTGATGAAGTCGCCACGTTCCGACTGGCGGATATGGCGGCGGATGGCCGCGCGCGCCCGGCCGGTGACGGTCAGCGAGAACCAGTCCTGGTTGACGCGCGATTCCAGCCCCGTCAGGATATCGACCTGGTCGCCGTTCTGCAGCAGGGTGCGCAGCGGCCGGTGCTCGCCATTGATCAAACAGCCGATCGCCGTTTCGCCGACCTCGGTATGCACGGCGAAGGCGAAATCGAGCGGCATGGCGCCGCGCGGCAGCGAGATCAGCCGGCCCTTGGGCGTGAAGACGAACACCTGATCGAGATACATCTCCATCTTGGCGTGTTCGACCCAGTC
>FTDB01000613.1_pt1 | contig 11082 bp, 10 predicted proteins | sample 1639741 | NCBI WGS metagenome assembly FTDB01 (sample SAMEA3914869, study PRJEB12502) | metagenome | biome: forest; material: soil | place: USA | collected 2012-03-12 | depth 0.1 m | reverse complement strand
GCGCAAGGGCGAGAGTTCGGGCCAGGTACAGACCCTGAAGAGCTTCCTGGTCGATTGCGACGGCGACACGCTGCTGCTGAAGGTCGATCAGCAGGGGGTGGCCTGCCACACCGGCCATCGCTCCTGTTTTTATAGCGAGGCGGGAGAAGGGGGCTTCGTCGAGATCGCCCCCGTCGTCACCGCGCCCGAGGAGTTGTATGGACGATGACCGACAGCCCTGTCGAAACGCTGCCCGTCACCCTGCTGACCGGATTTCTGGGGAGCGGCAAGACGACCTTGCTGAACAATCTTCTCGGCTCGCCGGCGCTGAAGGATTGCGCCGTCCTGATCAATGAATTCGGCGAGACGGCGATCGATCATCTGCTGGTGCGCAAGATTTCGGACGAGATGGTGGTGCTCGACAGCGGCTGCCTGTGCTGCTCGGTGCTGGGCGATCTGATCACCTCGATGCGCGATCTGTTCCGAAAGCGCGTCATGGGCGAAGTGCCGCAATTCCGCCGCGTGCTGATCGAAACGTCGGGCCTGGCCGATCCGGCGCCGATCATCCATACGCTGATGAGCGATCCCTTTCTGGCGGCGCGCTATCGGCTGGATGGGGTGATCTGCACCATCGATGCGGTCAATGGCGAGCGCACCCTGGATGCCAATCGCGAATCGGTCAAGCAGGCGGCGGTCGCCGACCGGCTGCTGATCACCAAGACGGATCTGGCCGACGGGGCGACGATCGCGGCGCTGGAGGGACGCCTGGCCGTTCTCAATCCGACGGCGCGGCGGCTGACGGTTTCGCACGGCGTCGCGGATCCCGCCGATCTGCTCGATTGCGGCCTATTCGACGGCTCGGCCAAGATCCCCGATGTCAGACGCTGGCTCAATGACGAAGCGCTGTGCGATCCCGGCTGCGACGATCACAGCCATCATCATCACGACCATCACCACCACCATCCCGAACGGCACGACAATCACGTCTCGTCCTTCGTGCTGACCTTCGACGAACCCTTATCCTGGGAGCCTTTCGCCACGGCGATCGAAGTTCTGCTGTCGCTGCGCGGCGAGAATCTGCTGCGGGTGAAGGGCATCCTCAATATTCAGGAGAGCGAGACGCCCCTGGTGATTCATGGCGTACAGCATCTTTTTCATCCGCCGGTGACCTTGCCGGCCTGGCCCGATGAGGATCGCCGCTCGCGCATCGTCTTCATCACCCGCGATCTTTCGCGCAAGGCCGTCGCTCAATTGCTGGAGCAGGCCGTGGGTGTGACGATTGCGTGACGAGATTTGGCGGAAATCGCCAATTCGCATTAGTTAAATTTGCGACTTTTTGCCGCGAACGGTTAATGGTTTAATGCCGCCCCAGCGAAAAGGGCGGATTTCTGCGACTGGCACGCCTCTTGAAATACTCCTTGGCATCCGGGGCAGCGAGCCCCAAACGCTAGGAGATCATCATGAAGAGCAATGTTTTCGGTCTTAACCGTGTCGTCTATACCGCCATGTTCGTCGCCGCCGTGATGGCGTCGGCCGCCACCTTCGGCACCGTCGTCATGGGTTTCGAAATGCATCAGAACCATGTCGCCCAGGGTACCCTGGTGGCCATGGTGGGGCGGGCCTGAGACTCGCTCCTCAATCGATAACGGGAGTTGAGCATGCGTCATTGGCAATGTGTGGGTGCAGCGGTCGCACTGATGGTTTCGGCGGTGACCGCCCAAGCGGCGGACAAAAGCTGGACGGTGTCGGGCAACGGCCTGAAGATCGCCACCCCCTGTGCCAGGACGGTCGATATCCAACCGGGCGGCGACGCCCACCAGATCAAGATTTCGGCCACAGCCGACCATGCCGAGGAAATCGATCAGCTGAAAGTGGCCGGGGGCGATCCCGCCACCATCGATATCGGCAATTCGCGCTGCTGGCTCTCAGGCCTTCTGTCCTCCGAACGCCCGACGCTGGCCCTGACCATCAAGGTGCCGGACGGTACCGCGCTCGATATCGGCGACGGCGGTGCCGCCGCTTATACGATCGGCGCGGTGAACGGCATGCTGCATGTGTCGCTGGCCGGCTCGGGCGGCATGAAGGCCGTCAATGCCAAGGAATTGATCCTCACCCTGTCGGGCTCCGGCAGCGCCGCGATCGACAATGTCGACGGCAAGGTTACCGGGCGCCTCAGCGGCGCCGGCGATCTTTCCATCGCCCATGTCCATGCGCCGCGCACCGATCTCGATCTGTCCGGCAAGGGCACGGTCCGGCTCGCGGACGGCGATGTCGGGCAATTGACCGCGTCCGTGCATGGCTCGGGCAGCCTCTCGGCGCCGGCGGCCGCCGCGGCTCGTCTCAGCAATTCGGGGTCGGGCTCGGTTGCCCTCAAAAGCGTCAAGGGCGCCCTCGACGCCGAGCTGTCGGGGGCGGGAACCCTGTCGATCGACGCCATCGAGGCGCCGTCCGGCAATGTGCAGGTCACCGGCCATTCCATCGTGAAGGTGGGGCCTGGCTCGATCGGCAATCTTTCGCTGAGTTCGGCCGGCGCCAGCGATGTCGCCATCGATGCGACGGTGGCCGACGCCAATGTCAGCGCCGTCGGCTCCGGTGAAATCCGCTTCGCCAAAGTGACCGGCCATGTCTCGCAATCCTCGACCGGCTCGGCCAAGATCGTCGTCGGGAAATAAGATTTGCTCGAATTGGTTGTGAGATGGGATCTCATCTGATAGCGTAACAAATGGAGTTGGCCTCACGGCCAACCTCCCTCTCACAAGTCTAAATTGCACCCGCCGGTTATCCGCGCGGGTGTTTTTTTCGGAGAGCCAGCAAAGCGGCGAGGACACAGCCTGCCCCGATGCCCTCCGTCAGGTCGCGGAAGGCGACCAGCAGGAAGGTGACCAGCAGCACCAGCGCTTCCCCTCCGTGGGCGCGCACCAGCGCCGCGATCTCGTGCTTTTCGGCCATGTTCCAGGCCACCACCGTCAGCACGGCGGCCAGCGCCGAGAGCGGAATGAAGCTGGCCAGCGGGGCAGCAACCACCATGAACAGCAGCAGGAACAGGGAGTGGGCCATGCCGGCGATCGGGCCGCGGGCGCCGGCCCGGACATTGGTGGCGGTCCGCGCGATGGTGCCGGTGACGCAGATTCCGCCAAACAATGCCGAGACGATATTGGCCGCTCCCTGAGCCACCAGCTCCGCATTGGATCGATGGCGCCGCCCGGTCATGCCGTCCGCCACAACCGCGGAGAGCAGGCTTTCGATTCCGCCCAGCAGGGCGAAGGAAAGAGCCGAAGGCAGCAATTCGATCAGCCGTGCCGTGCCGAAATCCGGCAGATGCGGCGCCGGCAGGGAGCCCGGAATGCCGCCGAAACGGGTGCCGATCGTCTCGACCGGCAGACCGAACCCCCAGGCGGCGGTCGAGGCTAAAGCCACCGCGATCAGGAAAGCGGGCCAATGCGGCCGCCAGCGGCGCAAGGCGAGGATGGCGGCGAGAGCGAGCAGGGCGGTGGCGATCGCGGCCGGATTGGCGGTCGGCAAAGCATTGGCCAGGGCCGGCAGCTTGTCGAGCAGGGCGCCGGGCTCCTTGCCGGCCAGAGACAGGCCGAACAATTCGTGAAGCTGGCTGGCAAGGATGATCGCGGCGATCCCGGCGGTAAAGCCGACCGTCACCGCATGCGGGATATGGCGGATCAGCGTGCCCAGCCTCAGGAACCCGACGAGGAGAAGGATCGCGCCCGCCATCAAGGTGGCGAGGATGACGCCGTCGAGGCCGTAGCGCTCGACCGTGGTGGCCACCAGCACGATGAAGGCGCCGGCCGGCCCGCCGATCTGGAAGCGGCTGCCGCTCAAGGCCGAGACGACGAAACCGCCGGCGATGGCGGTGAAAAGGCCGCGATCGGGGGTGACGCCCGAAGCAATCGCGATGGCCATCGATAGGGGCAGGGCGACGATCGCCACCGTCAAACCGGCGATCAGATCGGCCCGCAGATCGCGCAGGCGATACTGTTCCCGGAGGATCGTGACCAGCTTCGGCGTGTAGAGATCCGAAAAGCTGGTCTGCATGGCCGCTTATCCGACCCGGGTTATCGCCGGCCGGGCGGGAATGCTCGGCAGGCGGGTCGTCCAGACGGTCGAGCGGCCGGCGCCGGCCAGCAGCTGGTCGGGCAGCACCTGCGCCATATTGGCGAAGAGATGTTCGTCCCGGGTGCCGCGCGCCAGCACCAGCGCGCCCTGGATGCGTTCCAGCGCGTCATAGGCGCGCCGGCGGGCGATGTCTCGGGCGAGGCCGGAATCGGTCAGGGTCTGGGTCAGCGCGTCCTGCCAGCGCTGATAGAAATCCTGCAGCGCCGTCTCGAACAGATCGCGCTCCGCCCCCAGCGAGAAGATCGCGGGAAGACAGGCGCATTGACCTTTTTCGTAATAGGAACCCAGCGTCTCCAGCATCGAGACGATGCGCTGGCGCGGCGGATGGACGGCTTTCAGCGGCCCGAAGACATTGGCGTCGAACCAGGCGATGTCCCAGTCCAGAACGGCGGCGGCCATCTGCTGCTTCCCCTCGGGGAAGTAATGATAAAGGCTGGCCTTGCCGAGACCGGTTGCGGCGGCGATGCGCGCCATGCTGGCGCCCTCATAGCCGTGACGGCGGAAAGTTTCGCACAAGCGCGACAGCAACTCGTCGCGAGTCAATAAAGGCGTCGGCATCGGGCCCCCCTCGCATAACATTCATTAGAGAATGTATACCGAACGATCGGTCGCATATTAGCGTGCGAGGTGTGTTAAATCAAGATTTAGAAGGTAAATATTCTATTAAACTGAGGAGGCTTCAGTAAAATGTTGCGGTTGTCATTCCGAGGCGACTTTGACTAAAGAGTTACATAAGGAAAACCCCGATGTAACACGATAATTTGTCGCTTCAGTTGGGCAAGCCGTTGATAAGCCTCATCAATTCCGCGTCGATGGCCTGGCTCTCGAGGAAATCGAAGAATTGCGGGGATTGCGAGATGAGATGGCGCAGGAGACGATCGGCTTCGGCGGCCTCTTCCAGCGCTTCCTCTTCGAGCAGTTCCATATAGCGGGGGCGCAGCAATTCTTCGCGGGCATGATTGATGATGCGCACCGTTTCGCGAAACAATTCGCGCGCGCCATAGGGCAAGCCTTCGCCCGATTGCAGCCGGTCTTCCCAGACACGCAGCAGACGCAGATTGGTGCGGATCATTGCCCGCAGCATCGGCACCTGAACCTTGCGGTAGGTGGCTTCCATCTCCAGCGCTTCTTCGTCATGGCCGTTCGGCATATTGGCCAGAGAAGATTCAGCCAAGCGACTTAGTGTCTGGAATTCGTCGCAAAGATCGCGAAAATTCAAAAATAGGGATTTGAATTCCGAGTATTCGTCAGCCGAGAATACATTGAAGCGCCGGGCCAATTGTGCGAGTTTTTCCAACTCGCTCAGCCTTTCCCCCAACGAATCAACAAAGCGCCGTAATTCGTGACGGACGCGTTCAGCATTTGCTTGTTCAGTATTTGTCGCTGCCATGGCTCGAATAGTTTGCATTTTATTCAAATTCATCCCGGAACCAGTTTCTTCAATATGACATAGTTGACTCCTTCATGTAATAAAAACTTTACGGTTGTCACAAAATGTCACACCAAAATCCCCAGGCTTCCGTTCCGGCGATAATTGGGGAACCAGCTGCCATTCTTGACACCGTGATGGCGGTCGAGGACCTCGCTTAAAACGCCGCGATAGTCATTGGCCACCGCCAGATCGACGCCCTCATCCAGCTGCTCCGTCTTGAGGCCCGGCCAGGTTCCGTGGAACCGCCCGCCGGCCACCTTGCCGCCCAGCACCATCATCAGGCTGCCACGGCCATGATCGGTGCCGTTGCTGCGGTTGGACCGCAGGCGTCGGCCGAATTCGGTCAGGCTGACCAAAGTGATGCGGTCGTGATAGGCCGCCATATCGTTCCAGAAGGCGGCAAGGCCGTTCGACAGACGCTCGACCTGCGGCTTGAAGCGTCCGACCTGATATTCATGCGTGTCCCAGGCGCCGTAATCGAGGGTCACGGCGGACAGGCCGATATCCATCTTGATCAATTGCGCCACCGTCTTCAGCTGGCGGGCGAAATCGCCGGCGGAATCGTAATTGGCGCCATTCTCCGGCTGATAGGGCCTCACCTTGCCCTGATCGTCGCGCGGCACCCGCATGTCGATACCGGCGGTCGTCTGCATCGCAGTGCGGCCGGCTTCGGCCACGGCGCCGGAGCCGGCATAAAGCTGCCAGAGCGCGGTGGCCACCTGCGGCCCGCCGACCGGCGCCAGGCCGTTGGAGAGATCGGGGATCGCCATGGCCAGAGCCTCGCCGTCGAGATCGCCGCTGACCGTTCCCGATGCCGCCACCGCCGGGATGGCGCCCGGGGCGGTCTTGTCCTGCAAGGCGCGGGTGAGCCAGCCATTCGGCGTGCGGGCGAGATCGCCGTCCGAAGCGACTCCGCGCTCGATCATGTCGGTGGCGACGAAATGGCTGCGGGTCTGGTTGGTCAAGCCGGCGGCATGGATGAAGGCGAGTTTTCCGCTCTTATAAAGTTCGTTGAGCCCGCCGCCCGAAGCATGCAGGCGGAAGTCGATGGTCGGGGCGGGTCCATTGGCGAGCTGATAGCCGGGTGTCGGCCCATCCGCGGCGACGCGCAATTCCGAGATGCGCGCTTCGACGAAATCAGGATCGCTGGCCGGCGAAACGAGGTTGAGCCCATCGCAGCCGCCGCGAAGATGCAGCACGATCAGGATCGGCGCGTTGGAGCCGGGATCGGCGGCGAACACCGCGTTGCGAAGCCCCGCCATCGGCAGCAGGCTGGCGGCGCCGGCGGATTTGAGGAGAGTGCGTCTGCTCAGCATGATCATGCGCTCTGATAGGCCGGCGCCATTGCGGCGATGGCGGCCAGGGTGGCGAGACGGCGAGGATCGAGACTGCCGACCGGGACGGTGGGAGGCAGGCCGACGGCGCCGCTGATGGTGGCGGTCGCGACAGGATCGGCGACGGTGCCGAAGACCCCCAGCCAGCGGTCGATATAGGCGCCGGTTTGCATCGATGCCTCCTGCCGGAAGACCTTGCCGGGATCGCAGGCCCCCGTCTGCCAGCTGTTCTGCGCCAGGCCGATCAGCAATGCCCAGCGGTTGCGCATGGCGCTGGTGCCGAGCAGAAAGCCGTTATCGTCGGGCATGCCGGTCGGGGCGGGATAGCCGAACAGGCGCTGGCCGGCATTGATCACCGCGCCGTGGAAACCCTCGGTCGGGGTGAAATCCGCCTGGGTCATGCGCAGGAAGCCGGCGGCCAGCACGAGCGGCCGTTTGACCTTGGTGCCGCGCGATGCCTCGAATTCCGGCGAGAGGGCGATCAGCCGGACGATCTTGGCGATCTGGTCGGGGGCTTTGGATTGCTTGCGGAATTCCTCGGCGGCGCGGCCGACCAGCGCTTCCGGCGGATTGGGGCCGAGGAAGCGGACGCAGAGCTTCTTGGCGATCAGGCGCGAGGTGGCGGGATGCTCCGCCACCAGATCGAGCACGCGGCGCCCGTCATGGCGGGGTACGGCGAAGGGATCGAATTCCTGCGCCAGCACACGCTTCTGATAGCCGTCATGCCAGCTTTCGACATAGGCGAACCTGCCGGTCGCCGGCAGCTTGCGCTGGCCGTCGATATTGGCGCCATTCTCGACCGTCCAGCCGGTGAAGGCGCGCGCCGCCTCATAGACATCCTGATCGATATAGCCCTGCGGCGCGCCGGTCAGGGCACCCGGCACGTCACGCCAGCGGTCATAGCGGTCGCTGAGATAGGCCTCGCGGCCCAGGGTGTGCAGCTCGAACAGTTCGCGGGCAAAATTCTCGTTGGCGGACCCGGCGCGCGAGGATTGGTTCGAGAGGTAATAGAGCATGGCGGTGGAACTCGCCACCGCCTCCAGCATCTCGCGGAAATTGCCGAGCGCATTGGCGCGGATGACGTCGCGGTCATAAGAAGGCAGGCCGATCATGATGCGTTCGTCGGCATTGGCATTGACGTGGAAATGATCGTGCCAGAACTGGGTCATCGCCTCGCGCAGCTGGTATCTGCTGTAGACGGCGCGGATATAGGTTGCGGCGACCACTTCATCGAGGGCGCGGCGGCGCTCGGCGCCATCGCGCGGCTTGGTGTTGTTGTCGAGGAGAGGCCACAGCGCCTCGATCGGCTGGTCGAGAAGATCGAGCGGGCGCTGCTCGTCGGTGGCGGGCCATTTATTGTCCGCTCCGGCATTGTAATGGATACGCAGGCGAGTCGCCTTGAGGCGAGCCTGGGTCGCGGCATCGTCGCTTTTGGGGGCGGCGAGCTGTTCGTCTACCCAGCTTGGGAAAGGGCGTCGCGACAGGGCCGCGAAATCGTCGGGCGCGGGACCGTTGCCGAAGCGGGACAAGGCGAATCGAATGGAGTCGTCGTTCATTGGTCCATCCAAAGGTTCCCCACCCTTGGTGCACGTCTCTCATTATAGCTGGGACCCGAAAGCCGCGGCGTCAACCCTTGGGCGGTTTCACGGCGACCTTCGATCCCGACAGCGGCGCCAGCCAGGCCGCCCAATCCTCCCACCAGGAGCCCTTATGGCGGGTGGCATTGTCGAGCCAGGTTTCGGCATCCTTGGCGCGCCGTCCATTGGTCCAGTAGAAGCGGGCGCGCGGCCCCGGCGGGCTGACGATCGCCCCGGCATGGCCCGAGGGCGACAGCACGAAGCGCACCGGCCCGCTGAACAGATTCGTGGCGGCGAAGGTGCTGCGCCAGGGCACGATATGATCCTCGCGCCCGGCCAGCACGTAAGCCGGTGCGGTGACCCCGCCGAGATCGATCGGCGTGCCCTGCATGATCAGTCCGCCCGGTTCGGCCAGCAGATTGCGCTGATAGAGGGCTCGGACATAGAAATCCTGCATGGCGGTGGCCAGATTCAATCCGTCGGTATCGCGCAGCAGATCGAAGGGCAGGGGATTGGCGGCATCGAGAAAGCTGTCGATGACATAGGACCAGATCAGATCGTTGGCGCGCATCAGATCGAGCGCCGCCTTGGGCGCCGGCAGGCTGTCGCGATTGCCATAGGCATTGAAGTCGATGGGCGCCGCCAGGAAGGTCGCGCTGGCGAAGCGATCGTCGCTTCGCGCCGCCAAAGCTCCCAGCGTGGCGGCCAGCAGGGTTCCTCCCAGGCCGAAGCCCAGCCCATTGACGCGCTTCTGGCCAGTGATCTTGCCGATGGCGTCGAGTGCGGCCAGCGGTCCTTCGGTCAAGGTTTCGGCGAAATCACGCTGGGCCAGATCGCCTTCGGGCGGGATCCAGGACAAGGCGAAGACATTATGTCCCTGTCCCAGCGCGAATTCGATCAGGGAACGCTGCGGGGCCAAATCGAGCAGATGATGCCGCGCGTTCCAGGGCGGCACGATCAGCAGGGGCACTTCATGCACCGAGATGGTGGCCGGCACGAAGCGCAGCACTTCGATCGAGCGGTTGCGAAACACCATTTCCGCCGGGCGGCCGGGCGGCGGCTCCGGGACGGTGCGGAGCGACAGGCTTTCCTTGATGCGGTCGAACTCGACCAGGATGCGGTCGAGGCCCTTCACCAGATTGTCGCCCTCTGCCGCGATCGTGGCTTCGAGAAGATCGCGGTTGGTGAGGAAGAAATCCGCCGGGTCCATCGCCTCGACCATTTCCTGCGTATAGGCGTCGATCTTCCTGATCTCGGCCGGGTCCATGCCGCCGCTGCGCATGATCAGGGTCTGCATCCAGCGCGCGGCCATCAGATAGGATTGCTTGATATAGCCGAACAGTTCGGCCTCGCCCCATTGTTCGGCGACGGGACCGGAATGCTCCTCCTCGCCCATCATGCTGCGGGCGGTCTGCTGCCAGAGATTGAGATAGCTGCTCCACAGCGACATCTGCGCCTCGACCAGCCGCGCCGGTCCGGTCAGGATCTGTGTGGTCATCTGCAGGAAGGCGTCGCCGATATGCAGGGGGTCGAAGGCGTCCGACAGGCTGGTATCGCGCGATTGCCGCTCGAGAAAATCCGAGACCGCGCGTCGCGACCGCTCGGCGATGCGGGCCAGCGCGCGGTCCATATCCCTGTTCTCGCTTCTGTCCATCGAAGGGTGTCCCTCAACGCCTTCTCCCTATATACTCTCTTCCGATCCTTCGGAGAACGGGCTTATCCCCTTGAAACGCTTTTATTTTGTTATCCCTCTACTGATGGTTGCCGGCTGCGGCGGCGATGGTTCCCGTTCGAACAGCCTGTCGTCGGGCTTCAAGGGCAGCATCGATTATGTGCGCGACGCTTTCGGCCAGCCGATTACCCGCGTTTCCAAGGATGATCCGCAGGGACCCTTCCCGAATGTGCCGAGCGACCCACGGCCGCAGAACCGCTCCGAGAAAGAGCGCAAGGCGATGATCGCCGACATGGCCGCCGACCACGCCACCGCGGCCAAGATCCAGGACGCGGTCGAGAAAAGCGACGACCAGACCCGCTATATCGCCTTCAACGGCGCGCCGCCGACCGCCCAGCCGATTTCGCTGACCGTCGAAACGGTGACGATGCCCGACGGCGTGCGCGACATCGACACGGTCGACAAGACCCGCCTCGGCAGCTACTCGACGGTCGCCGAAGTCGATTTCAAGGAGGGGTCCGCCGAGCTCCCCGAAGGGCTGGAACAGAAGCTGACCAAGGCGGCCAGCCTGGCCAAAGACAATCTCGACGCCCGCATCGTCGGCTATTCCAACTCCGACCGCCTGACCATGCCCGGCAAGGGGCCGCATGAGGCCAATCGCTGGCTGGCGGATCTGCGCGCCCGCAAGGTCGCCGAGGCGCTGATTCATCTCGGCGTCGCTCCGGCCAAGCTGGTGGTCGGCTCGGCCTCGGAAGCCGAGCGGAAATCCGGCGACAAGGTCGATATCATTATCGACTATTAAACTTTATCGGGCTAAGACTGGGAGATTCCCGCAACATTCTGTCTTAGAAGAGCCCGTTAGCGTCATGGAAACCGAATTTCACCGCATCAAGCGCCTCCCGCCTTACGTCTTCGCCGAAGTCAACGCGATGAAGGCACGAGCTCGCGCGGCCGGTGAAG
>FTDB01000770.1_pt1 | contig 11098 bp, 7 predicted proteins | sample 1639741 | NCBI WGS metagenome assembly FTDB01 (sample SAMEA3914869, study PRJEB12502) | metagenome | biome: forest; material: soil | place: USA | collected 2012-03-12 | depth 0.1 m | reverse complement strand
GCCCTGCTGTCGGGCGAAGCCGACGGCAACGACGCCTATATGGAAATCAATTCCGGCGCCGGCGGCACCGAGTCCAACGACTGGGCCGGCATCCTGCTGCGCATGTACACGCGCTGGGCCACCGCCCACGACATGAAGGTCGACGTCGAGGAAGAAACCCCGGGCGAGCAGGCCGGCATCAAGTCGATCACGCTCAAGATCTCGGGCGAGAACGCCTATGGCTGGCTGAAGACCGAGGCCGGCGTGCACCGCCTGGTGCGCATCTCGCCGTTCGATTCCAACGCGCGTCGCCACACCTCGTTCGCCTCGGTCTGGGTCTATCCGGTGGTCGACGACACCATCGTCATCGACATCAACCCGGCCGATGTGCGCACCGACACCTACCGCGCCTCGGGCGCCGGCGGCCAGCACATCAACAAGACCGACTCGGCGGTGCGCCTGACGCACATCCCGACCGGCATCGCGGTCGCCTGCCAGGCCGGCCGTTCGCAGCACGCCAACCGCGACGAGGCCTGGAAGATGCTGCGCGCGCGCCTGTATGAAATGGAGCTACAAAAGCGCGAGGAGGCCAAGGCCGCGCTGGAAGACAGCAAGACCGACATTGGCTGGGGTCACCAGATCCGATCCTACGTTCTGCAACCCTACCAGATGGTCAAGGACCTGCGCACCGATGTCGAAACCTCGGACAGCCAGGGCGTGCTGGACGGGGACCTCGACCCCTTCATGGCGGCGTCGCTGGCCCAGCGCGTCGGCGCGACACGCGACGCGATCGACGGGTAATCCGGGATCAGTGGTTCGGTGGCGTGAGCAGGGCGGTCAGTCCTGTGTCGAGCTGCGCGCGAAGTTCCTGCTGTTTGGGTTGCCACACCGCCGGCGCGACGAATTCCGGCCTGTAGCCCGGCGCATCCGGCACGGTCTCCGTCTTGCCGACGACGCCCGGGACGGTGGTCTGGGGCAGGGGCTTGCCGCCATTGGCCGTCAGGCCCTGGCGGATTTCCGCCAGTCCGCCGCTGCACAGCACCGGATCGTCCGTCCGCACCGAAGCGGTGGCGCGTTCGACGTGGGTGGCCACGCGCACGGCGGTCGCCCGGTCGTCGGCGCTCATGGCGCGGCCATAGGCGAAGATGGGTGCTCCGTACTGGATCAACTGGTCGATACGGTGGCTGGGGGCGCTGGAATCGGCGCAGCGCGTGCCGTCGAGCTGGACCAGGGCGACATTATACAGCGCGAACGCCACGGCGGTCTGGCGCAGGCCGTCCGCCGTATCGCCGTGCGCCTTCGACGGATCGGCGGGCAGGGCCGGGGCGACGCGCCACAGGTCCATCATATAAGCCAGCGACACGGCGAAACCGGCGCCGTCATAGATCCGCGAACGCTCCCAGTTCAGGTCGAGATAGACCTGGGTCGGGTCCTTCTGGGACAGCAGCAGCTTCAGGATCGTGCCCGGATTTTGCGCCAGGGCCGCATCGAGCTCGGCCCGGTTGGCGGGCATCGGCTCGCCCGGGTGTTCCTGCATAAGGGCCTGCAGTTCGGCGCGCGGCGCCGCGAATAGCTGGGCGGTGTCCGGCGACTGTGCCCCGGCCGGCGTGGCCAGGGTCATGAAAGCGATCGCCAACAGGGGAAAAGTGCGCATGTCCGGGCTCCAGGGCGTGTGTCCGGATAAGCGTTATAGGGTAATTTTGAACGATGTTCAAGGCCTCGTTTACGCGTCCGGATCGGGCGCGCGCCGGATGACCAGCGCCGCCTCCAGCGTATCGGCTAGCCAGCGCTCGAAATAGTCCGGCGACCAGCCGCCGTCGGTGACCATCATGCGGTAGACGTCGCGGCTGGTATACATCCACAGGATGCGCCGCGCATCGTCGATACGCCCGGACAACAGGCCGGCCGCGGCCAGCCGCTCGATCCGTGCCGTCTGCGTCTCGAAGCGTTCCGCCTCGAACGCCTGTTCCAGTTCGCGCAGTTCGGGCGCCAGCACCGAGGCGCCGCGCAGCAGGCCCAGTTCGCGCGCCTCGTTTTCGTAGAGGGCGCGGGCGACGGTGGCGCTGAGGCGCAACTGTTCGATGGGATCTGCCGCCTCGTCGAGCCGCGCGGCCGCCGCCTGGTAACGGGCGCTGAAGATCGCCGCGCGCATCAGGATGCGCAGCAGGCCGGTCTTCGACTTGAACTGGGCATAGACCGAAGCGGCCGATACGCCGGCGTGCGCGGCGATGGCGTTGATCGTCACCCGGTCGAAGCCGTCGCGCGAGAACAGGTCGCGCGCCGCCTCCAGCATACGGTCGCGACTGGCCGCCGCGGTCTTGAGGCGGCTTTGCGAATTGTACGGCTTTCGGCTGGGGTCTGGCATATCGAAAACAGCCTCATGATTTTAATAACGCAAATAATATTCAATATAAATTGCAATATCAAATAGATTTTACGCGAACTAATATCGCGAGCCGCATGCCCGTAACCGAAGCCGGCGATCAGCCTTCGCTGATCTGCCGCGCGACCTCGACCGGTTTGCGGCGGCCCTTCTTCAACGTCACGACGGAGCCCATGTAGCGCGCATAGACCTGGGTAAATTCCGCACCCAAAAGAAAGATTTGCGCCGAATAGTAGATCCAGACCATGAAGACGATGACCGAACCCGCCGCGCCATAGGTCGTGCCCAGCACGCTGCGCCCCAGGTAAAGGCCGATGAGGAACTTGCCGACGGTGAACAGCACCGCGGTCAGGCCGCTGCCGACCCAGACGTCGCGCCACTTGATGGCGACGTCGGGCAGGATGTTGAAGATCATGGCGAACAAAAGCGTGACGATGGTGAAGGTCGCCGCCCAGTTCAGCACGTGCAGCACGACGGCGGTGAAGATGCTGCCGAACAGCGTGCCCAGCGCCGACAGCGCCGCCGAGACCACCAGCGCCAGCAGCAGCAGGAAGCCGATACCCAGGATCATGGCGAAGGACAGGGCGCGCTTCTTGACGAACCAGGTGACATTGCCGTGCGGCTTGCCCTCGACGTTCCAGATCATGTTGAGCGCGTCCTGGAGCTGGGCGAAGAAGCCCGTCGAGGAGATGACCAGGGTGACGATGCCGATCAGGGTGAAGATGATGCTGCCCTTCAGGCTGGGCGTCGAGGTCACCACGATCTGCACCGCGACAGCGCCCGCCGGTCCGACCAGGCGGCGGATCTCGGCCATGATGTAGCCGCTGACCATGTCGTGGCCGAACGCCACGCCGGCCAGGGCGATGACGATCAGGAGCAGAGGCCCGACCGACAGCATGGAGTAGAAGGCCAGCGCCGCGCCCAGCATCGGCACCTTGTCGTCATTGGCCTCGCGCAGGGTTTCCTTGAGGATCGCCCACAGGGCGCGGCCCGTCAGCGCCGGACGGGGATGGATGGCTTTGACGGCGGAAGCGGGGATGGCTGTTGGCATGCCCGGTGATGCTGACCCCCGTTCGGCTAAATTTGCAATCCGGTTGCGCATGGCGCGATGGTAAACAAAAAAGCCGGCGGATACAGGTTCCGCCGGCTTTTCCCGAGAGACTTGTTCGAAACCGATCCTACTTCAGGTCGGCCAGGGCGTTGAGGTCGTAGCTGCCCAGCGACGGCCCGGAGGCCGTGCCGGACGCGGCGGCCGGCGCCGGGGCGGCCGGTTGAACCGGCGCGGCGACCGACGCATTGGCCGGCGCGACGGCGGCGGCCGGCTGCTCGACGCGGCGCGTCTGCAGGCAGCGGCCCTGGAAGTAGGCGCCGACGTCGATGGCCAGCTGTTCGTGGGTGATGTCGCCTTCGACATAGGCGGTGGCCTGCAGCTTGACCTGCTGGCCCTTGATCGAGCCGACGACGCGGCCGCGGATCTCGATGGTGTCGGCCTCGACCTTGCCTTCGACATTGCCGGCGTCGCCGACGGTCAGGTGCGACACCTTGACGTCACCGTGGACGGTGCCTTCCAGCACCAGGTCGCCGGTGCCGGTGATGTTGCCTTCGATGATCAGGCCGGCGCCGAAGCTCGACAGGCCCTTGGCGCCGGAATTGCGCAGCGGAGCCGACGACGGGGCCGGGGTGATCTTGTTGAGGTTGAGGGCCGGCGAGACGTCGGCCGGCGGCGTGACGGTCGGCGGAACCTGGGTTTCGCGCGAAGTCGGTTTGCTAGTTTTGTTGAACATAGTCTCCTGCCTTCAAAAAGCGTGCGGGGTTTTGCGGCCGGCCGTTGATCCACACTTCGTAATGAAGGTGGGTCCCGGTCGAACGTCCTGTGTTGCCCATCGAGGCGATCCGCTGGTCCAGGGCCACACGCTGGCCGGGGTGGACGACGTAGGATGCCAGGTGGGCGTAGCGGGTCTTGAAGCCGTTGCCGTGGTCGATTTCCACGACGTTGCCGTAGCCGGTGCGGATGCCGACATAGGACACGATGCCGGGGGCCGTGGCGTAGATCGGCGTCAGGTAGGCGCCGGCGAAGTCCTGGCCCTCGTGGAACTTGATCGAATGGTTGATCGGGTCGATGCGCACGCCGAAGCCCGAGCTTTCCCGCGTGCCGTTGGTCGGCCGGCCGAACGGGACGCGTTCCTCGCTCTGCTGCAGCCCGCGCATGTCGGAAAGGTCGGTGGCGGCGTTGTGGACGCGGTCGGCGAAGTCCTCGTCGACGCCCAGCATGGCGGCCAGGGCCTTGGTGTCCTTGGCCTGGGTCAGCGGGCTGCCGTCGCCGTTGCCGGAGAAGGCGGACGGGTTCAGGCCGGCCAGGCGGAAGGCCAGGCGCAGCCGTTCGGCGCGCGACTTGGCCAGAACCTCGGCCTGGGCGACCATGCGCTCCTGTTCGGCGCGCACCGAGAAGATACGGTCCATCGGCGGCAGGCTCTCGTCGACCGGCTGCGGCGACAACACCGCGGCGGCACCGGGCACGCCCTTGAAATCCTTGAGGATGGTGGCCAGGGCCGCGTGGCGGCTTTCGACCGTCTTGGCCAGGTCTTCCAGCGAACCCGAGCTTTCGGTCATGTGCTGGGTGGCGATGTCGAGGCGGGCCTGGCGGTCGGCGACCCAGCGTTCCGACTGGGCCTTCATCATGCGCACCTCGGCCTCGGCGGCCGTGCCCTGGGTCAGGGCGAAGAACAGGGTGACGCCGGTCGATACGGCCAGCCAGAACACGCCCAGGCACAGGAAGAAGGCGATGGAGAACTGCGTGCTGGACTTCAGGATGATGCCGCGGGTTTCGCCATGGGTACGGATATACAGGTGTCGTTCCGGAAAGAGCGACTCCATCCAGCTTCCCATGCGATCCGAAGTGGTTCTACGCATCACCGCCAATACCTTAACCCTTAATTAAGTATGCCTTTGCGCCCTGGGACGCGCAAGTTCTATATCGACATCTTACAAAAGCGTGCTCACCGCGTGATGATTCGCTTTTCGAGAAACCCGGCCGGTCCCGGTGGCGGCTGTCTCATTTTGATCGGTTCGCCTGGGACTGCTTCAAGATCGGTGCCGCGCGGTGCGGTCGTCGATCTGCCATTAAGCAAATTCATTGACGCTTTTGTTTCAGGCTTTCAGGTCTCGCGCGGTTGTGAGCACCGCTTCGACATGGCCCTTGATACGCACCTTGCGCCATACCGCCCGGACCTGGCCGGTGTCGTCCACGATAAACGTCGAACGGTCCGTACCCATATATTTGCGGCCATAGAGGCTTTTCTCGCCCCACGACCCCAAGGCCTCGATTGCAACCGTCGTTTCATCAGATAATAACGGCATTTTCAGGCCGTATTTGTGGATAAATTTAGCATGATCGTTAAGGCTGTCCTTGGACAGGCCGAAAAGTTTGACGCCCAGGGCCGCGAAATCGGGCAGGGCGGCGGAGAATTCGCAGTTCTCCTGGGTGCAGGTGGGGGTGTTGTCGGTGGGGTAAAGGAACAGCACGAACCATTGCCCCTTCAGGCCGGCCAGAGACACGCGGCCGCCGGCGCTGGACGCCAGGTCGAAGGCCGGGCAGGGATAGGGCGTGACCACCGGGCTTGCGCCGCTTTTCGTTTTTGCGGGGGACGCGGATTTCACGCCGGACTCTGCCATGACATTGCCTTGCTTCGGTGCTGGAATATAAAATCGTCTGATCCGGCGTTTTTTTAACGTCGTTTTGTCAGCCAGCCAGTATAACGACTGAAGCCGGACGCTCGTGCAAGCCTTTGCGCGGGCCGTTGCGGCTATTTTTGTCCCACGTTTTTTGTCCCACGTCCGTCCCAGAGCGCTTTGAAACCCGTCTTCGATACCATACGCAAGCGCATAAGGCTTTTTCTGCTCGGCTGGGTCGTGGTGATGGTCGTGGCCCTGGGCGTGCGCCTGCATGACGGGCCGATCCGGGTCGATTGGGTGCGCACCATCCTGGCCTCGCGCATCAAGGCGGCGCTGCCCAACACCCATGCCTCGATCCAGCACGTCGACTTCATGTGGTTCAGCGCGCCGCGCGCGCTCGGCTTCCGCATGCAGGACGTCGATATCCGCGACCATCTGGGCCGCACCATCACCCATGCCGGCCGCGTCGAGATGGCCCTGGCCGCCGACAGTCTCATCCTGATCCACTTCATGCCGGCGCGCGTCACGGCCCAGGACTTCCTGGTCGTCGCCTCGGTATCCAGGGAAGGCCGCTACGACCTGGGCTACGACGCCCACGGCGTGCCCGGCGCCTCGAACATCAGCCTGGAAGCTTTCGTCGACGACCTGACCGGGCGGGAGAAACTCGATCGGCCGCTCAGCTTCACGCGCCAGGTGCGCCTGACCAACGGCACGCTACGCCTGGTTCAGGAAGGGGCCCAAAACGACAAGGACGCCCTGGACTGGACCGCCCGTGTCGGCACCATCGATTTCTCGAAGCTGCACAACCAGCTCAAGGCGCGCCTCGACCTGGGCATCGACGCCCGGGGCGGCCATGCCCGCCTGCTGGCCGCCGCCCAGGGCAAGGTCGGCCTGAGCCAGGCGCAGATCTCGGCCAATATCGACCATTTCAACCCGGCGCGCGTCTTCCCGTCGATCGGGCCGACGCGGCCGTTGTCAACGGTTGACGCCCAGGTCGACGGCACGGCTCGCGTCAATTACAGCAAGGATACCGGTTTCGACGGCGCGGCCATCGACCTGGCCATGGGCGCCGGCCACGCCGACTTCGGCCATAACCGCCAGGCCTTCGACGGCGCCCGCGTCAAGGCGACCTATGACGCCAGGACCCGCACCATCGCCTTCGGCAAGCTGCAGGTGAAGGCGCATCTGATCGACACCGATCTCAAGGGCGCAGTGCACATCACCCCCGAGAACGTCAAGACGCATCAGGACCTCAGCCTCGACTTCGACGTCTACGGCCCGCGCGTCACCGGCATGCTGGCCGACGACTTCGCGCCCCAGACCCTGACCGACGCCCATTATCGCGGCAGCTATACGCCGGCCCGGCGCAGCCTGCGCTTCGCCTCGGCGACCGGCAAGCTGAACGGCGCGCCCCTGACCGCCCAGGGCCTGGTCTTCACCGACGACAAGGGCCAGCTCGGCGCCGATCTGACCGCCAACATCAATGGCCGCTTCACCAAGGACGAGGTCTTCGCCTTCTGGCCCCAGGACCTGGCCGGGCCGTTGCGCGAGGACCTGATCGCGCGCATCAAGGGCGGCGACTTCGCCAATGCCCGCTACGTCATGAAGGTCAAGCCGGGCGACTTCGCCCATCTCAGCAACGACAATCTGCGCCTCGACTTCGACTTCCAGAATGCCACGCTCGGCATCGAGAAACGCATGGCCGACGCGACCAACCTGAAAGGCCACGGCCGACTGGAAGGCGCCAGCTTCTACATGGATGTGTCGCAAGGGCGCCTGGTCAATGTTGACCTCGACAAGGGCGGCATCGAGGTCCCCGATTTCCACGACCATAATCAAAGGGCGCGGATATGGATCGACGCCCACGGCGACGTGCCCTCGGTCATCGAGGCGGTCGATCCGGTCACCGACAACCAGCTGGCGCCGCACGGGCTGAACCGCGACCGCCTGTCGGGCGACGCCCAGGGTCACGTCGAAATCACCTTCCCGACCTATCACAAGATCGACTCGAAAAGCCTCAACGTCGCCTTTACCGGCCATGTCCACGACGGCGCCTTCAAGCAGGCCGCGCTGGGCTGGGACCTGACCCAGGCCGAGGTGGCGATTTCCGGCGACCTGCTGGCCGACAAGCTCGACATCCGCGGGCCCGGCAAGCTCGGCCCCTATACCGGCGACATCGACTACGCCACCCAGATGACGCCGCACACCCAGCAGATCACCATTGCCGGCAGCTTCAACGCGGCCCAGTTCGGCGGCAGCCCCAAGGTGCCGGTGCCGATCAAGGGCCAGTTCACCGTCGTCGGCAACAAGGGGGCCGGCAGCATCGACGCCGCCATCTTCCGCGGCAATGTCGACTGGTCCGGCAGCGAAGCGCGCCCGACCCAGGTCAACATCTCGGGCGTCACGCTCAGCGACGGCATGGAAGACCAGGGCCTGCCGATCTTCGATCACCTGGACCGCGAACTGCCGACCAAGATCACCCTGCTGCGTTCGGGCGAGATCTGGGCCGGCGAGGTCGACGCCGAGGCCCTGTCGGGCGACGTCGCCTATATCGAGGGCGAACGCCCGCGCCTGGTCTACAAGGCGGTGATCACGCCGGACGAGGCGCGGCAACTGGGCTATGGCGGCCTGCCGATGTTCTCCGCGCCGCGTCACCTGACCGTCAATATCGCGCTGGACAGCCAGTCGCATTCGGCGGACATCAAGCTCGACCAGATCGACGCCACGCTGGGCTGGTCGGAGATCCCGGGCAGCGACGAACTGGAACGCCGGCTGAAGACCGAACTGGTGCCCGACGACTGGGCGACGCTGGGCCTGCCCAAATCCTTCTTCCGTCCGCGGGCGCCGATGGAGGTGACCGCGCTATGGTCGCAGAACGACACCCACCTGACCGGCCACGCCACCGTGGCGGGCCAGGACATCGTCTTCGACATGCCCTTCGTCCGCAAGGGCCAGGTCCAGCGCACCGACGCCGACGGCTATTATCTCAAGGTTCGCGGCACGGTCGACGACGCCATGCTGAGCGCGCTGGGCTACACCCAGGCGCCGGTGCGCGTCAGCGGGCCGACGGCGCTGACCCTGCGGCTCTACAACGTGCCGGGCCAGCCGGCGGGCCTGCTCGACGTCGACGCCACCCAGGCGCGGCTGGGCGTCCAGGCGACCGACTGGCAAAAGCCGGCGGGCGAGGCGGCGCGGTTCGCCGTGTCCTTCGACGACCAGGGCCAAAACCCAAGCGACTCGCATGGCGTCAACCTGTCGCACATCGTCGGCCAGGGCGACCACGTCCAGGTCGACGGCCGGGCCTCGTTCTCCGATAAGGGCGACCTGCAATTCGCCGAATTTTCAAAGATTTACCTGAAAGACTTCATCGATGTTTCGCTGAAGTACTACGACCTGCCGCAGCAGAACCGCCGCGTCTTCGCCATATCGGGCCAGCAACTCGACCTCAGGCCGTGGCTGCAGGCCAAGCCGGCCGATGCCGCCGCCGAAGGCAATGCCGCCCCCGAACAGGCCGGCACGGTCGCCGCCCTGCCGGAATCGACGCACGTCGTCGTCGACCTCGGCCGGTTGCAGACTTCGGCCGAGGGCGCCTTCACCAACCTCAAGCTCGACATGGCCTGGGACGGCAAGAACGGCTTCGACGGGCAGGGCACGGGCCACACCCTGTCCGGGGCGCCGGTGTCGCTGCTGGTGCGCTCCGAGGGTGGCTACAGCGTGTTCCGCGTCAAGACCGACGACCTGGGCGATGTTGTGCGCACGGCGACCGGCGTGCGCAACCTGGTCGGCGGCCACGCCGAACTGGCCGGCGCCTATATGGATGGCCAGGTCGACGCGGCGCTGACCGGCAAGGCGATCCGCGTCAAGCAGGTCCCGGCCATGGCGCAGGTGCTGACGGTCGCCACCCTGACCGGGCTCAACGACACCCTGGCGGGCGACGGCATCGCCTTTACCGACTTCAACGTGCCGGTGCGTTTCCGCGACAAGACGCTGTTCATCCGCAACGGCTGGGTCAAGGGCAAGGGGCTGGGCATGGACCTGTGGGGCACGACCGACCTCGACGCCAAGACGTTGAACCTGACGGGGACCCTGATCCCGGCCTACAGCGTCAATTCGATGTTCGGCGCCCTGCCGTCGAACGGACTGGGCCTGGTCGGCATCAAGTACGAACTGGCCGGCACCTATGCGGCGCCGCGCGCCCTGGTCAATCCCCTGTCGATCATGATGCCGGGCTTCATGAAGGTGTGGGAGAACAACGAAGCCCACCGCCGCGACCCGATCGCCGCGCTCAACCTGCCCAAGGCGGAACAGCAACTGGCGCAACTGCGCCAGGCGGAAAAGACCCAGGATTGATCCTTCTGTCAGGAAGGATTTGAACCACGAACCACACGAAAAACACGAACTTCAGGGCTTGGCTGGCCTTCGCGCGAAGCGCCTTGTCTTGGTGGCGCTTCGCGCAACCGGCTGTGCTGCTTTTCCCGTTCGTGTTTTTCGTGTGGTTCGTGGTTCAAAAAAGCCTAAACCGGCTTCACCAGGACGATCTTCTTCTTGCCCTGGGCGACCTTGATGACGCCGTCGGCATTGAGGTCCGCCGTGCCGATCGTCTGGTTGCCGTCATTGATCTGTACATCGTTGACGCGCAGCCCGCCGCCCTGGGCCAGCCGCCGCGCTTCGCCGTTCGACGCCGTCAGACCCAGTCGCGTGGCCAGGGCCGCCAGCATGATGCCGGCGTCCAGTTCAGCCGCCGGGATTTCGACGGTCGGCAGGTCGGCCGACAGAACGCCTTGTTCGAAGGCCTTCTGCGCCGTGTCGCGGGCGGTCGCCGCAGCGTCCGCGCCGTGCAGCAGCCGGGTCGCCTCGTCGGCCAACACCTTCTTGGCGTCGTTGATCTCGGCGCCTTCCAGCGCTTCCAGGCGCGCGATCTCGTCCAGCGGCAGTTCGGTGAACAGGCGCAGGAAGCGGCCGACGTCCTTGTCCTCGGCATTGCGCCAGTATTGCCAGTAGTCGTAGGGGCTCAGCATGTCGGCGTTCAGCCACACCGCGCCCGACGCCGTCTTGCCCATCTTG
>FTDB01002475.1_pt1 | contig 11117 bp, 13 predicted proteins | sample 1639741 | NCBI WGS metagenome assembly FTDB01 (sample SAMEA3914869, study PRJEB12502) | metagenome | biome: forest; material: soil | place: USA | collected 2012-03-12 | depth 0.1 m | reverse complement strand
CGACTTCTCGCTGGCCCGCCTGAAGCACTATACGGGCACGCCGGCCGAGCATACCCAAAGCTACATCCTGATGACGAACTACAATCGTTATGTCGATGTCTTCGTCCAGTTCGCCCTCGAACAACTGAAAAAGCCGGACAGCCCGTTCACCGCCCTGTCGTGCTGCGGCCAGTTCGTCATCGACAAGGACACGCCCAATCCGGAAGAGCTGATCGCCAATTCGGCGTGGCGCAAGTTCCAGATGCCGGCCTATCACCTGATGGCGCCGAACCGCCAGGGCATCACCCTGGTCAATATCGGCGTCGGCCCGTCCAACGCCAAGAACATCACCGACCACCTGGCCGTCATGCGCCCGCACGCCTGGCTGATGATCGGCCACTGTGGCGGCCTGCGCCCGTCGCAAAGCATCGGCGACTACGTCCTGGCCCACGCCTATCTGCGCGACGACCACATCATGGACGACGTGCTGCCGCCGGCCATCCCGATCCCGGCCATCGCCGAAGTGCAGCAGGCCTTCAACGCCGCCGCGGTGAAGGTGACCGGCGAGGACGGCGACGTACTGAAGAAGCGCCTGCGTACCGGCACGGTCGTCACCACCGACGACCGCAACTGGGAACTGAAGTACTCGCTGAGCGCCCGCCGCTTCTCGCTGTCGCGCGCGGTCGCCATCGACATGGAATCGGCGACCCTGGCCGCCCAGGGCTACCGCTTCCGCGTGCCCTACGGCACCCTGCTCTGCGTCTCGGACAAGCCGCTGCACGGCGAACTGAAACTGCCGGGCCAGGCCAACCACTTCTACGAACGGGCGATCGCCGAGCACATCCAGATCGGCATCCAGACGGTGGGCATCCTGCGCGACTTCGGCACCAAGCTGCACTCGCGCAAGCTTCGCGCTTTCGACGAGCCACCGTTCCGGTGACAACCGCAAATAGTCATGATAACCTCCTCCCAGGCGTTTATCGCCACGGAGGAGGACATCATGATCATGTTGCGTGCAGTCCCTGTTATCCTGGCCACGGCCGGGCTTTTTGCCGCCCCGGCGGCGTTCGCGCAGACCTATTATAACGGCCCGAACGATCATCCGGAATATCAATACCTGTCGGCGGCGCCCGTCCTGACCGCCGCCAACGGGCATACCTACCTGAACGACCCGCAGAACCCCGGCTATATGCAGCGCTACAGCGTCCAGGCCGACACCCACCGCGCCCAGGTCGATAGCGATCAGGCGGACAAGGCCTACGCCAACGGCGATTCCCAAAGCGCATGCCGGTGGATTCAGGATGCACAAAGCCACTATAGTTCCGCAGCCCGCACCACGACCGGTCACGACGACAGCGCATCGTCACAGGTGCTGAACGGCAGGGCGGAAAAATACTGCGCAAAATAACACGCGACGGTCGCGATCGGCGTCGCGGGCAGGCAATGGCGGCGCATGCGTTGCGGACCGCCATTCCGGTGACAAATCGACATGATCATGATACCTTTCTCTTCGGCGTCATCGCCGCAGAGGAGGACATCATGATCATGTTGCGTGCAGTCCCTGTTATTCTTACCGTTGCCGGGCTCCTTGGCTCCAACGCCACCCTGGCGCAGACCAGCAACCCGCCCATTGCCCAGCAGGCGCCGATATATCCCGACGGCCCCACGACGGACGGCCGACCCAATTACGGCATGCTGGGCGTTTTGACCGTGAAGGCGGGCGACGACCGCCTCAACATCCGCGGCGCCCGCGATGCCATGCATCGCGCCGACACGGCGTGGGCGCACGGCCGCAAAAAAGAAGCGTGCAACTGGGCCATCGAAGCCTATGACTACGCGACAGGCAGTGCCGCCGTATCCGATGCGGTGGATGAGTACTGCGCCGCCGACACCAAAAAAGCCGCGGATCGCGGCTAGACCGCACAATAAAAAGGAGCGGAAGGCGGGTGCGATGTGCGCACGATCCCGCGGTCCGCTCCAGTCAGATCAATGGACCTCCATCCATTAGGGTCGGGACGGGCCGCGAGAGCGGCGGCGAAGAGAGCACCGCGCTTTACGGGTCCATCCAAATCCTGCATAGCATCCTGATCTTTCGCTTCAGGCAAATCGAATCAAGTTGCTGTGAATGTTTTCGTTTTCGGCCTCGCTGTCGTGCGTCGCATCCGCGGCCCTGCCGTGGATTGAGCCGGGTTCCCGGCTCGGCGCGTGGTGCGCGCAACCGGGCGCGGCGGCCCTGGTTTCCGACGGCGGCCCGCAGGGGCGCTTCAGCTATATGCTGGCCGAACCCGACGCCAACGCCGAACTTTCGGCCACGGCGGACACCGGCGATTTTCTAAAAACCGCCACCGCCTTCGTCGCACCGGATGATGCCCGTGGCTTGCCGCCCTTTACCGGCGGACTGGTCGGCGTCGCCGCGTTCGAGCTGGGCCTGAGGCTGGAGGCCCTGGCGCGCGCGCCGTTCCGCATCGAGGGTGGCCCGGCCTGGCCCGAGCTGATCGTGCGCCGCTATCCCGGCGTCCTGGCCTTCGACCATCATGACAAGGGACTGACCGTCGTCGGCCGCGGCGCCACACCGGAGGCCGCCGAAGCCGCGCGCGACCGGCTGGCCGCCTTATGGGCAGCGACCCTGGCACACCCCGTCCCGACCGGCGCCCTGAGCGACGGACCGCTGCGGCTGGAAACCCCCGACCCGGTGCACGAGGACAAGGTCGCCGCCGTCGTCAGCCAGATCCACGCCGGCGATCTTTTCCAGGCCAACCTGGCGCGCGGCTGGACGGGCCGGCTGCGCGCCGGACGGACAGCCGCCGACCTCATGGCCGCCCTGCACGCCGCGGGCCCTGCGCCGTTCGGCGCCTATCTCGACCTGGAGAAGGGACGCGCCATCGTCTCCAACAGCCCCGAGCGTTTCATCCGCCTCGACCGCGACGGGAGGCTGGAAACCCGGCCGATCAAGGGCACCCGACCGCGCGGCGCGACACCGCCGGACGATGCCGCCCTGGCCGACGCCCTGCGCCACAGCGCCAAGGACCGCGCCGAGAACCTGATGATCGTCGATCTGATGCGCCACGACCTGGCCAAGGTGGCCCGGCCCGGCAGCGTCGCCGTGCCGGCGCTGAACACGCTGGAATCCTACCCCAATGTCCACCACCTGGTGTCGACCGTGACGGCGCGGCTCGAGGCCGGGCGCACCGCCGCCGACGTGCTGCTGGCGACGCTGCCACCCGGCTCGGTCAGCGGGGCGCCCAAGGTCCAGGCGATGAAGGTGATTTCGGCGATGGAGGCGGCGCGCGGCCCCTATTGCGGCGCGCTGTTCGTCATCGACGCCGGCGGAGCGATGGACTCTTCGGTCCTGATCCGCACCGTCGCTCTGGAAGCCTGTGCGCATGGCTGGAACCTGCGCGCCGCGGCGGGCGGGGGCATCGTCGCCGACAGCGACCCGCGCGGCGAACGCATCGAGACGGAGACCAAACTGTCGCTGATCAAGCGGGTGCTGGAAGGCGAGTGACACGCCGCCTTATAGAATGCAGGGCGCCCGTGCGGTGCCTGAGCACAAATATCAGGCGCCGTTGCGCAGCACCTTCAGGCCGTTGCGGGGCTGGTGGTAGAAGGTATCGCTGAAATGCGTCACGCCCGGCAGGAAGTTGCCGATCGGCGAACTGTAGTCGTACTGCACCTCGGTCATGATCAGGTACTGGCCCTGGGCAAGCTGCGACGTGGTGATCGCGGTAATCGGGGTGTTCTTGGTATAGGCCGTCCAGTTGGACTGTTCGCTCCACACGACGACCGCCTGGATCGGGCTGGTCGTGGTCATCATCACCTCGGTCACGCGCATGCGCAGCCCGGTCGTCGAGAATGGCTGCAACATCGAACCGCCGATGGCCCACAGGTCGCTGACATTGGCGTCCGTCAGATTGTCCGATTGCGACGCCAGGTCGCCGATGGTCGCGGCCAGGTGCGAGGTATGGCGCGCCGCCAGCATGCCCAGGGTCAGCTCGGCCATGCCGAGATAGGCGCAGATCAGGAGCGGCGCGACCAGGGCGAATTCGATGGCGGAGACACCACGGCGATCGCGCAGGAAGCGGACGATAAAGGACAGGCGGCGCAGCATCAGAACGGCTCGTTGCGGAAGACGACTTTGGATGACAAAAGCGCATCGCCGTTGGCGAGGGTCGACAGGCCGCCGCTGAGGAACGGCGTAAACAGCGGCCAGTCATAATAGGCGCGCACCATCTGGATCTGCGAGCCGGCGCCGATGGTGTAGCCCAACGGGTTCTGCAGCTTGCCGTTGGTAACCGGATCAGTCGGCGCCACGGTCGCCACGGCGGCGAAGGAGGTATAGGTCTGGACGTCCAGGGACAGGGCGGCCGGGCAACTCGAGGCCAGCCAGCCCATATTGTCGCAGACCGTCTGCTTGAACTGCGCCGCGGTCGTATTGCCGCTGGTGATATTGCCCGTGCGGATGCCGCGCGACGTCAGGTCGACGGCATTGTCCAGCGTCACCGATACGACGATGATCATGCCCAGTTCCAGGCAGGCGCAGATCATGAAGACCAGCGGCGCGGCAACCATGGCGAACTCGACGGCCGCCGCGGCCTTACGGTCGGCGGCGAAGCGCAGGAGCTTCTGGAATCGGGAACGAAGGGCCGGCATCGAACGCGGTTGCGCCTTTCGGAGGGGTTGCGATCTCCACACTACGCAATCGCGGTCAACAGCCGGTTAAGGCCGGGGAATTCTATTGAGCGCGAATTCTATTGCGTCAGGGCCGAAGCGGCGCCGGGCATGGCCGCGCTCAGGGTCGGCGCGGCCGCGGCCGCCGCCGCCGGAGCGGCGATCAGGCCGGCCGGCCCGGCAAAGGCCTGCGCGCCCGAACTGCCGCCACCCGAGTTGCTGTCGTCGTCGGCCGGCTGGCAGACATTGGAGCACACCATGACCGAGGGCTTGGAGCCCTTATACATCATGACGGAATCCCGCTGACCCGCGGTGACGACGATCTGGCCATCGAAAATCGGCCGGCCTGCGCGATCGAGGATGGTCACCGCACTGGAGCCGAAACCACGGCCGATGACATATATAGTGCGCGAATCGACGACATTGACGTCGGCAATGCCGGGATTGGCGACGATCACCGACCCTGCCGCCGCCGGCAAGGCGACGCGCATCATGCCGTTGCGGACCACGGTCAGCCGTTCCGATGCGCCGGCCTGACCGGCCAGCATCAAAAGAGCCAGCCCCGCCATCGCCGCGATTTTCACTGTTTTCGCCATCATTCCATGTCCTGTCCGGTTGCCTGCCGTCCCGGCGGCCCTTGGAACAGGCCTCACGCGCGGGACTCATCAAGACGCACAACGGCATATTGCCGGCGATTGTCTGACGCCGAGGTTACCTGGGACGGTAAACAACAAATCTTTAAAATTGCTAAATGAAGATTTAATGCGGATATTTTCATTTTAATTCAGTATAAATGATGATTAATTTAAATTAAGGTTACCAAGAATTAAAAGTAAATCCAACTTAACCAAAGAAAAATTTTGAATTTACTGGCTTTTTTACTTGCGATTAATCAAGCCGCGGTAAATTGACAACGTGTTCGGGAGCAGATGAGCCATTTACTCAGTTCCCCGAGACGATAAATGGATCAAACTGCTAAAACGTCTAAGACTTAAAGAGGATAATCATATGACCAAGTTCTTCAATCGCTTCGCCAAGAACGAATCGGGCGCCACGGCCATCGAATACGGCCTGATCGCTTCGCTGATCGCCGTTGCCATCATCACCGTCCTCAGCACCCTGGGCGGCAAGGTTTCGGGCGCTTTCGCTTCGGTCGCCGGCGCGATTAAGTAAGCGGCAACCGCCGAAAAAACAAATGGCCTTCGGGCCGAACTTCCGGGCCGCAGACTTTGAATTAAGGTCTGCGGCCTTTTTCTCGACTTCGGATGATCGACGTGAAGATGCTTTCGCGATTCCTCAAAGACCAGAGCGGCGCCACGGCGATAGAATACGCCCTGATCGTCGGCATGATCTTTCTCGTCATCGTCACCGCGATCAGCGCCTACACCCAGCGCACCAGCGACCTTTACACGCGCATCGGTAATGCCGTGGCGGGCACGGGAAGCTAAGACCCATCTCATCAGGCCTTCGGTACGGACGTGTTAGGGCAAAGGTAACCCTGTTCAGCGTACAAAGGCCCGGTTGCCGTTCCGGAGCAAAAAGCCCGTGCTGATCCCCATTCTTTTCTCCCTTGCCTTTCCTGCCTGCCTGGTCTGGGCGGCGATCAGCGATATCCGGTCGATGACCATCCCCAACCGGCTGACCATCGGCATGGCCGTGGCCTTCCTGCCCGTGGCGATGCTGTGTCATCTGTCCCTCGCGCAACTCGGCCTGCATCTGGGCCTCGGCCTGGCCGGCCTGGTGCTCGGCATGGTGCTGTTCGCCCTGGGCGTCATGGGCGGCGGCGACGCCAAGCTGATCGCCGGGACCTGCCTGTGGCTGGGCCTGCATGGCACCGTCTCCATGCTGATCTATACGGCGCTTGCCGGCGGCGTGCTGACCCTGGGCCTGCTGGGCGCGCGCAAGGCGCCCGTCGCCGCGGTCACCGGTCCCCTGCCCCCGTGGATCAACCGCCATCTCGACCCCAAGGGCGACATTCCCTACGGCATCGCCATCTGCGCCGGCGGCCTGCTGGCCATCGGCCAGTGCGACCTGCTGCCACTGCTCGGCCTCTAGCCGGCAGTGAATGCCCGCGCGGCGAACCCGCGCGGCGTCCTGGGCGCCTGACAAACCCCCGCGCACATCATCTTCCACATGAGCGAATTTAACATTTTCGCCGAAGAGTCCGTCCTTTAGGGCAACGTTAACCTCCCTTAAGCAAGATTACCGTGTTGAGGCTCAACGGACGAGGCTGCGCGCGCGTGTCTGCGCCTATGTCCTTCTAGGGAATCTGGCTGAATGAAGACGTCACGTTACGTCGTATTGGGTATCGCGGGCTTCGCCGGCATCCTGCTCTTCTTTCTTGTCCACGGCATGATGTCGGGCAAGCCGACGCGTCCGGCCGAGGCTTCGGTGGCCGCGCCGCCGCCGGTACAGACGGCGCGCGTGCTGATCGCCGCCCACGACATCAAGGCCGGCTCGCGCCTGGCCGAGGCCGACCTGCAATGGCAGGACTGGCCCATCAACACGCTCAATCCCGCCTATATCGTCGATGGCCCGCGTCCGGGCACACCCGGTGCCGGCACCGAGGAAGCCGCCCGCAAGGCCGGCGGCGTCCAGGCCGTCGCCGCGGCCGTTGGCGATGCGGCGCGCCATGCCCTGAGCACCGGCGCCAAGGAAACCTATATCGGCGGCGTCGCCCGCCAGGACATCCTGGCCAATACCCCGATCACCGACGCCCAGGTCGTGCGTTCGGACGAGGGCGGCTTCATGGCCGTCATGCTGCAACCCGGCATGCGCGCCATGGCGGTCCAGGTCAGCGTCGAAAACACCGCCGGCGGCTTCATCCTGCCGGGCGACCGCGTCGACATCATGGCGACGCACCAGGCGCAGAAGTCCGGCGGCGGCACCTCCGATTCCGTCGAGACCGTGCTGCGCAACATTCGCGTCCTGGCCATCGACCAGCAGGTGCAGACCCAGAAGGACAAGCCCAGCGTCATCGGCGCCACCGCCACCCTGGAAGTGACCCCGGTCGACGGGCAGGCGCTGACCCTGGCCAAGGCGTCGGGCAACCTGTCGCTGATGCTGCGCTCCTATGCCGATGCCCAGGGGCCGTCGGGCGTGGTCGCCGCGGCGGCCAGCGGCAACCAGGACGTCGTCCATGTCTTCCGCCCCGGCCAGACCACCGATGTGATGGTATCCCGATGAGAAGCCCGCTCATGCCCCGCCCCCAAACGCATCTGACTTTCGGCGTTGCCCTCCTGGCGTTGAGCGGTCTCATCGCCCTGCCGGCCGGCGCAACCCCTCAGCCCTACCGGCCCGCGACGGTGGCCGCTCCCGTGGCCGGCCCGGTTCGCGCCGACGCCCAGACCACGGCCGTACGCAGCCAGATCGTCGATCTGCCCAAGGGCCGTTCGGCGGTGATCGACCTGCCGGCCGACGCCGGCGACGTCTTCGTCTCCAACCCCAACGTCACCGACGCCGTGCTGCGCACGCCGCGCCGCGTCTTCATCATGGGCGTCAATCCCGGCGTGTCGGACGTCCTGTTCTTCGACGGCGGCGGCCGCCAGATCATGAACCTGTCGGTGCGTGTCGACGCCTCGACGGACGAACTGGCCGACACGGTCCACCGCCTGTTCCCGAACGCCCATGTCGACGTGCAGAGCCTGAACGGTCAGGTCGTGCTGTCGGGCATGGCGGCCAATGACGGCCAGGCCGACCAGATCCTGCGCCTGGCCTCGACCTTCGCCGACAAGCCGGAGCACGTCATCAACCTGATGAGCATCGCCGGCAAGGACCAGGTGACGCTCAAGGTGCGCATCGTCGAAGTCAACCGCTCGACGATCAAGCAGCTGGGCCTGTCGACCGACTATACCTGGAACTTCGGCTCGCAATCCTATTCGTTCAGCCGCGGCAACGGCTACGGCACCAATGGCAGCTTCTACGGCTCGACCGGCGCCTGCTACAAGCAGGCCGGCGCCACGACCCTGAACGGCACCAATACCGTCACCTCGACGACGCCGACGACCACCGGATCGGTGACGACCACGGTGACCAATACCGGCACGTCCACCTACGGCGCGACCAACAATACCTGCCTGGCCGCCTTCGAACGCGTCGGCCTGGCGCGGACCCTGGCCGAACCCAATCTGACGACAGTGTCCGGCGAAACGGGCAAGTTCCTGGCCGGCGGCGAGTTCCCGATTCCGGTCGACGAAGACAGCCAGGGCCACATCACCGTGTCCTTCAAGCCGTTCGGCGTCGGCCTGGGCTTTACCCCCGTGGTGATGTCCTCCGGCCTGATCTCGCTCAGGGTCTCGACCGAGGTCTCCGAACTGACCAATACCGGCGCCTACGCCGTCAGCGCCAACTTCACCATTCCGGCGCTCAGCGTCCGACGCGCCGAGACGACGGTGGAAATGCCGTCGGGCTCCTCGCTGATGATCGCCGGCCTGCTGCAATCCAAGTACAAGCAGACGGTCGACTCCCTGCCCGGCCTGACCAGCCTGCCGGTCCTGGGCTCGCTGTTCCGCTCGCGCGACTTCCTGTCCGACGAGACCGAAATGGTGGTGATCGTGACGCCGTACATCGTCTCGCCGACCGATCCGAACGCCATTCAGACGCCGGCGGACAACCTGCAGATCGCCGGCGACGCCGCGACCATCTTCCTCGGCACTCTGAACAAGGTCATCCGCGCCAAGACCGGCGCCCCGGCCACCGCTCCCGACTCCGGCCCGTACCAGGCCCCGGTCGGTTACGTGATCGAATAGGAGCCGTCATGAGCCCCCGCATCCTTCACACGCTTTCCGCCTTCGCGGCCCTGGCCGCCACCCTTGGCCTCGCGGCCTGCGCCGGCAACTCCGCCGACATCATCGGCCACGCCGACCCGCGCCCGGAACCGGTCCTGCCCACCTCGCAGTTCACCCCGACCGCCGAGACCGAGGTGCGCACGCTGAATTTCCGCGTCGAACCCGTCCTGTCGGACAACCAGCGCCGGGCGCTGGACCAGGTCGCCAGCCGCGCCGCCTGGACCGCCAACGCGCCGGTCGACATACAGATCGTCACCGCCGGCGATCCCGCGGCCGTGGCCGCCGGCCGCACCATGGCCGGATACCTTCATGCGCATGACGTCGCCGACAAGGATCTGACGCTGAGGAGCGCCCAGGACCAGGCGCCCGACATCGTCACGGTCAATGTGGTCTTCTACCGGGCGCACAAGCTCGACTGCAACCAGTCGTGGGAAAACCTGACGGCCACCGGCGGCAATACCAGCTACCAGAACTTCGGCTGTTCGATTGCGGCCAACCTGGCGGCCCAGGTCGCCGATCCGCGCGATCTCGATCACGCGCACGCCGCGGCGCCGGCCGACGCCAACCGCAAGTCCGTCATTCTCGATAAATACCGCCAAGGCGAGGTCACCTCCGGCAAGCTGGACGACAACGCCAAAAGCAATATCTCCGACGCCATCAAGTAAGACCGTTCAAGGCGAGCCATGTCTTCCACGACCAAGCACCAGGATCCGTTCGATCAGTTCGACGATGCCGAGGACGAATTCGTCACCGAGTATCGGCCGCAGGGCAAGCCCGTGGCCGACACGTTCGCGTCCGAGACCTACGATCTGGACGAACCGTTCACAGCCCCCTATTCGGAAGAGACGGAGCTGGTCCGCGATCCGTTCGCCGACGAAGACGATCTTCCGCCCTCACCGGTGCAGCGCCAGGCTTTCTCGGCCCAGCCGGCGGGCGCCTTCGGCCACGCCGCTCCGGCCGATGCCGCTCCGGCCGGCACGAATGCCGGCCACGGGGCCTTCGTTTCCGACGAAGACATCGGCATCATCTCGATCCCGCGCATCGCCATCCACTTCTTCCCGGACAGCGAAGAGACGATGCAGGCCTGCGATACGGCGGCGCTCGACCGGCGCATGACCCGTGCGCAGTGTCTGGTCCGCCGCGGCGGCATGTTCGAAGCCATCGACGCCTACCGGCACGAACCGACGCCGACCCTGGTCATCGTCGAAAGCAAGGCGCGCGGCCGCGACCTGCTGGACCAGCTGGCGCAGTTGGCCGAGGTCTGCGACGCCGCCACCAAGGTCGTGGTCATCGGCGCGCACAACGACATCTCGCTGTACCGCGAACTGATGCGCCAGGGCGTGTCGGAATACCTGGTCGCGCCGATCGCGCCGCTGCCGCTGATCAAGTCGATCGCGTCGCTGTTCAACGATCCGGAAACGCCGTTCGTCGGCCGCGCCATCGCCTTCGTCGGCGCGCGCGGCGGCGCCGGTTCGTCGTCGGTCGCCCACAACTTCGCCTACAACCTGTCGGAGCAGATGCAGGCGAACACGGTCATCGTCGACTACGACCTGCCTTTCGGCACGGCCGGCCTCGACTTCAACCAGGATCCGCCGCACGGCGTCGCCGACGCGCTGAACGAACCCGAGCGCCTCGACGCCGTCCTGCTCGACCGCATGCTGACCAAGTGCACCGAGCGGCTGT
>FTDB01001842.1_pt1 | contig 11169 bp, 13 predicted proteins | sample 1639741 | NCBI WGS metagenome assembly FTDB01 (sample SAMEA3914869, study PRJEB12502) | metagenome | biome: forest; material: soil | place: USA | collected 2012-03-12 | depth 0.1 m | reverse complement strand
GGTGATGATCAATGTCAGCGTCAATCTGGGCCTGATCCCGCCCAAGGGCATGACCCTGCCGTTCATCTCCTACGGCGGCTCGTCGATGCTGGCCATGGGACTGTGCATGGGCTTCATCCTGGCCCTGACGCGCAAGCGGCAGGACGAAGTGCCGGTCGACGATCCGACCAAGTGGTAGCTACATTTTGCTGTGGATTCCCAAAGGGCCTTCTGCGCAAATAGCGCCAGGGATTCTTCCGGGGACGATCATTGGCCGCCAAGATTAAACTTCGCCGCAAGGCCTCATCCTTTTCCGAAAAGCCGTTGGCCGTGGTCGCCGCCGGCGGCACCGGCGGGCACATGTTCCCGGCCGAGGCTCTTGCGCGCGAACTGAACGCCCGCGGCTGGGACGTGGTGCTGGCCTCCGACGCGCGCGGCGCGGCCTATGCCGAAAACTTCCCGGCCATCGAGCGGCTGTCGCTGGAAGCCGCCACCTTCAAAGCCTCCGACCCGATCGGCGCCGTCCGCGCCGCGATCAAGGTGGCCGTCGGCACGATGCAGGCGCGCAAGGCGTTCAAGCGGCTGAAGCCGTGGGCGGTGATCGGCTTCGGCGGCTATCCGTCCTTTCCGGCCCTGCTGGCGGCGACCGGCCGCAAGGATGTCACACTGATCCACGAGCAGAATTCGGTGCTGGGCCGCTCCAACCGGCAACTGGTGGCCAAGGTCGACGCAGTCGCCTGCGCCTTCCCGGTGCTGCGCATGGCGCCACCGGAGCTGGAGGGCCAGGTCCAGGTCACCGGCAATCCGGTCCGCCCGGACATTCAGGCCCTGTTCGATCAGCCCTATCCCGAGATCGACCCGACCGTGAACATCCTGATCACCGGCGGTTCGCAGGGTGCGCGCATCCTGTCGGAGACCGTACCCCAGGCCCTGGCGCTTTTGCCGATCAGCCTGCGCATCAATTTGCATGTCGAGCAGCAGACGCGGCCCGAACAACTGGAAGCCGCGGCGCAGATCTATCGCGACGCCGAGATCGACGCCGAGGTCGCGCCCTTTTTCAACGACATGGCTGCCCGCCTGGCGCGCGCCCATATCGTCATCGGCCGCGCCGGCGCCTCGACCTGTTCGGAGCTGGCGGTTGCGGGCAAGCCGTCCGTGCTGATCCCGCTGAAGATCGCCGCCGACGACCACCAGACCTATAATGCCCAGGTGCTCAAGGACGCCAAGGCGGCCATCGTCATGCGCGAGGACGACGTCACGGCCGAAAGCCTGGCCGAGGAAATCCGTATCCTGCTGGAAGGCGCGGCCCTTCTGCCGATGCGCGCCGCCGCCGCCCGTTCGGTGGCCAAGCCGGACGCTGCCAAGCGGCTGGCCGACCTCGTCGAGCGCACCGTCAAGCGCATCAAGGATGTGCCCGCCGCGGAGGCCAAATGACCCGCCCGCCCGCCAAGGCCGCCAAGTCTGAAACTTCACCCGTCACGGTGATGGCCGCCGACCAACCGTTGAGCAACCGTTTCGTTCAGCGCGTGCTGTTCATCCTGCTGGCCGTGGCCCTGGCCTGCCTGGCGGTCAAGCTGCTCTCATTGTGGCTTCTGATCTTCGGCGCCATCCTGATCGCCACCGTGCTGCGCGCCCTGGCCGAGCCGCTGATCAAATTCGCCCGTCTGCCGCCGGCAGTGGCGGTTCTGGCGATCTTCGTACTGGTGCTGGCCTTTGTTAGCGTCACCTTCTACCTCTTCGGCCGGGAACTGGTCGATCAGGCGCAGATCGTCTCCGCCCAGGTGCCGGCGGCGTGGGCGGCGATCCAGGCCAAGATGCAGGCGACCGAGGTGGGCCGCGCCGTCCAGGGTCAGATCGCTTCGCTGGGGGCACAGACGTCGGGCGCGCTGTCGAACCTGCCGATCATCGCCTCGAATGTCGCCGCCAGCCTGGCCGAGCTGCTGGTCGCCACCATCGCCGGCATCACCCTGGCCATCCAGCCCGGCCGTTACCGCGACGGCGTCGTGCTGCTGTTTCCGACGCGTCACCACGACAAGCTGCGCGACGGCATGAACGCAGCGGGGCAGGCGCTGCGCGGCTGGTTCACGGCGCAATTCATTTCCATGGTCGTCGTCGGCACCCTGATCGGCGTCCTCTTGTCGGTGGTCGGCCTGCCGTCCGCGATCGCGCTGGGCCTGCTGGCCGGCATCGCCCAGTTCGTGCCGCTGGTCGGCCAGGTGGCGTCGACCGCCTGCGGCCTTTTGCTGGCCAGTGTGCTGGGCTGGGAGAAGATGGCCTGGACCCTGGCCATCTATTTCGGCGTATCGCAGCTCGAAGCCAACCTGATCTCGCCCTATGTGCAACGGCGGATCAACGAAATCCCCATCGTGCTGTCGCTGTTCGCGGTGATCGGTTTCGCCGGCCTGCTCGGGCCGCTTGGCGTGCTCTATGCCATGCCGATCACGGTCGTGCTCTACACCCTGGTGCGGAAGATCTATGTCGAGCACAAGGACGTCGAAGAAACGCCGTCATAGGTGGCGGGCTGGATCCTGGGCAGTGTGGAGGATGCGGACGATGAAAAGGTTATCGGACGCGACGATATAATAGATCATGTGGCTTTGATGCGGAAAGGCTCGCAAGCCTTGGTAGGCGTCTTCAACCGAATGTCCAATGTGTGGATTTTCCGCCAGGCGTGCACAACAATCCGTGAGTTGCGTTCTATACCGTGTAGCTTGAGAACGACCGAAGTGCGCAATCGTATACCTCACTATGCTGACCAAATCGGATTTTGCTTTTAGCGAAAGGCGGAACCTAGCCATTTTCGCGCAGATACTCAGCTTCCGCTTCAGCCCAGATTTCCTCTATCGACTGTTCGCAAACGCCACTGTCGATACCTTCCTGAATGGCTTCGCGGAGCTCTCCAAGTTTGCGCGCATACGCCTGGTCCTGACGGACGAGTTCGCGGAAGTAATCGCTGGCATCACCATACGCCCCTTCGGCGACGCGCTCGTTGATGAACGCTTCCTGATCGGCATCCAGCGATAAGGTGACTTTGCCCATGGTGACGGACCTCTCGATAATGTGCCAATCTTCGCACGAAATCACCTCTGCGCCAACCGCGCAAAATGGAAAGTGACACGGGCAACCCGATAGTCTAAAGCCGATTCCTCCCTTTCAAATTCCGCGTGCCGACGATCATGACCGCCCATTCCAAGCTGCGCCCGACCCCGTTCGATCTGGGCCCCGTTCACTTCGTCGGTATCGGCGGCATCGGCATGAGCGGCATCGCCGAGATCATGCTGAAGATCGGCTATCAGGTCACAGGCTCGGACGCCAAGGCCTCGGCCAATACCGAGCGCCTGGAAAAGCAGGGCGCGAAGATCTTCATCGGCCACGACGCCGCTCACGTCACCGAAGGCGTCTGCGCGCTGGTCTATTCGACGGCGGTCAAGTCGGACAATCCCGAGATGGTCGAGGCGCGCCGCCGGCGCATCCCGCTGGTCCGCCGCGCCGAAATGCTGGCCGAACTGATGCGCCTGCAGTTCTCGATCGCGGTCGGCGGCACGCATGGCAAGACGACGACGACCTCGCTGGTTGCGGCGCTGCTCGACGCCGGCGGGCTCGACCCGACGGTGGTCAATGGCGGCATCATCAACAATTACGGCACCAATGCCAAGGTTGGCGACGGCGACTGGATCGTCGTCGAGGCCGATGAGTCCGACGGTTCGTTCCTGCGCCTGAAATCGACCCTGGCCATCGTCACCAATATCGACGCCGAGCACCTCGACCACTGGGGCGATTTCGACGCCGTCAAGAAGGGCTTCTGCGACTTCGTCGAGAACATCCCGTTCTATGGCTTCGCCGCGGTGTGCATCGACCATCCGGAGGTCCAGGCCCTGGCCGCGCGTATCGATAACCGCCGCCTGATCCCCTATGGCGTAAGCCCCCAAGCGGAGGTGCGCTGCGCCAATATCGAGTTCGGCCCGGATGGCGCCACCTTCGACGTGATCTTCTCGCCGCACGGCGCCGAGCCCTTCACCTGGGAAAAGATCAAGCTGCCGATGACCGGCAATCACAACGTTTCCAACGCGACGGCGGCCATCGCCATCGCCCGCGAACTGAGCATTTCGGAAGAGGCCATCCGCAAGGGCTTGGCTGGTTTCGGCGGCGTCAAGCGCCGCTTCACCACGACCGGCGTGGTCGACGGCATCCGTATCATCGACGACTACGGCCACCACCCGGTGGAAATCGCCGCGGTGCTGCGCGCCGCGCGCCAGGTCGTAGGGACGGGCCGTGTCATCGCCGTGGTCCAACCGCACCGCTATACCCGTCTGCGCGACCTGATGAGCGAGTTCTCGTCGTGCTTCCACGACGCCGACACGGTCATCGTCGCCGATGTCTACAGCGCCGGCGAACAGCCGATCGAGGGCGTCAGCAAGGCGGCCCTGGTCGAAGGCCTGCACCGCTTCGGCCACCGCAGTGTCATGGCTCTGGAAAGCCCCGCGCAACTGCCGGAGCTGGTCAAGGCCGAAGCCAAGCCGGGCGATCTCGTCGTCCTGCTTGGCGCCGGCGACATCACCCAGTGGGCCTATGCCTTGCCGGGTCAGCTTGAGGCCCTCAAGTGACCCTGCCGATCACCGGCGGGTGCCAGTGCGGCGCGGTGCGCTACGCCCTGCGCGCCGTGCCGGGGAACGCGCACTTCTGCCATTGCCGCATGTGCCAGCGCGCCGTCGGCGGGCCGTTCGTGGCACTGACTTCCATGGCGCGGACCGAGATCGAGTGGACCCGGGGTGCGCCGGCCTTTTTCCAGAGTTCGTCGGTCGCCAAGCGCGGCTTCTGTCGCGATTGCGGCACGCCGCTCAGCTTCGCCTATGACCGCAGCGATCGTTTCAGCGTCACCGTCGGTTCACTGGATCATCCGGAAGATTACCCGATCGAGCGCCACTTCGGCGTCGAATCGAAAATGCCCTGGCTGAAGCTTGGCGACGGTTTGCCGGAGGAGGAAACCGGCGATGTGGAAGCCGATCCGCGCACCGTCGGCATGGTCGATCTGCAGGGGCAAGCCGGGACCGCCATGGAGCGTTGGTACACTCGTTCCATCGTGCCGGTCGCCGACGTCACCACTTCGATTGCCTTCTATGTGACGCAACTGGGTTTTACCGAGGCCTGGCGCCATGAAGACGACGGCCAGTGTCTGGTGGCCCAGGTCGCGCGCGCCGGCTGCGAGCTTATACTGTCTTCGCAATGGCCGGCCCGAGTGGGGCAGGCGTTGATCTTCATCTCGCTGGACCTCGAGATTTTGGCCGCGCTGCGCCAGGATCTCGAACGGCGGGGTGTGGCAGTGGCGGATGGCCGCTGGGGGTATCCGCTGATGATCCTCGGCGATCCGGACGGGAACCAGCTGCTTTTTCCTTACCCTTCCGACACGGAGCCGCACACATGAGCTGGATCGATCAACTGCCCACGGTGCGTGGCCGCGTCATGAAGGGCGCGGCCCTGGCGCCCTTCACCTGGTTCCGCGTCGGCGGTCCGGCCGAGGTCGTCTTCCTGCCCGAGGACGTTTCCGATCTTCAGGAATTCTTAAGAAGCCTGGATCCGGAAATCCCCGTGCTGACCATCGGCGTCGGCTCGAACCTGCTGGTGCGCGACGGCGGCATCGACGGCGTCGTCATCCGTCTGGGCAAGGCCTTCGCCAATATCGAACCGCGCGACGGATCGACGATCTATGCGGGCGCCGCGGCCCTGGACGCCCAGGTCGCCAAGGCGGCGGCCCAGGCGGGGATCGCCGGGTTGGAATTCTATCGTGGCGTGCCCGGCACGATTGGCGGAGCCATCGTCATGAATGCCGGCTGCTATGGTTCGGAAACGAAAGACGTCCTGGTCGAAGCCTATGCGGTCAACCGCCTGGGCGAAAAGGTTACGCTCAGCAATGCCGAAATGGGCTATGCCTATCGCCATTCCGACGCCGCCGAAGCCGGCGGGCTGATCTTCACTGGCGCGCTCTATCGCGGTGTTTCCGACGATCCGGAAGTGGTCACCGCGCGCATGGACGCCATCACCGCCCGCCGCGAGCAGACCCAGCCGATCCGCGAAAAGACCGGCGGTTCGACCTTCAAGAATCCCGAGGACAAATCGGCCTGGCAATGCGTTGACGAAGCCGGCTGGCGCGGCCGCCTGTTCGGCGGCGCCAAGTTCTCGGAACTGCATTCCAACTTCATGATCAATACCGGCGAGGCGACCGCCACCGACCTCGAAGGCCTGGGTGAAGCCGTTCGCGCCGATGTGAAGACGAAGCTGGGAATCGATCTACACTGGGAAATCAAGCGTCTGGGCAAGCCATCGGCTTGACGACACCGACGCACGGAGGCGGCTGCTCGTGAGTCTCATCGACCTCTACAATGCCAAAGGCCCGCTGATCATGGGCGTGGTCAATGTGACGCCCGACAGCTTTTCCGACGGTGGCCGCTTCTACGATCACGAAGCGGCCCTGCGCCAGGTACGCCAGATGATCGCCGACGGCGCCGACGTGCTCGATATCGGCGGCGAGTCGACCCGGCCGGGGGCGCATCCGGTGTCGCTCGACGAAGAGGTCGGCCGTGTCGTGCCGCTGATTGCCGCCATCGCCCAGATCACCGACGTGCCGATCAGCATCGATACCTTGAAACCGGAAGTCGCCGAAGAGGCGCGTCACGCGGGGGCCACGGTATGGAATGATGTCTCGGCGCTGAGCCACGATTCGGCCTCGCTGGAAACGGCGGCGCGGCTCGACTGTGACATCGTGCTGATGCACATGAAGGGCGAGCCGCGCACCATGCAGGCCAATCCCTATTATGACGACGTCGTCGCCGAGGTTGAATCCTGGCTGCTGGAGCGTGCGGCGGAAGCCATGCGCGCCGGCGTCCGGCGTGAGCACATCTGGATCGATCCGGGCATCGGTTTCGGCAAGACGCTGGACCACAACCTGGCGCTCATCCGCGCCACGGCGCGCTTGGCGTCGCACGGCTTCCCGCTGCTGATGGCGGCGTCGCGCAAGCGCTTCATCGGGGCGCTGGAAGAACGCGAAGGAGGGGTGGCCTCGAAGCCGGAAAACCGCCTGGGCGCCACGATTGCGACGCATCTTTACGCGGTCCAGACCGGCGCCCGGATGGTCCGTGTCCACGACGTCGCCGAGATGAAGCAGGCGCTCAGGCTGTGGCGCGCGCTTTAAGGCTTCCGGCGGAAGCGCTGGATCGCCCACGACACGGCGACGACGGCAAACAGGGCGACCAGGATCAGCAGGAAACGGTCGTGCAACATGGCGTTCAACGGCATGCGGCTAATCCCGGTAGATGTCGAAGGCGCCGAGGAACAGCGGATTGGCGATAACCGTTCCGCACGACAGTTGATACTGCCCCGGCGGCTGCAGGGCGAAGGCGGCCGGCACCAGCGGCAGGAACAGTTCCTGGCCCGACTTCTTGCCGACCAGCGACAGGACGAAGCCCTCGGAGCGGTTGGCGCGGATCAGCCGCCCGGCCAGGATTTCGAACGACCGCATCTCGTCGTCCGCCCCGATTTCGTTCAGCCGCACCAGGATCAGCGTCCCGCGCATGGCTTTCAGAATCGGATGATCCCGGTCGGCAAAAGCCTCCGGCACCAATTCATTCCAACGACTCATCAGGCTTCCGCTTTTTCCGAAACATCCGTGGCGCAGGCGGCGCTGAACTCGTCGACGAAGGCGAAGCGCGGTACGCGGCCCTCGGGCGTGTCGACCGTTTCGCTGAACATGCCGAGCGGCCGCACCCACAGCTGGGCCTCACCCGCCTGCTGGCCCATCGGCGCGTACAGCACCAGCGTCTCCTCGGTCTCGGAGTGCTTCACCGTGCCCATGACGGCATAGAGCTTGTTCTTGTAGTGGCGATAGACGCCGCGCCGGATGGCGCTTTTGTAAAACGAGGTTGTCAGCGGCATGTCTGACTCCTATGTGGAATCTCAACGCCCTTCATGCGCCTGTTGCGCGCCGGGGACAATTCAAATTCTGGCCTGAACATAGGGAACCCACATGCATCGCGTTCTGATCATCGCCGGTTCCGACCCGTCGGGCGGCGCCGGTATCCAGGCCGACATCAAGGCCGTCACCATGCTGGGCGGCTATGCCATGACGGCGATCACCGCCCTGACGGTGCAGAATACCTTGGGCGTGACCGGCGTCCATCCCGTGCCGCCGTCGGTCATCGCCGACCAGGCGCGCGCCTGCCTCGACGACATCGGCGCCGACGCCATCAAGACCGGCATGATCGGTGATGTCGGCACCATGGAAGCGGTCGCCGAGGTGCTGCTGACGTCGTCCGCGACCAAGGTGATCGACCCGGTCATGGTTGCCAAGGGCGGGGCGGCGCTGATGCGCGACGGCGCCATCGACGCCATGAAGGCGCTGTTGCTGCCGCATGCCGACGTGCTGACGCCGAACGCGCCCGAGGCCGCGGCCCTGACCGGGCTGTCGATCGACAATGAGGACGAGATGCGCCGCGCCGGCGAGATCCTGCTACGCAACGGCGCCAAGGCCGTGCTGATCAAGGGCGGGCACGTGCGCGGGCCGGAGGTCGTCGACATCTTGTTCACGCCGGAAAAGGAATACCGCTACACCTCGCCGCGCATCGAGACGGCCCACACTCACGGCACGGGATGTACCCTGGCCAGCGCCATCGCCACACTGGCCCGCGAGGGGCGCACGCTCGATGAAACTGTCGGCATGGCGCGGGATTATCTGTATGGGGCGATCCTGATGGCGCCGCAACTCGGCACCGGCCACGGACCCTTGCGGCACAACTGGCTGCTTTAAGAGACCTTCCGAATGGCTTTGGCCATTCGGCAAGCGCGACGGCGCGCCCGAGCGATGCGAGGAGCCATGCGGCGCCTGAGCTCTAAAAAGTCAAAAACGCGGAGCCATCGGCTCCGCGTTTTGTACGCCTACTGTTTGCCGAAGCTTACCGGCCGTTATTGTCGAACTTCTGGAAGAAGGTGTCGCGGCGCAGGGTGTCGAGCTGCGAATTCAGGCTGGCCAGTTCGTTGCGGTCGATGCCACGGCCCGTGCGCTCGGCGCGGCGCTTTTCGGCGGCGATGGCGTTCAGGCGGCTCGACAGGCGGTTATATTCGCGGCGGCTCAGCTGGTGCGCGCCCCAACCGCGGTTCAGGCTCTCGCGGGCGTGGGCGATGCGGTCGTTCAGCTCGTCATTGCGCGCGACTTGATGTTCGGCATGGTCCATCGGGCCCATGCCCGGACGCATCGGTTGCGCATCGGCCAGCGGCGCCATGGCGGTCAGGCCGGCGGTCATGGCGGCCAGGGCGATCATCATCTTTGCAGTGGTCTTCATGGTCAGTCTCCTTTTGGTTTCCCCGGGGCATCCGGAGGTCTGTGCCTCGCCCAGTCTTTGCAGGACATGTTAGCGATGACCCATATAAACACGGGCCAGCTGAGCCTAATCTGAACCGCGCGGTTCATTTTCGGTTCAGTTGCAGGCCGTCGCCCGCACGTGTTCCTATACCGTATTTCCAGAGAATTGCGACCATCGTTACAGCGCTGAAAAATAAACCCATCGCCCGGAAAAGCCCTTGCCCGGCGGACCGCTTGGGCGCAAAAGCGCGGCAACTTTCCGTCCGGAGAAATCGCGATGTCCGAACCCAGCGTCACCAAGCCCGCCCGTCGTCCGGAGCGTCCGTGGTTCTCGTCGGGCCCGACCGCCAAGCGTCCGGGCTGGTCGCCCGAAGCCCTGCGCTCGGCACCGGTCGGCCGCTCCAACCGCTCCAAGGTCACGGTCGGCCGTATCCAGCAGGCGCTGGACCAGACGCGCGCCATGCTTGGCATTCCCGCGGACTACAAGGTGTTCATGACGCCGGGCTCCGATACCGGCGCCTTCGAGGCGGCGCTGTGGAACCTGCTGGGGCCGCGTCCGGTCCAGGTCATAGCCTTCGAGAATTTCGGCCAGTTGTGGGCCGAGGACACCCTGACCCATCTGAAGATCGATGCGGAACTGCTCGACGCGCCCTATGGCCGTCTGCCGGATCTTAAGCGCGTGCGCGCCGATGCCGACGTCGTCTTTCCGTGGAACGGCACGACCTCGGGCGTGCGCGTGCCTGACGCGTCGTGGATCGCCGACGACCGTGAAGGCCTGGTGCTGTGCGACGCCACCTCGGCGGCCTTCTGCATGGACCTGCCGTGGACCAAGCTCGACGTCGCCACCTTCTCGTTCCAGAAAGCGCTGGGCGGCGAGGCCGGCATCGGCGTGCTGGTATTGTCGCCGCGCGCCGTCGACCGGCTGAACACCTTCGACTCGGGCCGGCCGATCCCCAAGGTGCTGCGCCTGAAGAAAAAGGGTCAGGCGGATGTGTCGATCCTCGATGGCGACGCGATCAACACCTATTCCTTCCTGGTGGTCGAAGACTATCTCGACGCCCTGCGCTGGGCGGATGCCCAGGGTGGGCTGGAGGCCCTGGTGGCGCGTTGCGAGCGCAATTTCGAGGAACTGCGCGAATGGGTCGAGGCCACGCCGTGGATCGACTTCGTCGCCGAAAAGCCGGAATGGCGTTCGACCACCTCGGTGTGCCTGAAGTTCGTCGACCCCAAGGTCGCGGCCCTGCCGGCCGAGGTCCAGGCCAAACTCGCCGCCAAGGTGGGTTCGCTGCTCGACGCCGAAGGCGTGGCGTATGACATCACCGGCTATCGCGCCGCGCCGCCGGGCCTGCGGGTGTGGTGCGGCTGCACGGTCGACACCGACGATATCTCGGCGCTGCGGCCGTGGCTGGAATGGGCCTATACCCACGCCCTGGCCACCGTCATGGCGGACGCCTCGCCGGCGGCATAGAAAATTTAGCCACGGAAAATACGGAAAGCACGGACGAGTACGCGACATAACGTCCGTGCTTTCCGTGTTTTCCGTGGCTAAAAAGCTTTCCTTTGTATCCATCTCCGAATTGCCGCTTCCCGGCGAGGGCCGAGAGCTGTCACGCAATTGCAAAATTACCGGATTTAGCAGGTTACAAGCCGCGATTCCTGCTCTATAGGGTGCCACCGTTTGCGGACTGGCCTTGAGACCTCCGCGTGAAAACGGAGATTTCCCCTTGGCAAATGTGACGGTAATCGGGGCCCAGTGGGGCGACGAGGGCAAGGGCAAGCTGGTCGACTGGCTGTCCAACCGCGCCGATGTCGTCGTGCGTTTCCAGGGCGGGCACAATGCC
>FTDB01002353.1_pt1 | contig 11183 bp, 11 predicted proteins | sample 1639741 | NCBI WGS metagenome assembly FTDB01 (sample SAMEA3914869, study PRJEB12502) | metagenome | biome: forest; material: soil | place: USA | collected 2012-03-12 | depth 0.1 m | reverse complement strand
CTTCTTCTACACCATGGGCGAAAGCCAGATGGGCAAGTTCGGCTTCTCGTCGTGGACGCTGCACATGGGCTCGATCATCCTGTTCTCGACGCTGTGGGGCTTCGCGCTCAGCGAATGGAAGGGCACCTCGGCCAAGACCAAGGGCCTGGTCATCCTGGGCATCCTGGCCCTGGTCGCCTCGACCCTGATCATCGGCTACGGCAACTATATCGCGTCGAAGGCGGGGTAGGGCCACATAGCCTGGACATCAAAGGCCGCCTTCGCGAGAAGGCGGCCTTTTTCGTTCAGTAGGCCGGGCAGCTCATCCAGCGGAAGGGGCGGGCCATGCGGATGCCGCCACCGTCGGCGATCAGGAAGCCTTGCGACTCCTTCGGGCCGTTGGCTACCGGCGCGCAGTTGGGCAGGCTGACGTCCGGCGTATAGCTGCCCTGGCGGTGGACGTTCATCGTGTCGTCCTTGTTCAGCTTCACCTCGGTGACGTCGTAGGCCAGGTAGCCGCCGTCATAGAGGCGGTCGTCGCGGTGGGCGTGCTGGTTCAGCACGACGAAATAGGCCGACTTCTGATGGGTGTGGTGCAGGAAGTCGCGCGCCTGGTCGAAGCAGCCGTCGGGTGATTTCTCGTCGCGGTCGCGCCAGCCGCGATGGTCGGCGCAGTCGATGACGAACAGGTCGTCGCCATAGGCCTCATAGGTCGCGCTGGGCACTGGCGCCAGGGGGGCGCCGCAGCGGCTGAGCGCCTTTTCGGTGATCGAGGGGCCGGCCTCGTCGGCCTTGACCCCGCCGGCCTCGACGTACCAGCGCACGTCCTCTACGGGCGTGCAGCCGTCGACGGTCGCCATCAGTGACTTCTTGAACCAGCGGCCGTCGGCCTTGAACTTGTTGTCGCCCTTGCGTTTCAGCACCCACTGGTCGAGGTCCTTGTCGGTCAGGACGTCGCTGGGGCGCACGGGGCCGTGGGCGGCGATCAGGTCGAGCTCGTCCTCGCCCGGATGGGTTTGCAGCCAGGTCACGGCCGGCAGGGCGCACCAGGTGGTGCGCACGCTGTATTGCGGGTCGCAATTGCCGGGCGCGGCCAGGTAGCGGGGCTGGCCGGCCACGCGCTGCATCTCGGTGGCGTGCCAGGCGCCTTGACCGCCCGGCGACGAACGGATGACCGGGCCTTCCGCCGCATAGGGGCCGTGCGGCTGGCGCGGGCCGCCGTCGCAGCTGACGTACTGGCTTTCGGTCGCCGTGTCGCCGCCGCGGCCGATGCCGTAGGCGACGTCTTCGCCGGCCAGGGCGTAGCAGTTGCGCGGCACCTGGATGGCCGAGGTGGGCAGGGCCAGGGCGCGGGCCTCGGCGCCTTTCGGGCCGCGGCGGACGTCGTAGAGGGTGAAGGTCTGGCCGTAGGCGCCCGTGACCCGGTCGCCCGGGCGGGCGGGGACGGTGAGGGCGACCACGCGCAGCGGCGCGTCGCCCAGCGGCAGGCCGTCAAGGCAGACGCCACCGGCCGGTGTTTTGCAGGTGGGTTTCGCCGTGACGATGGGCAGGGTATTGCCCAGCACCTCGCGCACGATGCCGAACGACGGCGGCTGGATCAGACGCGGCTCGCGCGACTGGGCGTGGACGACGGCCGGCAGGGCGAGGCCCGCCAGAACGGTAAGCGTCAGATTTCGAGCGTGCGGCATAGTGTTCCCCCGGAAGCCGTTTCCCGAGGACTTAGCCTGGTCAGGCTCATCTTTTCAAGGGGTCATTTCCAGCTGGCCGGAAGTCTGATCGTGCGCCTCGCATTGCAAATTTACGGCGCGCCACGGCACGGTCGCGGCGCCGGGCGGACTGTGCGCCACGGCCAAACCAAAACACATCAAGGCGGCCGGACGGCTGCGGGAGCACCCCATGTTTGATACAGCGGACATCAAGGAACACGCCGAAGTCATCGGCGCCGACGGCGTGCACGTCGGCACGGTCGACCATGTCGACGGCCGGCGCATCAAGCTGACCAAGGCCGAGAACATCGGCTCGCACCAGGGTCATCACCACTATATCGACCTGGGCCTGGTCGCCGATGTCGAGGGCGACAAGGTCCGGCTGTCGGCCAATGGCGACGTCGCCGTGACCTTCGAGGAAGAAGAAAACGGCAAGGACGTCTGATGCCGGACAAGGATTACGGTCCAAAGACCGGGGCCGGCGCGGATCATCCCTACGATGATCCCGCCGCGCAACGGCAGCCGCCGGCGCCGCCTGTGGGCAAGGACAGGTCGACGCCGCCGGACGGTCGCACCGAGGTCGACAGCGAAGCCGATCTGGAGCGGCCGGCGTAAAGGGATGCCCTAGATCAGGCCCTGCTCGCGATAGGTGCGTTCCAGCACGTCGAGGCCGGTCGAGCCGGCGTTCAGCCCCACCGCGTGGAAATGGCGGATGTCGAAGGCCGCGCCCTGGTGCGCCTGCATGGCGGCGCGCAGCTTCAGCCATTGCAGCTTGCCCGTCATGTAGCCCAGCGCCTGACCCGGCCAGGTGCAGTAGCGGTCGATCTCGTTCTCGGCCTCGTCGCGCTTGCCGGTGACGCCGGTCATGTAGTCGACCGCCTGGGCGCGCGTCCAGCGCAGGTGGTGCAGACCGGTGTCGACGACCAGGCGCGCCGCGCGGAACATGGCGTCGCAGACATAGCCGATGCGGCCGAACGGATCGTCGGCGTACATGCCCATCTCGTCGCCCAGCTGTTCCGAATAGAGCGCCCAGCCTTCGTCATAGGCGTTGAAGTCCGAGATCGGCTTGCACAGGTTGAGCTTGCGCACCAGCGGGATGGCCGGGTTCTCGATCATCAGCGAGTTCTGCAGGTGGTGGCCGGGGATCGCCTCGTGGAAGGTCAGGGTCGGCAGGGTCCACGAGGGCGTCGCCGCCGTGTCGGCCAGTTGCAGGTAATAGGCGCCGGGGCGCACGCCGTCGACCGTGCCGGCCAGGTAGTAGGGCGCGCTGGCGCCTTCATTGATCGGCGCCGGGCGGCGGATGAGCAGCTTGGCCTTGGGCAGGGTCGAGAAATAGTCCGGCAGTTTCGCGCTGATGCGGTCGACCAGGGTGCGGGCCGAAGCCATGATCGACGCGCGGCCGTCGTCGGTGTTCGGCGCGATGAAGCGCGGATCGGTATAGAGGGCCGCCAGCCGCTGGCCGGCCGAGCCCTGGGTCAGGCCCTGGGCCTTCAGCAGTTGGTCGGCCAGGGCGGTCAGTTCGGCGACCTTTTCCAGCCCGGTCTGGTGGATCTCTTCGGGCGTCAGCGCGGTCGAGGTGCCGCTGGCGACCATGTGGGCGTAGTAGGCGTCGCCCTGGGGCAGGCGCCACACGCCGGCCGCGTCGCCGGCGGTCGGCAGTTCGGCCCGGAGCGCGGCGACCTGGGCGTCGATGGCCGGCAGGATCTTGCCGGTCAGGATGGTCCGGGCGTGCGCCGCCCAGTCGCCGGCAATGCCCTTGTCCTTCGTGCGGCGGACCAGCGAGGCGACCAGAAGGTTGGCGTCGGGGCTCTGGGCGCGCCAGGCCTGAAGGGTCTTGAGGCCGCGGTTGAGGATGAAGGCCGGCGGCCGCGCCCCCGAGAGGACGTCCTCATGGAAGTGGCCGGTTTCGCCGTCCAGCACTGGGCCCAGCCGCTCCAGCCGGGCGATGTAGGCTTCGGCGTCGTCGCGGGTATTGATCTGGTGGTTGCTGTCGAAGAAGTCGGGCAGGGCCTGGGCCATGCCGGTCAGGTGGCTGATGACGTAGGGCGATTGCGGCTGCGACGGGCCTTTGACGCCGTAGGGGAAGTCCTTCACGCCGCTTTGCAGCGTGGCCCACTGCCATTTCAGCGTGTCGTAATTGATGCGGTCCATGCCCGACAGCGACGCGCGGTCGATGCGGTCGAGGCGGGTCAGCGCCGTTTGCAGCAGGCGGGCATAGGCGGCGCGATCGGCGGGGGTGTCGCCTTCCAGGCGCGACTTCTGGGCGGCATAGGCGCCGTGGTCGACGCCGAAGGTGGTGCACAGGATCGGCGACAGTTTGAGGAAGGCGTCATAGGTGGTGTCGCACAGGGCCTTCATGCTGTCGGGCGCGGGGGCGGCACTGGCGAGCGTGGGGGAGGCTATGGCGGCTGCGGCGCCGGTCATCAGGAGCTGGCGGCGGTTCATCTGTAGCCTCTTGTGGTGAAGTGAGCCGGAAGGGCGTCACATCATCACAGACGCCGGCCGGGCGCAACGGGTGGGCCCGCCGATCCTACTGGAACAGCTTCAAAAGGTAGCTCTGCGACTGGTTGGCGATGGACAGGGCCTGCACGGCGAGTTGCTGCTTGATCTGGAGAGACTGCAGCTTGGCGCTTTCCGCGGCCACGTCGGCGTCGACCAGGTTGCCTATGGCGCCGGTCAGCGTGTCCTGGAGCTTGCCCACGAAGGTCATGTGCGTGTCGAGCGCCCTGGAGGACGTCCCGAGGCTGGCCAGGGCCGAAGAGACGTTGTTGATCGATGCGTCCAGCGACGACAGAAGGTTCGAGGCGTCGGTCGCCGAGGCGAAGGACGCCGCGGCGGACAGGGTGATGATCGAGCCGCCCAGCGACATGTTGTGCGCGGCCACCGTGATGCGGCTGTTGCCCGAGGCGTCGGCGAGCGCCGAGGTCGATGGCCGCGACCCGTCGAGCAGGTTGACGCCGTTGAAATTGGCCAGGCTGAGCGTCTTGGTGATCTGGTTGCGGATCGAGACGAAGTCGTCCCTGATCGCGTTGCGCGCCGTGGTGTCGAGCGAGGTGTCGGAGGCTTCCAGCGCCTTTTCCCGCAGTTGCGACAGCAGGTCCGAGACCGACTCGCCGGCCGACAGGGCGACATCGATGCTGGATGAGGTGCGCGACAGCGAATCCTTCACCGTGTCGAGGGAACTGACCTGGACGCGTTCGCGCTGCGCGATGGCGTAGGTGGCGCCGTCATCCTTGGCGCTGGCGACCTTCAGGCCCGTGGAGATACGGTTCTGCGTCGTCGCGAGATCGGCGGAGATGGCGTTCAGGTTCTGCAGGGCGATCATCGCCCCGATATTGGTATTGATGGAATTCGCCATGTCGCGAACCTTCTGGTCCCAGGCGCCGCCGACATTCTGTCAGGGGAACATTGCCGAGAAGACGGAGAGTACAATTTTAGCGCTAATGATTGTTGAACTGCGCCGTATTTTTTCGCGGCCTGGGCGGCGGGTTCAAGTTGCAAGGCGCCCGGGTCGTCACCAACGCCGACCGGACGCGGTGTCGTTTCAGTCGACCGACGCCAGCTTCTCGATGCGTCGGGCGATGGCTGCGCGGACACTGAGATGGATGCTTTCGGCGAAATCAGAGGGCATGACGGCCAGGGCGGTGTCAGCGGCCGTTGAGGCAGCTTCGCGGATCTCTTCGAAGACACGATTGACGATGGTTGGGCCGAGTTTGGCTTCCGCGGCCGTTTCACGAAAATGGCGGCCGGTAATGTTGTCGATCGTGTACTTGCGGCTATTGCCGGCCGACATGGCCAGCTTGTACCTATTGTGCGGAATTTGACGGGCGTCATAGGCCGGTTGTGCCGATAGCACGTCGTAAAATGGCGTCAGGCTGAAGCCGCCACCTGGCAGCAGGGCGGTGCTGAAATTCTTGGCGTGGCCGTCGGTCGCGCCGATCAGCCAGAAGATAATCTGCGACTTGAAGAAGTCGACCTGATCCTGAAGCGGCTTGTCGCCTTCTTCCAGGAGTTTCAAAATATCGATGGCGCCTGGGCCGTTCTCCCCGCCGATGACCGTGCTTTGGTATTTGCGGCTGGGCGGTATGCCCATGGCCTGGCAGAAATCTTCCTGGGGTAGACGGATCAGGCGCCCGTCGTTTAGCCAGCGACGGTCGAAACGTTCAACGACCAGGACGCGCCGCTTGCCGAAGGTGGCGATGTCGGTATGGGCTACGCGCAGTCCGAAGGCTTTCATAAGCTTCAGGCAATAATGTTCGTTGTCGACGCTGTTCGACAGGTCGACCTCACCGAAAGCCGTTGGGATCTTGCCGATCTGCGGCTTGAATATGTGGGTCGTCGGTGTGGCACCGTGCGGCCGCAGCCACCGACCCTCGTGCCGCAGGAGTGCCGTCTTTTCCTGAGCGCCGGCTATCGAGATACGGAAATCCTGATCGATATCGATTCCCAGGGGCGCGTTGTCCAGATTGGCCAACAGGCGTTCGATATCGCCGTCGCTAAGCGGATCTCCCCTGATGTCCGGAGTGATTTCGGCTTCGGCGCCTTCGGGCAGGAATTGCAGCGCGCCGACGCAGTCGCGCCCGATCCGTTCCAGAAGGCTGTAGGCGTCGGCCCCGTTGGCCCCCGTGCGTTCCGCGACGCGTCGCCGGACGCCCTCGTTATCGGGCAGCAGATTCTCGAATACGGCGTTCACCACTTCGCCGCGATAAGAGTTTTCGCTGAGTGGCAGCGCCCGCGAAATGGCAAAACTGTTCTTCAGATCCAGCCAGGCTCGATCGTAGCGGAACCAGACGGCGCCGCTCGTTTCCTTTTCCAGTCGGCCGACGGATCGGTTGTTGAGAAGGATATCGAGGGGCACATGAGCCCTGCGGCGGGCCATCAGCCCAGCAGGTCCGCGAGGTCGTCGTAGCCGCCTTGCTGGCGTGGCTTGACCTCAAGCTCCAACTCCAACGCTGCCAGGATGGAAAAGAGGGTGTCCATCCGTGTTCCGGGACTGCCGTTTTCGATTTTGGAGATTGTTTTCTGGCCCGTACCGATCAGGTCGGCCAGTTCGGTCTGGGTCAACTGCTTTGTCGCGCGCCGTTGCTGGAGGGCGAGGCCCAGTTGTCTGGCGGATCGTGCGGTCGTGTTCATGCAGTTTTATACCTTGTGGGGTATAGATTGTCAATATGCCTTATGGGGTATATTTTAATGCTATACTCTATAGGGTATAAATTCATCTTATCCCATTTGGGGTATAAACATCCCAAGCTAAAGCAAGCGTGATGTGCGCCCAGCCTCGCGGCGTTTGAACGCTGACCTCCAAACGCTTCAGCGTGCGGCAAGGGCGATCACCCTTCGCTAAAGCTATGGGTGGCACGCTGCCCGCCCGGGCGAATGCGAGGCGCCGGGGGCACCCAGCCTCGCGTAAATCAAGCGTCCGGGTTTTCCGACAGGATGCCGGCCACCTTGATCAGCAGGTCGGCTTTTTCGTGCAGCCGCTTGTTGGCGGCGGCCAGGGCCTGGGCGATGCGGTCGGGCGGCGCCGGATGGCGTTCGTCCTTCAACCAGCGCTCGATCGAGCTTTCCGACACGCCGATCGCCGCCGAAATCTGGCGCGCCAGCCCGGCGCGCGGATCCTCACGCCAGGCGAGGTCGGCGATGGTGGCGAATTCTTGCGGCGAAATCAGCAGCTTCCGCTCGGAGGCGGGCTTTTGCGGGGTGTCGTTCATTCGGTTCTTAAGGTCAGGCCAGGATGTCGGGACCGATTTCGGCGACGGACTTTACGCCCGTCAGCACCATCGTCGTGCGCATGTCCTTTTCGAACAGGGCCAGCAGGTTGCGCACCCCTGCCTCGCCCGCCGTCGCCAGTGCATAGACGAAGGCGCGCCCCAATAGCACGCCATCGGCCCCCATGGCCAGCAGTCGAATGACATCGAGGCCGGTTCGTACACCGGAATCGGCGAAAATCGTCAGATCGCCCTTCACCGCGTCGGCAATCGCCGGTAGCGAGGCCGCCGAGGACAGGGCGCCGTCCAGTTGCCGGCCGCCATGGTTCGACACGACGATGCCGTTGGCGCCGAAGGCCTTGGCGTCCTTCGCGTCCTGCGGGTCGAGGATGCCCTTGATGATCATCGGGCCCTGCCATTCGTCGCGGATCCATTGCAGGTCCGACCAGGCGATGCCCGGATCGAAATTGGCGCCCAGCCAGCCGATATAGTCCTCAAGCCCCGTGGCCGCGCCGCGATAGGTCGAGATGTTGCCCAGGTCGTGCGGCCGGCCGTTGACGCCGACGTCCCACGCCCATTCCGGATGCAGGACGGCCTGGATGAGGCGGCGGATGGCGGCGTTGGGGCCGCTCATGCCCGAATGGGCGTCGCGGTAGCGTGCGCCGGGCACGGGCATGTCGACGGTGAAGACCAGGGCTTCGGCGCCGAGATCGCGGGCGCGCGTCAGCACGTCCTTCATGAAGGCGCGGTCGCGCAGCACGTAGAGCTGGAACCAAATCGGATTGGGGCTCTGCGAGGCGACTTCCTTCAGCGGGCAGACGCTGACGGTCGACTGGATGAAGGGGATGTTGCGCGCGGCGGCGGCCTTGGCGGCCTGGACCTCGCCGCGGCGGGCATACATGCCGGTCAGGCCGACGGGCGCCAGGGCGACGGGCAGGTCGCGCTTCTTGCCGAACCAGGTGGTGGTGAGGTCGAGCGTCTCCGAGCCCTTCAGCACGCGCTGCTTGAGCATGACGTTCTGCAGGTCGCCGACATTGGCGCGCAGGGTCTGCTCGGCGCCGGAGCCGCCGTCGAGATAATGGAACAGGAAGGGCGGCAGCTTGCGGCGGGCGGCTTCGCGGTAGTCGGTGGCGGAGGAGATGATCATGGGGAGCAGTCTTTAGAGTAAGGTATTATAATGTCTTCTGGTTTCACTTTTTCCCGTAAGCCTGTTGTGGCCTGAGCGGGTCACGAGCAAGAATCCCCTCCACCACCGGCCATCCAGGGCTTGGCTTCTGAAGGGCTGGCCGGCGGTCCCCCTCCCCGGCAAAGCCGGGGAGGTATGAATAACGAACGTCTTTTATCATTCCTCCCCACCTTTGGTGGGGAGGGGGACCGCGAGCCGACGCGACGGGTGGCTTTGGTAAGAAAGGCTCGTGGTGGAGGGGATTCTTGCTTTCCGAGGTTTACTGCAAATTCACGAACATGCCGCCGTCGGTCAGGACCGAGGCGCCGGTGACGTAGCCGGACAGGTAAGACGCCAGGAAGATGACCACATTGGCGATGTCTTCCGGCTTGCCCAGCCGGCCCAGCGGAATGCGCTTTTCCATGTATTCGCGCTTGGCGTCGTCGGCCAGGTCTTCCTTGTTGATGTCGGTGGCGATGGTGCCGGGCATCACCGAGTTGCAGCGGATGCCGTGCTTGCCCAGCGCAATGGCCGCCGACTGCATCAGCGAATGCACCGCCGCCTTGGTGGGCGTGTAATGGGTCTGCATCTCGCCGCCGACCAGGGCCGAGATCGACGAGATGGCGATGATCTGGCCGCCGCGGCCTTCACTGTCGCGGCCCTGCTTGACCATCTGGTTGGCCGCCGCCTGGCACATGAACCAGGCGCCTTCGTAATTGACGTTGGTCGTGCGGCGCATGACGTTGCGCGGCATGTCGAGGAAGCTGTGGAACGGACAGATGCCGGCGTTCGACACGAAGGTATCGACCCCGCCCAGGCCCTTGACCCCCGCCTCGATGAAGGCCTCGGCATTGTCGGCATCGGCGACGTCGCCGTCGAAGACCACGACCTTGCGGCCCAGGGCTTCGATCTCCTTGACGAGCGAAGCGGTGGCTTCCGGATCCTTGAAGACGTTCAGCCCGATATCGGCGCCGTGCCGGGCGCATTCGATGGCGGTCGCCCGGCCGATGCCGCGCGACGCGCCGGTGATCAGTACGCGTTGTCCCTGAAGAAGCATGATCCCTCCCGTTACCCTTTACTTCGACGGCTTATCGCTCCACCCGAACTCGGCGGAGATGGCGCGCACCGTGCGCAGAACCTGTCCGGTCAGCGATTCCATGCGGGCGTCGTCCATATACTGGGCCGCCGAGGAGACGCTGATCGAGCCGATGATCTGCGAAGCGGCGTCGCGGATCGGGGCTGCGACGCAGCGGATGCGGTCTTCGTTTTCTTCCAGGTCGTAGGCGAAGCCGCGCTGGGTGTAGCCGCGCATGCGTTCCAGCCACAGCGTCTGGTCGACGCGATAGTTGGGCCAGGTATCCTGTTCCCGCTTGTAAACGTCGCGCAGGTTCTTTTCCGTCTCGTCGAGCAGCAGGGCCTTGCCGATGCCGGTCGAGCGCAGGGGCTGGCGCTCGCCGATGCGCGACGACACCTCGATGCGGCGCGAGCCCTGGACCTTGTCGAGATAGAGGGCGCGGTCGCCGTCGAGGATGCCCAGGTGGACCGTGTCGCCGGTTTCGGCGGCCAACTGCACCAGGTAGTCGTGGGCGATGCGCGCCAGGTTCATCTGCCGCGAGGCGAGGTGGCCCAGTTCCAGCAGCTTGGGCCCCAGCGAATAGCCGACGCGCGGGGTGAAGTTGAGGAAACGCTGTTCCACCAGGGTCGTCGCCAGCCGGTGTGTCGTCGACCGCGTCAGGCCCAGCGCTTCGGACAATTCGGGCAGGTTGCGCGCGCCGTGGGCCACCGCCGTCATGACGTCGAGGCCGCGCACCAGGGTCTGGGCGCCGGCCAGCGTCTTGCCCAGGCCGCGGGCCAGAGGGCGGCCCGGCGGACCGTCGTCGAGGCCCGCGCCAGAGGCGATATCCGGCAAATTATAGATTGACGTTGTTTGTTTCATCTTCTAGTACGCATATCTAAATTATGGGACGAAAACAAGCCGTTCGTCCCCGTTTCAACCCCATTCAACAACGATTTCACGGGTAACGGCAGAAGGCGCGCCGGTCCCATATGGTGAGACTAATGGCGAACTATCCCAAGATCAAACACGTCCGCGCTTCGGTCATCAAAGGCGGCGAGGGCGGCGGCGGCGCCGATTATCACGATCAGGGCGAAGGCCACTGGATCGACAACCATATCGCCACCTCGATGGGCCGTTATCCGGAATATCGCCAGAGCCGCAAGTCGTTCGGCATCAACGTTCTGGGCACGCTGGTCGTCGAGATCGAAGCCGAAGACGGCACGGTCGGTTTCGCCGTGACCACCGGCGGCGAGCCCGCCGCCTATCTCGTTGAAAAGCACTTCGCGCGCTTCCTGGAAGGCCGTTCGCCGTTCGACTACGAAAAGATCTGGGACCAGATGTATTTCGCGTCGCAATACTATGGCCGCAAGGGCCTGGTGGTGAACACGATCTCGGGCATCGACCTGGCGCTGTGGGACCTGATGGGCCGCCTGCGCGGCGAGCCGGTTTATCACATGCTGGGCGGCGCCGTGCGCGACGAACTGCAATTCTACGCCACCGGCGCGCGTCCGGACCTGGCCAAGGAAATGGGCTTCATCGGCGGCAAGATGCCGCTGCTGCACGGCCCG